>OHXB01000362.1_pt1 | contig 9771 bp, 8 predicted proteins | sample 1579811 | NCBI WGS metagenome assembly OHXB01 (sample SAMEA3882533, study PRJEB24775) | human gut metagenome | biome: human-associated habitat; feature: intestine environment; material: feces | place: Netherlands | collected 2009/2010 | reverse complement strand
CGCAAACGAACATCCATGTGCGGTTGCGCCTCTCGTGTACATCCATGTACACGAGTTGCCTGATTTGTACAAGTTTCAAGAACCTCTAATGCGTTTCGCAGTCATATCTGTCGTAGCCGAACATCATCCAAGGCGGTTGTCTAACTTTGAAAAGACAGTTTTTATCAGATAATCCATGCCTCTTTCTTAGAGACACAGAATCTTATGACGTTTTTTCATAACACTGTCTGCCGTCGTGCAAGCACTTAATACAAAACGTAAAAAATACTATTCTCGTAACCATCTACAGATATCAACCACTTGCACTCCTTTATAATCATAAGTTTCATGATGTGTTCTTGCAATTATCATCTTTGGATATGCATCTCTTATTGCAAGCAAAGGCGAATATTCTCTTTCAAATGTTTTTTCATCTGAAATATTATCACTTACCTGAATATAGATTTTTTCACTACCTCTTTGGGCAACAAAATCGATTTCTTTCTGATAAAGCTTTCCAACATAGACATCATAGCCACTACGTAATAATTCAAGACAGACCATGTTTTCATATACTCTGCCATAATCCATGTTTCTTGTACCAAGAACAGCATAACGTATGCCAATATCACTTAAATAGAACTTTTCTGTGCTTTCAAGATATTTTTTGCCACGGATATCGTAGCGCTTGATATCATAGAAAACAAAGGCGTTGCACAGGTACTTGATATATTTTCCAATGGTGACATGATTGGTTGATATGTTCTTTTCGGATAGCATATTGCTGATTCTGCTTGGTGAGGTCAGGTTTGATATATTGTCCATAAGGAATTCACTTAAGCGCTGTAATACCTGAGTATCTGGCAGGGAATACTTCTGTACAAGGTCTCTTGTAACAATTGTTTCATAGACTTCCTTGATATAATCCTTCCTGTCTTTTTCGGTGTTGTAGGCATAGGACCCAGCTAATCCACCTTTGATGGTGTAATCTTCAAATAGCTTTTCTATGTCGTGGTTGTTGTCGTAGTAATTACAATATTCTTTGAAACTGAATGGATAGACATGAATTTCAATATAACGCCCGGTAAATAGAGTGGCTAAATCTGCACTTAACAAAAAAGCGTTGGAACCGGTGATATAGATATCATATTTTCTTTTTGAATATAGGCTATTTACAGCCAGTTCAAAATTTGGGCACATCTGCACTTCATCAATGAAAAGATAATTCGACTTTCTTTCCACATATCGTTCCTCAACATAGGCATGAAGCGCATGATACTCTTTCAGGTGTTCAAATGAAAGATCCATAAAGTCAATAAAGATAACGTTGATATCATTAAAGTTGTCTTTCAGATACTGGATATACTCCTGCATCAGTATTGATTTACCCGATCTTCTGATACCGGTAATAACTTTTATATCAGGCGTATCCTTCAGATTCTTTATTCGGTTCAGGTATTCAGTTCTTTCAATGGTTTTCATAGTGTTGCCTCACTTTCAAAAAATGAATTTTTTTAAACTTTCGAAAGTCATCTTTACTTGTATTATATCCGATTATAATCTTTGTGTGCAATATGCCACTTTCAAAAAATAAAAATTTTTAAATTTTTGAAAGTGAATAGTATGTTTTTATCTATTATAACTATGTCAATGATTCTAAAGAAGCAAACGAATTTGTTTTCCAATGACTATAATTCGTTTATTTCTCTTGTGTCACTGGTTACCAAAGTCATTAGCTGATCATCGTTGTCAATCGAACGCCACTCCTATACAGGTTGTTGTTTATCGTTCTGGAAATGAATGTTTGGAAGTCTTTGTTGGAACGCCAGCTGCTTTGGGTGAACTCAAAGTGTTGATTGCCAAATTATTTGAATATGAAAACTAATAATCAAGTTAAATTAAAAGGGGTATGAATTTTTGAGGGTGGTTTTCCTTGATTTTGGAAAATTATCCTCTTTTCTTTATGCGTAGTTAAAGGTGGGATTTTGCACAGTTAAGGGTGGAATTATCCCGCATTAGATGATATAATTTCTGTGACAGTTTATATGGATTGCATAGTTAAAGGTGGTTTTCTGAAAAGTTAGGGGTGGTATTATGCCAAGCAATTATGATATTGGATTACCCGAATTCGATGTAATTGACAGAATCGAAGGTGCGAATGGAGATTATATCTATGTCATTGAGCTAAAAAAAGAACTCAAGGAACACTATAAAACATGTCCTCAGTGTGGAGCTAGGATGCATGTCCACAAAAAGACCAACAGACAAATACAGGATTTAAGTGAAAGAGGTCATAACGTAGGGCTTCTTATTAAATCAGTAAGATATCGCTGTAGCAATCCAGAATGTAACTATACCTGTGGTGAAGATTATCCTTCGATATATTCATCAGGAAAACTTACCAATCGACTCAGAGAAACCATAAAAGATGATGCTCTTATGCGTCCTTTCAAAGAGGTTGCTATAGAATATGGTGTATCACCATCCGCTGTCAGTACTCTTTTCAAAGAAAAAGCTGAGGAGCTAAAGCAAGATTATGAGGTTTATTCTCCAAAGGTTCTTGGTATTGATGAAGTACACTTAGATACAACATATTATGGTGTTTATGTTGATATCGAACGAAACAATATAATTGAGATAACTGAAAGTAGAAGTAAGGCGACTGTCAAAAGATTTATCAGAAGTCTTCCTGATTATGATACGAAAATCGAAGTAGTTACAATGGATATGTGGCGACCATATCGAGATGCTGTTTATGAAACACTTCCTGGTGTTCCCGTGGTGATTGATAAGTTCCACGTAATAAAAGAGCTAAATAAACAACTTGATGCTGTCAGAGCTTCTATCTCACGAAATATAAGAGACGATGGAACAAGAATTTCTTTAAAGAACAATCGTTTCTTAATGCTAAAAGCACAGGAAGATTTAAACCCAAGGCAGGCAGCCATGCTAAGACAGCTGCTTCAAACATATCCTCAATTTGCTGACCCATATGATATGAAAGAAACTTTTAGAGCTATCTATTTTGCAGAAAGCCGAGCAGAGGCAGAAGAAACATATCAGGAATGGTTGAAAATCTACAAAGATAATAATATGACATGCTATGACAATTTTATTGCAACTGTAGCAAATTGGTACACTGAAATCTTCAACTATTTTGATTATAGATATACAAATGCTGGAACTGAAAGCATGAACAACAGAATCCGTGAAATTGATGGAGCTGGTAGAGGATACAGTTTTGAAGTTTTACGAGATAAGATGGTACTTCGTCCGTATATTGCAAGGCGTTCTGGAGCAGTTGACTTTAGTATTTTGGACGAGGATAACTAGATGCGAAAATATAATGTAGGCGATATCGTTTTCTTCATATCAAACGGATATCATATCCGAGAAGCTACTGTGATTCGTGCTGGAGGTGGGTTCTGTACAATTAATGACAATGAAACTCCAGCAGGAACGAGAGTTCGAGAATCTAAGTTATTCCAGTCTAAGCAAGAAGCTGAAATTATAGTTGAAAAAACACATAACACACTGTTATACTAGGTTTAGTTGGATGAGCCGTAAATCATAACCTTGTTAAATCATCCAACACTTCTAATTCTTAGAGCTGGCGCTTAACCCTTTCTGCCAGCTCTTTTCTTTTGTACTTTTCTTAAACAAATTTCGAAAATTCACGTTGCTTTCACATTGAGTTGCTACAATGGATTATAGGAGGAACAACATGATGAATAATAAACGTATATTGCCATCCATAGGATTAGAAGGGACAAAGGAAGAACTGCTTGAGTTCTTGTCTGATTTTGAAATCAACAAGATTGCCATCTCGTTCGTAGGCAATCAAATGGTTTTCACAACATCAGTTCCCGTAGATGATGAACTTATGACGATATATGAAAAAGCTTATGGTATCTCACAGGCAAAATAAAAGACTCTAATCAGTTGACTAGAGTCTTTTTGTTAGCAGAACATCTGCTGTAATAATCCTTTTTTAAATTCTTTGTATCCATCAAGCTCTTTCTGTTGAATGGTGATAAGGTTATCAAGATTGGAAAAATATTCGCCAATTCGTTGTTGCTCTGCCAAACAAGGAAAATCAAAAATTTGACTTTGAATGATTTGAGCCGACAAATTTCCTTGTCCACCTTGAAGATACGTTCTTAGAATACTTTCTTTGTTATGTCTTAAGATTTCAACAATGAATTTTCTATCAAAGTCAGTTGTCGGCTTAATGCATAAAATTGCTTGATTGATAGCACCATTAATTTTAGAAATATCAACCTCACCACTTGTAGCTCCATAAAGTGCGTACAAAATATCGCCAACATCTACCATTTTTGCTGATGACTCGTTCATTCCGTCTTCTGTAATATATAACTCTGTTCTATCATTGTGAATTTCTCCTGAACGAATAAATGGAATAGTGCCATTATCATAATAACTGGATTTTCCCGATTTTGGCGTTCCACCCGAATATGTTTTACAAATATTCCCAACCTTACGTTGTTCCCAATCGCCAGTAAACTCAGGAAAACGAATCTCAGGAACTTTCTCGTCCTTTTTAGGGAACATTTTCTGTAACATACATTGCTTAAGTTCCCTATAGCCATCAAGCTCTTTTTCGGCTGATTGGATAAGGTTGTCGAGTTCAGTGAAAAGGGAAGCAATTTTTTGTTGCTCTAGTAATGATGGAATCGAAACGTTTGTTAAAGCAATATTTGCTTTGCTTATTGATGTAACCTTTATTCCCTGCATATATGGACGCAACTGATTGTGATATGGATTTGAGTTCATATAATATCCTAAATATCCAGAAGCAAATTTCAACTTAGGACGACAAGCAATTGTGTGAAGTCCTGAAATCATCTTAACGTTACTTGCGTTTGTGATTTCAACACTTTTACCAACTGTATCGTCTTCAGCAGTATCCGCAACGATAATATCTCCGTCAGCAAGAAGTTGATATTTTTGACAATCGATATCTTTATTTACATATGGAACATTAGATGCTTCCGCATTAACCGTAGAATCAAAAATTGTTAAAATATCACCATAATGGATATATTTTACGTTTCCATCAACGTAATTCAAACAATCTCTAGAAAATGTGCTGTTGTTTATACTATCAAATACATCTGAAAAATTATTCTTTTCCCAATCAGGAAACTTGGCTCCGTCATCAGCTTTGAATCTTAATTTAGGCTCTTTCATTTTTTTGTCTCACCTCATCTTTCTGTACTTATCATCAAATTTGAATCATATTTTTTTAAACTTGATTCAATCAAATTAATTCTATTTATATTTAAAATAGCAACTTGTGGTAAAACTACTTCGTTTGTTGACCACCATTTATATGGACAAAACCAAATTAGATAATCTAAGTCTGAATCTTTTAATGTTTGAATAAAGTCAAAATCTAGAAAACAATTGTGCACACGTGCTTCTCCATTTTGATTCTCGATAAACACTCTTTTTTTATCCTCGTTTTCACATTGCACATAGCCAGAAGATTCATCCAAAACAAGAAATATCGTTTTATAATTAGGATGGTTTTCTTTATATATTGGAATACTTTTCAGATGTTTATTAATAACACGGGAAAATGAGGATAAATAAAAATTATAGTTATGGTCTTCATTAGTAGGTAAATCCGTTATAGCATTTACAACAATATTTTGGGTATTAGGGAATGTATTTAGGACACCTAACTTTTTTAATTCATTCTGAATCTTGCTTTCTTTTATGTTTGTTGGATTTATAAGCTTACCTTTATCACTTAAATGTGAATGGTCATCAACTCTCATCACATCCATCATGATATGTAAAGAATCATTATAGTAATCAGGCGGAGGGTCAGCTTTCCCTGCTGAATAATGCCATTTTATGAATTTGCTTTCTAATAATAACGACTCCATAATTTCTTTTTCCGAATCGCCCTCTGTCATAAGCCATATTTCAGATGTAGGAACATGTTGTAACATCTGAATAACATTGTTTTCATTGTCTAAATAATTCATTATAAATCCTTTAATCCTAATTCATGAAGCATTTGATTTACGGTATCTAATGTAGCTTGTTTCTGCTCTTTAGCATCCTTGATTTTGCTACGAACATCATCTAAATCAATTGGAGTTTCTTCTTCAAATGTATCTACATAACGAGGAATATTACAGTTGTAATCGTTATCTTCTTTAACTTCAGATAATGGGGCTTTATATGCAAATTTATCAACATTCACACGGTTCTTATAGCCTTCTACAATTCGTGTAATATCTTCTTCTCTTAGCTCGTTCATATTTTTGCCTTTTTTGAAGTACTTACTGGCATCCATAAAGAAGATGTTGTCTGAATCGCCATTACGGTTCTTTTTTAGAATCATCACAATTGTAGGAATTGCGGCACCATGAAACAGGTTGGCAGGAAGTCCAATGATTGCATCCACAACATTCAATGTTCCAATCAAGTATTCACGAATCTTCTTTTCAGCTCCACCACGGAACAAGACACCGTGTGGGAGTAGTACGGCGATTCGCCCATCATTTGACATATGATAAACCATGTGCTCTACGAATCCTAAATCCGCATAGCTTTTTGGAGGCAATGCACAAGAAGCAAAGCGAGGGTCATTTTCAAAAGTCTTTGTAAAATCAAATTTAAGGCTATATGGTGGGTTTGCAACCTGTAACTGGAAGCCTTCAGAAATGTTTTTGAAGTTATCATGAGCTAAAGTATCATCGTTGTAAGTAGTGAAACTCCTATATGGGATGCCGTGCATCAACAAGTTCATACGAAGTAGATTATAGGTTACTCCATTTTTTTCTTGAGCGTAGAAATGAGATACATTGTGAGTAGAAAGTTCTTTCTGAACTTCAAGAAGCAATGAACCAGAACCAGCTGCACAGTCACATACGGAATGAGCACTTTCTAGTCCAACCGTTACCAGCTTCGCTAAAAGTTCAGACGCACATGTTGGGGTGAAAAATTCTCCCCCTTTCTTGCCAGCGTCAGAAGCAAAAAGTGCAATCAACTGCATATAGGCTGTTCCAAGCACATCAAATTGAGCGTTCTTAAAATCAAATGGAATGTCTCCGACCTTAAGCATAACTTTCCCAATCAATGCAGTTCTTTCAGACACTTCTTTTCCTAAATCCTTATCCTGAAGGTTCATATCATCAAATAATTTATCAAAAGCCGCTTCTGATTCCTGTCCTAACGTAGATTCTGTCAACTTCTGAATTGCCTTTTCAAGATGAGAAATAGAGAAGGAGTTCTCTTTGATTTCATCAACCATAGACTTGAATAAATACTGAGGTTCAATAACATATCCAAGATGGTCGATAGCCCATCCTTTTACTACGTCTACATATTCTGGGCTTTTTAATGCATCAATGTACGTAATTCCATCCTGAGCCAAAAGGTCATCCATGTAGCCTTCTGTTCTTTCAGATAAGTATCTATAGAATATAATCCCTAAAATATAATCCTTAAACTTTGAGGAATCCATGCTTCCTCTTAAATCGTTAGCAATTGCCCATAGGCTTTTTGCAAGCTCTTGAGATTTCTGATTAATATCTTCTGCTGCCATTTAGCACCCTCCTTTATGAAAAGCGAAGGACAACCATTAGTTGCCCTCAGCTGTAAATTTATCAAACATATCTTCAATGAATATCTGCAAATCATTGATAATTTTTGTAGTTTTAAGCAATCCAAGATTCAATGATTTAATCTGATTTCGAATCATTTCTCTTGAGATTGAGTTTTCATCCGTAAAATACTTGTTCAACAGGTCTGAAACAAGCTCTGCACTGATTCCGTGGTCTTCGGCAAAGTTCTTGATTGATGATTCTAGCATTTCTCGTTCGTACTGTTCGAATGCTGCTTCGATATCTTCATCAGGGTCCAAATCAAAGAATCGAGTGGTAATAAAGCTTTTCATGATGTCCTGTTTGTAACGCATCTTTTCGTTGTCAGAACGTTCGATTTCACGAAGAACTAAATCAATTGATTTTTCCATTTCTTCCTTGTTGTTTCGATTGATGTCTTTCAAAAGGTTCAAGATATAGACTACATTGATTTTGTCTGTACGAACCAGCTCGATGTTGAAGTCGATATCTGCAAGGATAGATTCCTTGCCAGTTTTCTCACTTTTCTTCATTTCATCGTAAAAAGTTAAATACCATCCTTTGTAATCAGCGTAATTCTGTTCATCAAGAATTGCATCAATGTCATCCCAATCGAATTTGCTGAACGTCTTTAATACTGCCAAAGTATGAGCAATCTTACGGAAAGCAAATACATAGTCACGCTGTTGATTCTCGTCAACTAGCTCACCAGCATCATCTGGAGTTGGTGTAATCTGACGTAAATCTTCACATTGTTTACGGTATTCAGATAAATAGTATTCATAAGACTCTAGTAAATACTCATTTGGGTCTCCGTCGCCAGAGAACAGCTTCAATGCATCATCCTGAGCCTTTTTGATATTACGGTATGTGATGATTTGTCCAAACTGTTTTGTCACCTTGCTGACACGGTTTGTACGGCTATACGCCTGCACAAGATTATGCCATACTAAGTTCTTATCCAAAATCAAAGTGTTTGTTGCCTTGCTGTCAAATCCAGTAAGGAACATATCTACAACAAGGAGCAAATCAACCTGTGGTAAATCCTTTTGCTTTAGACGTTTAGCGATATCTTTTCGATAGCCATCGAATGTCTCGATGTCAAAACTTGTACCGAATGTCTCGTTATAGTCCTGCATACATTCTTCTAGGTATTGTCTAGAATACTTATCCTGTCCTTCGTCCAAGTCCTCGTTTGCTGTAAATGTAAAGATAGCAGCGATTTTCTTGCCATCAGGATTATGGTTCTTCATATAGTGATAATATTCCATCAACGTTTTGATTTTGTCCGTAGCAAAGATAGCCGTATACACATCTTTACCTTCAGGATGAGTGTGTCTATCCAAGTTCTTTAGGATATCATCCGCTACAAAGGCAATACGTTGAGGGTCGTGATACAACTCATCAATGTCGATATGATGCTGTTTACAGTACTCAGGGTCATCAATCTTAGTTGGGTCTAAACCTTCCTTTTGAATCTGTTTTGCTGAAACAGAACGCATGTATTCAACAGAGAAGCGAAGTACGTTACCATCAGCAATGGCTTCCTTAATCATGTATTTATGGATACATGAATCTACTTTGTCGCCAGAATAGAATACATCAGCTGTTGTTCTACCTGTAGCTCCTTTGTTTTCCTTGAAAATAGGAGTTCCAGTGAATCCGATGTAGTTAGCATTCTGAAAATGCTTCTTGATATCAGCATGCATCTTTCCAAACTGTGAACGATGACACTCATCTATGATGAAGATACATTTCTTTGTTTTGTATGTATCCATGATATCTGTATAACGCTTGTTTTTTAGGGCGTTAGCCATCTTTTGAATCGTTGTGATAATCATCTTTTTGGATGAATCTTCAAGCATTTTAACAAGCTCTTTCGTGCTGTCTGTAGCATCTACACAGCCTGGGTCAAAACTGTTATATTCGTCAACCGCCTGGTCATCCAAGTCTTTACGGTCAATCAGGAAGAATACTTTGTCGATTCTACGGTCATCTCGAAGTGTTGTGGCAAGCATGTAGCTAGAAATCGTTTTACCACTACCTGTACAAGCAAAATTGAAACCGTTCATATTTGAAAGCATGATTCTATCAATCGAACGCTTAACAGAGTAGATTTGATATGGTCTTAAAACAATCAATGTTGGCTCAGTCTTCTTGATAATCATGA
>OHXB01000358.1_pt1 | contig 9789 bp, 9 predicted proteins | sample 1579811 | NCBI WGS metagenome assembly OHXB01 (sample SAMEA3882533, study PRJEB24775) | human gut metagenome | biome: human-associated habitat; feature: intestine environment; material: feces | place: Netherlands | collected 2009/2010 | reverse complement strand
AAAGTGTATTTTTGTGCTTTGCCTAATTATAGAAAAGTGGTATATGTTTTATCGTAAAATTGAATTTTATATAGAAAGTTGCTTGATTACGATGATATTAAAAAATAAAGGGGATTCTTGAAAATGGAAATATATAGTATACATCAGCAGGCCTTTGTACTGTCCAATGAACAAACGGTTTATCAAAAAAATGGGGTCACCTATATCCCTATTTACTACATTCTGTTTTTTGAGCCCGATAATGCGGTAGTTGGAGAATTTTGACATCTATAAAAGAATATCCCGGCAGATCGGATTCCGCCCAACCGCCCAATCATAAAAAGGGCTGCCCCAATTTTACTTGGGAGCAGCCCTTCTTGCTTTTTCCGGTTTATCTCTAATGCATTTTATTTAATCAGATAGACTTTCTGAAGATAAACCCTTTTGTTGTGTGCTTTTGGGGGATGAGCCACCTTACGGCATTTCTGTTTCCATCTGGAATTTCCGGCTTACCTTCATCAGGTTAATGATGTAAGTCACTACATTTTGAGCTTCCTGCACCATGGTCAGATAAACCATACTTACCCGGATACTGCCCGACTGGCTTTGGATGCGCTGCAACTCTTTGCGTTTCAGTTGCGATAGCTGTCCGTTGAGGTCGTTGGCACGGCGGATTTCCTCTTCCATATTCTGATAATCGTTGTTTTCCAACTTCTTGCGGCATTGCTGAATCAGATAAGTGATGTCCTCGGCCACGTCGCTGAATTCACCTTTCTGAATGGCGTCGAGCGGGTTGAAGTTGTTGTCGACGTGCTCCTTGATGGGGGCGAGCATGCGGCGCAGCGTGTAGACGTACTGCTGGTCGCTGTTGATGCCGACGTGGAACCATGTGTTGCGCTCGATTGCCAGGTCCATCGGCGAGCGGCGCAGGCCCAGCATCTCCTGGCGGCGATACTTCTTCAGCAGGTCCAGTTCGCGGCGCATGCTCTTTTGGCTCTGCCGCAGCGCCCGCACGTTCTGCGTGGCAAAGGCCTCGACGATGGCGTTGTATTGCTCCATGATATACTTGCAGACCGTGCTCTGCGTGTCGCGCACGTGGCTGCGCAGCATCTCCCAGACCAGTTCCGGGTCGCGCGTGCGCATCATCAGGCGGAAAGTGTCGTCCTCCTGCTTGGCCTTGGCGCTCTTCGCCTTGTACTGGCGGTTGCTGCGGTAGAGCAGGAAGACCACGAGCGCCATGAAGCCACACTGCACGATGACGCCGCCAAACCACATGGCGAGGCAGACCAGGGCGCAGGCGATGAAGGCCACGCCCGCCGTGATAAACCAGCCGCCGATGACGCTCAGCACGCCCGTGACGCGAAAGACGGCGCTCTCGCGGCTCCAGGCGCGGTCGGCCAGGCTCGTACCCATGGCCACCATGAAGGTGACGTAGGTCGTGGAGAGGGGCAGCTGGTGGTTGGTGCCGAAGGTGATGAGCATGGAGGCGATGACCAGGTTGATGGCGGCGCGCACCACGTCGAAGGCGGCCTTGTCGTCCTGGAGCTCCACCTCGTTGGTGTTGAAGCGCGTGCCCACCCAGCGGCGCAGGCCAGCGGGGAAGAGGCGCTTGCCGCCCTCGATTAGGTTCAGGGAGCAGCGGACGATGGCGCGGGCGGCGCGGCTCGAGCCAAACATCTCGTCGCCCTCGTCCTGGCGGGAGAGATCGACGGAGGTCTGAATGACGTGCTGCGCCTTCTTGGAGGTGGCCATGGCGAAGATCATCACCAGGCCCGCCAGGATCAGGTAGAGGGGCGGCGTCGTGGCGCTCTCCATCAGCGAGGACATCATGAAGGTGTCGATGCTCTGGCCGTGGGCGTGGGCCGTGAAGTCCTGGTAGGAGTCGAGGCCGGCGAGCGGCACGCCGATGAAGTTGACGAGGTCGTTGCCGGCAAAGGCCATGGCGAGGCCAAACGTGCCCATGAGCACCGTGAACTTGAAGATGTTGACGCGCAGCAGGTGGCCTGCATCGCGACGGTAGAGACGAGGAAGGTGCAGAGCAGCAGCCAGTTGGTGTGGTCCTCGATGTAGTCGCGCAGGTTCTCGGGCAGGTAGGGGCTCTTGCCCATGCCCTTCATGAAGATGAAGTAGGAGAGGGCCGTGAAGGCGATGCCGCCGAAGATGGCGATGCTATAGCGGCTGTGCTTCGAATAGTGGAACGTGAAGACGATGCGGCTCAGCCACATCACCACCATGCCGATGACAAAGGAGATGGCCACCGAGACGAAGATGGCGATGATCACCTGCAAGGCCTTGTCGGAGTTGAGCAGGTCGGCGTAGTCCAGCGTGGGGTCGCCCATCACCTTGAGCAGCGCGAGCATCGCCGTGCCGCCCAGCAGCTCGAAGACGAGCGAGACCGTGGTGGAGGTGGGCATGCCGAGCGTGTTGAAAGCGTCGAGCACGATGATGTCCGTCACCATCACGGCGAGCATGATGGTCATCACCTCGTGGAAGGAATAGTGGGCCGGCATCATGATGCCGTGGCGGGCCACGTCCATCATGCCCGAGGACATCACGGCGCCGAGCATCACGCCCACCGAGGCAATGATGAGGATGGTGCGAAACGACGCCACGCGGGCGCCGACGGCCGATTGCAAGAAGTTGACCGCATCGTTGCTCACGCCGACAAACAAGTCGAAGACGGCCAGGCAGAGCAGGAAGATGACGATACACAGATAAATGGTCTCCATGTGTTGTAAATGTTATGTTTGTTAATTTCTTCGGGTGCAAAGTTACGCCGACGATGCTACAAACTTTTTGCTATCGCGTTACAATACGGTTACAACGCCGCGCGGCAGACCGCTTTCTTCTTTATGCCTCATCCTGCATGGTCGCATTGTTACATGTTACATGTTACATGTTACGTTAAGGCCTCCCCACTTCCATCTCCCTTCCTTCTCCCGTGGATAGCGTTTGTCACACAAAAAATACTGTTTTTGTGACAAAAAACATTAAAAAGAGTAGTAGCTTCGCATGCCCCTCCTGTCTTTGTCACAAATATTTGCTATCTTTGTGACAAAATTCGGAGGGTTATGAATAGTACAGCTCAGAAAATAGAAAGTTCAATAGACAATATAGGCAGGGGAAGTATTTTCTTTGCTGATGATTTTGTGAACATGGGAACTGCCGAAAACATACGGCAGATATTGCTTCGTTGTGCTAAAAGTGACAAAATTGTCCGTATAGCGAAAGGCATTTATTGTTATCCAACGATTGACGACAGGCTTGGTCTTGGGGTGCTCATGCCTTCTTATGACGAAATAGCCAATGCCATAGCAGAGCGGGCACATGCTCGAATCGTACCGACGGGAGATTACGCATTGAATGTATTAGGACTGTCAACGCAGGTCCCAATGAACTGTGTCTATTTGACTGACGGAACGCCCCGTAGGATAGAAATATCAGGAGGTAGGGGAATTGTTTTCAAAAAAACAACTCCCAAGAATTTGGCATTCAAGAACAGATTGGCCATGTTGGTAACATCGGCGTTGAAATCTATCAAACAAGAAAATGTAACACCACAACAGATAGAGCATATAGGACAATTGCTGAGAAAAGAAGACAAGGAATCCGTGTTGGCAGACTTGGCACTTATGCCTATTTGGATAAGAAAAATTGTGACAAAGGCCTATGAATAACTATTTCTATCTATCAACGGAAGACAAGCAGCTCGTTTTGCGACAAGCTTCGGCTCGTTTAGGATTGCCACCACAAGCAATAGAAAAAGACTTGTGGGTGACAACCATACTTCAAATTGTGTTCACCTTGCCGTTTTCAGACAAACTCATCTTTAAAGGCGGTACGTCTTTGAGCAAGGTGTGGTGTCAGATAGAACGTTTTTCTGAGGATATAGACTTGGCGGTTGACCGTTCCTTGTTCGGAATGGAAGGTGATTTGACAAAGAAGCAAATCAAGAAACTCCGCAAGATGTCCTCGCTGTTTGTTAGTGAAGAGTTCTGTCCTGCTCTCCAAAGGGGAATAGAACAATATGGACTGTCTGCACTATGCTCGATCGAACCACAACCAGATGGTGAAGGCGATAATACTTACCCAGAACCAAGAAAGATATTTGTGAAGTATCAGAGTGTCTGTGCAGATCCAATAGAATATCTTTCTCCCGTGGTCATGTTGGAGATCGGTGCAAGGTCTTTGTTGGAACCCAATACACAGACTAATATCCGCAGTATGGTAGAAGAGCAGTTCCCTACCATTCAGACGACACTTGTTGACAGTTTGGTAGCAACGGCATTGGCCAGTAAGACATTCCTTGAAAAGGCATTTCTCCTGCATGAATTGTTTTCCGTTGAAGGACGAGGACAAACCGCGGAGCGTAAGTCAAGACATCTCTATGACTTGTCAAGAATGATGGATAAAGACTTTGCCATAGACGCTATCAACAATGATGAGTTGTGGGAGTCCATTAGGCACCATAGGGAGATTTTCACAAGTGTCAGAGATGTGGATTATGCTCCAGATGTGCGTAAGCGGATAATACTCGTTCCTCGTTTAGATATACAAGCTGCATGGGAGAAAGATTACAAAAGCATGTGCTCCTCCATGATATTCGGAGAAAAGCCTACATTTAAAGAATTGTTGGAGAGAATGGCCTTGCTTGAAAAACGTTTTCGTGAGGCATAAGTTTTTGACACCCTCCAATCCAAATAAGAAAGTTTGATGAGCCCTTTTTAGGACCGCTCAGGCTGGTAAACTGCCAACTGTGGTCCTTTCTCAGATACACGTTGTATGGTCGCATGGAGTCGCTTTGTTACATGTTACATGTTACATGTTACGTTAAGGCTTCCCCACTTCCATCTCCGCCTCCTCGCTAAGCGAGGACAAGTCGTGTAAGCGTTAAGGATAATAAGGAAACCAACCATTGTTTTAGTTTGATTTCCTGCTGACCTTTGTTTTTTATTCCTTGGCCAGGGAGAAGTCAAACTGCAGTCCGCCCCCTTCGCGGTTGCTGACGCGTATGCTGCCGCGGTGGAGGATGACGGCGTTCTTGACGATGGCGAGCCCCAGTCCTGTGCCTCCGAGCGACCGGCTTCGTCCCTTGTCGACGCGGTAGAAGCGCTCGAAGAGGCGCGGCAGATGCTCCTCGGGCACGCCGCGGCCCGTGTCGGCGATGGTAAACTGCCAATAGTTGTCCTCGGCACGAGCCTTGACATAGACGGTCGTCTCCTCTCCCGCATAGGCCAGGGCGTTGTCGATGAGGTTGCGGAAGATACTGTAGAGCATGCTCCTCACGCCCCTCACCGTCAGCTCGGCGGGCAGAGAGACGAGGAGCCTCATCTGCCTTTGCTGAAACTGCAATGCCGTCTCCTGCTCGATCTCCCGGACCATCCGCGCGATGTCCACCGTCTCCTTGCCGTGCAGGTCCTTCACCTCGTCCATGACGTTGAGCGTCGAGATGTCGGCCAGCAGCGAGGAGAGCCGCTGGCTCTGCGCGAAGCAGCGGTCGAAAAACATTTGGCGCGTCTTCTCGTCGATCGTGGGATGGTTGATGAGCGTCTCCAGGTAGCCCTGGATGCTCGCCACGGGCGTCTTCAGCTCGTGGGCGATGTTGTGGGTGAGCTGGCGTTTGAGTTCGTCCTGTTCCCTGCGCGTGCGCTGGTAGCGCTTATAGACCTTGATGATGCGCTCGGCGATGTCGCCCAGCTCGTCGTCGGGAAAGACCGCCAGGTCCTTGATGTCGAGCGACTCGTTGTGGTCGGCCCGCGAGGCGAAGAGGCGCAGCTTGGTGATGTTGTTGCCCAGTCGGCGCGTGAAGTTGTAGAGCAGGAGCGTCAGCAGCACGACGGCGCCCAGCGCAAACCAAAGATAGTTTTTGTCCGTGTTGAGCACGCTGGCGAGGTTGTCGTTGTAGGGCAGGGCGCTGCGGACGATGTAGCGGTGGGAGGGGAAATAGGTGGCGGAGTAGAAGAAAGCCTGCGGCACGGTGGCGCTCTTGCGCTCGATGGCGTGGCCGCTGCCGTCGTCGATGGCCTGGCGCACCTCTTGGCGGTTGGCGTGGTTGTGGATGTGGCTCAGGTCCTTCTGCCACGTGTCGTAGAAGACCGTGCCGTCGGGACGGATGAGCGTCACGCGCAGCCCCCTCATGTCGTTGTCGACGATGTAGCGGTCGATAAACGGTTTGATGTCCTTCGGCGACGAGGTGATGGCCTCGCTCATCTGCACGTTGAAGTCCTGGAGGCGCGCGTCGAGCACCGACACCTTGTAGTCCTTCTCCCGTCGCTGCTGATAGACGATGAAGGTGAAGGCAAAGAGCAGGAAGATGGAGAGCACACCGAGGTAGAGGCGCATTCCCACGGGGATGCGGGTGCGCAGCGGCGCGAAGGGAGGAAGCCCCGTGGGCCCCTGGGCGGTCCCTTGCTGCGTAGTCCCTTGGTTAGTCCCTTGGATGTTCCCTTGGTTAGTCCCTTGCGTAGTCCCTTGATTGTTCCCTTGCGTAGTCTGCTGGTTGTTCTGTCTCATCCTTCCGTCTCCCATCATCCCGTCAGTTGGTCTTCACCTCAAATCCGTAGCCGAACCCCTGCCGCGTCACGATATGCTCGGCGTAGGCCTTCACCTTGCGGCGCAGCCGCGTGATGTTGACGTCCACGGTGCGGTCCAGCACGATCACGTCGTGGGGCCACACATGATTGATGAGCTGCTGGCGGCTCAGGATCTTCCCCCTGTTCTCCAGCATCATCAGCAGCAGCGAATACTCGATGCGCGTGAGCGCGACGTGCTCCCCATCGACCCACACCTCCTTGCGGTTGTCGTCGAGGACGAGCCCCTGGAAGCGGATCACGCCCTCCTCGTCCTGCGCCTGCGCCTCCTCGTCCTGCGACGTGCGGCGCAGCACCGCCTTGACACGGGCCAGCACCTCGCGCAGCGAGAAAGGCTTCGAGATGTAGTCGTCAGCGCCGAGGTTGAGGCCCTCCACGGTGTCGTCCTCCGTGTCGCGCGCGGTCAGAAAGATGATGGGCGTCTGCTTCGTCAGCGGGTTGTCCTTCACTCTTCTAGCCATCTCGAACCCCGACATCTCGCCCATCATCACGTCCAGCAGCAGCAGGTCGTAGGCGGCAATGTCCAGCGTCAGCGCCTCTTCGGCGGAGTAGGCCACGTCGGTCCGGTAGCCCTCCGCCTCCAGGTTGAACTGAAGAATCTCGCAGAGGTCGGCCTCGTCGTCGACCACCAGTATGCGATAATGCTTGTCTTCCATATTTGCGATATGTTCATGAATCGGGGGCAAAGTTAGGCAAAAAATGTGGAACGCGGCGCGCTTTGCGGGTTACGATTTGATGACAACGAGTGGTGAGGCCCAAAACTTCGGATGCTTGATTTATGACAAGAAGTAGGTATTTTTGTTAAAAAAACAAGTCGGTGACGTTTCGTTTCATGGAAAAAATGTACTTTTGTCGGCGAAAATTGTTTGCAGAATAACAAAAAGTTAATGACCTATGAAGAAAATCAGAGCCGCCGTAGTTGGCTACGGCAACATCGGACGTTACACGGTCGAGTCTCTTGAGGCTGCCCCCGATTTTGAGATTGCAGGCGTAGTACGCCGTCAGGGTGACAAGGACAAACCACTCGAACTGACCCCCTACGAGGTGGTCGACGACATCACGAAGCTCAAGGAGGTCGATGTGGCCTTCCTCTGCACGCCGACGCGCTCCTGCCCCGACTACGCCGAGCGCCTGGTGGCCTTGGGCATTAACACCGTCGATAGCTTCGACATCCACACCAGCATCCTCGAATACCGCACGCGACAGATGGAAAACTGCAAGAAGGCGGGCCGCGTCAGCGTCATCGCCGCTGGATGGGATCCGGGAAGCGACTCCGTGGTGCGCGTGCTCCTGGAGGCTCTCGCCCCGAAGGGCCTCACCTACACCAACTTCGGTCCGGGTATGTCGATGGGCCACAGCGTCGTGGCTCGCTCCAAGAAGGGCGTCAAGAACGCGCTCTCCATGACCATCCCCCTGGGCGAGGGCATCCATCGCCGCATGGTCTATGTGGAACTGGAGGATTGCTACACCGTGGCGCAGGTCGAGGCGGAACTCAAGGCTGACGACTACTTTGCCCACGACGAGCTCCACGTCTTCGCCGTGAAGTCGGTGGACGACGTGCGCGATATGGGCCACGGCGTACACCTCACCCGCAAGGGCACGAGCGGCAAGACGCCCAACCAGCGCATGTCCTTCGACATGAGCATCAACAACCCGGCGCTCACGGCGCAGATCCTGGTCGGGGTGGCCCGCGCCTCCTTCCGACTGACCCCGGGATGCTACACCCTGCCCGAGATACCGGTCATCGACCTGCTCCCGCGGTCGCGCGAGGAGGTGGTGGCTACCCTCGTATAAGCTGTCGAACCCTATAAGCTGCTCCAATAGCCGCTCCAAATAGCCGCTCGTGTAGTCGAACCATATAGCCGCTCATGTAGCCGAGCCATATAGGCCTACTGGCGATGGGGCGCCGTTGGAATAAAGTCTCAAATCCCTCGTTTTGGCAAGAAAGTCGGTCGGCTTCTTCCCAAAATGAGGGATTTTGTTTACACATTTGCCCCGATTTGTGCACATCTTTGTCGTTTTTGTGCACAATGTTTGCCCATAACGGGGAAAATAACTACCTTTGCAGCGGTTCTTTTAGGATATATCACTCAGGTTGTTTCACGAATAGCGGTTTGGTGGAATACAAAACGGTGAAAAGACTGGAGGATAAGATAGAAATAAGAAAATAAGTAACACATACAGGATTTATGAGTTTAAAGATTGTTGTACTTGCCAAGCAAGTACCCGACACGAGAAACGTGGGCAAAGATGCGATGACGGCCGAAGGAACGGTGAATCGCGCCGCTTTGCCCGCCATCTTCAATCCCGAAGACCTTAATGCGCTGGAGCAGGCCTTGCGCCTCAAGGAGCAGCACCCGGGGAGCACGGTAGGCCTGCTGACGATGGGTCCTCCGCGCGCGGGCGAGATCATCCGCCAGGGATTGTACCGAGGTGCCGATACTGGCTGGCTGCTGACGGACCGCCTCTTCGCAGGTGCCGATACGCTGGCCACATCCTATGCACTGGCCACGGCCATCCAAAAGATTGGCGATGTGGATATCGTCATTGGTGGCCGACAGGCTATCGACGGCGACACGGCCCAGGTGGGTCCGCAGGTAGCACAGAAGCTGGGGCTCAACCAGGTGACCTATGCTGAGGAGATCCTCAAGGTGGAGGAGGGCAAGGCCACGATCCGCCGCCATATCGACGGAGGTGTGGAGACGGTGGAGACACCGCTGCCCGTCGTCGTCACCGTCAATGGATCGGCTGCACCGTGCCGTCCGTGCAACGCCAAGCTCGTGATGAAGTACAAGTATGCCACCTGCCCCATGGAGCGCACGGGCGAGGAGCCCTGGAGCAAGCTCTATGAGGAGCGCCCCTACCTGACGCTCCACCAGTGGAGCGTGGCCGATGTCGATGGCGACCCCTCACAGTGTGGTCTCAGCGGATCGCCCACCAAGGTCAAGGCCGTGAAGAACATCGTCTTCCAGGCCAAGGAGAGCAAGACGCTGACCGGCGAGGACAAGGATATCGAGAGCCTCGTAAGGGAATTGTTGGACGAAAAGATTATTGGCTAAGACAAACGACAAGATGAATAACGTATTTGTTTATTGCGAGATAGAGGGCACGAAGGTGGCCGAGGTGTCACAGGAGTTGCTCACCAAGGGCCGCAAACTGGCCAATCAGCAGGGTGTGGAGCTCCACGCCATCGTAGCCGGAAAGGACATCAAGGGAAAGG
>OHXB01000357.1_pt1 | contig 9794 bp, 10 predicted proteins | sample 1579811 | NCBI WGS metagenome assembly OHXB01 (sample SAMEA3882533, study PRJEB24775) | human gut metagenome | biome: human-associated habitat; feature: intestine environment; material: feces | place: Netherlands | collected 2009/2010 | reverse complement strand
CAGCTCCTCCTGGCTCACCGGTCTTCCTATATTGATAAGTAAATATTCCAAAATACCATTCTCTTTTCTTGTCAGTGAAACCGGCTCTCCCTTTGCATATGCCTCGCGTTTAATCGTATCAAACTTTATTTCTCCGCATTTAAGACATATATCATTCTGTACAAATTTCCTTCTTGTCAGGCTTCTGATACGTGCCTCAAGCTCCTGCAGATGGAATGGTTTTTCCATGTAATCATTTGCTCCTGCATCCAGTCCCTCTACCTTATCAGCAATCTGACCTCTTGCAGATAATATCAAAACCTTAGTTTCATCATTGTATTTTCTAAGCTCCTTAAGAAGCTCCATGCCATCCATCCCCGGCAGATTCAAATCCAAAACTATCAGATCATAATTCTCCGACAGTATACATTCAAGAGCCTCTTTCCCATCATAACAGGTATCCACCTCATAACCGGCAGCATACAGACTCTTTGCAACCATATCACATATTTGTTTCTCATCCTCAACAATTAATAATCTCAAAATGTTCTCCTGCTTCTTAACAATAATTTTACAACCTATATTGTATAATACCAAAGTCAGCTGGTCAACAATACAACAAAAAGGAGCAACATTATGTTGAAATACCAAAAAACATGTCAAATCATTCTGCTTATCCTTGGTGTATCCATGGTAAGCTATGGTGCAGTCAGAGGTGAAGCGGCTACCGTGCTTGGTAAAGCAATAAAACTATGTCTGGAGTGTGTCGGAATTGGATAAGAAAAAGAAATTACTATCAAAAAAGCTGGCAAAAATACGTGGATGGATACAGGCCGCAGCAACGCTGCTGACCAATATTCATATTCCGAATTTATTTAAGGGTAAAATATATCAGGGCAATGCAAAAACAGTATGCGTACCTGGATTAAACTGCTACTCCTGCCCTGCCGCGACAGGAGCCTGTCCAATAGGGGCATTTCAGGCAGTCGTCGGATCATCAAAATTTAAGTTTTCATACTACATAACCGGATTTTTTATTTTACTCGGTGTAACTCTCGGCAGATTTATATGTGGTTTTTTGTGTCCGTTTGGATGGTTTCAGGATTTAATCCATAAAATTCCCGGAAAAAAATTTTCTACAGCCCGGCTGAAGCCACTAAGATACCTAAAATATCTTATCCTTATTGTTTTCGTTATACTTCTGCCAATGTTTGTAACGAACTCCATTGGAATGGGGGATCCGTTCTTCTGCAAGTACCTGTGTCCGCAGGGCGTACTGGAGGGCGCAATTCCGCTTTCTCTTACAAACGCGGGCATACGAGCTGCTTTGGGAAAGCTGTTCAACTGGAAATTCTGCATTCTGCTGGCAGTTGTGGTAGGCAGCGTGGTTTTTTACCGCCCGTTCTGCAAATGGCTGTGCCCCTTGGGGGCGGTCTATGCACTTATGAATCATGTATCCCTGTTTCAGATGCGCGTTGACCGCGATACATGTGTTTCCTGCGGTGCCTGCGCAAAAGCGTGCCCGATGGATGTGGATATTACCAAAACACCAAACCACGCGGAGTGTATCCGCTGCGGTAAGTGTATAAAGTCTTGTCCGACCAAAGCGATCTGCTATCAGTACGGTTTCGGCGACAAGTCAAAAACAGAAATCAAGGAGAATTGACAATGAAACGTTTTTTTGCATGGATCACAGCCCTTCTGATGCTGCTCTCCCTCGCTGCTTGCAGCAGCACACAGACAAGCACTGCGGCATCTTCCCAGCAAGCATCTACTTCTGAGACGGGCAAGTCTGAAAATGAGCTTATCGCAGAGGAAAACGATATTCTGGCGGCAAATAACGCCCTGTGGGAAAAGGTTTTTGCCTCCATGGACAAGAATGTTACCGACACCACACTAAGCAGCAATTACGGTGATATTCTTATGAGTGCGTTGGATCATGCGAAGGACCAGTTCACCGATGAAGAATATGCTGCTTTAAAGGCCGATGCGGACAAAATCCGTGAGATCGAAGCACAGATCGCAGCACTGCCGCAGGATGAAGCTGCCAGCCAGTCTATGACGCAGACGGCCAGCACATTCCCGCAGTTTGAAGGAAAGGATTTGGACGGCAACAGCGTAAGCAGCAGTCTTTTTGCCGATAATGCGTTCACCGTTGTAAATTTCTGGTTCAGCGGCTGCAAGCCCTGTGTTGACGAGATGGACGACCTTAACGCATTGAATCAGCGCATTCAAGAGCAGGGCGGCGAGGTGATCGGTATCAACACAGAAACCCTTGATGGCAACGCGGACAACATTGCCGCTGCCAGACAGATTCTGGAACAGGCCGGGGCTGCATTCCGCAACATCTATTTTGACTCTGCCAGTGATGCCGGTAAGTTTGCCCTCGGCATTATGGCCTTCCCTACCACCTGCGTTGTGGATCGTCAGGGCAACATCGTTGGGGAACCGATTATGGGCGGTATTGATAAAGAGGATAACGCTGCCACACTGCAAAAGCTGATCGATGAGGCTCTTGCGCAGTCGCAGCAGTAAATAAGAAAATAGCTTAAAAAAACTCGCAGCAGTCATGGATACGAAAGTACCCTTTGGCTGCTGCGAGTTTGTATTTTGCTGCGCCGCCGTGTGGCGGGCTATGTCCCCTGCTCCAGGGCTTACTGCCCGGTTTGCTTTCCCTCTATAGCATATATTTTGTCTTTTCGATTGTATATCAGCATTTTATACTTGACAAAGTCAAGCGTATGGACTATACTCTTTTTTGTAAGGAGATGCTGCATTCACCATGTATCAAAAGACCCTATCCTACTACATCGCCATGCTGTACCGCAGCTTTGCGGATTTCACAGGCGACAAGCTGCAGGAAGTCGGACTAAATTTCGGGCTTTTGTTTTTTATTGTATATATCGGAAAAAAGCCGAACTGTACGCCTTCGGAATTGACAAAAGCATTGTCCCTTGACTGGGGGCACAGTCAACGGTGCATCAATCGTCTTACTGACGATGGCTTTATTACCAAGGAAAAATCAGGGCGTCACTATCTGCTCAACCTGACAGAACGCGGGCAGGAGGCTTTTGAAGCCGCCCACCGGATATTCTTTGACTGGGACGACAGATTTATGACGAATCTGACTGCAAAAGAAAAGGAACAGTTGCTTGCCTTATTGGAAAAAGCAACAGAAAGGATACCGCACCATGTACGAAACGATTAACAGCCCCATCAATTACGGCGGTTTGGAATTGAAAAACCGCATCATTTTTGCCCCTACCACCTTTGGCCTTGCGGAGGACGAATACTTTGAAAAGATCCGCAAGATCGCCGCAGGCGGCTGCGCCATGGTTATCATCGGTGACGTCCCCGTCGGCAAAAGCCAATTTGAGAAATCTCTTTTTGATAAAAAAGGCTTCGCCCATTATCAGAAGCTGGTCGAAATCGTCCACAGCTATGACTGCCGCATCTGCGCCCAGCTGCACCAGACCGACTCCAATATGTTGGCCATGCTGAAATACGTGCCCGGCGTTCTGACGAAGAAGATTTCAATGGAGGAGCTGCGTCCCCTGCTGAATGCCGAGGTTGCCCCTTACATCAGCAAGCTGTCCGCCCGCAAGATCCATAAAATCATCAACGGCTTCGGCGAGGCCGCCGTGCTGGCTGTCAAAGCCGGGTTCGATATGGTGCAGGTCCACGGTGACCGCATGTGCGGCAGCTTCAGCTCCACTGTCTTTAACCACCGCACGGATGAATACGGCGGCAGCGCCGAGAACCGTGCCCGCTTTGCGGTGGAGGCCGTCAAGGCCATCCGCAGCCGTCTGCCGGAGATTCCCATCGACTACAAGCTGGCCGTCCGCCAGGAAGATCCCCACTACGGCAATGCCGGTGTGGTGGAGTCCGAGCTGGGTATTTTTGTACCGCTGCTGACCGATGCCGGTGTGACCAGCTTCCATGTAACGCTGGCGAACCATTCCAGTCTGGAGGACACCATTCCCCCGGCCAACCACCCGTACTTCAAAGAGCAGGGCTGCTTCCTGAAATTCTGCGATGAGGTTCGCCAATACACGGACAAGCCCATCACCGGCGTGGGCGGACTGAATCAGCCTGATTTTGTAGAGCAGCAGCTTGCAAGCGGACGCATCACCTGTGCTGCCATGAGCCGCCAGCTGTTGGCTGACCCGGAATGGCCGAACAAAGTGGCCTCCGGGCAAATCAAGGAGATTCACCGCTGTGTTCGCTGCAACAAAAAATGCCTTGGCGGCTTGCAGCAGCATCAAGGAACCCATTGCATTTATGAAAAGGTATGACCTGTGAAATACGCCATTGTATTCAGCAGCCAGACCGGCAATACTAAACAGCTTGCCGAGGTTGTTTCCTCTGTTCTCCCTCAGGCAGATTTGTGTTTCTTCGGTTCCCCGTCACAGGAGGCTCTGCAGGCAGAGCGTCTTTTCATCGGCTTTTGGACGGACAAGGGGCGTTGCAATCAGGAAATCACCGATTTCCTAAAAACGCTCAATGGCAAAGAGGTGTTCCTGTTTGGCACAGCCGGGTTCGGCGGCAGTCAGGAATATTTTGACAAAATTCTTTCTTCCGTTCAAAAACACCTCGGTGCTTCCAATACTGTCATCGGCACCTACATGTGCCAGGGGAAAATGCCGCAATCGGTGCGGGAGCGCTATGTAAAGATGAAAAACAGCCCTCTGCCGATCCCAAACGTTGACAAAATGATTGAAAACTTTGATACTGCTGTTTCCCACCCCGACGAAACGGATTTGCAGAAATTGAAATATGCCGTGGCGCAATGTATAAAGCGCTGATACAAAGTAGGTCCTAAAAACACACTTCCGTCTGGCTGCCTGCACACCGGCGCTGGCCTACTGCGCCGTTATGACGATCCACTTTTTAAAGCAGCGGCAGACCCAACCCTGCTGAGCCGCCATGACCGCTTTTGCCGCAGTCATAGCGAGGCCCTTTATTTGCTTATCAATTGCGCACGGGTGCACGCGGGGCTGTTGCACAGCCCCCAAAAAGAAAGACCGAAGTAAAAGCCAAAAAAGGCTTTACAACTTCGGTCTTTTGCTTTAAGTTAATAGTTGGGTCACCTGACCAATGGGTGGACGACCTATCCTCTTTTCAGCGTCTATCGTTCTTCGCTGGTCGATCCGCTGTTTTTTGTCCGGCTGTTTGGTCATGTGCTGGGCCATGCAGGCTGGGACCACTTTATAGGCAACATGCTGCTTTTCCTTGTCATCGCGCCCCCGCTGGAGGAGCGCTACGGCGGTATTCCGATCACTTTGATCCTTGTCGGTGCGCTCTACCTGAGCCAGCAGGTATATGATATTTTGTTCGTGCAGGACAATGTAGCCAACTTTATGCACATCGTCGGCGGCGCCTGCGGCACTGTGTTTGGTTTTGCCGTGCGCAGAAAATAATACGCGGAGGTTTCCTTCATGAAGATCCTTGTCTCCGGTTTTGACCCGTTCGGCGGAGAGACCGTCAACCCGGCCTATGAGGCTGTCAAGCTGCTGCCCGACACCATTGCCGGGGCACAGATCATCAAGCTGCAGGTTCCCACCCGGTTTGCTCTTTCCGGCACCGTTCTGGAAGCCGCCGTAAACGAGCACCGGCCCGATGCGGTCATCTGTGTCGGGCAGGCAGGCGGGCGGTCCGCCATCACGCCGGAAAGAGTTGCCATCAACCTTGCGGACGCAAGCACCCCTGACAATGCAGGCGACCAGCCTGTGGACGAGCCGATCCGGAAGGACGGTGCGCCCGCCTACTTCACCTCTCTGCCCGTAAAAGCCATGGTGCAAAAAATGAGAGCCGCCGGTATTCCGGCAGCCCTCTCCTACACCGCTGGCTCCTTTGTGTGCAACTCCCTGATGTATACGCTGCTCTATCTCATCGACAGGCAGTATCCCGCTATGCGGGGCGGCTTTATCCATGTGCCGTATGCGATGGAGCAGGCCGTCAGCAAGCCGCTGGGAACACCCAGCATGGAGCTGCATCAAATCGCGCGCGGCCTTGCACTTGCGGTAGAAGCAGTCGTCGAAAACGAGCGTGACCTTACCGTGAGCCGGTAATACAGGCCCGATTTCTCGAAATAGTGCTTGCATTTTTTAGGGTTCGTGCTATAATCATAGCATCATCACAGAATAGGAACGGGACAATGGGGTCACGCACAGGCAAGGTGCGCGATCCCGTTTTTTCGTCTGCGCACAAAGGCGTGCCGCACTTCATTGGGTGCTGCACGCCTTTTGGCTTTTCTGTTGCTTGTTTTCCGAATGAAGGGATTTGAAAATGCTTACCGCACGAATTGAAAAAATACGCCAAAACTATGTAAACGCCAAACCTCAGATCTCCTGCGAACGCGCCGCACTTTGAACAGAATCCTACAAAAGGAGCGCGGGAAAGCCCGTCTGCATCCGCAGCGCCGACAAAAGCACAGCTTTCCGGGTGGGAGCAGCTGGCCACGCAGGAATACGGGATAAAGGTCACTTCCTATAAGTAGTCCCTGTCCTCCACTGCGGCGGCCTTACGGCTCCTGCAGCATGATCCGCACGATCTCTTTATCGGTTTCGCGCATACCCTCACGGCCCAGCAGTCCCACATTACGGATGGTATTTTCAACGCCCTTTGTGACGATGCCATCCCCACTGCGGAACTGCTGGCCGTTTTTGTACATGTGATACCCCAGGATGCCCGCCTCCACGCTGGAGGCGATCTTCGCCGCACAGCTGGCCTTGGCACCATCGCAGATAATACCCGAAACGATGGCCAGTGCATTGACAAGGGTGTGGGAGACCGCTTTCAGGTCTGCGCCCTGCAGATAGGCAATGCCGCAGCCCGCAGCACAACCCGCGCTGACGGCCCCGCAGTAGGCGGACAGCCGCCCTATACCGGCCTTCTCGTGGATAGCAATCAGGTTGGAGAGGGCCAGTGCGCGGCAGAGAGTCTCATCGGATGCCCCCAGCTCTCTGGCATACTCGATGACCGGCACCGAGACCGTGATGCCCTGATTGCCGCTGCCGGAGTTGATGACAACTGGCAGCTCACAGCCGCTCATACGGGCATCAGAGCCTGCTGCTGCCTTGGCAATAGCGCGGTTGCGCACATCCTCGCCGTAAAATTTCAGCATTGTAGAGCCGATGTTCGCACCGTAATCCCCTCGCAGTCCCTCCTCCGAGATGCGGGTGTTGTACCGGATCTGGGTTTCCAGCAAAGGTCGGATGTCGTTGATCTCGCAGGTATCGGCAAATGCAAAGATATCCGCAATGTTCAGCAGTGCCCGGTCTGTCAGACCGCTCTCGGCAGGGGCGGCGTCACCGCAGAGCTGCTTTGTCTCCTGCGCGGTATGATCCAGCAGCACTTCGCTGTTTCTTTGGATCAGGACAATATTCGTGTGGTACTGGCAGATGCGCACCACGGCAGAATCGCTCCCCTGCTGCAGCGTCACAATAATGTCGAAGATAAAGCCGTTGTCGATTGCCTTCACCGTGACCGGCACCTGCTTCAGGAAAGCGCGCATCGCAGCCTTCTGGTCCGCTGTTACAGCTGAGATGACCTCCAGTGCCTTGTCCGCCTGCCCGCCGACGATGCCTGCCGCTGCGGCGGCTTCAATGCCCTTCATGCCATCGGTGTTGGGCACGATGGCGCTCTTGACATTCTTGATAATGTTGCTGCTCACGCCGATCTCGACTTTGTCCGGCATGCCGCCAAGCACATCCCGCGCCTTGGCGGCGGCGTAGGCGATAGCAATCGGTTCGGTGCAGCCCATGGCTGGGATCAGCTCCTCCTTGAGGATCTGCACATACGCCTGATAGGTCCTGCTCTGCTTATCCATACAAGTGACTCCTTTGGTTGCTCTGCAAAGTGTCCGCAGCGGGGTATTATACCGCGTCTGCTGGTTTGTATAGTACAAGTATAGACATTTTCCCCGCCTTTTGCAACAGCATTTTCGCGGCGTTCCAATCCGGAGCACTTTATGCACTGGTTGGACATAAACACTGCCGCTGTCTACATCCCATAACGCAAAATGTGCCTGCTTGCGCGGGCACATTTTGCGTTATTCTGCTTTTTCCTGTCTGGCCGTATTCAGCAGCTGCTTTTGAAATTCCCGGGCCGCCGTATTCAACGGACGGTGCCGGTCATAAACCAGACTTACTGAGCGTTGCGGAATCGCCTCCCGCAGGGTCAGCTGCACAATGCTGCGGCGCTGCAGGCTGCTGCGGGCCATCGGCTCCGGCACAAAGGCAAGGCCAAGCTCACTCTTTACCAGCGTCATCATCTGGTCTGTGGTGGCCGCCTCAATATCCGGCTTCAGGTCTGCGCTGTGCTCAAGGAAAAACTGCCGGTAAAACAGGCGGCTCATGCTCTCGTTCCCCAGCATGATCAGCGGATAGGCGTCAAGCTCCTGCAGCGAGAGCGTCCGGCTTGCCAGCGCCGTGAAAGTTTTCCCGCCGACCAGGATTTCGTTGAACGGCATCAAATCAACTTTTTTCAGCTCCCCCTCTGCGCCGGTGGGGGTCGTCACAACAGCGAAATCGACCTCGCCGTTTTTCACAGCCTGAATCGCCTGCGGCGTTGAATGGTTGGAGATCCGCAGCCGGATACCGGGGTACTGCGCATGGAAGTCCCGCAGCCGTTCCGACAGGTAGATGTTCAGCGCCGTCTCGGTTGCGCTGATACTGATTGCACCATGCTCAAAGGTCGCGCTGGCGCTCAGCTCCTCCTCGGCATCTTGTATCTGCACAGCAGCCGAGGAAATGCGGGTATAGAGCATCTCCCCCTCCGGCGTCAGCGTCACACCCCGGTTGGAGCGGATAAACAGCACACAGTGCAGCTGATCCTCCAGCTTGTTCATCGTATGTGTGATGTTAGGCTGGTTGCTGCCCAGCACGCGGGCCGCCTTGGTAAAATTGCGGTATTTTGCGACAAAGTAAAAAATCTTGTAGTATTCCCAATCGACATACATAGGCGCAGCCTCATTCATACCAAAATTACATAGTCATAATGCGGTAAATACTTTACACATTCTATGTCACAAAGTATAATAGCACCGCAACCCAAAAGCAAGCAAAATTTTCCCTCTATAGAAACAAATTGTAAGGAAGGCGAAACCAAAATGCTGACCGCAGTACCTGCGGAAGGGCACCTGGCTCTAAGGCAACACCGCATTCTTCTGTGTGCCGCCCCCCTATATTTTTTCAAGACTGCGTCTCCCCTCTCCCCTGCCGCATTTGCGGGTGGGAGCTTTTTGTTTACCGTCTTCAGCGCGTCCCTCTCTCAGAGCGCGTGAGTGGACGCCTCTGCAGCGCGTTTTGCTGCAGGCAGCGGCAGGCAAAAAAACACCCACAGCGGCGGCTGTGGGCTTTGGGTTCAATCATTATTGGCGGATGCTCCCAGCGCACGGCAAAGCGGATGATTCAGCAGCATACCCGCGATAACATACCGATAGGAGTGCACCGCACCGTTTCGAATCGTTTGCGGTATCCGCTGCTTTCGTACCAGCTTTTCCAGCGCATCCATCTGCTCTTTCAAAAAGTAAAAAGATATTTGTGGATAGATCTTGTCATCCAACTGCGTAGCAATAAACCGGCTGACAACCTTTGTTTCCGGAAACAGATAGTAGGCCGCCCTGTTCTGCTCGATTTCTGCTTCGCTGGCCAGATATTCCCTGCTGTTCATGATCAGGCAGTTGTCAGCACCGACCTTCATGACCTTATCCATCTCGGACTGGAGCAGCCGATTGGCCAGGGTGCCTACGCGGATATCCTCCACAGCAGCCTCATCCACAAGCGTCTCCCGAATCAGGAGCCCTACCCGAA
>OHXB01000356.1_pt1 | contig 9822 bp, 7 predicted proteins | sample 1579811 | NCBI WGS metagenome assembly OHXB01 (sample SAMEA3882533, study PRJEB24775) | human gut metagenome | biome: human-associated habitat; feature: intestine environment; material: feces | place: Netherlands | collected 2009/2010 | reverse complement strand
AGTTCTTTGCCCAGGTGAACAAGATCGGGCTGTCGGTCATTGGCCAGAGCGAGGGCATTGCCGTGGCGGATAAGAAGATGTATGCCCTGCGGGATGTGACCGCCACGGTCAGCTGCATCCCGCTGATTGCATCTTCCATCATGTCCAAGAAGCTGGCCTCCGGATCTGATGCCATCCTGCTGGATGTGACCACCGGCACCGGTGCTTTTATGAAGACCGTGGACCAGAGCATTGAGCTGGCCAAGCTGATGGTCTCCATTGGCACCCACCATGGCCGCCATGTGGCCGCCATGATCACCGATATGGACACCCCGCTGGGCCATAACATCGGCAACTCGCTGGAAGTGGCTGAGAGCATGGCCGTGCTGCAGGGCAAAGGCCCGGCGGATTTGACCGAAGTCTGCCTGCAGCTGGCCTCCAATATGCTGTATCTGGCGGGTAAGGGGGAGATGGCCGTCTGCCGCGCCATGGCGGAACAGGTGATTGCCGATGGTTCCGCCTTTGAGATTTGCTGCAAAATGTTTGCAGCCCAGGGCGGGGACACCAGCGTTCTGCGGGATGCCTCGCTTTTCCGCAAGGCCAAATATGCCCACGATATCTGTGCCCCGGCGGATGGCTACATCGTGCAGAACGATGTGGAGCGTATCGGCAACGCCAGCGTGCTGCTGGGCGCGGGCCGCATCAAGAAGGAGGACAGCATCGACTTTGCCGCGGGCATTACGATGCACAAAAAGCTGGGCGACTACATCAAGGCAGGGGAGAGCATCTGCACATTCTATGCCGACGACGAGAGCCTGTTTGCCGCGGCCGAGGAAATGTACCGCGGCGGCCTTGTCATCCGCGATGAACCGCCGACGCTTCCGCCCCTCGTCTACGCGCGCGTAACGAGTGATGGCGTGGAGCGGTTCTAAATTGAAACACCCGGGAGGAATTCAGCCCTCCCGGGTGCTTCATTTTTACGCACCGTTTGCTATGGAATAACGGTTCAGGTGTCTGCCAACTCTACCACCAATTTGGCTTCGGTGGCGGCAATGGCAAGCTGGAGCTTATTCTCTAAGTTCGTCTTTTGCAGCATATTGATGACGTGGAACTTCACGGTGGATGGCTCGATGCCGAGTTCTTTTGCAATCTCGTTATAGGACAGCCCGCGCACGAGACAGCGCAGGACCTTCATCTCGCCTTTGGTGAACTCGGCGCTCATGGCCGTGCCGATCTCCACGCTGGGCGGTGCATCGGGGAAGATATGCTCCCCCGCCATCGTGCGGCGCACGACCTGCATCAGGGTCCCTTCATCGCCGTCCTTATACCACAGGCTGTCCGCGCCCACGGCCTTGGCGCGGGCTAAAACCTGCGTATCGATAAGCGAGGTCGCCACCACGATCTTGATTGCGGGGTGCGCTTCTCGTATCTTTTTGGCGGCGGCCAAACCGTTTTCGCGGTGTTCGGTCTGCACATCCATCAGCACAAGGTCGATGTCCTCGGTATCGCACAGGATCGGTGCCTCTGCAGCGCCGGGGATAGATACGGCAAGCTGATACCCGTCCTCGTTCTGAATATAGCTTTCAAGCAGGCTCCGGACCAGCTTTTGGTCCTCAACGATCATAACGCGTATCATAAATGCTCTCCTTATCGGGCAGAGTGACTTCCAGAACAAACACAGGCAGGGAGTGTACGGTTACCGTACCCCCTGCTTTTTCAATACGGCGGCGGAGCGAGGAAAGCCCGCCGCCTTCCTTTATCTCCGCCCTGGGCGGTGCGCCGTTGTTCGTGATGCAAAGATGCCATGCCTGTGGCCGATGCTCGGAATCGGCGTACAATTCCGTGGCGCCCGCATGCCGCACAGCGTTGGAGGTACACTCCCGCAGGATCAGTGCGTAGAGCTCGCGGGTGGCGCGTACCGCAGGGTACGCACCGCGCAGTTGTACGGCTGCGCCCAGAACAGCCGCCCGCCTTTGCATACAGGTCAGCGGGTCCTCGGCAGCATCCTCCTGCCGGGCACGGCACAGCAGGGAGATGGAGCTTTCCCACTCCGCGGCCTCGCTCCTGATCCGGGCAAGGTCATGCTCATGCCGCAGTGCGCGCCGTGCGGCAAGCAGGGTATGGCCGATGTCGTCATGCACCTGCATCTTCATTTTCAGGATTTCTTCCTCCCGCACAATGTCGGGCATATTGTCATATAAGCGCTTTGCGCGGCGGTTCGCATCGGCAAGGCGCTCGTTTTCCTGCTGCAGTGCAGCATGCAATGTAGCCAGCTGGGTGACATCGGTGGCCATCACCTCGGTGTACGGTATACCGTATTTGTCCTGAACAGGGCGCACCGTAAAATGATATACCGTTCCGTCAGGGAATTCGTAGGTGCGGGCGGCCTCATCGCGTAGCCGCACACCGCCGCCGGGACTGCGCAGCGCCTGCTCCAGATCCGTAAGGGTCTGCAGATCGCAGCCGCAGAGGACTGCGGCGATCTCCTGCATCCTGTGATTGATCAGACGCAGCAGACCATTGCGGTCAAAGTAGCAGATGGCCGCCGGCAGCGTGTCAAAGCCTTCCTTGACAGCGTTGCGGGAGATCCGGAAAATCATAGGCTGCCTCCTTCTGCCGGAAACATCGTGAAATACAAAAGTCCGTCCTCATCCCGTTCAAGCTGCATCTGCGGCAGGCCGGGCAGCGCAGTGGGCGCGTCGGTGCATTGAACGCTGCAGCGCAGCCCCCAGCCCTGCGCCGTATGCTCGGCGCAGAAAAGGATCTCCTGCAATCCCGGCAGGGTCGCTTCTATGATGGCTTCAAAGGCGTCATAGATCGCCACGGCAGACGCAGAGGGAATCTTTGCTGTGTCGGTGATCTGTACGGCGCAGCGTATATCACTCAGGCGCAGGCTCTCGGCTGATTCAAACAGGCTCAGCCGCAGCTCTGTGGTGTCGATGTCCTCCGCCTTGTCGCAGACAAAAACAAGGTTGCTGCGCCGCTTGATATAGGTTCCCAAAATGACGATGTGCTTCAGCAGCCGGCGGGCGGTATCGACATCGTCCGTGGCCCTGAGCGCGATCAGATATTCCTGTATCCGTGCCAGCTGGCGGGCTGTGACGGTCTCGATTTTGTCATACAGCCGGTTCTGTTCGCTCAGCTTCAGCCATTGTGCCTTCTGGGCTGTTTCCGCCTGTATGATGTCCCCGATGTCATGCAATTCCTCCTGCGTGAGGCGCAGCTCCTCCAGCAGTGCCACCAATTCGGTGATGTCCTCCTGCCAGAAAACATACCCTTTTCGGATCGGGTGGCCGTGAAGCTGGGTCGTGGCGTCCAGCTGGACACTGCCGGTGAGCGCCTGACGCAGCTGCTCCTCGCGGAGCGGCGCTGCCTGCATGGAGCATTGCACAGGCACAAACGCCCGGTCCGTGATCAGTCCCTTGGCCATAGATACCTCAAACAGCGTGCCATACCCCATGTTGGATTGGATAAGCCCGCACTGGATGCAGGCCTCAAAGGTCGCTGTAAAGGTCAGGCATTGCACCACGGTCATATCACCGGCAATCGCATGTATCCACGGCACATTCAAAATATGCTTGTACAGTAAAGCATAGAGCGTGGCAAAAAAAATCGGCACAAGCGGCAGCCAGAGGATGCGCTTTGTATGCGGAATACGGCAGCGCCGTACAAGGTACACCACCGTGAACACGGCACAGGAAAATATCCACATCAGACAGAGGTAATATACGAACCGATAGGTGTAATCGGGGCTGCCCAGTACCTCCTGCCCGGGCGGGAACGCAAACGCAAGCTGATGGCAGTCGTTTGTCAGCACGAGGCTGAACAGCACCACAGGGAATACAAAAATCATGTACCGGTACTTGTACAGCGGGGCGGACTGCCCCCGATCTAAAAAGAAAAGCGTATAAAGTGCAAGGGTCGGGATCAGCAGCATCGGGATATAGTACGCATACCACAATCGCCGCAGCATCTCCGGCGTCTGGGCAAAGTCATAGCGGATCAGGCGGATATCCAGCCAGAACAGCATCAGGGCGGCAGCGCCCAGCAGGCAGTGGCGGGTCTGTGCGTGCAGGATACGCCACCAGACCGATACCGCCCAGGAAAAGATCAGGATATTATACAGCACCGTGCGCAAAAAGCCGGAATACGGCATATAAAACGCCCGCATCAGGACAGCGCAGAGAATCACCCCTGCAACCGCAGCGGCTAACCACAGATTTCCAAGCCGTACCTTTGTCATAGCGCCTGTCCTTTCCCAAAGGGGTATCGTGCTGTCTTTTCACACTATTATTATGACGCAATCCGCCTTATTTTGCAATAGTGTTGGAAAAAGCAGTAAAAAGTTCAAAAAAACTATCCAAATGGTGGGGGCAGAAATCGTCCGATTCCTGTATGATGAAGTTGACAAATAGTATTCTTTGCAGGGAAGGAGGGCTGCGCCGTGCGAAGGATCGTTTTGGACGCGCAATACTCTGTGATGACGAGCGCATTGACAATGGCACTGAAACACGGCAGACCGGATTTCCAGGTACAAAACGCCGGCCCTAAGACAAAGGATATTGTAAAGCTATGCCGCTCCTGCAGGGCAGATGTCCTGCTGCTGGAGGTCTGCCCGCATCCGCCGCGCACCCTGCAGGACAGACTGCTGCTGGCAAACGACCTGCGGGATGTATGCCCGCACTGCAAAACGGTACTGCTTGTGGATGAGGCCGAATATCCCGAGCTGGCCACCGCCGTGTGCCTGGCAAAAAAGGACCATATTGTCGATGATTTCGTCTACGCTTCCGTCTCGCCTGCCTATCTGAGTGCTATGATGGACACTTTATGACCAAAAGGAGGACAGCTATGAAAAAAGTACAACGAACGCTCGCTGCCGCATTGGCAGCCATGATGCTTATGGCTTTGGCCGGTTGCTCCAAGGGGGATGTAACCAAAGAGGTCAATTCCGGCTTATCCGACCTGAAAGCGCAGGCCGCCGAACCGGCTGTTGAACCCCAGACGGAGACCCCGGCAGAGCCCAAGACCGACGCGGCATCCGAGCCTGCATCCGAACCTGCATCGGAGCCCGCTGCAGAGCCGGAGCCGGAAGCCACCGCCGAACCGGCCCCTGCTTCCGCCCCTGCGGACAATCCCGATTATCCATCGGCTGCCGGCCTGAACACCCAGACCCTGGAGGCATTCGGCACGGACTTTACGCTGGTGCTCAACGTGACCTGCCCCGACCAGGGCTGGTACAAGTCCGCGACCAGTTTCGGGGATCTCAAGCTGTTCCCGACCGATGACCCCAGCCATATCTTCTCCGGTGACCCGCGCATAACCTTTGAACTGAAAAGCGGTCTGGATAAGATCAACTACTATTACGACAGCTTTGAAAACGTGGAGGAGCTTGCCACGCGCACCATCGGCGGCGTGGAGATGGCCGGACGCACCTACAAAAACGTGGGTATGTGGTGGACAGAATACTACGGTGAGATGCCCACCGGCGGCTGGCTGGCCATCAAGATCTCCGGTGTAGACATTGACCCCGGCACCGAGGGCGACACCGTGCTGAACAGCGTTACCTTTGGCTAAACACAGGCAGTTTGCCGCACTCTCAACCGAAAGGCGGGTGAACCAATCATGAAAAGACGCTGTGCCGTACTATTGGCGGCGGCAATGCTGCTGTCTGCGGCAGGCTGCGCACAGGACAGCAAGCGGACCGAGCCGAGCAAACCGGCTGCAAGCGCAGTGAGCGAGACCTCCGCTGAAAATGTTGAAGCTACGGAGGAAACCCCGCAAAAGCCGCAGCCCTCCCGCAGGTTTGATGATTCCCGCATCTCTACGCTGTATGATGTGGAATTCAGCTACACCGACCCCAACGGCAACAAGGACACCTATTTTTACGAGGTCCCGCAGATCGATGATGACACCGAGGGCGCAAAGAACATCAACGAGATGATCGGCTACCGCTTCGGCTATCTGGTGGAGCGCGCGCTGGACGCCCGTTCCCGCAATGACTTTATCGACACAAGCTACATCATCTGGGTCAGCAACTGGGACGGTCCCCTGCTGAGCCTGCAAATCACCAGCTCTGACGCGATGTACAACCACGATGTGGGTTCGTACCATTACAATTTTGCCACCGGGCAGGAGCTTTCCAACCCGGAGATGCTGGCGCATCTGGGCTACACCGACGACGCCAAGGTGATGCACGCGCTGGAACGCGCAGTAGCGCAGCATTTTGACACCTACTACGGCTACATCGACCCCGACCAGACCGCCATGCTGTACATGATGCGCGCGCAGAGCCTGAGCAATCTGGACGGACTGTACAGCTACTATTCCCTGTATCCGAAATACAGCCACGGTTTTGTTGCCACGGTTCCGATGTACACCCCCGCCGGGTCGGGAATGTACTGGACGGATGTTCAGGTCGACCCCGACAAGCGCCAAGGCAGCGGCCAGATCCTGCACGGGCAGGATGAATGGTTCACCTGCGATGTAAGTGCCGACGGCGCTGTGACGGTACGCGCCCTGACCGACTATGTTACCCCTGACGGCGCTATGACCTATCAGACCATGAAGGAATGGTACGAGTTGGGCGACAAGACCGAGTTTGCGGTCAGCGGCTGCTACGGCGACTATATAAAGATGCTGATGACCAGCATCGGGCAGGACTACGCCCCCTATGTTTTCCTTCTGACCGAGAACGGCAACGTCGAATACATTGATGTCATCAGCGGCGCACAGTGCGGCACGATGGTCAACGGCGGTCCGCTCTTCGGTATCAACGGCATTGTCCGGTTTGAGACCGGCACGGCCTACGATGCAGAGTACGGCGCCGAGTACGCGACTGTGTACGGCGTTTCCCGCGATAACGAAAAGTTCAACCTGATGGAGGCTGTCTGGAATACCGCCCCACTGAGCATTCCGAGCATGATAGGCTCCTTTGTGAGTGAGGAGACCGGCACCTGGTTTGAAATCTGCGAGGATCAGCCGAACTTCTATACCGGCGAATACGCCAACGGCCAGATGGTTCCGGCCACATGGGACAGCAGCATCTCCTACCTTGGTATGGATGACCGCGGCTGGATCTGCTCCGTTTCGCTGTTCCGTATGGATTCAGGGCGCACACAGCGCGAAACGCTGGCTATGATGCCCGCTGATTACGGCGGCGTCAATGTAATGCACATCGGTGGGGAATCCCTTCTGAACCTGCCGCAGCAGGAAGCTGTATGGTTTGAAATGACACAGGAATAAGCAAGGTTCTAAAATATTACTTTATAAAAGGAGGCAGACACTATGGCAACATGTACGCAATGTGGTGCCGAGTTAAAGCCCGGTACTAAATTCTGCGAGAATTGCGGTGCAAAAGTATCCGTACCGCAGCCCGCCGCACAGCCCGCAGCTGTGCCCCGGCCCCCGGTTCAGCCAACCCAGGCTGCACCGCCGCCTCCACAGCCTGTACAGACGCCCCCGCAGCCGCAGGCAAGCGGCGGCAATCCCTATGCAGGCAGCGCACCTGCCGCCCCGCAGCCCCGGACGAACGCAGCGAATCCTTACGCAGGCAATGCGCCCGGCACACCGCCGCAGACCGGCGCAGGCGCACCGCTTTACGCCGGGAAAACGCCCCCGTCCGCGTCCGCACCGCCTGTCACGCCGCCGCCACCCGGCGGCACGGGCGGCAACCCTTACGGCAATGTGGCCCCCGGCGGCAAGCCCAAGCGCCCCCGCGCACCAATGTCCCCCAAGCGGATGATCCTGATCGCCATCCCGGTGATATTCCTGCTTATGATCATCGTAACAATGATTAGCGGCTCTATCCGCACCGGTAAGCCGAACGCCAGTGACCCGAATCAGGGCACCTGGGAAGCAGCCTACGCCGAGATCGGCGGCTCCGTGACGCAGGTCGAGGATGCCTTCGGCAGCGGATTCCTGATGGACCTGAATGATAAGAGCAAGTGCGTTGTAACGGTGGACGGCACCAAGTCCTACGGCAAGTGGACGCTGAACGGCGGGGTCTTCCAGCTGGATTGCGGCGGCCTGAGCTGCACCGGCACCCTGCAAGACGAAATCCTGACCCTGAACGATGTGCAGGGACAGGGCGTAACGCTCTACTTCGTCAAGTCCGGCAGCACCATGCAGCAGCCTCTGGACGGTGACAACATGACCCAGGGCACCACCGCAGGCAGCGATACCGATGTGGGCATCTATGTGCTGGAATCCGCCTCCGACAGCGAGTACACCCTCTCCAAGGAGGAGCTTGCCCTCGTCGATATGGAGGACTTCTACATTGAGCTGCGTGCGGACGGCACCGGCGAAACCTACATGGAGGATTTTGTCACCTTCCAATGGAAGGACGGCAACTTCTACGCGCTGACCGACCCCAATACCCCGGCCATGACCTACACCCGTGAAGGTGACCTGCTGACCATTGAGTTTGACGGTATGACCATGGTCTTTAAGCGCAGCGACACCAAGCCTGAAATCGACCCCGCCTTGCTGGACGGTGGCGATGACGAATATGACATCGACGGCACGGATGAGCCGGACCCGCCCTACACCTACGACGACGGCAACACCTACGATGATTTGGGCAACACCAACTGGTACGGCTGGTTCCGGATGGAAAACTACAAGAATGTGCCGAACCGCGACTACTTTGACACCGACACCTACGATTGCTGGGGCTACATCGGTGAGAGCGATGACGGCAGCCACTACTTTGAGGTTTACCGTGACGGTATGCCCGATGACCCGGTCATCACGATGTGGGTCAATGTCTATGATGACCATATCGAGCCTATCCTGGACGGCAGCGATTGGGTGCTGGATCAGCATATTGACGACAGCGAAGCATACAACTTCAATATCTACCCGTACAACGACTGCATCTCGCTGTTCATGTATGACTACGAGGGTGACGACGGCACGGCCTGTGCGGTCAGCTTCTACATGAGACTGGACGGCACCGAGCGGCACGATGTACTAATACAATGTTAGGGCAAAAAAATAACATCAAGGTCGAAGTGGCCGTACCGCCCGTCCTTTACCACGATACGGTCTATAACAGACGCCCAGAGCGTGTGGCGCTCCTGCGGCGACAGCGTGGCGTATATGCTGCGGAAGTCTCCGGCCAGGAGCTGCCGCAGCGGGCCGAAATCGCGCCCGGCGCTCTGTGCAGCGCGCACAGCCTCTGCTGCGTCCTGTTGCTGGATCAGAGCGTGGTATTTTTCATCATACGCCGCGCGGTCAATAACGCCGTCCACATACAAGTCTTGCAGCCGGGACAGTTTCCGCTGGATTGCGCCCACATCCACAACAGCCTGGCGGCGCTGCGCCTCCTGTACATCGAACTGCGCCACATAGGCGTCGAGCTGCGGCTGTACGTGATCCAGTAGCCAGCCCTCCAGGCGCGGCTCCCAAGGCGTCGTTTTCCAGGAGCAGCGCTTTTCGATCCAGTGCTGCGTACAGCGATACCGCAGATACAGCCGGTTCAATTTGTGATCGAACTGGGGGAACGCTTTCAAGGTGCAGCCGCAGACAGGGCAACGCAAAAGACCCGTAAACACATAGCTGTACTTGCTTTGCCGCGTGTGGCCGGAGGCCTGCCTTGCCAAGATTTCTTGAACACGCTGGAACTGATCCGGGGAGATAATGGCCGGGCAATAATTTTTATTATCCCGGTACTGGCCGCAGTACAAACCGTTCCGCAGCATCCGACCTATCGCATTACGGGGCAGATCGACGCCGCACTGATCGCGCAGCCAAACCTGCGTACTGCGTGCGCTGTGTACAGCCTCATAGTGATCGAAGAACGCCCGCACGATTACGGCCTGATCCTCCACAATCTGCACGCGG
>OHXB01000355.1_pt1 | contig 9824 bp, 9 predicted proteins | sample 1579811 | NCBI WGS metagenome assembly OHXB01 (sample SAMEA3882533, study PRJEB24775) | human gut metagenome | biome: human-associated habitat; feature: intestine environment; material: feces | place: Netherlands | collected 2009/2010 | reverse complement strand
TGCTGGAGTACGACGAGGGCATCGTGTCCGAGGCCATCCGCAAGGAGCTGGCCCGCGGCGGGCAGGTATACTACCTGCACAACCGCGTGGACAACATTGAGGAATGCGCCGCGCGGGTGGGCAAGCTCGTGCCCGGGGCGCGTATCGGCATTGCCCACGGCAAGATGACCGAGGAGCAAATTTCGTCGGTGTGGCAGCAATTGCTGGACAACGAGATCGACATCCTTGTCTGCACCACCTTAATTGAGACCGGCGTGGACGTGCGCAACTGCAACACGCTGATCATTGAAAATGCGGACCGCATGGGATTGAGCCAGCTGTACCAGATCCGCGGGCGCGTGGGACGCAGCTCCCGCAAGGCGTATGCGTATTTCACCTTCACACGCGATAAGGTGCTGACCGAGATCGCGGCCAAGCGGCTTTCGGCCATCCGGGAGTTCACGTCGTTCGGGTCGGGCTTCCGCATTGCGATGCGCGACTTGCAGATCCGCGGTGCAGGCAGTCTTTTGGGCCACAGCCAGCACGGCCACATGGAGGCCGTCGGCTACGATTTGTACGTGAAGATGCTGGGTCAGGCCATTGCCGCGGCCCGCGGCGAGGCCCCCGCCCCCGACAAGAGCGACTGCCTGGTGGACATCACCGTGGACGCATTCCTGCCGGAGGAATATATCCCGGACGCTGCCGGGCGCATCGAGGCATACAAGCGCATTGCGGCCATCGAGACGACGAGCGACGCCGAGGACGTGCTCGACGAGCTGATCGACCGCTACGGCAGCCCGCCCAAGAGCGTGCAGGGGCTGGTAGACGTCTCCCTCGTGCGCGTGACCGCAGCCCGCGTCGGCATTGCGGAGATCGTCCAGCGCGGCGACCAGCTGATTTTGTATAGTGACATCGTCGGGCCAAAGCAGCTGGGCGAGGTCATGGAAAAGTTCCCGCATCGGGTGCTGTACAATGCACTGGGCCGACCCTATTTCAGCCTGCGCGTGCAGAAGGGCGAAAGCCCGCTGGTATTGCTGCGGGATGTGGTGACCCTGCTGCCGGGGGCACAGAATCAGTCACAGACAAAGCCATAAAAAATAAGCACCTGTTTGCTGCGGTAAAAAGCAGTAAACAGGTGCTTTGCTTTTGGGGTAAGACGCTGAAATTTCTTTGGTCCTTTCTTTATAAAGAAAGGACAGAGGGGGTCAAGTGCCGGGCAGCCGTAAACGGGCAGAGCTCCTCAGGCCGGCTTTGCCCGCGTCTAAAGCCTCCCCTCACAGGGGAGGTGGCCGAGCGCCAGCGATGGCCGGAGGGGCTTCGCCGGGCGTAAATCAAACCGCCCGTCCCCCTTTTACTCACTCAAACACGTTCTCCTCATCCTCCACCACTTCACCAACGTGGTTTCCCTCGCTGTCCAGCCCGCGCTTGTCCAGCATATAGTGCACAAATTCCCGCGCCAGGCCGTAGAAGGTCGCAAAGAGCGGCACGCCGACGACCATGCCCACAAGACCGAACAGGTCGCCGCCGACCACGATGGAAAACAGGATCCACAAGGCAGAGATGCCGATGGACGAGCCCAGGATCTTCGGGCCGATGAAGTTGCCGTCCACCTGCTGGATGACCAGAATCAGCACGCCGAAGATGACCGCCTGGATCGGGTCAACCAACAGCAGAATGAAGATGCTGGGGATCGCGCCGATGAAGGGGCCAAATACCGGGATAATATTCGTGATACCGATAAACACACTGATGAGCAGTGCAAAATCGAGCCGCAGGATCGCCATTGCCACAAACGTGATAACGCCGATGATGGCCGAGTCAATGATCTTGCCCACAAAGAAGCCCGTGAAATTCACGTTGGCATAATGGCAGATGCGCAGCGTGTTTTCCGCAGCCTTTTCCGGCAGGAAGGCATGCGCCAGCGTGCGCAGCTGATGGAGCAGATGCTCCTTGTCCGCCAGCATATAGATGCTGGCCGCAATCGAGGTGAAGATCGCCACGAAGTTCGATGCCACGCTGCCGATGCTGGCCACGATCTGCGGCATGGCGGCGCTGGCCATGCTGTAGATTTCCTTGACCATCGCCTCGGAATCGTCCAGCACTTTTGTGGCCGACGACAGGTCAACGCCGAAGCGCTCCTGAGCCATGCCCAGCATATCCTGTACGCTGTGTATGTAGCTTGGGAAGTTCGTAAACAGCATGGCGATGCTGTCCACGATCTGCGGGATGACCAGCCATGCCAGCAGCACAAGCAGCAGGATTGCCACCAGATACGCCAGAAGGATCGCGAATCCGCGCGTCTTTTTCTTCTCTTTAAACAGCTTTGTGTAGAAGAACTTGACCATCGGGTCAAGCACATAGGCAATGACTATGCCGCCCGCAAACGGCGACACGATGCCGATAAACACACCGATTTTCCCCAGAAAGTACCCCAGATTGTTCAAAGTCAGATACAGCGCAATACAGGCCCCGACCACGCAGAACCAGTCCAGCATCGTCTCCGGCTTTTTGGTCCAGATATGTTCCTCTTTCAAATGCTCCGCTCCTTTTACATCATTTTACAAGAGTATTGTACGCTATGCACGCCTGTATTGCAAGGAATAACTTGTTAATTTTCTTGCGGCCCGCCTGGTAAATTCCGGCGCGGCTCACCGTTTTCATCCAGGCCGCGGGCCGTCAGCCCTGCCCCGACAGCCTGTTTGAGCAGCGCCGCCAGCACGGCCAGCGTCGGCACGCCCAGCACCATGCCCGGGATGCCGAACCACGCCCCGCCCACCACGATGGCCAACAGTACGCCCAGCCCCGGCAGGCCGGTGGCCCCGCCCAGAATGCGCGGCGCAATAAAGTTGCCGTCCACCTGCTGGACCACAAAAATAATGATGGCAAATTCTGCCGCCTTCCAGGGCAATTCCAGCAGCAGGATGATGAGCCCCGGCACCGCACCGAGGAACGGCCCCAGCACCGGGACAATGTTTGTCACGCCGACCAGCACGGCCAGCAGCGGCGCGTATTCCAGCCCGAAGATCGACATCAGCGCAAATGTTTCCCCGCCCACGAGCAGGGCGTCCACCAGCTGCCCGCCGATGTAGCCGCTGAAAATTTTGTTGGCAAGACGGCAGATTTCCAGCACACTGCCCGCGGCACGCGGCGGCAGCGCCGCGTGCAGACACGCCCGGGCCGCGCGGAGCAGCGCCTCCTTGCCGGAGAGCAGGTAGATGCTGGCGGCCAGTGCCACCACGGCGTTGCCCGCAGCCCCCGCCGCGCCGGAGACGAAATCCGCCGCCGCACGCGCCGCACTGCGGGACAAACCGCCGAACCAATTTTGCAGTGCCGTGCCCACCATCTGCACAAGCTGTTCCGCCGTGGCCGTATCGATGCCGAACGTATTTTGCACCCAGACCAGCAGGCCGCGGATGGTCTCCTCATACGCGCCGAGCCGCCCGGCAAAGGTCGTCACGCTCTGCACGAGCTGCGGGACGATGAGCGCCGCCAGCAGCGCCAGCGCACCGAAAAACAGTGCATAGCTGACGGCCATCGCCCCGCCGCGCCTGCCGCCAAAGAGCTTTTGCGCAAAAAAGCGCGTGGGTATGTCCAATACATAGGCCAGCAGCAGCCCCCAGCCAAACGGTGCCAGCAGCCCGAGAAACGCCCCGGCCCCGCGCAGCACGCCCGGCAGCCAGTCTGCCGCGGCAAACACCGCCGCGACGCCCGCCGCCAGCAGCAGCCAGTCCTTCATCGTGTGGGGTGTGCGGTCAAAACAGTTTTTCATTGTCGCTCCTCCTGTTTTGTGGTACACTGTTTACAGCGCATAATTGTTCACCTTACTTGCTTCTGTTATACCACTTTTTTTCAAAAGGTAAAGAGCCGTATGATTGGAAATTACAATAATTTACGGAAAGCCGATGTTTTTCGTGAAAATCCGCGTCAGCGCCCGCCTGCCGGGCGCGTCGGTGCTGTAGGGGGCGGCGTCCCCGACGCCCCGGGCACTTTGCTGCAGCCGCACACATCCCGGCGGCATGAGGGCATGCCGCCCTACATTCCCCCTTACAAGCAAACTGTAGGGCGGGGTGCCCTCACCCCGCCGCGGAGGGGGCAAGACCCCTCCCTGCAAAGCCGCTCGAAAGCGGGCTGTAGTCCTTTGCACTTTTCCTGCAGTTTTGTAAAATTTCTTCGGCAATCTTGACAGAATACCGTCATAATGTTAAAGTGGTCACAAAGCCGCTTTCTGTCCCTGAAAGGAGATTTCCATGTGGTTTGATACGATTTTATGGCTGGTTGCCGTCGTGGCGTTCATCATGGTCGAGGCCGCCACAACGGCGCTTGTCTCGGTCTGGTTTGCGGTGGGCGCTGCCGCGGCCATGCTGGTCAGCTTTTTTAATGTCGGCTTTGGCTGGCAGATGCTTGTTTTTGCCGTTGTATCGGCCATTACGCTCGGCCTGATGCTGCCCCGGCTCATCAGCCGACGCGGCGCGCACCGTGCCCCTGTCACGAACGGCTCGCCGCTGACCATCGGCAAGCAGGGCGTTGTGCTTGTGGACATTGAGCCCGGCCTTCCGGGCCGGGTCCGCGTGGACGGCCTGGACTGGCAGGCCCGCGCCGAGGTCACACTCCCGCAGGGCACCCGCTGCAAGGTCGTGGCCGTGGACGGTGCGATCCTTATTGTCGCTCCCGTGACCGCTGACGCGGCTGCGGTTTAAATCACAAAGGAAAAAGGAGGACCCCCAAATGCTGTTAGTCTTTGCCATCCTGCTCATCATTATTCTGGTGGTTTTGGTGCGCTGCATCGTTATTGTGCCGCAGTCCAACGCCTATGTCACCGAGTGGCTCGGCGTCTACAAGGATACCTGGGGCGCGGGCCTGCACATCCGTACGCCGTTTGTCGAGCGCATCTCCCGCAAGGTCTCGCTGAAGGAGGAGGCCGCCGACTTCCCGCCGCAGCCCGTTATCACCCGCGACAACGTCACGATGATGATCGACACCGTCGTTTTCTTTCAGGTGTTTGACGCCAAGATGTACGCCTACGGCGTGAACCGCCCGATCCAGGCCATCGAGAACCTGTCTGCCACGACCCTGCGTGATATCATCGGCTCCATGACGCTGACGAGCCGCGACCTCATCAACACGAAGATCACCGCCAGCCTTGACGAGGCCACGGACCGCTGGGGCATCAAGGTCAACCGCGTCGAGCTGAAAAACATTGAGCCGCCGGTGGAGATCCGCCAGGCCATGGAGAAACAGATGAAGGCGGACCGCGAGAAGCGCGCCTCCATCCTGCTGGCCGAGGGCGAAAAGCAGGCTGCCATCACCCGCGCCGAGGGCGAAAAGGAGTCCGCCATCCTGCGCGCCGAGGCCGTGAAGCAGCAGCGCATTCGCGAGGCCGAGGGCGAAGCCGAAGCCCTGCTGACCGTCCAGAAGGCACAGGCCGATGCCATCCGCATGATCAACGAGGCGAACCCCAACCACAACTATCTGGCCCTGCGCAGCATGGAGGCCATGGAGAAGGTCGCTGACGGCAAGGCCACCAAGCTGATCGTGCCCAGCGACATGCAGAATCTCGCCGCAACCGTGTCCGCGATCAAGGAGATTTCCGGCGAAGTGACCGAATAAAGTTTTACATTCTGTTTTCCCTGCCCGCGGTGTTCTGCCGCGGGCAGTTTTTGTGGGGACGAACGCTGGCGGCAAGGCGCGAAAGCCCCGCCCACACCGCTCCTTTCCCGCAATTTTTTCTTGCGTTTTCCACAAAATCAGGCTATACTATAAGTAGAATAGTATGCCTTTTTGCGCATACTACATAAAATATTGTGAGGTGTATCAGTATGAAGGAACCTATGGTCATCACTATGGCGCGTGAGTACGCATCCGGCGGCAGCGAGATCGCACAGGCTGTTGCCGACAAGCTGGGTATTCCCTTATATAATAAGGAGCTGATCACCCTTGCCGCCAAAAAGAGCGGTCTGACCGAGGAGGCCATTGCCGCCAGCGAGAACCAGCGCAGCGGCAGCCTGATCTACAGCCTGTACATGATGGGCAACACGATGCCCCTGGCTGACCAGGTCTACATTTTGCAGAGCAACGTCATCAAGGAGCTGGCCGCCAAGGGCCCCTGCGTCATTCTGGGCCGCTGCGGTGACTACGTCCTGCGTGAGCGCCCCAACGTGCTGCGCACCTTTGTCTACGCGCCGCTGGAGACCCGCATCCAGTTTGCCAAGAGCCGCCCCGACGCCAAGGATATGCCGGACCGCCTGTGGGAGACCCAGCTGGCCAAGCATGACCGCGCCCGTGCAAGCTACTACAACTATTACACCGAGAACCGCTGGGGCGAGGCCAAGAACTACGATCTGTGCCTGAATGCGACCCTGGGCCGCGAGGCCTGCGCCGACCTGATCGTGGCCGCCGCCAGGGCTATGCAGGAAGCCGACAAGTAAAAAGGAGCCTTTCACTATGCTGCGCTATGTCAAAAACGGAATGCTGCTGTTGAGCGTCGCGTATATCGTCATCGGTATGCTGCTGCTCATCATGCCCGAGACCAGTCTGCTCTGGATCTGCAACATTTTTGGTGTTGTGGTGCTTGTCACCGGCATTGTCTGCCTGATCCAGTATGCCCGCATCCGCGGCACCGGCTTTACCGCGCCGTTCATGCTGGTGGGTGGCGTCATCACGGCGGGGCTGGGCATCTTCACGCTGGCAAAGCCGCAGGTAGTGACCAGCTTTCTGCCCATTGTGTTCGGCATCTTCATCGTTGTTGACGGCCTGAGCCGCATCGGTACCGCCATTGACCTTGCCAAGCGCAAGGGGCAGAAATGGTGGTTGCTGCTGCTGTTCAGCATCGTATCCGTTGCCCTGGGCGTACTGCTGGTGCTGCACCCGTTTGATGCGGCAGTCAGCGCCGTCATGCTCTGCGGCATCCTGCTGATCGCCGAAGGTGCGCTGAATTTAGGCTGCATTCTCTACGCCGCCATGGAGCTGCGCACACTGGACCGCATGGCCTCTGCCGCCGCCAATGCGGCCTTGGGTGCCATCGGCGACGCCCTGGACGAGGCCGAAGCCGCCGAACGCGATGTCGGCAGCGACGGCCCTGTTGTGTACGACGCCGAGAGCAAGGATGTGTCGGAGGACGGTGAATAACCGTTCCGTGACACTGTAGGGGCGCATTCTATATGCGCCCGCAGCGCCGTGCCATCAGCAAACGGGCACGGGCGGATATAGAATCCGCCCCTACGGCGTTCCCTAAAAAGAAAAGCCGCCCCAAGACAGGGCGGCGGATAGTTCTGGCTTTACTTATTCACTCTCTTATAATACTGCCGGTACTGCTGGGGCGAAAGGCCCGTGGCATCTTTAAAGACGCGGCGGAAATGCGCCGTCGTCATAAAGCCGGTCTTTTCCGCAATGTCCGAGATGCTCTCGTTCGACTTCTCAATGAGGTTCTGCGCGGCCTTGATGCGCACGCCGTTGATATACTCGATGAGCGAGAGGTTGATGGACTTCTTGAAAAGGCGGCTCAGATAATACGGGCTGATATAGAACTGACTGGCGATGCCGGTCAGGGTCAGCTTCTCGGCGTAGTGCTCGGCGATATAGGCCTGGATCTGATCCACAATGTGGTTGCTGACGCGGCCATTCTCGCCGCCCTGCTCCTGCTGCTGGCGGCAGAGGTCCTTGAGCTCCAGCAAAAGCGTGGCCAGCAGCATCTTGCGCAGTGCATCGGATTCCGGGGAGGTTTCCTCCTGCAGGGCCAGCAGCTGCTGCAGCAGGCCCTGGATGTGGTTCTGCTGCTTGACTGTGATATTTGACAGCAGGTGGTTATGCTCCTCACTCAAGAAGGAGAAGAAGTCCACCTCCGGGAAGATGTCCATAATTTTGTCGAGGTACTCGCGGCTGAAATTCATCACGATACGGCTCGAGGCTGTGTCGCCGAGCGAGGCAGTCTTGTGGATCTGGTTTTCACCGATCAGCACCACACATCCCGCGTTGACGATATAGGCGGCATCCTCAATAAAATAGCGGCGGCTGCCCTCTATCTCATAATAGATCTCGTATTTATGATGGATATGGAAGCTGGCCATCTCATACCCGGAGTCACGGTCCACGCGGTCAATAAAAAAGTCAACGTGGGGCGAGTAGACATATTCCGAAACCATAACGCTGCTCCTCACTGCCGTGGTGCGGGGCACCCGGCGATTGGTTATTGTTGTCTTTTTTAGAATAGCACATTTTTTGCTGTTTTTCAAACTATTTTTATACTATTTTTGAACACTTGGGGGTTCACACATGAAAATCACGCTTGTACGTTCTATGGCGCGCAGCGCAGTGTTTGAGCTGGTCAACTCCGGCTGCTACCGCGCCCCGGCTCCTTATACAGTCTCATTGGACGGCGCCACAGTCTGTGAGGGCGATACGAATGTGTTCTCACTCTATTCGCTGGAACCGGGCCGCAGCTACACGCTGGCCGTCACCCTTGGCGGCGTGACCGATACGCTGGACTTTGCCACCGCGGAGGAGAGCTTCTTCGTGGATGCCTCCCGCTACGGCCTCGTCGCCGACGGCGTGACCGACAACACGGCCAAGCTGCAGGCGGCGCTGTCCACCTGCCCCGCGGGCGGCACGGTCTACGTGCCCGCCGGCACCTACCGCACCCAAAGCCTGTTTTTGCAGAGCAACACGACGCTGTATCTCGAAAAGGGCTGCACGCTGCTGGGCGGCACCAACCGCACTGACTACCCCATTCTGCCCGGTGTTCTCCCCTGCCATAACGAGAAGGACGAGCACTACCTCGGTCTGTGGGAGGGCAACCCGCTGGACAGCTTTGCGGGTCTTATCAACGTCATCAACGCCGAGAACGTGACGATCACCGGCGAGGGTATGATTGACGCCAACGCCCAGAACGGCGACTGGTACCAGAACCCGAAGAAAAATAATATTGCCTGGCGTCCGCGCCTTTTCTTCACCAGCGGCGCCAAAAACGTCGTGCTGCACGGCGTTCTGGTCTGCAACAGCTATTCCTGGACCATCCACCCGACCTACTCCGAGAATGTGGACATCCTGAACATACGCATCCGCAACAGCTCCACAAGCCCCAACACCGACGGCATCGACCCCGAGAGCTGCAAGAATGTCAACATCATCGGCAACCATGTACACGTCGGTGACGACTGCATCGCGCTGAAATCCGGTAAGCTGTTCTTAGGCATGAAGCTGCATGTCCCCTGTGAGAACGTTATCATCCGCAACTGCTGCCTGAGCCGCGGCCATGGCGGCCTTGTCATCGGCAGCGAGATGAGCGGCGGCGTCAAGAACGTCACCGTGACCCAGTGCCTGATGGACCATACGGACCGGGGTCTGCGTGTCAAGACCCGCCGCGGGCGCGGCAAGTACGCCATCATCGACGGGCTGGTATTCCGTGACGTCGTTATGGATGGCGTGCTGGCGCCGTTTGTCATCAACATGTTCTATTTCTGCGACCCCGATGGCCGCAGCGACTATGTGCAGACCCACGAGGCCCTGCCTGTCGACGAGATGACCCCGACACTGGGCACGCTGGAGATGGAAAACATCACGGCCACCGACGCCCAGTACGCAGGCTGCTGGTTCAGCGGCCTGCCCGAGCACCCGATCGAGGGTGTTAAGATGCACAACGTAAAAATCAGCTTTGCGCCGGACGCTAAAGCCGGTCAGGCCGCCATGATGTGCGGCGCGAATGCCTCCTGCAAGGTGGGCGTCCATGCCGAGAACGTGCATAAAATTGAGCTGCACAACGTTGCGATCACCGGCTACGAGGGGGAGCGCCTGCAGCTGACAAACGTAGATAGCCTTGAGGAGGACTGAACCATGACCCATGAAGAGATTCT
>OHXB01000349.1_pt1 | contig 9949 bp, 7 predicted proteins | sample 1579811 | NCBI WGS metagenome assembly OHXB01 (sample SAMEA3882533, study PRJEB24775) | human gut metagenome | biome: human-associated habitat; feature: intestine environment; material: feces | place: Netherlands | collected 2009/2010 | reverse complement strand
ATACAGTGCTGAATACTGCAAGAAGCGCAAAACTCCATTCCTCACTGTCATCTTTTGTTGTTTTGGGCGAAGTCATTTCTGTACTTTTCGTCGTCTGCTCATTCTGTGATGTCGTTGTACCATCTTGTTGTTCTGTAAATTCTGCATACACCTTCGATCCTGGTACTGCCAAAATGATTCCTGCCACCATTGCGCATACCAATATGATGGAACGTATTTTTTTCATTCCTATGTACATTTTCATTTTTCTTGCCATATATTTCACCTCGTGCATAAATTTTATTCCTTAAATTTATCTGCCTTTATTTTATCACGGCAACCACCTCTAAAACGCATCTTGGCGCGAGATGTAAATATATGGCGCGAATGGTTATTTTTCTGTTGATCTGAAAATCGTCACGCTTTTATTGCTTCAAAAAATTCTATGAGTTTATCCCACTGGTTCTCATTGTATTCCGCAAAATCCAAATAATATGTTGGCGTGTGGGTCGCTTGCACATCTTTTTTATACAGCCATTGCCTCGTTTTCGCTTCCGGTACAAAAATAACCGCCTGATTATCTTCGGCGAAAATTTCATCATATGTACATGCAGAACGGTCTAGAATACATTTCCAGTCCATTTTTTTACTTTGAAAATATTGATTTAATTTTTCTGAAAATTTCTTTGCTTTCCGTACATAGATAGCATACGTAATTGGATTATAATGTTCTCCCTCTATCGTAGAAATTTCCCATACCAAACAACACTGATTCATTTGCCATTCCTCCTAATTATTATCTTTTCTTCCTATCCAATTTTGTTTCGATATTATTTATTGTCATATTCGCTTTTCTTTCAATTTTTTGATTTATCCAGTACTATTGCATTTTCATTATTGTGCGTATGTTCCAATGGCTTGCAGTTTTTTTACTCACAGAATACTTTTCTGTTGGTTTGCTTGTCCACCTATAAAAAATATATGTTCCATCCAATATTTCTGCAAGAAGAAGTTTTGTGGTACTAATGGTTAGTACCACGATTGTTTTCTATGTACTGAGCAAAATCAATTATCTTTCCCGCTGTTTTTAGGTTACTCAAACTCGATAATAATATCATGGTTTCTACTATATATAGTGCTTCTTTTTGTTGCCAAACATTCATTGGAAATATCCTATGGACCTTTTCCGTTTTTATTTCTCACATTCATAGTGATATGTTCCACTTCCTGCTGTATGGCTGCTTCCGTCCGGCAACACCACCTCTGCAGTCACATTACACGGAATGGTCACATCCATTGTAAATCGATCCTTCTTCTTCCACTCGCAGGACACTTTACCATATGGTGTCTCATAGCTACGGCTGCAAGAAGTAATCGCTGTATCCACATGAGGGCGGATGATCAGATGTTTGAATCCGGCCTGATCTGTATCAATGCCTCCGATATGTCGGAACATCCAGTCATCAATCGCTCCGAAGGAATAATGATTGAAGCTAAGGTGTCCCGGATTGCCGTTCTCATCATATCCGTACCAGCTTTCCCAGATTGTTGTCGCACCATGGTTTACTTCGTAAAGTCATGATGGTGCTTTCTCCTGCCACAAAATTTGATAGGCAAGATCCTGGCGGTTAATCTTACATAACACATCCATCAAAAAAGGTGTTCCCAAAAATCCGGTATCAAGACAGCCGTCATTCTTCTCAATGCACTTTACGAGGTTCTCTGCAAATGTATCTTTCAGATGTTCCGGAACGAGGTCAAAATAGATTGGCAGTACATAAGCTCCCATCAGTTCTGACGGCATGGAGCCATCCTCCCGGATCACACCTTTTTGAATCGCCTGTTTCATCTTATCTGCAATCTCTTTATATTTCTTTGCATCCGAATCTCTTCCCAGTATCTCTGCAATCTTGGCAAAATGATTTACCGAATTCCAGCCAAAAATCGGCGCCGTATAGCAGGCACTCGAGGCCATGATCTGTTTCAGATTCTTCATATCAAGACCGTTTTTATTCTGACTTGGAATCAGCCATTCCCCATAGTGATATCCGGTATCCCACAAGTATTCTTCGATCTCCGCCGGAAGCGTACTTCCTTTCGGCTTTTTGTCCTTTGCTTTTCGAATAATATAATCACACCATCGCTTCATGCAGTCATACTGCTGCTCCAGCACTGCTGTATTTCCGGTTGTCTCATACATGGAGTACGGAACTATTACTGCCGCATCTCCCCACCCGGAGGAAGTTGCCTGTCCTTTTTCTCCATACATCAGATTCATTATTTTTCCAGTCTGAGGATATGAGCCATTATTTGGAACCACCATTGGTATGATGCCATACTCGTCCTGATCACAGCTCATATTTGCCAGCCATCTTGTAAATAAAGAAGTACAATCTTCGTTTAACATCGCAGTTTTCGCATATACGAGCATATCTCCGGTCCAGCCTGCTTTTTCTCTTTGCGGACAGTCGGTCGGGATAGACATCATATTGGAGCGCTGAGACCATCGTGTGTTCTCGTACAATCGGTTGATTCGTTCATCCGATGTGACAAATGTTCCGAGATCCTGTTTCTCCGTTGATAACACAACTGCTTTAAAATCATCAGGATTCACATTTGCAATTCCGCTTACCTTCACATATCGGAATCCATGAAATGTAAATGCAGGTTCATAGGTGCATTCCGTACCGTCGCTGATATAGCAGTCCTTCTGGTCGCATCCTTTTCCGACACCACCGGCCCCCATAATATTATTGAAATAATTTCCGTCTTTGTCTAACACCTCGCAGTGTTCCAGCGTAATCTGCGTACCTTTTGTTGCATTTACCTTCATCGAAACCCGCCCGGAAATATTCTGTCCGAAGTCCAGAATCGTCTCCCCTTTCGGGCTATGAAGCACTTCCTTAACAGAAAGAGTCATTACAGGAATTACCGGCTCCCCGAACTGTGCATGCAAGTTGTCAAATCCATAATCTGCTGTTTTCACAAATTTCCATGCATCATCCTGAAATTGTGGTCGGTCCCAGCCCGCCTGAATCTCATTTGCATCAAACAGCTCTCCTGCATACAGATCGCTGCTGCGAACCGGACCATAAGATACTTTCACCCTTCCATCAGAACCTACTTTTTCTGTAGTGCCGTCTGCATATTCTACTTCGATCTGGAACAAAACCGCATGCGCATGTTTCATTTTCATATTTGGAATTGCCTGCGGACAGAGATACCAGCCATCTCCGACATACATTCCAAGTGCATTCTCACCTTCATTTAATAATGCAGTCACATCATAGGTCTGATAACACAGATATTTCTCATAAACGGTATGTTCTGGTGCGAATTCGCGCTGATCTGCTCTCTGCCCATTGACACTTAGCTGATATGTCCCATGACAGGTTGCGTAACATCTCGCCTTTATCGGCTTTGCTTTTAACGAAAATGTTTTTCTAAACATCGTTGCCGGATCCTGCTTACCAAAACCAGGCTTCCCTTTATGGCGTTTCAAGGATGATTCTACCCATGATGCACTCCAATCACTCTTATCTAAAAGTGCGGTTTCGAAAGTTGTTGTTTTCGCATCCTCATTTCCATGATTGTCCCATACTGTTACCGTTACTTCGTATACCGTTCGGCTCTTCAGTGCCTCACCCTGATACCACACAAAGATTGACTGTTCCGATTCCACCTTTCCGGTATTCCAACAGTCTGTCTCATTTTTTTCTGCTTTAACCTGAATCTGATATGCCTCCTGCTTTGTTCCTAGCTGATCACTCTCCATCTTCCATGAGAAATATGGTTTCGTGTCGATACCAAGCGGAGCTATCATATTCAACGTTTTGATTTCTGCTATTTTCATATACCTGGCTTCTCCTTTTCCTGCAATATTTCCCACAGATAGCTTGTGAAAATACCACAATCACACTTTAATCTTGCTTTATATTTTTGATTATAGTACATTGAAAGCAGGCATAAAAGACTATTAGTTGCTCATTCACTATAGAAAATTGCTCATTTATAAAAGGAGACCACACAAATGTTTGAACGCATTCATCTGTTGGAAATCGATTTGTCCGGTGAGACAATCACCGATAAAAACTATCTCGCTTTGGGACAAACTCCCCTTTTTCGCGAGGCATCCCCTGCTGAAAACAAAGAATTCTATCAGGACATGTATCGGACAACTCCATACAATATAGAATACTCCCTTACCGGACAAATCAAATATTTACTGGAGCTTCCGATGACTGCTGAAACAAAAGAACATTATATTTATCTTCAGTCGTTCAGTTATACGCAGACGGCAGGCTCTGTATTTACCCAAAGAGAGCACTATCCATCCTATCTGCTCGTCTATACCTATCAGGGAAGCGGCAAATTCATTTACCGCGGAGAACATTACACACTATCCGCCGGAGATGCTTTCCTGATTGACTGCAACGAACCACAATATTACGGCACTAAGAATCTTGAAGGTTGGACACAGTCTGCACTTCATTTTTACGGCGGAAACTCCGGTCATATTTACGAGACACTGTTTCGAAATCTGCCTCCTGTGTTCCACCTGTCCAACGAACAGGAATTCCAGCGTCTGCTGGAAGATATCCTGCGCTACCAGACAACGCCATCTGTGCAACATGACTTTAAGGTATCCCTTGCGATTCAGAAGATGCTGGACTATCTGTATGCCAATCAATCGGCTGCAACAGATAATGTGGAATATCCTGATTTTATCCGCTATATCATGCATTATATGGAAAATAATTATCAACAAGAACTTTCTCTGGATGAATTGGCTAATATGGCAAGCATGAGTAAATATCATTTTTGCAGACAGTTCAAAAAATACACATCCTTCTCCCCCAAAAAATACCTGATTAACCTGCGGATATCCCATGCCCGGATGCTGTTGACAAGTACGGACATTCCGGCATACAAAATCGGAGTTCTGGTAGGCATCTCAAACGAAGCGAATTTTATACATCTGTTCAAGGAAAATGTCGGTTTGACACCAAATGAATACCGGAAACAATTTGAAGGAGGAGCCGACTAAAGCGGTCTGCTCCTCCTTCTATTATTAAAACATACGCGTTATTTATTCTGTAGCATCTTTCTCATCACTTCTACCCGATGTACGAGTAGTCTCTGTGTGAGCGGACTCTTCCAATCATTCTCCACACCGTGATAAGAACCTTTGATTACATTGATTTCAACCGGTATTCCGGCTGCCTTCAGTTTTTCTCCGTAAGCAATTGCTTCATCCCGCAAGATATCAATTTCTTGCGGTTCCACATATGCCTGTGGCAGCTCGGAAAAATCTTCCATATTCATTGGTGCAGCATAATTTTCCATACCGAAGGTTCCCTTCTCAAACATCAGCCTCCACATGCTCCTGTTTGCACTCGCAGGCCATGCAGCATCCGGATACTCCTTCACGGATTGATACCGCTCTGAGTGGTTATCTGTAACCGGGTAAACCAATAATTGACCCAATACTTTTTTATAACCTCTATCTCTTGCCATATGGGTTGTTCCTGCTGCCAATGCGCCACCTGCACTATCCCCATATACAAGCACCTGATCGGAATTGATATGTAACTCCTCTGCATTATTGAAAATATATTGATACATTGATGCACAATCTTCTAAAATATCCTGACAAGTGTTGGTCAATGAAATCCTATAATCCGACAATGCCACTCTGCAATGAAGTTTCTCTGCATAATAGTTTGCCAGCTTTTGCATCATTTTCTGAACCGGGAACATAAATCCACCGCCGTGATAATAGATGATACACGGCAATGTCTCGTTCATACTGTTTTTCGGTTCAAAGAGATAGAATGGAATGTCAGCGTTATCGTATGATTTATAACTGCCGATTTTCATTTGAATTCCATTTTTTGCGTGATAGAATTTTGCCATCTTACCGAACATTTTTCCAATCTTTGCCATCCCTGCAATGGTCTTCGGATCATCATAATCTACTTTCGAGTTATCTGCCGGAGCCTTAAGTTCCGATGAATAAGGGTATTTATTGTCTGTCATAATCATCTCTCACTTTCTTCTAAAGATCTTCTGATTACTATCATACAGAGATGGCTTACATTCCACAATTCTCTTTGTTGCTGTTATACTATTGTTTTTTGCTTACAGTTTTATTATACTACATACTCATTCATGAACTTCGCACTAAGCTGGAACGACTTCACCGGGGACTTGTCCACCCAGTTCTTATGGCTTTCCAGTATCACGGCATCCACACCGTTTTTCTGCGCAATGTCCACCATTTTTGTCAAGTTCATATTGCCGTATCCAAGCTCCATACTGTCAGACTTTAAGATCTGTCCTCCGGGTCCGCTCATCCTTGTTCCACGGTCGTTGATATGATAAAGCTTCATTCTCTCTCCCAAGCGCTCCATGAGCGCAATCGTATCCACGCCTGCCTCTGTTGCCCAGTAAGAATCAAATTCGAAGTTGACAAATTCCGGGTTTGTCTTTTCAATCAGCACATCGTAGGCACATTTTCCCGCTCCCACTTTGCGGAATTCACAGTTGTGATTGTGATATAGCAAGGAAATGCCTCCTTCTTTCAGAATTTTTCCTGCCTTATTTAGCTTCTGTGCCAATTCCAGTACCGCTGCCATATCGGAATAGTCAAACCGATGCATTCCCGTAATGACAATATACTTTGTGGAAAATGTTTTTGCTTCCTCAATGATTTCCTGCGGATTTCTCAAGATGCTTCCAAGATCCTCGTGGATACTGACCACCTTAAGTCCGGTGTCTGCAATCAACTTCTTCCAGTCTAATTTCGCCGTCTTTCCAATTGGCATCCCCGCAAGGGTTGTCAGAACACGAACGATCGGCGGCATCTTTTTCATCATAAATCCGTTCAGCTCAATTCCGTCATATCCGGCTTCTTTCATCAGGCGGATCGTTTCCCTTGCTTTTTCCTCTGACCCCATCACCGTTCCAATCTGAATTAACTGAATTGCTTTTACTGCCATGTTATCTTGTCTCCTCACTTATTCCATATATGCCGAACTCTTCATGATTGTATTCAACATTCTCTTCGCACAGACCTGCAGATCTCCAAGTGTGATCGGGCAGACTACCTCGCCCTCTTTCGCACCTACCGAAGCGATAATCTCATCCACATCCTCCTGTTTGCCCGGCATGGTCAGGTCATTTCCTGCCTTGATACATCCTGCGGCACTAGAGCATCCATACTTGAATTCCATTCCCCGATTCATCTCCATACCACCGGTCGTACCCCAGTCTGTCATAACGACTCCGTCAAATCCCCATTCATTTCTCGTAATGGCTGTCAACAAATCTTTATTATTGGCAGAATGGATTCCGTTGATGAGATTGTAGGATGTCATAATGGACATCGGTTTTGCTTCTTTGACTGCAAGCTCGAATCCCTTCAGATAAATCTCACGAGCCGCTCTCTCACTGACGTGTGCATTTGTGTGCATTCTGTTATCTTCCTGATTATTCAGTGCGAAATGTTTGATAGTTGTACCAACTCCGGCATGCTGTTGCACACCAATCGTATCGGCGGCCGCACATTTTCCGGCAACAAGCGGATCCTCGGAATAATATTCGAAGTTACGTCCGCACAACGGATTTCTGTGAATATTCATCCCCGGTGCCAGCCACAGTGTCACACCGAACTCTTCCATCTCTTCCCCGACAATATCTCCGCATTCTTTGATTGCATCCACATCCCATGTCTGGGCCAGCAGTGTGGCAATCGGGATTGCAGTACAGTACTGATAATAGTCAATGGCACCTTCCGGAATCTCCGGCTTTGGTGAACCGGCCATAAGTAAGTCCATTCCCGGAAGCGGCGCATCACTTGTTCCCGGAATCATATTTCCTTCTGCATCTGCTTTGAAATGCTTCGACAGTCGAAGTCCTGCTGGTCCGTCCGCCAGTACCAAATTGCGAATGTCACGATCTTCAATCATCAGGGAAGTGGTGTCTCCCGCCGCCCCCGGTGCAACTGCAGAGGAACTGCCAATGATAGCAGTGTCACCGCCCATATTTCCTCTGGGGGTACCGACGCATAATTCTGCCATCTCCTGGATGGTAAGCTGACCAACCAGATCATCTAAGGACGCCTGTCCTGACATGACATCCTGCATTGTAATCTTTTTATCTGAAGTGTTTGCAGCAATCTCTGCATTCGTTTCCTCATAGGTCACAGTTTTTGTTTCGATATCAGTGGAAGCGATATAGAGCTTACAAGCCTGCTCTTTTTCAGCCTCTTCCTCTGCATAACCATAAGGTGTCACATCTGCTGATGATAACTCATTCATCTCGCAGTCTAATACAAGGCGATTTGACAGAACTTCTGTCATAGCCTCCTGTTCCAACACAACTGCGGCTGACACCTTCGTTTCTCTGGAATTCACACCAACTCTGACATAATAGGTTCCTGCTTCCAATACATAAGAGGCTCTCTTTGCATCATAAGATGCCATGCGTTCCACCGGATAAGTGATAATAAGCTCTTCACTCTCGCCCGGAGCCAGTTCCTTCGTCTTCGCATAGGCTGCCAGTTCCTGATACGGCTTTTCCAGTTTTCCTGCCGGAGCGGAATAATATACCTGCACTACTTCTTTTCCGCTGTATGTAGCGCCGGTATTTGTCACACGTACCTTTACGGAAATCTGTTTCGCATTTGCAGTCACTTCTTCTGTCTTTACGTCAAATGTTGTATAGGATTTTCCATAGCCAAACGGATACGCCGGAGTCACATCAAAGGTATCGAAATAGCGATATCCGACATAGATTCCCTCTTCATAATATTCGTCATGGATATCTCCATTCATATGGCTGAATGACTTCGCATTCGGATAATCCTCATAATTCTCTGCCCATGTTGTTGTCAGATGACCGCTTGGCGTCACTTTACCTGTCAGCACATCTGCAAGCGCATGTCCGCCGATATTGCCCGCCTGACTCATCAGCAGGATTGCACCGATGCCTTCCTGTGCACGTAAGAATTTTGTATCAATAACGCCGCCTACATTCAACACTACAATCAGATTCCCGTAGGCGTCGGCAAGATTTGCAATTGCAGTTTTTTCTGTATCACTCAGCTCATAATCTCCTGCCCCCGGAGTTCTGTCTTTTCCCTCTCCGGAATTTCTAGAAATTACATAAATTGCCGCATCCGCTTCTTTTACATCCGCTTCTGTAATCTCCGGCTGTTCCGGTTCCTCAAAAGGGTTCTCGAAGGCATATAGCATCGATGGTTTTCCTGTTTTCTCTGTAAATTCATTTAACTTTTTCGCATACGCTTCCTGCGCATCCGCATAAAGTCTGTCATACTGATCCAGCCAGCCTTCTGTTACAAATTTAAATCCTGCACGCTCAAGCCCTTGTGCAATCGAAATGTTTTCACGTACATTTACATCACCGGATCCTGTTCCACCTTTGATCGTATGTCTTGCTCCTGTTCCAAATAATGCAATCTTCTTTGTACCAGCCTGAAGTGGAAGGACTCCGTCATTTTCCAAAATTACCATACACTCGCCTGCGAGGCGGCGCACTTCTTCCTGATGTTCTATCTCATCTGTTTTTAACGCATCTATCTGTGTCATATACAATTCCTCTTTTCTGTCGATTATTATAATTGTAATAATAGAAACGTCAAATGTCCACCCCCTAAAAAATGTTCTTTTTCACGCTGTCCTCTCGCCTTTTATTATTTTTGTTAACATCTACCATACCAATCGATTATCTTCCGGAAATATTGATAATTTTCAATAAGTTTTTTCTCTTTTCAGGTTGCGTGTGAAAGTTTTTATGGTATAATTATTCGTATGAACATAGGTGTCAGGTTTCGCTATTTCCTGATACCTTTTTCAAATTTGACTAAAGGAAAGAGGGATATTTTATGCAATCAAACATTATTGTAACCGCTGTCGTTGTTATTTATCTTCTTGTTATGTTATTGATC
>OHXB01000344.1_pt1 | contig 10010 bp, 8 predicted proteins | sample 1579811 | NCBI WGS metagenome assembly OHXB01 (sample SAMEA3882533, study PRJEB24775) | human gut metagenome | biome: human-associated habitat; feature: intestine environment; material: feces | place: Netherlands | collected 2009/2010 | reverse complement strand
CAACACCTAAGTTTTGTTTACCCGTAATCTGTGTTACAACACCAATCAACATAGTTCCTAAAAAGCTAGCGCCTTTACCACAGATATCAAATAGTCCGAAGTATTCACCACTGGCATTTTCTGGAATGATTTTTGCGAAGTATGATCTAGATAAAGCTTGAATACCACCTTGGAAACATCCAACCGCAACCGCTAATACCCAGAATTCCCATTGTTTATCCAATTGTACGGCAAATAAAGCAATTAAGAAGTATGCGATGATCGCAACCTTAATTAATGAAGCCGTATCTTTTGTTTTGGATAATACAGCGAATGTTAAACTTGCAGGGAAGGCAACAATTTGAGTCAATAATAAGGCTAATAGAAGACCAGTTGTATTTAATCCTAAACTTGTTCCATAGGCGGTAGCCATATCAATAATTGTATAAACACCATCAATGTAGAAGAAGAATGCAAATAAGAATAAGAAGACTTTCTTTTGTTCTTTTGCCTTCATTAAAGTTTCTTTTAAACGAGCAAACGTATCCAAAGCAGGATGTGCTTCTGGTTCAATATAGTATTTTTGTTTGTAGCTTTTTACTAAAGGAAGTGTAAAGGCAATCCACCATACCGCATTTAATATAAATGCGATCATCATGGCTGTCTTTAATGTCATTCCTATTTTGTCATACATTAATACAAAGATTAAACTAATAATAAAAGGAACAACACTAGCGATATAGCCCCATGCATATCCTTTTGAACTTACGGCATCCATTCTTTCTTCTGTAGTAATGTCTGTAAGCATCGAATCATATACGATCAAAGATAAAGAATAGGCAACTTTGGCAGCAATAAATAGGACTAGAAATGCAAACCAAGAACTTGGAATCCAGAAACATGCTAATGCTAATGCACCTAGCATTGCACAAGTTAAGAAGATTTTTTTCTTGTGATCTTTATAGTCAGCCAGTGTTCCAAGAATTGGACCAGCAAGTGCAACAATTAATGTTGAAAGACTTGCTGCATAGCTCCAATAACTTAGGTAGTTGTGTTCGGCTACACCTTGTGAGCTTGAAAGATAATTAAAATAGATAGGAAGAATTGTCGCGACTAATAAAATAAAGGCAGAGTTTCCCATGTCGTAACAAATCCACTTGAATTCAAGTTTTGTTAATTTGTTTTTCATTTGATTTACCAACTTTCCAAAAATAATTATAACAATCCCATGTATTGAACATGTTAACTATTCGTTAATTTAATGATATATGTTTTGTCTCGAATAATCTACAACAAAGTGAACATATTTTGTAAGTTGTCGTTATTTTCATTTGAATACATGAAAATTAATGAAAAATGAGTATAATAATACTGATAATAAAAGAAAATGGAGGAGATTATGGGTTATCGTATAGGATTCGACATTGGAAGTACAACAATCAAAGCGGTTGTTTTAGATGAAAATAACCAAATCTGTTATAAAAGTTATGAAAGGCACAAGGCGCAAGTGCGTCAAAAAGCTTTAGATAAATTAGTAGAATTAAAGAAATATACAAAAGAACCATTTAAATTCGCAATCAGCGGATCAGGGGCTTTAGGATTAAGCGAACAAGGCGAATTGCCTTTTGTTCAAGAAGTATTTGCGAGTGCGACTGGAGTTAGTAAATTATACCCGGAAACAGATTGTGCTATTGAACTTGGTGGAGAAGATGCGAAAATTCTTTTCTTTCAAGGAAGTGTAGAACAAAGAATGAATTCAACTTGTGCTGGGGGTACAGGAGCTTTTATTGATCAAATGGCTACCTTATTAAATATGTCTTTGGAAGAAATGAATGAAGCTAGCTTAAACTATCATCGTTTATATCCCATCGCATCTCGCTGTGGTGTGTTTGCGAAAACAGATATTCAGCCATTGATCAATCAAGGTGTGGATAAATGTGATTTATGTGCCAGTATTTTCCAGGCAGTAGTGGATCAAACCATTACTTCACTAGCACAGGGGAGAAAAATTGAAGGAAACATTCTGTTTTTAGGCGGACCACTTTACTTTATGAGTGGATTAAGAAATCGATTTGTTGAAACTTTAAAGTTAAGTGATGTACAAGTGAATTGTCCTGACACAGCCATTAACTTTGTGGCTTTAGGAACTGCCATTTGTGCAGATCAAGAATATACATATGATGAATTGTATAAGGCTTTAGAAGATTTGGTGCATGCACCAGCTAAATTAACAGAATCAAAACCTTTGTTTGAAAGTGAAGAAGACTATCAAAAATTTATTGAACGTCATAAATCACATGATGCGAAGTATGCAGATTTAAAAAATTATGCAGGTAAAGCTTATTTAGGAATTGATTCGGGTTCAACGACCACAAAACTCGTTTTACTCGATGAAAACGATGCGATTCTATATGATTCTTATACATCAAATAAGGGAAATCCATTGGATGTTGTATTAGAAGATTTAAAGAAAATTTATGAAACAAATCCAAATATTAAAATCTATGGATCCTATGCGACAGGTTATGGCGAAGAATTAATGCGTCATGCTTTCCATTTGGATGGTGGAATCGTTGAAACAATGGCACACTATACAGCTGCTCGATCTTTCAATCCAGAAGTAGACTACATTCTAGATATTGGTGGGCAGGATATTAAGTGTTTTAAAATTCGTGATGGACACATTGATGATATTGTGTTGAATGAAGCTTGTTCAAGTGGATGTGGTTCATTTATTGAAACGTTCGCAAAATCATTGGGGTATGATGCGAAAGAATTTGCGACACTTGGATTAAAATCGAAACACCCTGTTGATTTAGGAACTCGTTGTACAGTGTTTATGAATTCAGGGGTTAAACAAGCCCAAAAGAATGGGGCAAGTATTGAAGATATTTCGGCTGGACTTTGTAAATCTGTTGTAAAGAATGCGTTATATAAAGTTATTCGTGCAAAAAATAAGGACGATATTGGAAAGCATATCGTTGTGCAAGGTGGAACTTTCCAAAATGATTCTGTACTTCGTTGTTTTGAACAAGAACTTGGACTTGAAGTCATTCGACCAAGCATTGCACCTTTAATGGGGGCTTATGGAGCAGCTTTATATGCGAAAAAATTACATCGAACAAGAAGCAATATTTTGAATTATGAACAACTTGTTAAATTTACGCATAAATCACAATCTGTTGCTTGCCAAGGCTGCAACAACCATTGTTCATTGACAATTAATACATTCAATGATGGAACGCGCTTAGTTGCGGGAAACAAATGTGAAAAGATGGTTCATAATTTAGATATAAAAAAGGAAGAATTACCAGACTTATACAAAATCAAAACGGACATGTTGAATGCGCAAAAGAAAAAATTTAAACATGATAAAAAAATTGGTATGCCTTTAGTTTTAAATAATTATGACTTATTGCCTTTCTGGACGCGTTTCTTTGATAGTTTAGGCTACGAAATTGTGTGGTCAACACCTAGTACTAAAGAAATGTATCATTCAGGACAACAAAGCATTCCAAGTGATACGGCATGTTTTCCTGCAAAAGTTGTGCACGGACATATTCAACAATTGATTGATAAAGGTGTGGATGTAATTTTCTATCCATGTATGACCTATAATGTAGATGAACATCAATCGGATAACCATTATAATTGTCCATTGGTTGCCTACTATCCAGAAGTGATTGCGGCCAATATGGATTTTGATAAGGCAAAAATTGTATATCCATTCATTAATTTTGATCATGATGCGACTTTTGCGAAGGCCATTCGTATGCATTTTGAAAAGGTGGGTATTCATTTTAGTAAAAAAGATATTATTATTGCGAAAAATGCAGCCACAAATGAGTATGAAGCATTCCATGAACAATTAGTGAAGGAACATCGAAAAGCTGTAGCGTATGCACGCGAAAACAATCATCCAATTATTGTGCTTTGTGGACGCCCATATCATTTAGATCCACTGATTAATCATCAAATGAATCAGTTGTTGACACAACTTGGCTTTGTGGTTGTTAGTGAGGAAAGTGTCCCTCGTCAAAAGAATCATAAAGTGAATGTTTTAAATCAATGGACGTATCATGCAAGACTTTATCAAGCAGCACATTATGTAGTTGAGAATAAAGATATGAATTTAATTCAACTTGTTAGCTTTGGATGTGGTATTGATGCCATTACAAGTGATGAGGTTCGAGATATATTAAAGGATGGAAATAAATTTTATACTCAAATCAAAATTGATGAAATTGATAATTTAGGTGCGGCAAAAATTCGTTTGCGTTCATTGAAAGAGGCGATTGGCCAACAGAAAGGAGCATAAAATTGAGTTTAGAATATACATTATTTAATTCAGATATGAAGAAGGATTATACAATTTTAGTTCCTTCTATGCTTCCTATTCACTTTCGCTTATTGACACCTGTCTTTGCGAAAAGCGGATATAAATTAGAAGTTTTGACAAATGAAGGGGAGCAAGTACGTGAAGAAGGTTTAGCACATGTGCATAATGATACTTGTTATCCAGCGTTGTTGGTTATTGGACAGATGATTGATGCGTTAAAAAGCGGAAAATATGATATGGATCATGTAGCCTGTGCTATTACACAAACGGCAGGAGGGTGTCGTGCAAGTAATTATCTTTCTTTATTGAGAAAAGCTTTGGCTATGGAAGGATGGCAACACATTCCTTGTTTATCTGCCAATGCGAATGGTCTAGAAAAAGGCAGTAGCGTTGAATTTACAATGCCTTTGATTCTTCGCATTCTTTATGGAGCTTTATATGGTGATGCTTTAATGTGGTTAAGCAATCAGGTGAAGCCTTATGAACTTGAAAAAGGAGCTACAGATAAGGCGGTAAATCAGTTTATTGATGAATTGATTCCAATGTTTGAACATGGATCTTATAAACAATCAAAACGTATTTATAAAAAGATGTTGGAAATGTTTAAGGCGATTCCACAAGATCGTACTCAGATAAAGATTCGTATTGGAATTGTTGGGGAAATTTATATGAAATATTCTCCATTAGGGAATCAACATTTAGAAGATTATTTGATTGAAGAAGGTTTTGAACCCGTTCTATCCGGCGTGATGGATTTTGCGCTATATTGTGTAGAAAATTCAATTATTGATTATGAGTATTATCATATGCACGAAAAAAATCACTATATATACAATATAGTAAAAGATGTGATTATGCGTATGCAGAAAACATTTAGAGATATAGTAAAAAAAGATGGAACTTTTATTGCACCAGACGATTTTAGTGAAGTCATTGATAATGGAAAAGCATTTATTGATCCAGGTGTAAAAATGGGTGAAGGTTGGCTTTTAACAGGTGAAGTTGTTTCACTTATTAAATCTGGCGTTACCAATGTGATTAGTGCACAGCCATTCGGTTGTCTGCCAAATCATATTGTTGCCAAAGGTATGGTTCGTAAGATTAAGGATGAATATCCGAAAGCGAATATTGTTGCGATTGATTATGATCCAAGCGCATCGAAGGTAAATCAGGAAAATCGTATTCGATTGATGTTGGCAAATGCCAAGTTAAGTGAAGAAATGAAGGCTAGTGTATGATGGAATTTGTATATGCCTATGCCTACTTTGTTTTGTATGCCTTTTTAGGATGGGTGTGTGAAGACTTATATTGTGGGATTCCCGCAAAGAAATTTATTAACCGAGGCTTCTTTTATGGTCCGTATTGCCCAATCTATGGAGTAGGTGCTTTACTGGTTTTATATCCTTTATTGTTTGTGAAAGATTATCCTATACTTGTGTTTGTTTTAGGTGTCATTATTACGAGTACTTTGGAATATATTACAAGTTGGGTAATGGAAATTTTATTTAAAACAAGATGGTGGGATTATTCGGAAAGATTTATGAATATTAATGGGCGCGTATGTTTGTTGAATTCCACTTTATTTGGCATTATGTCTATTGTGGTGGTTTATATCATTCATCCTGTAATTCAAGATATCGTAATGGATATTCCTTTTACGGCATTGATGAGTTTTTTATCGGCTTTTACAATTGGATTTGGTATCGACTGTGTATTTACTGTACTTGCCTTACTTCGTCGCAAACAAGTATTCCAGAAAGTACAAGTTCAAATGGAAGCTTTCAAAAAGGATTTTGAAGCCGAAAGTCAATTGCGTGTTCAAGAAGCGCAAGAAGCTTTCCAAGAATGGATGTTGTCTCGTCCTGATTTATCCCAGCGTATAGAAGAATTCCAAAGCAGTTTGGACAATTTCTCTTTAGAAGCAAAAAAACATATTTCAAAAGCTTTCCCAGAACGTCGTATTTCTACAGAAATTCGTAATATTGTAGCGGATGGCAAATTAGCACTTGAAAGAAGACGATTAAATGCGAATAAGCAAGCTGAATATTGCGAATTAACAAATATGGTTATGATTCAGGATGAAAAGGGGAATGTGTTAGTTCAAAATAGCAAAAATCCAAATGGATACACATTGCCAACTGGTCATATTGAACTTGGTGAATCATTTGTACAATCAGCAATGCGTGATGTGAAAGAAAAAACTGGTTTAAATGTTGAACAGTTATGTTTGTGTGGAACAAAACAATTTATCTCGAGTGATAATTGCAGACATATTGTTTTCTTATATAAAACAAATGTGTTTAATGGAATCGAAAATGAAGAATCAAAGTGGATTCCACTGTCAAATATTCATGATTATAAGTTGATTTCAGGTTTAAATGATGTTCTAGAAGTGTTTGAAGGAACAAAATATAATGAGCTTTACTATAATGCTCAATATCAATTAAAAAAATATTAGACTTTGTGGTTTACAAGCAAAGTCTTTTTTTGTTATAATAACTAAGCAGGTTTATGCCTGTTCTCTGCTTCGTAAGAAGCCAAAAAGACCAAAGGGAGGTGTACACATGAAAAAATATGAAATTATGTACATTGTGAATGCATCTTTAGATGATGCAGCGTTCAAAACAGTTTCAGATCGTTTACATGCAACAATCACTGAAAACGGTGGTTCAATTGACAAAGTAGATGACTGGGGTGTGAAAGAATTCGCTTACGAAATCGATCACATGAAAAAGGGACACTATGTAGTTATCAATGTAACTGCAAACAATGCAGGAGTTTTCGAATTCCAACGTTTGTCTCGTATCAGTAACAATGTAATTCGTGTTATGGTTGTTAAAACTGAAGGCGAAAAATAATCGAGGTTAAATAAATATGATTAATCGAGTAGTATTGGTTGGGCGTTTGACACGTGATCCTGAATTACGTAAAACGCAAAGTGGAACAAGTGTTTGCTCATTCACAATGGCAGTTGGTCGTCGTGCTTCAACACAAGGACAGCCAGATGCAGATTTTATTAACTGTGTTGCTTGGAATAAAACAGCTGATTTAATGACACAGTATTTACACAAAGGTTCATTGATTGGTTTAGAAGGACGTATTCAAACTCGTTCTTATGACAATCAACAAGGACAAAGGGTATATGTTACAGAGGTTGTCGCAGAAAGTGTTCAATTCTTAGAACCTAAAAATGCACAATCAGGTTATTCAGCTCCAAGCCAGGATTATGGAATGAATCAAGGTTTTGCTCAAAATACATATGCTGCTCCTGTACAGAATGGATATAATCAAAATCCATATTCAAATCCTGTGCAGAATACAAATAACGCATTTGATTCAACATTCAATGCAGATGATTCACTAGATATTGCTAGTGATGATCTACCATTCTAGAAAGGAAGGACTTACTTATGGCATTTAAAAAACAACGTATGGGTCGTAAAAAAGTTTGTTACTTCACTAAGAACAAAATTAAGGAAATCGACTACAAAGACGTAGAATTATTAAAACGTTTCATCAACGCTAACGGAAAAATCATTCCTAGACGTGTGACTGGAACTCGTGCAAAATACCAAAGAATGTTAGCAACAGCTATTAAACGTGCTCGTCAAATGGCTTTGTTACCTTACGTGGTTGACTAATTAGACTTCATATATTGAAGTCTTTTTTTTTATTTTATATAATAGTCGTATGATAAAAACGAAACAAATTACTAAAGGCGCGATGGTTTGCGCTATTTATGGAGCTTTATTATTTTTAAATCAACAGAGTGCATTGATGATTGAATCCAGTGCTTCTTGGATTTTTGCATTTCCTGTACTTATTTATACAGCCATGAATGGTGTTAAAATGGGTGCGTTGGTTACCATATGCATGGGTTTGATGACGATGTTTTTTGGTGGCTTTACAACCTGGTTTTATAGTTGGACCTCATTATTAATTGGATTTATATATGGGGTGGGCGTGTTTAAACATGCTAAGAATATGACTAATTTTATTATTTGTTTTATTCTTTCTATTATAGCCAATTTATGTATTATTCTATTGTGGAGTACTTTGTTTGGCATTGATTTCTATGAAGATTTCCGCTTGATTTCACAATATATTCCTTTCATTAGCTTAAAAGTATTTACATACTTGATGATAGGATTACTAGGTCTATTACAGGCGTTATGTATTCATTTAGTAGCATTAATGGTGTGCTTACGTATGCATATGGATATTATTCCGCCACAACCATTATCTAAGGTACAAAGCCCAAGATGGATAGGTCTAGGTTCTGTTGTGGTGTGGATTGCGTTCTTTTTTGTTCAAAATGTGATAGAATGTCCAACGGGGATCGTTGATTTAGCACAAGTTATTTTCTTTGTGGATTGTACCTTGTTATTATATTTTGGAGTTGTTTATTTTATGAGTTTATGTGTCAAATACCAAAAGAAGAAATGGTCATTTCTTTCTATTTTTGGTGCGTTTGTGCCTGGACTTAATTTATTGTGGATGTTTATGGGAGAGTTGGACTGTCTTTTACAGTTACGAAAAGAATAGAGGTTTTCTATATGAAACAGTTTGAAAAGTGGCGTAGTCTATGCATTACAGGTCTAGCTTTGGGCCTTATACTATCAATCCTGTTGTTTTTAAAGAAAGAATATATATATATGATTGCCGCTTTGATTCTGTGCTTTCTTTGGCTTTTGGAAATCTTTAAAAGAACATGGAATGAAGACGGAAGTAGATATTTCAAGAGTTTTAGGTAAAGATGCCAAAGATGCTTTGAATTTTGGTGATGTGGGTATCTTAACTTATAACGAAGAATACATTGTAACTTGGGCTTCGCCTTTCTTTAAAGAGAAGGGTATTACGTTGACTAATAGTAAATTAACCAGCTGGATCAGCAATATTCGTACTTTGTTTGATGACGATGTGGATATGGTTATTGGAAAATCGGAAGGTCGAATTTACGAAATCACGAGAAAAAGAGATGCTCAAATTTTATATGTGAAGGATATTACAGATTACTATAATATGCGTCAGCAGTATTTGGATAATGAAATAGTGATTGGGTTATTGCAGTTAGATAACTATATGGAATATCAGTCTTATGAAAATGAAGAAATCATGGCCCAAATCAATACACATTTAAGAGCTGCTTTAGTAACGTGGGCTAAAGATAATAAGATGTTTGTTAGACGTTTACGTTCAGATCGTTTTTTGGTGATTTTGAATAAAGAAATCTTAACGGAAGTACGGAAGCAGAATTTTACTATTTTACAGCTTATTAAGGATGAGGCAAATAAATTAGATGTTTCAATTACGTTAAGTATGGCTTTTGCGTATGGATCAAATGATTTTACGGTACTAGATGATATGGTCAATGAATTGATTGAACTCGCACAAAGTCGTGGTGGAGATCAGGCGGCTATTCGTTCAAGTGGAGGAACGGTTCAATTTGTGGGTGGAAACTCAGAAACAAGTTCAACACGTTCTAAAGTTCGTGTACGCATTATGGCACAATCTATTCAAGAAGCTATTATGGAATCAAATCGTGTCTATATTGCAGGGCATGTTATGAGTGATTTTGACTGTATGGGAGCATGTCTAGCTTTATCTAGCTGGGTACATGCGTTAGGCAAGGAAGTATTTATTGTTTTAAAGGATGTTCCTAGAGATGAGCAGCTTCAAGAAATGATGAATT
>OHXB01000340.1_pt1 | contig 10061 bp, 6 predicted proteins | sample 1579811 | NCBI WGS metagenome assembly OHXB01 (sample SAMEA3882533, study PRJEB24775) | human gut metagenome | biome: human-associated habitat; feature: intestine environment; material: feces | place: Netherlands | collected 2009/2010 | reverse complement strand
AATCGGTTGAACTTCAAGCTGTTGCGCTTGTTGAAAATTGTTTTGTACATTAAATTAAATGTTTATAAATGAATAATAAATCGAAGCCTTCCGCCTTCCCGGCTTTCGGCATTCGGGGTGCAAAGGTACTGCCTTTTGGGCAACTGACAAAATAAAATGTGAATTATTTTTTCAACTGCCGATGCAAAGCTAATGTAAATCAAGGTCGGTTTCCTACCTCACAAATCGTATTCAATTCAGCCTTCTTGTGGCATAAAAAAGTATTAATTAGGCATAATCCTCAATAGGGTGATGCGATTTTCTTAAAGAAACATTCGCTTTTTCAGATTATTCTTGTATCTTTGCAACTGATATGAGCAGCCTTCGGCAATGAATTGGCATGGCTTTTGTTGAATGCTGTATGATTTCATCATTAAAACTATTAGTAAATAAAAAGAAAGGAAAAGATAAAATGGAGAAAATCAACGTAAAAGAACTGAATGATAATGTCTTCGAGACTATTGGTAAGGAGTGGATGCTGGTTTGCGCCGGCAATAAGGAGAAATTCAATATGATGACCGCCTCATGGGGCTGCCTGGGATGGCTTTGGAACAAGCCGGTGGCAGTAGTTTTTATTCGTCCGGAGCGCTTTACTCACGGCATCATCGAGGAGAATGAATTTATGACCCTCTCTTTCCTCGGAAATAGCGAGGAGACTCGAAAGATATATAACTTCTGCGGCTCCAAGAGCGGTCGCGATTTGGATAAGGTAAAGGAAACAGGATTGACTCCTGTGGAAACCGATAATGGCAGCATCGCCTTTGAGCAGTCACGACTCACTCTGGAATGCCGCAAACTCTATAAGGACAATATGACAGCGGAGAAGTTCCTCGATAAGGACCTTCTGCAGTGGTATGGTGCCAAGGGCGGATTCCACGATGTCTATGTCGTGGAGATTACCAATGCTTATACAAAGTAATAATTCAAATATGGCTCAAGAACAGACAGCAATTCGTGAACGCCAGAAAACCAGGCTCAAGGAGCCGGGGCGTTACGTGGTAATGATGTTCAACGACGACTTTACACCGATGGATTTCGTGGTAGAAATCCTCGAATCCATCTTCTTCAAGTCGCAGGCTGAGGCTGAAGCAATCATGCTCAAGGTTCATCACGAGGAGAAAGCCGTGGTGGGCACCTACAGCTATGACATCGCCAAGAGTAAAGTAGAGAAAGCGATGGAGAAAGCCCGTACGCAGAAGTATCCCCTGAAGCTCACTTATATGCCAGAATAAAGAAAGGGAAATATAGAATGGATAGTATGGGATTAACCCGATATATGAGTGTCTTGATGGATGATGCCATGAAGCAGGCTCGGTTTTTCGACCACGAGTTCGTAATGCCCGAGCACATGCTTCTGTCATTGCTCCGCCAATATGCCTTCTGCCAGGCTTTGCAGGAGGAAGGTGTGGATAGCATCAAGATGCATGAGGACTTGGTGGGATGGCTCGCCAAGCAGGAGCGTGTGCCTGAAAATATCAAATATCTGCCTGAGCCTTCGTCGCTCTTCAAGACGATGTTTGGTACGGCTTGCGCCTTGGCTGCTGCCGCTGACCGAAAACTCGTGAACGTGCCTCATTTCGTACAGGCAATGTTTGGCTTGCAGAACTCTGAAGCTGCATTCCTGTTGTGCAAGAATGTGGGCGACCGTCAGGGCGAGTTCCTGGCGAGCGTGGATAGCTATTATCCGCTCGAAAATGAACCAGGTGATGAAACCCTGATGATGGGTGATGGCTACGATGAGGATGACTATGATAACGATTATGATGATGATGAAGAGGAAGGCAGAAGCCGACAGCCTCAGGATTGGCACCAGTTGGTTACCTGCATCTCTGATCAGGTGGAGGAGCATAATCCGCTTATCGGCAGAGAGCAGGAACTGGATAGAACCATCCAGGTGCTCTGTCGTGCCGAGAAGAACAATCCGCTCCATATCGGTGAACCGGGCGTAGGTAAGACCGCCCTGGTTTATGGCCTTGCCAAGCTCATCAACGAGAATCAGGTACCCGAACGTCTCAAGGGAGCTCGCATCTACGGTATGGATATGGGACAGATGCTTGCCGGCGCCCAATATCGTGGCGACTTTGAAAAGCGCATCAAGATGGTGATGGAAGGAGCCGTGAAGGAAGGCAACACCATCATCTACATTGATGAGATTCATAATATGATAGGTGCCGGTCGTGGCTCTGATGGCGGACCGGATGCTTCCAATATGCTGAAGCAGTATCTGGAGGCTGGCGACATCCGATTCATTGGTTCCACCACCTACGAGGAGTTCAACCGCTACATGGCTCAGAGCAAGGGCATCGTGCGCCGGTTCCAGCAGATAGATATCAAGGAACCTACCGAGGAGGAGGCAATCAAAATCCTGGAGGGCTTGCAGTATAAATACAATAAGTTCCACAATGTAACTTATCGCAAGGACGCCCTGGAGTATGCCGTCCGTGCCAGCGCCAAATATATCAGCAACCGCTGTCTGCCAGACAAGGCCATCGACCTGATGGATGAGGCGGGTGCTTATCTGGAGGTGCATCCGGTAGAATCTCGCCAGCGCTCTTATGTTACCAAGTCTATCATCCAGCAGATTCTGATTAAAGTCTGCAAGATTGATGCGGCTGCGATGAAAGATGAAAACAACGATGCTCTGGCTACGCTCCGCCAGCGCATACTCGACAAGATCTATGGTCAGGACAAGGCTGTGGATAAGGTGGTTGAGGCTGTGATGATGGCGAAGGCTGGACTGGTGGATGATGACAAGCCGATGGCTTCGCTGCTCTTCGTGGGTCCTACGGGCGTGGGTAAAACCGAGGTGGTTCGTGTTCTGGCAAAGGAACTCGGCATCGAGCTGGTGCGTTTCGATATGAGTGAATACACCGAGAAGCATACCGTGGCTAAACTCATCGGTTCGCCTGCCGGATACGTGGGTTATGAAGATGGCGGTCTTCTGACCGATGCCATCCGCAAGACGCCAAACTGTGTACTCCTGCTCGATGAGATAGAGAAGGCGCATAGCGATATCTACAACATCCTGCTCCAGGTAATGGACTATGCCCGTCTGACTGATAACAAGGGCCAGAAGGCTGATTTCCGTAACGTGATTCTCATTATGACCTCAAATGCCGGAGCGCAATATGCTTCACGGGCTAGCGTAGGTTTCAATGGAAACGTAAGTCGTGGCGAAGCGATGCTGGCACAGGTGAAGAAGACTTTCAAGCCTGAGTTTATCAACCGACTTTCCGACATGGTGGTGTTCAACGATATGGATAAGCACATGGCAGAACTGATTCTTGCCAAGAAGCTTCGTCAGCTCGATGCAAAGTTGGCAGCAAAGGGAGTTTCTATTACGCTTACCGATGCGGCAAGAGAGAAAATCCTGGAGTGGGGCTTCACCAAGGAATATGGAGCCCGCGAGATGGATCGTGTCATCGGCAACCGCCTGAAGCCAATCCTGATGAAGGCTCTGCTCTTCGGCAAGCTCAAGAAGGCTGGCAAGGGCTGCGTAGATTTCGATGGTAAGGAATTGGTGATTAATTGTTAGAAAGCGATGATATTACAGATAGATGAAAATGCGGAAGAGATTTATTTTCCCGATCCGCATTATGGTGATGAAGACGGTTGCTTTGCGATAGGTGGCGATTTAAGCATCGACCGCCTGCTGCTGGCTTACAGCAACGGCATCTTTCCCTGGTATAGCTTTCGCGACCAGCCGGAGATACTCTGGTTCTGTCCGATGAAGCGCTTCGTCATCTTCCCGGATGAAATCCACATCAGTCATTCCATGCGCACCCTGCTGAGGAAGAACCGATACAGCGTGGGCATCAACGAGGATTTCGATGCTGTGATTCGTGCCTGCAGCAAGACCAATGGCCGTTACGAGGAAGATGGTGCCTGGTTGGGTGAAAACATCATTCAGGCATTCACCGCCCTTCATGAGCAGGGCTTTGCGGCAAGCGTGGAGGTATGGGATAATGAGACCGGTGAACTGGTAGGTGGACTTTATGGCGTTACCATCGGCAAGGTCTTCATTGGCGAGAGCATGTTTTCCAAGGTTCCATCAGGCTCTAAGATAGCCCTCATCTTCCTGGCCCGTTATCTGCAGGAGCATGGAGGCAAGATGATAGATTGCCAGTTGGAAACCCCGCATCTCAAGTCGATGGGTGGCAGATATATTTCTTACGAGGAATATATGAAGATTATGAACGAAGAATAAGAGATGTTCTTCTCGGAATAGAAGAACATATTCTTTTGAATAAAAAATAAAGGCTAGGTTTCCAGAATCGTGAACCTAGCCTTTGTTATTATCTGGCTTTTTGCTTTTTATTAGAATATCGGTGTGCCGATGCAACCGTTAGGTGCCTGGATATGCAGCATCGCACAAACGGTAGCGGCAATATCCGTCATATAGTGAGGTTGGGCGCTCTCGCCGTGCTGAATGCCCCAACCCATAAACATGCAAGGAATATGGATATCGTATGGATTCCATGCTCCGTGGGTAGTTCCCTTGCTGCTGTAATATTCGTAGTGACCTGGTTTCAGTACAATCTGAACACCTCCGCTGCGCTCACGGTTGTAACCGTTAATGGCACGGAACTTCAGCTCTTCAGGAATGCTCTCTGTGGAGGTTTTCTCCATGTCGAAGGCATAGTGCACATCCTTGTCTTTCTTCAATCTATCTACCACTGCCTGCTTGATGGCTGCGTAATCCAAACCGAGTTCTTCGATGATATCTGTGTTGAAGAACACCTGGTAGTTCATGATGGTCTTCACGAGATCTTTGTCGGTATTGAACTTAGCTTTCAGAATCTGATTCAGCTCTTCTACCAATCCCTTTTTGTTCCAGATGCCGGCAGGGATTCGCTGGTCCTGCAGGAAGGTGGCGTTGTTCACGCCTCCATGGTCGGCGGTGAGGAAGGTGAGATAATTTCCTTTGCCTATGGTCTGGTCGAGATAAGCGAAGAAATCAGCCAAAGCCTTATCTAATCTAAGATAGCAATCCTCTGTTTCGATAGCGTTTACTCCCACCTGATGACCGATGTAATCGGTGCTTGAGCAGCTGATGGTCAGCAAATCAGTATCTGTGTTTCTACCCAGATTTTCTCCCTCAATGGCAGCCTTGGCAATATCGAAAGTCAGGTTGCAGCCGAATGGGGTACTGCGGAGAATCTTGTAACCATGCTTTTTATATAAGGTAGGCAGATCGAGTGGCAATACAGCCTTTTCGCCTTCAACAATTTCATTCTCGTAGTTGTTGTCATCGCTGGTGCTCTCCTTGTAGGAATCGATAGGGTAGAGCGTCTCCCATTTCTTGGAAAGATACTTGTTTGGGAGTTTCTGCTTGTTGAACTTGTTCACCCACTCAGGCAACTTCTCCATATAGAAAGTACTTGTGATGAACTTACCCGATTTGTCATCAAACCAGAAAGCGCCATTGGCGTGATGGCCCGCAGGGAGGATGGATGCTCTGTCTTTCAAGGCTACACCAATCACCTTAGAGCGGTTGTTGGTAGCCAGACGGAGTTCATCGCCGATGGTGGTTACCCACAGATTGCGAGGCGACATCTTGCCAGCCTTGCTGTCTGAACCTACTGGGTTGACGGTATCGTCGGCAGTACAATACACTACTTTTCCATCTTTCACGAAGTTGTTTCCTGCAATTCCGTGGATGGAAGGAACGGAACCGGTCCAGATAGAAGAGTGGCCGATGGCTGTAACCGAAGGGATGTAAGGAATCTTGCAGTTTTCTACGCTGAATCCTTCTCCGAGCATTCTCTTGAATCCGCCTTCGCCGTAGCGGGCGTAGTAGCGATAGAGATAATCCCATCGCATCTGGTCGATAACGATGCCTACAACGAGCTTAGGGCGTTGAGGCTGAGCCTGTGCAATGCCGCAGAAGCAGCAGAGTACGAAGATGAGTTTGATAATCTTATTCATAGTCAAAATGTCTTTTTTATACATAACCATTCAGTATTGTATATTGCTATTCGTTTGCAAAGATACAACTTATTTTGGTATTTAACGATAAAAAAGACGATTTTTACCCAAACTTCTCATGGCGTTCAATACAGCCAGTACCGTAACACCTACATCGGCAAAGACAGCCATCCACATGGTGCCGAGACCAATGGTGGCGAGAATCAGTACGGCAACCTTTACTCCGATGGCAAATATCACGTTCTCGTGAGCGATATGAATGGTTCTTCTGGCTATCTTTACGGCAAGGGCAATCTTTCTAGGGTCATCATCCATCAGTACTACATCGGCAGCTTCGATGGCTGCATCGCTTCCAAGTCCACCCATGGCAATGCCCACATCGGCACGCTTCAATACAGGGGCATCGTTGATGCCATCGCCTACATAAGCGAGCGTCTTGCCTGCTGGTTTTGTCATCAGCAGTTGTTCTACATGCGAAACCTTGTCGGTTGGCAGCAGTTCTGCGCGGCACTCGTCCAGTCCCAGTTTGTGGGCAACATCTTCTCCCACTTCTCTGCGGTCGCCCGTCAGCATTACCGTTTTCTCTACTCCCAGTTCTTTCAGCTCTCTGATGGCATGGGCGCTTCCTCCCTTAAGGGTGTCGTTGATTACAATATGTCCCGCATACTTGCCATCAATGGCGACGTGGATGATGGTTCCCACCTGGTTGCAGTCGTGCCATTTTGCGCCGATGTTTTCCATCATCTTCTTGTTGCCCACGCAAACCACCTTGCCGTTCACTTGGGCACGGATACCCTGTCCTGCAATTTCCTCTACATCGGTCACCTCGCAGCCATCCGTTGCTTCTTGCGGGAAGGCAGTACGCAGGGCTGCTCCGATAGGATGAGTGGTGAAATGCTCGGCATGAGCTGCCAGATGAAGCAGGATTTTCTCCTTGTCAGAATATTCGCCAATATGCACATTGTCTGCATCATGGGATGGATGGTCTGGGCAGGAAGCATCTGCATGAACAGCTGCCACGGCAAACTCTCCGTGGGTCAGAGTTCCGGTCTTGTCGAACACAACGGTTCCCACCTTGGCTAAAGCATCCATATAGTTGCTGCCCTTGATGAGAATACCATTCCGGGATGCTCCACCGATGCCGCCAAAGAAGGTGAGGGGCACGCTGATGACCAGAGCGCATGGGCAGGAAACCACCAGGAATATCAGGGCGCGGTTGAGCCATAATGGGAAGTTCTCGCCAAAGGTTCCTTCACCTACGATTCCTGTTGCTGCCAGGAATGGAGGAATAACCGCCAGGGCAATGGCTGCGAAAACAACGATAGGAGTATAGACTCGGGCGAAACGGGTGATGAAAGCCTCGCTCTTCGACTTGTTCTTGTCTGCACTCTCTACCAGAGAAATAATCTTGGATACGGTACTCTCGCCAAAACTCTTGGTGGTGCGTACACGAACCACTCCCGACAGGTTGATGCATCCAGACATGATAGTATCGCTTTCGTTCAAATCCCGTGGCATACTTTCTCCCGTCAGGGCAACTGTATTCAAGGCTGAATTGCCCTCAATGACAATGCCATCCAGAGGCACTTTCTCTCCCGGACGGATTACGATAGTTTCTCCTATCTTGACGTCTTCCGGCGAAACCGACTCTACCTTTCCGTTTCTTTCAACATTTGCTACATCCGGTCGGATATTCATCAGATGCGAAATACTGTCGCGGCTCTTTCCTTCCGCATATCCTTCGAAGAGTTCGCCCACCTGAAAGAAGAGCATCACAAAGACAGCCTCCGGGAATTCTGTGTCTGATCCAGGAAAGAATCCGATGCAAAGGGCTCCGATGGTAGCGATAGCCATCAGAAAGTTTTCGTTAAACATATCGCCCTTGGCAATACCTTCTGCAGCTTCGCCCAGCGTCTCATGTCCTATCAATAAATAAGGAATGAGATAGACGAGGAGTAACTGCCAGGTAGCCAGGTCGTAATTCTTTTCGATGAAAACAGCGATGACCAGGAGGATGATGGTAGCTCCAATCAGAAAGAGTTTGGATTTCAAACCGCCTTCTTCATGATGATGATGGTGGTGGCAACCGCACCCCTGATGCTCATGTTCTTCTGTGGAGCATGAGCAGTCATGATTGTGCTCATGATGATGTTCGTGAGAATCTTCACAATGGCATTCATGATGATGTTCGTGAGAAAGTTTCATTTCTTCCATAATTTTGCAATACTTTTAGTTCTATATAACCAGGAACATTCAGTTCCTTTTTCTATTTCGGTTGCAAAATTACGAAAAGGTTTCTGCAACTTGGTTGCAAAAGCTCCAGTTACCCTCTTTTTTGCCGGATACTCTTACTCAATCGTCTGGCTTTTTTGGCAAAGTAAGAAGAAACTGATGGAGTGACAAAGGTTTCATAAGGTGTGTTGTAACATCCTCAATACATGAGCCGCCACAAAGATATACCAACATTAGAGAACGTAGAATCTCGCTATATTAATAGCCATACAATGAACATCTCAATCCCAAGGTGAAATCTATTGTTTGATCCAAAAGAGCATTAAATAACTCCATAAACGAAAGAATTCCTCCAAAAGGAGCAAGTTTCTTAGATTTTATTTGTATTTTTGCCATGCCGTTCAGAGTTCTGCTATGCCTGTTGTCGCGACACGAAGGTTAGTGAAAAATCTGGCATGGCAAAAGCACCCGAGCAACAAACAATTGCTTAGGCGCTTATAAACAACAAACATATAGTGTTGCAGAAACAAGGAATAATATTAGCCTATGCAATACCCGCTTATATCAGAATATCTCGCTGCCATTCAAGATGCTCACGACAATCTTGATAAGCTGAACCATTTAGTGCCCGTGCTGGACAAACATGACGAGCCGTATCGTAGCAGCGGTGCGTTTGCCGTCGTGTTCAAGATGAAGGACGAGCAGACTGGGAAGTGCCATGCCCTAAAGTGTTTCACCGAGGAACAGGAAGGACGTGCGGAGGCATATCGTCAGATAGCAGAGGAATTGGAATTTGTCGATTCGCCTTATATTACTTCCGTGAAATACCTGGAGAAGGAACTGTTTGTTGACAGCAATTGTGAAGACGACGAGTTCCCCGTGCTGCTGATGGATTGGATTGAGGGCGAAACGATGGAGACGTACATTGCCGAAAACTATACAGACAGCTATGAAATGTCGATGCTCTGCTACCGTTTCTGCAAAATGGCGGCTTGGCTTCGCTCGCAGTCTTTTGCGCATGGCGACATCAAACCCGACAATATCATAGTGCGTCCGGATGGAACGCTCACCCTCGTTGACTACGACGGCATGTTTGTGCCGGCAATGAAAGGTCAGAAGTCGCCGACTATCGGCACCAAGGACTTCTCGCACCCCCGTCGCACCATTGACGACTTCGACGAAACCATCGACGATTTTTCCTTGGCCTCCATTGCCCTCTCGCTCAAAGCCATCTCTCTTGATTCGTCCCTGCTTCAGAACTACGGAGCATCCGACCGTCTTCTTTTCTCTGCCACCGATTATCTCGATTTGAGCAAGAGTAAGATCTTCGCTGCCCTGCAAGGTTTATTAGCAGACGTGGAGGCAAGAACCCTTCTGTCGATGCTCCTATTAGCCAGCGCCCAAAAAGACTTGTCTATGTGCTCCTTCCGATTGTTTGGCTTGGAGAAACCGAAAGAAATGGAAGTATGGAGTACAGAGGTTACCAAAGAGGACCTTAAAAATGCTATAGAAGATGAGTTCGGCGTAAAATACAGCAAGGATTGGAAAAGGTTACTTGAAGCGCCCACAGATTTAGTTGGCGTGTATTCTATCAGAAAAGGGGTAAAGGTTATTGCAAATAACGCTTTTTACTTTTGCGAATCTCTAGTCAACATCAACATTCCAAACAGTGTGACAAGTATTGGGGATTGGGCTTTTAATGGCCGTGAATCACTCACAAACATCAACCTCCCTGATAGTATGACAAGTATTGGGTATAGGGCTTTTTCTGGTTGTCATTCCCTCACGAGTATCAATATTCCTTATGGTGTGACAAGTATTGGGGAAGGCGCTTTTGAGGGTTGCGCTTCTCTCAAAAGCAT
>OHXB01000337.1_pt1 | contig 10086 bp, 9 predicted proteins | sample 1579811 | NCBI WGS metagenome assembly OHXB01 (sample SAMEA3882533, study PRJEB24775) | human gut metagenome | biome: human-associated habitat; feature: intestine environment; material: feces | place: Netherlands | collected 2009/2010 | reverse complement strand
CCTTGTCGATAATAATGCCCCAGTCGTCAATGCCTTGCTGATGCCAGTATCGGCGGGATAATTCCAATCGTTCCGCGACAGATGGGCGGCTTAGATGTGAGCGGAAAACGGCTTCACGGACGGCGATTTTACCGGCTGCAAAGTGAATGACAAAATCCGTTGTGTAGGTCTCGCTCGGCAGGTTTAAGTCATCATTTGGAATTTCGTCCAGAGAAAGTGGTATGTTACACTCTATTTGGACAATGGATGGGTCGGCGTTGAGCATCCGCGCGACGGCAAGTTGTACTTTGTCATACAGACAGCAGACGCGCGGGCATTTTTCCAGTTTGATTTTTGTGCAACGCTCCTTTTGGATTTGCTTGCGCATGATAGCGCCCCTTTCTGGGGCTGGATTTTGTACAGCCAAAAAGGAAAATATCTTTGCCCTATTGGGGCACAGCAAATTTCCTGTTTTCTGAAAAATCGAACGAAAATGCAGATTTCTCGCGAAAAATGGAAAATGAGTGTGCCTTTTGGCAAAACAGGAAAACGGCCTTACCCCAACAACACAGTGATGCAACGTGCAAATCTGTGTTGTGGGGCAAAGCCGTTTTCTTATTTCTTCCCAAATTTCCGATTTATACTATATGGAGAGGCACTTGAAAAATTCCAGAAAGGCAAAGGAGTTTTCCAAATTTTTCTCGTGTGGTCTCGCTCCACTCCGTTCCGCTCGCAGCGCCATTCTTCAAATATTTTCTGATTATTATCTGAAAAATCGGCGGAGAAACGACGGGAAACATATAATCTGAAATCGATTCGGGGAAGAAAAGGGGCCCCGGCGCGGAGCGCCGGGGCCTAATCCTATTTTGCTCAACATTCTGCCTTTTTGGACGGATTGTTTTGCCCTATGTCACAAGCTTTTTTAGTTATTTCCGACCACGCTGCAGCTCGATCCAGGCCAGGTCGCCTCTCTCCAGACCGTGGATCAGAACCTCCGCGGTGGCGATGTTTGTGGCGACAGGGATCGTGTGCATGTCGCACAGGCGCAGCAGCATCATGTCGTTCGGCTCGCCGGGCTTGGCACCGACGGGGTCACGGAAGAACAGCAGCATGTCCACTTCCTCGCAGGCGATACGAGCCATGACCTCGCCGCAGCCGATCATGGCAGCGATCTGCTCGGCACCGCCGCGGCCTCCCGGATACAGCGTGCGCACCGGCAGACCGGTGGCATCATGGACGATTTTGCCGGTCACGCCCGTGGCGATCAGGTCATTCTCAGACAAAATGCGCACATAGGCAGTGCAGAACTGAGCCATCAATTCCTTGCGGGAATCGTGGGCAATCAAGGCAATTCTCATGGCTGAACTCTCCCCCTACAGCGGCCACCGCGTGGCCGTAAAACAAGCATATATTCTATAATATAATATATGCACAAAAAATGCAAGTGCGGCAGCCGCAAAAACTGACAAAAAATGCGCCGTTCGGCCAAGTGCTTGGCGGATTGCCCAAACAGTACCGCAAAATTTTGGTAAAACAGCGCGGCGCAGTTGTGCTATAATGAAAAAAACGGACAGAACAATGTACAGCTTTCTGTCTAAAAGGAGGATTCACCATGAGGAAATCAGCCCAGACCGTCATCCGCCCGGATGCCTATTATACCATCGCCGCCGCCAATGGCCGCGTGCTAGAAGTGGCCGATTTCAACACCGAGAACGGCGCGTCCGTCCGCCTGTGGAGCTACGAGGGTCAGCCTTGGCAGCAGTGGCAGTTTGTGGAAGCGGGGGACGGCGAGTACCGCATCAGGAACCGCTTTACGGGCAAGGTCATGGACTTGGCCATGTCCGGCGTCTGCAACGGCACCTGGGTCCACCAGTGGACCCAGACCGCGGGCGCGGGTCAGCGCTGGCAGATCGTGGAGGCAGGCGGCGGCAAGGTCAAGCTGCGCAACGTCCTGGCCGATAAGGTCATTGACCTGGTGGGAATGCGCGTGGAGAACGGCACCCAGGCCCAGATCTGGCAGGATGTCTTTGGCGAAAACCAGCTCTGGAAGCTCGACCCTGTGCCCGAGCGCCTGCTGAACAAGGAGACCCCTGCCCCGACGCCCGCCGCCAAGAAGCCCGCCAAAACCACCCGCACCCAGACCGAGAAGAAAAACTCCGGCAAGGCCGCAAGGCGCAGCAGCAAGAATAAATGATTGAAAAGCCTTCCCCCACGGGGGAAGCTTTTTTTCTGTTGCGGGAAGCGAAAAATGTTGCTATAATAAAGCAAATACAAAAACCGAAAGGCAGTACGACCATGCAGTTTACCGAACTTACGAACGTTTCACCCGAAATCATCCGCGCTACACAGGCGATGGGCTTTGCCGATATGACCGAAATCCAGGAAAAGGCCATCCCGCTGATGCTGGCCGGGCACGATATGATCGCCAAAGCCCCCACGGGCACCGGCAAGACTGTGGCGTTCGGCATCCCCATTCTGTCCAAGGTCGATCCTGCCAGCCTCAAGCCGCAGGCCGTCATTTTAAGCCCCACGCGGGAGCTGGCCCAGCAGATCGCCCAGGACCTGCAAAATCTGGCGCAGTTTCTGCCTGACATCAAAATCGTCTGCGTCTATGGCGGCGCGGGCATGGACAAGCAGCAGCGCCAGCTCAAAGCCGGCTGCCAGATTGTCGTTGCCACGCCGGGCCGCCTGATGGACCACTACCGCCACCACGCCATTGATGTCTCCGACGTCAAAACCGTCGTGCTGGACGAGGCCGACGAGATGCTGAACATGGGCTTTTACAAGGACGTCAAGTACATCATCGACCTGATGAAGCACCGCGAGAGCCTGTCGATGTTCTCGGCGACCATCAGCCGCGAGGTGCTGGACATCGGCTGGCTCTACCAGCACAACGCCGCCGAGGTCAGCGTTCAGCCCGTCGAGGATTCCAGCCCGAAAATTGCCCAGTACAAGCTGCTGACCACGGGCCGTGACAAGCTGGCCGACGCCGCGCAGATCATCATTGACGAGGGCTATAAGCGGGTCATGATCTTCTGCAACACCAAGTACAACACGGGGATGCTGGCCAACCAGCTTGCCCGGCTGAACTTCAACGTGGACTGCCTGCACGGCGACCTGTCCCAGGCTGAGCGCAACCGCATTATGACGCGGTTCAAGGCCGGGGAGATCGATGTGCTGGTCGCCACCGATGTGGCAGCGCGCGGTATTGACGTTTCCGATGTGGATGCCGTCATCAACTACGACGTGCCCGAGGAAAACGAGCACTACACCCACCGCATTGGCCGCACGGGCCGCGCCCGCAAGCAGGGCGCGAGCTACCTGTTCTACACGAAGGAGGAGCAAAAGCGCGTGGACCAGCTGCTGCGCCTGACCCGCAACACCGACGACTGCAAGAGCGTGAAATTTGACTTTAACCATGAGCATCTGAAAATCGAGGACACCGCCCCGGCAGATAAGTTCCAGATCAAGGCATATTTTTAAGGCAGTAGAGCCGTAGGGGCCGGGCATGCCCGGCCCGGAGGTTTACGCGGGATGCCCTTTATGGGCCGATTTGCAGGCAGCGGTCTTGACCCCTCCGCGGCGGCCAGAGGGCTGGCCGCCCTACGATCCCACTTGAAAGCTGTACGTAGGGCGGGGTGACCTCACCCCGCTGCACCCCTCACTTTTTCGCCCCTTCCTTTCCCTGCGCCAAAATCCTTACCAGCCACCCGGGCACGGGTGCGCCCATGGCGGCGGCGTTCTCGGCAATGGAACCGAGCTCGGTAAAAATATACCACACCAGCACCACCGGCAGCACCACGCCGTTCACCTCAAGGCCCAGCCCGGGCAGGTTGGCAACGGCCACCGCCAGCACGGCGTCGGTCAGGGCGCACACCAGCACAACGACCACCATCCCGGCCTTGTGCCAGATGCCGGCCCGGGCGGCGGCGCTCGACCACGCGCCCCTGCTGGCCGCGGCGGCGCTGCCGCTGACCCAGTCCAGCGCCATGCAGGCAGCCCACGCCACAACAAGCCAGCCCAGCCAGCCGAACGCTGCCGTGAACGCCCCGCACACCGCCGCCACAACGGCCTTGCCGCTGACAAACAGATTTCGTTTCTCCATTAAGCATCCTTCCATTCACTTCTGTACAGTCCGGCATCCACCAGCCCGCGGGCCCGGCAGACTTCCAAAACCGCGTCCGCATCGCCCTGGGTGACCGGCCCCACTGTGATGACCTGCATCCGTCCCGCCGCGCCGTACACGCCGACAGCGTTCTCGCACCCCGCATACACCGTCGGGTCCAGCCCGACGCCGCCCGCTACGGCGCGCACCTCCAGGTGGCAGTGCCTGTACGGCGGGTCGGCCAGCGCCGCATTGCCGGTATTGCCCATGACAGCCAGCGCGTCCCCGCTTGCCACGCGCTGCCCGGCCTTGACCAGAAGCGACGCACAGTGGGCAAAATACAAAAAGTTTACGGCGTCGGGCGTCTGCCCGCGGTCCAGCTGAACACACACATAATAGCCCCACTCCCAGGTCTTGTCGCGCCTGTCCGTGACGATACGCGCCCGGGTCACGCGGCCCGTGATGCGCTTGCCTTTATAGTAGGGCATTCGGATCGTCGCGTCGTCCAGCCCGGCCAGGTCAAGCCCGCCGTGCCAGACCTTGCCACCGCCGCGGGTCCAGCCCCAGCGGGCGTAGGGGCAGCGCACCTCGGTGCGGCCTGCAAAAATTCCTGTCTGCTGCATCTTCAGCCTCCTCTGCGCAGGGTGTAGATGACCTTCATCGTCTTGTCGGCGGTCTTTTCCACCGACTTCGGCAGGTCGTTGATCGTCGCCAGATAGTTTGCCCGCAGCACACGCTCGGTACGGATGCGGCTGTCGCCGTAGTAGCGGCGCAGCGGCGTCAGCGGCTCGCCCAGCACCGGCACTGTTGTGGAAAAGCCCGACGTCGTGTTGTCGTAGCCCGCCGCCTCGCAGGAGAACAGCTCGTTCTTCCCGGTGTTCAGCACCACGGCGCGGGTGCGGTAGTAGCAGTACAGCCGCCCGTCGTGGGCGTCGGACAGGTAGGCCATGTCGTCGCCGTGCATCGTCACGGCCTGCACATCGGTGTGGTCAGCCAGCGGAAAGCGATAGATCTGCTCAGCCTGGTCCTGGACCATGTAAAGGCTGCCGCCGTAGACCGTGCCGTTCAGCGGCGTGCCGCGGTTCTCACTGATGAAGGACTGCAGGTCAACGCCGGTGTTGTTCGGCACAGTGTAGTCCTTTGCCGCCAGCGTTTTTCTGTCGTACTCACGTATTTTTACAACGCCCATTGCGTCAATGTAGTCAACCTCCGGCGCAGACACCAGATAGATTTTATCCGCCTCCGCGTCAAAGCAGATGCGGCAGTAGTCCTCCCCGGCGGAGGAATCCACCTGCAAAAAGCCCGCCACATCCAACGTGTCGGTGCTCCGCAGGCTGTCCCACAGGCCGGTAGGGTCGCGACGGAACAGGTCCAGCGTTTTCAGCCCCAGCGCATGATGCCGCAGCTCCAGCACGCCCTCGTCGGCGTTCAGATACCCGGCCACGGCCTCATCCGCCTCGGGGTCGGCGTAGAGCAGCACCCCCTTCTCGTCGGTGGGGTAGGTCGTTTTGGCCAAAAGGCCCGTCAGCAGCTGGTCACCGCCCAGCGCCCCGCCAAAGCCGAGCCGGTCCGCGTTGCAGGAAGCCGCGTCCGGCGCGTCGATCATCTCGGAGTAGTACGCACCCATCGGGTGGGTCAGGCAGACCGAGCCGATGACGCCGTTGGCCTGGCTCGTCGCGAACTCATAGACGTAGGTCACGACGCCGCTCCACGGATCGATCTTCGTCTCGGTCAGGTTGGCGCTGCCGCGCACCGTGTTTTTGGTCGCGTTGACCTGCCCGGCCATCGCCGTGCCCACAACGCCCGCGCCCGCCGGGGCAAACAACGTGGCCGGGTCGCTGCCCAGCGGCGTGTCGTACAGCAGCAGGCCGCCGTAAAACATCGTCACCAGATCCTTCGGGGCATTCGTGTACCCCTGGTCGCCGCGCCACAGCAGCATGGCCTTGTTCAGGCTGCCGCCGTAGCCGTTAAAAATATCCGACACTGCGTTGGTGATAAGATTATCGCTTTCCACCACCTCCACCGCGCCGGTGTGCACATCGGTCAGTTCAATGCGCGTATGACCGTGCAGGGTCATTGCATCCGCTCCCTTCGTTTTATACATTGATGCTGCGTGCTTTTATTGCAATCGGCAGCAGTGTCTCCTCACATTCCAGCGTGCCGTCCCACGGCGTCTCGCTCGCCATGCCCTGCCCGGTCACGGTGGCCTTGATGCCGTAGGGCGCGATCTTCACCGTGCCGCCCGCGCAGACCAGCCGCACCGACAGCCGCGTGACCGTCCCGGCCTCCACCGACGCAAACGGGTAGAACAGCGCCAGCGTGTGTGCGCCCGTCTCCAGCCGCTGCTGTGGCGCAAAATTTTCCACAGGCACGTCGTTTATATAGTACCGCACGGTCAGCGTCAGTACCTTGCCGGTGTCGGGCGCTGCGTCCAGCAGCAGCTGCGCCAGGAACATAGCGCTCGTCTCCTCCACTGCCGTGAAGGCAATTGCCACGGCGGGCGTCTCCACGGTCTGCACCGCCAGTTCCGCCGGGTTCGTGAAGCTGTAATACACGATCCGCTTGCTCTCGGCGCTGTTCTGTAAGCGGCGCAGCGCTTTTTCCGTCGCGCCGTCCGTTGTGCCGCCTAAGTACGGGTTGCGGCCCACGCCCTTTAAGGTCTGCCGCCCGCGGTAGCGCCAGACGAAATGCGTCACGAGCATCTCGGGCGCAGTGCCGTCCTCCATCGGCAGCGCCACGCGGTCCCCCGGCTCAAACGCCGGGTCGCCGGGCATCGTCACGGTGGCCGGGACGTAGTCCAGCCTTTGCAGCGCCGCAAACAGGTTGTCGGTGATCTGCTGCCGTGTGGCGGGCAGACCCTTTTCGGCCAGCGTCATGTTGGAAATGCGCATCGTCAGGCCTGTATCCTGGCTGCGGCCCGCGGCAAAGCTGCCGTCGTCGGTCTCGATGCTCAGCGCCGCGTAGTGGCAGGCAAAGTCCGCCGCCTCGCTGCGCGCCGCCGCGGTCAGCGCGGCACAGGGCTTTTCGGCAAAGGTGCGCAGCACCAGCCGCCCCGCGCGGTCCGCCGCCGCAAAGCCGCCCACCAGCTGTGCCACAGCGGCGGCGCACTCCCGCCAGGTAGACAGGCCGTCCGCGCCGCTCAGCTGGCAGACGAGGGCAGCGTTCGGGTTCAGCGCGCCGATCTCAGCCTCTGTCTGGCCCAGCGTCAGCCCGCAGGCCGCCGCGATCTGCCCCAGCAACGCATAGGCCGTGCCCTGCATCGTCGTACCATCGTATTTTTGCTGCAAGGCCAGAATGTTGTCATAGGCCTTGATGCTCACATACAGCGCGCGCCGCTCGGCCTCGGCCACCGTGTAAACGCCAAGCGGCACGGTCTCCCACCGCCCGCCGGGCAGCTGCAGGCCGTAGTGCAGCACGAGCTTTGCGCCGTAAAACGCATGGCGGCTCAGGTCGGTGCGCAGGTTGAGCGCCGCCTGGCCGAGGTAGGCGCAGCCAAAGGCCAGCTCCTCCCCCGTGACGCACTGGTTGTCCAGCGTCAGCGACCCGCTCATGAGGTCTGCCGCGTCCAGATTCAGCACCGTGCCGTTTGTCAGCGTCAGCGTGCCCGTCACCCGGTCGGTCCGCGTCCGCGCGCGGATCGCGGTTTTGTAGGCATCCGATACGGAATAAATTGTCACTCACCTCGTTTCCTTCACATCGTAGGGGCGGGGCATGCCCGCCCGCAGCTGTCCCATAGACGGCCTGTTGCGGTAAGGCCGCGGGCCGGACATGTCCGGCCCCTACCACCTGCAAAATTCTGCATTAAAACTCGATCAGATTCACCGCCACCTCCCACACGGCCTGCCCGTCGCGGGCGGCCTTCAGGTCGGCGGTGCGGTCCCCGGCGTACATCTTCGCCGTGCGCACGCCGCCAAAAAAATACTGCACGGTCATGCTGTCCGGGGCTGTGGCGTTCAGCACCTTGGCGCAGTCCGCCGTCGAGAGCGCCGCCCAGCCGACGCTGATCTTTGCCACGCCGCCGCGCACCCGCTCCCGCACAAGAACGCCGTCCTCGGTGCGGCCCGTGCCGCTGCTGTCCAGATCGGAGAGTTGCACCTTGTACGCACTCGGCGCAGGCAGCGCCGTGCCGTCAATGTTCAGAATTTCCACGCTTCACCTCCCGCCGCTGCGCAGGGCGCGGCGATTCTGGCTGTTGGCGATGACGCTGTCCAGCAGCTCCTCGCCGATGTAAATGTTGATGGGCTGGCCGTCCGCGCTGCCCTGCCAGCCGGCCAGTGTCTCCGCCATGGCCTGCTTGATGGTCGCCAGCGGCGCTTCCACGTTCGTGCCGGTCGTCTGGTCACCGAGCATCGCCAAAAACTGCCGGTTCGGCGGGATGACCGCCCCCTGCGCCAGCGCCGGGACCGGCACCGACGCCGCGTAGCCCAGCCCGGGCAGCGCACTTTGGCTGCTGACCAGCTTGCCCGCGCCGCCCAACACACTGCCCGCCATGCTTTTGGCACGTCCGATGGCCGACAGCAGCCCGTTGATGGCCGCCGCAATGGCCGCGACCATGCTGCGCACAACGCCCAGCACCGTGGAGACCGCTGTCTGCACAATGGAGACGATGCGCCCCCACACGGTAGAGACCGTCGCGGCCATCGCAGCCCAGGCAGCGTCCCACTCGCCCCGCAGCACGGCGGTCAAAAAGTCGGCCATACCGCGCAGCACCGCCAGCGCAATCGTGATGCCGTCCGCAATGATGCCCGCCGCACCGGTCACCGCCGTGCCCAGCGCCGCAAACACCTGCACGGCCACGGGGGCCAGCGCCGTGATGAGCCACTGCACAAACGGGGCCAGCACAGTGTTCCACAGCGTCAGCAGCAGCGTTGTCACCGCGCCGAGGCACGCCGTCAGCTCGTTCCAGAGCGGCTGCAGGTGCGCGGTCCAGAGCGCACTCAGCAGGTCAAACAGCTGCACCAGCACAGGCTGCAGCACCTCGCTCCACAGCGCCGAAACGATGCCGACGACGTTCTGCCACCCCTGCGCAAGGCCGTCCAGAATCGGCTGGCCGTAGGCGGCCCACGCCTGCTCCATGCCCGCCCAAAGCCCCTGCCAGACCGTGTCCAGCAGTGCCAGCGCGGGCTGGACCACCGTAGAGAGCGCCGCGCAGAGCTGTTCCCATACGCCGGCTGCCGCCGCGGAAAGCCCCTGCCAAACCGTCTGCCACGCCGCGGCGAACGGCGCAAAAAATTCCTGCAGGTACGCCCAGAAATCCGCCCACGCGCTGCGCAGGCTCTCCAGCACGCTCTGCCAGACTGCCGTCAGGCCGCTCAGGTCGCTGCCCGCTGTACCGCTGCGGCGTGCCGCGGTGCCGCTGGTGGATCTTGCGGCCTTCTCGGCCTTCGCCGCGGCCTTTTGCTGCTTTTCCGGCGCCGCCGTTTTGTCTTCCGCCGGGGCGGACAGGCGGTTGATCTCGTCAAATTTTGCCAGACTGCGGGCCGATTTCACGCTCTGTGCCGCCGCAGCCCGCAGCGACACGCGCAGCTCGTCCACAACGCTGCGCGCCTGCTGCCCGGCGTCGCCCACGCTCCCCAGCGCCGCAGAAATTTTATCCAGCGCCGTGCGCAGGGACGCCGAGGGCTGCTTCAGCGTTGACAGCTCGTCAAAGGTTATCTCCTGCATTTCTCATCCCCCCAGCAATTCCAGCAGCCGCCTTTTCTTCGCCTGTTCCTCGGCGCTCTCCACGCCCCGCAGCTCCACCACGGCGCGGTGGGTGCGGTAATAGTCCAGCTCCCAGTTTTCCAGCCGCTTGCCGCGGCGCAGCTTATCACGGATGGCCACCACCGTCGCAAAGCTCCCCTCGCCGATGGCATCGAACCACGCCAGAAAGCTCCACCAGTGCAGGTAGGGCAGCGTGCGCACATCCTGCCCCGCGGCCTTGCTGATGCCCGCGGCGATCAGCGGTGCGTCCTGCTGCCAGTCCATCAGCGCGGGGCCGGGGCGGGGCTGCTCGCGGCGGC
>OHXB01000335.1_pt1 | contig 10161 bp, 10 predicted proteins | sample 1579811 | NCBI WGS metagenome assembly OHXB01 (sample SAMEA3882533, study PRJEB24775) | human gut metagenome | biome: human-associated habitat; feature: intestine environment; material: feces | place: Netherlands | collected 2009/2010 | reverse complement strand
GCCTGCCGTTCTTCGGCGGTGACGATACCGTTCGTGAAATTCTCGGCACTACGCCGCACCTGAAAGCAAGTAAAGACGAGATACGGGCATTCTTTGAAGCTACCGCTGATGAGAACGCCCGTATTTCTTATATCAAGCGAATTTTCAACAACGACTACACCGAGGTCATTCTGAGCGATGGACGGCGTGTGGGCTACAAGACCTATCAGAATGTGTTGCAGCTTTGGGAGGGCAGCTATCTCTCCCGTACAGCGCAGAGCTTCTATGATTGGGGCGTAATTGCCCAGCATTTTGAAGCGATGCGGTTACTTGGGGAGTTGCAGGACACGATGAAGCCGCTGCCGTCCATTGACGGGCAGTTGAGCTTGATGACAGCAGGAGCAGAGGAACGAAAGCCCTCTGCTTTTACTTTCTCTCAGGAGATCATCGACGCTGTTCTCACCCGTGGAAGCGGCATCTCTGAGGGAAAAATGCGAATCTATGAGCAGTTCCAAAAGAGCCTGTCTGTAAAGGAAAATGCCGACTTTCTGAAAAACGAATACGGCTGGGGCGGTGCTTATCCCGTAATCGTCGGAGCCAATATTGATGAGCTTGGCGAGCGTTTTCCGGATATGAGCGAGGTATACAGCCGCAGAATGAGGAAAATCGTAAAAGAAAAGGCAGATAAGCTAGGCATAAAGCTGAGAGAAGGAGTCTACGTACAGCTCACAGGCCCGCAGTATGAGACCCCGGCCGAGGTCAGGATGTGTAAAATCCTCGGAGGAGATGCCGTCGGAATGAGCACAGCCTGTGAGGCACTTGCAGCGCGTCATATGGGGCTTGAGGTTTGCGGAATATCATGTATCACAAACCTGGCAGCAGGTCTTTCCGACAAAAAGCTCAACCACAAGGAAGTGCAGGAAACCGCAGACCGCGTGGCAAAGCAGTTTACAGAACTGATCACTGCTGTGGTGAGAGCAGTGTAAATGGGCTTATTTATTAACAAGCCCATAAATATAGTGATTACACCACTGTCCATGCAGCATCAGATAATCCCTAAGCAGCCCCTCCTGCACGAAGCCAAGCCCATTAAGAAGCTTCATCGAAGGCACATTCCCCGGGTGGACAACCGCTGTCACCTTGTGCATGCGAAGCTCATTAAAGGCAAGCTTGGTGCAGAAGCCGACTGCCTCAGTGGCATACCCCATATGGTGAAACTCACTGGAAAATTTATAGCCAATTTCACAGCTTCCGTAGAAAGCCGGAGCAATATTATGTATACACACAGTGCCGATAATCCGGCACGGATTTTCTTTCTGAAAAACATAAAATCTGAAAAGCTGTGATTTGACAGCCATATTGTATTCATATCTGAGCACCTTCTGCAGGTGCTTCACAGTATAAAAGTCAGGCACACGGTCTATTTCATACATTTCAAAAAGCTCTTTATCTCTATTGTAAAAATCCAAAACCTGCGGAGCGCAATCAGCGCGCAATACCTTAAGAAGCAGGCGTGGGGTTTCATATTGAAAAAACATATTTTCCTTCTTTCACATTTGGTGTATCATGTAATTATTCAAAACCACCTCACGCACATTCGCAAAAGCGCACGATACTCCAGTGGTTCTGAATAGTTATTGTATTATAATAGATTATAACACATGGAGCAGACAAATATGACACAAGATGAAAAATATATGAAACAGGCAATAAAACAGGCAAAAAAAGCATATGCACTCGATGAGGTGCCGATAGGGTGCGTAATTGTAGCCGGTGACAAAATCATTGCACGTGGCTACAACCGCAGAAATACCGACAAAAATCCACTCGCTCATGCTGAGCTTTCTGCCATCCGTAAAGCCAGCAAAAAGACCGGAGATTGGCGTCTCGAGGAATGCACCATGTATGTCACCCTTGAGCCTTGCCAGATGTGTGCCGGAGCAATAGTACAGGCACGCATTCCCAGAGTGGTAATAGGTGCCATGAATCCGAAAGCAGGCTGTGCAGGCTCAATCATCAATCTACTGCAGATGCAGCAGTTCAACCATCAGGTGCAGACAGATATAGGCATCTGCGGTGACGAATGCAGCACCATGCTCTCTACCTTCTTCAAGGAGCTGCGAAAGAAGCGCAAGCTTCAAGGGTAGTAAATAAATTGTCGTTAAAACCACAACGTAAGCCAAGGAAGTTGCAATAAATCTTGACAAAACCCCGCATTATAGCGTATACTTAAGACTCCGAGCAGCCGGGGTGGTAGCGGTACCTTGAACCAACAATCCGCTATAGTTGGGGTGATGCTTCGTAGAGGGCTTAAGCGGTGGAGCTGCCCTCCATAAGTGGCGTTGACGTCTGGGTCTTGCGCAATGGAAATCTATGAACCGTGTCAGGGTGGGAACACAGCAGCACTAAGTAGAAGCTTTCATGTGACGCGAGGCAGCCTGGAGGGAGTTAACTGTGGAGGTAACGTCTGTTGTGATGGTTCGAAGCGAGGCGCTCGGATTTTTAGCGTATAAACATCGTCTGATAACACAGTTAATCAGCGGAAATTCTATTTCCGGGCTGATTAACTGTGTTATCAGACGGTGCAACGGAAACCGAAAATTGTAGCCACGCAGTGGCGGAGAAGCCTCGCAAGAGGCGAATTTTCGGTTGTAGTGGCACGGTTTATACGCGTGAAATAAGGAAAAATCGAGGCATACAATGATTCAGGACATTGCACCACATATGTGGGACATAACATACAAAAACATACAGCCGGACCCGGACAGCAGGGTCCTTTTTTTTAGCAGGGGACAGCTTCTTGTGCAGCAGGCATCGGACAAGCCTGCTGACGAATCCAATCAGGATATTCATCAGATAAGCTTTCCGAGATATGAGGATATAGAATGTCCCGATGCTAAATATCAGTATCTGTTTACACTTGACGATACTGCATTTTTCAGGGTGGCACTGTCACATGCTGACAAAATGCATATACTGGAAGTAACAGGTGGCAAATTCATAAACCGGCACTATATGCGCAGCGCGTCACCGAAGGAGTACGTGCTTGCCGCGATAACTGGATTTCATCTGGATGGCTGGTATGATAAGAACCATTTCTGCGGCAGATGCGCAAACAGGCTGGTAGAGGACGATGTGGAGCGCATGCTCAGATGTCCGGTCTGTGGCAACATGGTTTACCCGCGCATCAATCCGGCCGTGATAGTGGGAGTTACCAATGGAGATAAGCTGCTTTTGACAAAATACAATGGCAGAGAGTATAAAAAGTACGCACTTGTGGCAGGTTTTAACGAGATAGGTGAGTCACTTGAGGAGACCGTGCGCCGTGAGGTCATGGAGGAAACAGGACTGCGTGTGAAAAACATCAGATACTACAAATCGCAGCCGTGGGGCTTTACCGACAATATACTTGCGGGATATTTCTGTGAAGTTGACGGAACAGATGAGATTGAGGTTGACATGCAGGAACTTTCGATGGCAAAATGGGTGTCAAGAGAAGAAATACCTACATCCCTAGAGGAATTAAGCCTGACAAATGAAATGATTTCTGTTTTTCGGCTTGACAAAGGCGATTTCTGAATGTATAGTAAAACAGTAGGAAATGAAACAGAGGTGCTATAAATGAAAATTTTTACAAAAGGACGTTATGCTCTTCGCCTCATGATGGATCTTGCAGAGAACAACACTGGTTCACCCATCAGCCTGAAGGATGTAGCGAAGAGACAGGATATTTCAGATAAATATCTTGAACAGATTATATCCATTTTAAACAAGGCGGGCTACGTCAGAAGTGTCAGAGGCGCCCAGGGCGGATACATGCTGAAGATGGAACCGCAGAACTACACAGTCGGCATGATTCTCAGACAGACAGAGGGCAGCCTTGCGCCGGTAGCATGTATAGAGGATGACGAGATAGTCTGCGACAGACAGCAGCAGTGCGTCACATCTATTGTGTACAAGAAGATCAATGATGCAATCTCAGGTGTGGTTGACAATATCACATTGCAGGATCTGGTAGACTGGCAGAACGAGAAGAATGGAAATTATGTCATATAAAGAAAGAAGGTTATCATAGATGAGCAGATTAATTTATTTGGATAATGCGGCAACCACACAGGTATATCCGGAGGTTGTGGATGCAATGCTTCCTTACTTTACAGAGCATTACGGCAATCCATCAGCTATATACAGCTTTGCAGATGAGGCAGAGAGAGCAGTGGATCATGCCAGAGGAGAGGTCGCAGACCTTATCGGAGCTAAGAAGGATGAAATATATTTCACAGGCGGCGGCAGCGAGTCCGACAACTGGGCATTAAAGGCCACAGCAGAGGCATATGCCGCAAAAGGAAAGCACATCATCACATCAGCCATCGAGCATCATGCAATTCTTCACACAGCACAGTGGCTTGAGAAGCATGGCTTTGAGGTGACATATGTGGGTGTTGATGAGGACGGAAAAATCAAGCTTGATGAGCTGAAGGCAGCCATCAGACCTGACACAATCCTTATCTCAGTTATGGCGGCAAACAACGAGATTGGAACTATCCAGCCGCTTAAGGAGATCGGAGAGATAGCAAAGGAGCATGGCATTTTGTTCCACACAGATGCAGTTCAGGCATTCGGACACATTCCGATTAATGTAGATGATATGCATATCGACATGCTCAGCGCCAGCGGTCACAAGCTCAACGGACCAAAGGGCATCGGCGTGATGTATATCAGAAAGGGCGTAAAAATCCGCTCATTTATCCATGGCGGAGCACAGGAGCGCCAGAGACGTGCAGGAACACACAATGTGCCGGGTATCGTAGGACTTGGCAAGGCAGTAGAGCTTGCAAAGGCCAACATGGCAGAGCGCAGTGCATATGAGACAAAGCTCAGAGACCACCTCATCGAGAGAGTGACAAGCGAGATTCCATATACACGCTTAAATGGACACAGAACAGACAGACTGCCAAACAATGCAAACTTCTGCTTCAGATTTATTGAGGGAGAGTCAATGCTTATCCTGCTTGACCAGGCAGGCATATGCGGCAGCTCAGGTTCAGCCTGCACATCAGGCTCACTCGACCCATCACATGTGCTCCTTGCAATAGGACTGCCACATGAGATAGCACACGGTTCACTGCGTCTTACATTATCAGAGAAGACCACTCTTGAGGATATCGACTATACAGTGGACAAGTTAAAGGAAATCATAGCAAGGCTCAGAAGCATGTCACCGTTATACGAGGATTTTGTAAAGAAAAACGGCAAATCTGAGGCATAAATGATCAGGTCAAAATTATAGTGACTATCACAACATTAATATATACATGAAAATTAGGAGGAACTAAGGACATGGCATACAGTGAAAAGGTAATGGACCATTTTAACCATCCAAGAAACGTAGGAGAGATGGAGAATCCAAGTGGTGTCGGCACAGTAGGAAACGCAAAGTGCGGAGACATCATGAGAATGTATCTGGATATAGATGACAACGGCATTATTCAGGAGGCCAAATTCAAGACCTTCGGATGTGGCGCAGCAGTTGCAACAAGCAGTATGGCAACAGAGCTCGTAAAGGGCAAGACAATCCAGGAGGCGCTTGAGGTTACAAACAAGGCAGTTATGGAGGCACTTGACGGACTTCCACCTGTAAAGGTACACTGCTCACTTCTCGCAGAGGAGGCAATCCATGCAGCACTCTGGGATTACGCAGAGAAAAACGGCATCAAGATCGAGGGACTTGAGAAGCCTGTAAACGATATCAGCGAGAAGGAAGAGGCGCCTGAGGAAGACTATTAATGAAAAAGAAGGTTGTAGTAGGAATGTCGGGCGGAGTGGATTCGTCAGTAGCGGCATATTTATTAAAGGAACAGGGATACGATGTCATCGGAGTCACAATGCAGATATGGCAGGACGAGGATGTATTTAAACAGTCACAGGAGGGCGGCTGCTGTGGGCTATCCGCAGTGGAGGACGCCAGACGAGTGGCTGCAGTGCTTGATATTCCGTATTATGTGATGAACTTCAAGGCTGATTTCAAGAAATACGTCATAGACTATTTCGTGTCCGAATATGAGCGTGCATACACGCCAAATCCGTGTATCGCCTGTAACCGTTATGTGAAATGGGAGTCGCTGCTTCACCGCTCGCTCGAGATAGGAGCAGACTATATAGCAACAGGCCATTATGCCCGCATAGCACAGCTTCCAAACGGCAGATACACCATAGCCAACTCAGTCACAGCGGAAAAGGACCAGACATATGCGCTTTACAATCTGACACAGGAGCAGCTTCGTCGCACGCTGATGCCTGTGGGAGAGTATGAAAAGCCACAAATCCGCCGTATCGCAGAGGAAGCAGGTCTGCCGGTAGCGCACAAGAGCGACAGCCAGGACATATGCTTCGTGCCGGATCACGACTATGCCTCATTCATCGAGAATGAAACAGGCAAAACCTATGAGCCGGGAAACTTCGTGGATGAATCGGGCAATATTCTCGGCCGTCATAAGGGTCTCATCCACTATACTATCGGACAGCGCAAAGGGCTTGGAATTACAGCCGCAACACCTTTATTCGTGAAGGAGCTGCGTCCGGCAACAAATGAGGTCGTAATCAGTACAAATGAGTCACTTTTCTCAGACACCTGTTATATCAGCGATATAAACTATATGGCACAGGAGCACATCACACCGGGCACCCGCAGCATAGGAAAGGTACGCTACTCTCACAGGGGAGCTGACTGTACACTTACCCCTATGGAAAACGGCATGATAAAATGCGTATTTGACGAGCCGCAGCGCGCTATGACACCGGGCCAGGCAGCGGTATTCTATCAGGATGGGCATGTACTGTGCGGTGGAACAATTGAAAAGATGATGGTAAATTAGCAGGATTTTTGAATAGTCGCGAATATACTATAATAGAGCAGACAGCATAACTAAAATGCCGTCTGCTCTATTAAGTTATTGATTTTAGTATAGAAAGCGTGGATGGAGTTAATCATATCATATATTTGAAGGATGGGGAAATATGTCATATGTTTGTCAGACTCGGGAAGAAAAACTGGTGAATTTAATGGGGAGATTTACCAATATGCTTTTAGACCATTTGGAATCATGAGCTTAATGTGTTATTACAAATAAATATTAAAATGAAACAACGTATACTCTTCTTAATCTGTTATTTTTAACGAGATTAAGAAGAATATATTTGCGTTTTGACTTGTTTTTTGTCAAAAATACCGTTATACTTTACTTAAAGTGCATAAAAAACAGAGATTAAGAAGAGTATAGCAATATAATATATTTTGGGTGGAGGTGCAGGATGCTTGTAGGTAGAGAAAAAGAATTACATTTATTGCATGATATACAAAATGATGATAGCTCGCATTTTGTGGCAGTATACGGGCGAAGGAGAGTGGGAAAGACCTTTCTGATACGTGAGGCCTTTGGCTATAGATTTGCATTTCAGCATGCCGGTCTGTCAGAGGGAGGAATGAAGGAACAGATATATGCGTTTACGTCATCTCTCAAAGATGCAGGGTATGATGTGAAAAAGCAGCCCAAAAACTGGCTTGAGGCATTTGAAGCATTAAAGGATGTCATAAGATTGTCGAGTGAAAAGAAGAAAATAATATTTATTGATGAGCTGTCGTGGATGGACACTCAAAAGAGTGATCTTATGGTTGCTTTGGAGAATTTCTGGAATGGATTTGCTTCTGCAAGGAAAGATATAGTCCTTATAGTGTGCGCGTCAGCCACATCATGGATGCTCTCAAAGGTCGTACACAACAAAGGTGGATTGTATAACAGATTGACAGAGCAGATACATCTGCGCACATTCTGCCTCAGGGAGTGTGAAGCGTATGTAAAAGCTGCCGGGCTGGCATTAAACAGAAATCAGATATTGCAGTATTATATGATTTTTGGCGGAGTACCTTACTATTGGGGATTTTTGAAAAAGGGATTAAGCCTTTCACAGAATATTGATAGTATATTGTTTGAAAAGGATGCGCCCCTGCGCGATGAATTTAAGTATTTATATGCTTCTGTATTCAAAAAACCGGAGAACTATGTAAAAATAATAGAAGCTCTTGGGACTAAAAAGGTTGGAATGACAAGGGAAGAAATCATTACAGCGACCAAAATACCTAATTCGGGAGATCTGACAACGAAGCTCGAAGAGCTTGAAAGCTGTGGATTTATTCGCAAGTACAATGCATTTGGGATGAAAAAGAAAAATGCAATATACCAGTTGATGGATTGCTTTACATTGTTTTATTTCAAATTTTTGAAATCAGAACCGACAGATGAGCATTTTTGGACGAACCAGATTAATACGCCCGCAGTGAATACGTGGCTGGGGCTGGCGTTTGAAAGAGTGTGCATGGAGCATGTGGATCAGATTAAGTTTAAATTGGGTATTTCTGGCGTGCTGACAGAGGTAAATTCGTGGTACTGCAAATCAGATCCTGATAATGGCATTTTCGGCTCACAGATTGATATGCTGATTGCCAGAAAAGATCAGGTGATTAATTTGTGCGAGATGAAATATTCGCAGTCAGAATATACCATAACGGAGAAAGTGGACAGGAGCATTAGGAATAAAATAAGTGATCTGAGAGTGGTTTCCGGTACAAAGTATGCGATATACCCAACACTTATTACAACCTATGGTGTAGTGGAAAACTCGTATTCGCAGGAGCTGCAGTCGGTTGTTATGATGGATGATCTGTTTGCCTGAGATAAAAAATTAAAAACCCCATAAATTCCTGTTGACAGATAGGGATTCATGGGGTATATTTATATCAACAATTAATTCATACAAATACAGTATGAATATAGGAGATTAAAACAAAGCATTAACATTACAATGACATCAAGGAGGACACAAACATGTCAAACATTTATCAGGGAACATTAGGACTTATTGGAAATACACCGCTCGTAGAGCTTACACACGTAGAGAAGGCATACGGACTTGAGGCAAGACTTCTTGCAAAGCTTGAGTACTTCAACCCGGCAGGATCAGTAAAGGATAGAATCGCAAAAGAGATGATCGAGCAGGCAGAGAGAGACGGAAAGCTCAAGCCGGGCTCAACAATTATCGAGCCGACATCAGGAAATACAGGAATCGGACTTGCAGCAATCGCAGCAGCAAAGGGATATAAGATTATCATCGTTCTTCCTGAGACAATGTCCATCGAGAGAAGAAACATCATCAAGGCATATGGCGCAGAGCTCGTGCTTTCAGACGGTACAAAGGGTATGAAGGGCGCTATCGCCAAGGCAGAGGAGCTTCATGAGCAGATTCCTGACAGCTTCATTCCGGAGCAGTTTGAGAACCCTGCAAACCCGGAGGCACACAGAAAGACAACAGGTCCTGAGATCTGGAACGATACAGACGGCAAGGTAGATATTTTTGTTGCAGGTGTAGGTACAGGCGGAACATTAACAGGTACAGGCGAATATCTGAAATCCCAGAATCCTGACGTGAAAGTAGTGGCAGTAGAGCCTGCAACTTCCCCTGTACTTTCTCAGGGAAAGAGCGGTCCGCATAAGATTCAGGGAATCGGTGCAGGATTTATTCCTAAAACGTACAAAGCTTCTGTCGTAGATGAAATTATTCAGGTGCAGAATGACGATGCCATTCGTACGAGTCGTGAATTGGCTAAACAGGAAGGTTTGTTGGTAGGCATATCTTCAGGAGCAGCCGTATATGCTGCTACGGAACTGGCGAAGCGACCGGAAAATGCCGGGAAAATGATTGTTGCATTATTACCTGATACAGGTGAACGTTATTTATCTACCATTTTGTATGCTTTTGAGGAATACCCTTTGTAATAATGCCGCTTTCCTTCAGATAAAAACAACCGCTCCTTTGGGCTCAAACGATTGTCTTTTTGTTGTAGACATACAGTCGTTTGGATCAAGAGGAGCGGTTGTTTAAATTTGGTTGAACAGCTGTTAGAGGCTGTTCAGCCGGTTAGATGATAATTTGAATTCACCACAAAGTAACGCAGTGTCTCATGGAGTTATTGTCGGGAGTGTATACATTAATAATGCGCATTTACTTATAAATGCCTACTTATAAGTAATAGTCACTACTTGATTTCCGCATTGCATACGGAAATCCCCTTGTTCCAGTACCCATTGCCCGTCGGAATTGACAAAAGCCAAGTCGCTGCCTTTGATG
>OHXB01000331.1_pt1 | contig 10235 bp, 8 predicted proteins | sample 1579811 | NCBI WGS metagenome assembly OHXB01 (sample SAMEA3882533, study PRJEB24775) | human gut metagenome | biome: human-associated habitat; feature: intestine environment; material: feces | place: Netherlands | collected 2009/2010 | reverse complement strand
AGGTGGCAGAGACACCTCATAAGTACTACGTCATCGAGCTGAGCAGTTTCCAGCTTGACAACATGTACGAATTCCGTGCCAACGTGGCAATCCTGCTCAACATCACTCCAGACCATCTGGACCGCTACGAGTTCAAGATGCAGAACTATACCGATGCCAAGATGCGCATCACACAGAACCAGACAGAGGAAGACAGCTTCATCTTCTGGAACGATGATCCTATCGTGAAGAAGGAACTGGAGAAGTATGACCTCAAGTCACACCTCTGCCCATTCTCAGAATTCAACGAGGAAGGATGCGTGGGCTACATCGAGGACGGCAAGTACAAGCTCAACTTCCCATCAGCCTTCGAGATGCCACAGGCAGACATGAGCCTGCGCGGCAAGCACAACATCTACAACAGCCTGGCAGCAGGACTCGCCTGCAACATCGTTGGCATCGACCACGAGACCCTGCACAAGGGCCTCAGCGACTTCCCAGGCGTAGAGCACCGACTGGAGAAGGTGGGCAAGTTCAAGGGAGTTTACTATGTAAACGACTCAAAGGCTACCAATGTGGATGCTTGCTGGTACGCTCTGGAGAGCATGACAACCCCTACCATCCTCATCATCGGCGGTAAGGACAAGGGCAACGATTACAACCAGATCAAGGACCTGGTAAAGGAGAAGTGTGCAGGTATCGTATATCTCGGAGCCGACAACCAGAAGTTGCACGACAACTTTGACGCACTCGGCATCCCTGTACGCGACACTCACAGCATGAAGGATTGCGTGGCAGCCTGCCAGGAATTGGCAAAGCCGGGCGATACCGTACTCCTCAGCCCATGCTGCGCAAGTTTCGACCTCTTCAAGAACATGGAAGATAGAGGCGAGCAGTTTAAGGCGCTGGCAAGAGCTATCGGAGAATAACAGTTTTCAACAAATAGAACAGATAGAACTATAAAGAAATGAATAACAAGAGCATTGGTAATATTTTCAAGGGAGACAAGGTGATCTGGATGGTCTTCTTCTTTCTCTGTATGATAAGCATCATAGAGGTGTATTCCGCCTCTAGCTCCTTGTCGTACAAGAGTGGTAACTATATGGCGCCGGTAATACGCCATATAGGTCTCCTTTTTCTAGGCTTAGGCACCATGATATGTATGCTCAAGGTTAAGTGTAAGTACTTCAAGATCGTCACTCCTTTTGTGATATTTCCATCTCTGGGCTTACTCATCTGGGTTTTGATAGCGGGACAATCCACCAATGGCGCATCCCGCTGGATTAACCTGGTGGGCATCCAGTTTCAGCCTTCGGAAATAGCCAAGGGAGCGGTGGTGCTGGTAGTGGCACAGATTCTCAGTGCAATGCAGACGCAGAATGGTGCAGAACGGAGAGCCTTCAAGTATGTCTTGACGGCCTGCTGCCCGTTTATCATCCTCATCGGACTTGAGAACTTATCCACCGCCATGCTTCTGTGCATCACCATCTTATGCATGATGATCATCGGAAGAGTACCTATGAGCCAGATAGGCAAACTCGTGGGCAGCGTCTTGATATTTATCTGCGTTGTCTTCGCCGGCGTCATGATCGTGGGTGAAGACAAGGAAAACGGAGGAAACAAGCCGGGAAATACGCTCACAGAGAACATCAACGAGAAGGAAGAAGCACCAGGTATGGCAGAGAAGATGTTCCACCGAGCAGATACCTGGAAAGCACGTATCGACAAGTTTATCAATTCCAAGCCAGTGGCTCCGGAAGACGTGGACCTGGATAAGGATGCGCAGGTGGCCCATGCCAACATCGCCATCGCCTCATCGAATATCGTGGGAAAGGGACCGGGAAACTCCGTAGAACGAGATTTCCTATCTCAGGCTTTCTCCGACTTCATCTACGCCATCATCATCGAGGAAATGGGACTGTGGGGTGCCTTCTTTGTGGCATTCCTCTACATCATTCTGCTCTTCAGAGCCGGACGAATCGCCAACCGGTGTGAGAACACATTCCCAGCATTCCTGTGCATGGGACTTGCCATCATGCTGGTTATCCAGGCACTGTTCAACATGGCTGTAGCTGTAGGCTTGGCACCGGTTACTGGTCAGCCACTTCCGCTCATCAGCCGAGGTGGAACCTCAACCATCATCAACTGTCTCTACCTGGGCATCATCTTAAGCATCAGTAGAACCGCAAAAAAGAAAGATTTGCCTCAAAACGAAGCAAATTTTGACAAATTTGCTGCTGCATAACAAAAGAGTATCATAAATAAGGTAAAAAATGCCATTAAATGGATTTTTTTGCTTACCTTTGCGTGAAAATTGTTGACCCTCGGGTCGTAAACAAGAATGGATTATGAATAATGAACTGAGAATTATCATAAGTGGAGGCGGTACAGGCGGTCATATATTCCCTGCCGTATCCATCGCAAACGCCATCAAGGCAAAGCGCCCTGATGCCAAAATATTGTTTGTTGGAGCACTCGGCAGAATGGAAATGCAGCGTGTTCCTGCAGCTGGTTATGAAATCAAAGGATTGCCTATCTGCGGTTTCGACAGAAAGCATCTGCTCAAGAACATCGCTGTTCTCTTCAAGATATGGAAGAGCCAGCACATGGCCAAGAGCATCATCAAGAATTTCAAGCCGATGGCTGCTGTAGGTGTGGGCGGATACGCCAGCGGTCCTACACTCAACGTTTGCGCTAGCAAAGGTATTCCATGCCTCATCCAGGAACAGAACTCATACGCAGGTGTGACCAACAAGCTCCTGGCAAAGAAGGCAGAAAAGATATGCGTGGCTTACGAAGGAATGGAACGTTTCTTCCCTGCCGACAAAATCATCATGACGGGAAATCCAGTACGCCAGAACGTATTGGAGACTACCCTCACCAAGGAAGAGGCAAGAAAGCAGTTCGGTCTCGACCCTGACAAGAAAACCATCCTGCTCGTGGGCGGAAGCCTCGGTGCAAGAACCATCAACGAGAGCGTGCTTCAGCACCTCGACCTCGTGAAGGAAAGCGGCGTGCAGTTTATCTGGCAGACAGGTAAGTACTACAACGCAGCCATCATGGAGCAACTCAAGGGCAAGGAACTGCCAATGCTCAAGGTTACCGACTTCATCAGCGACATGGGCGCAGCTTACAAGGCTGCCGACCTCGTGATCAGCCGTGCCGGAGCCAGCAGTATCAGTGAGTTCTGCCTCATCGGAAAGCCAGTCATCCTCGTCCCAAGCCCTAACGTGGCAGAAAACCATCAGACCAAGAATGCCATGGCACTGGTAAACAAGGATGCAGCCATCTACGTGAAAGATGCTGATGCGCCAAACGAATTGCTCCAGAAAGCCATCAACACAGTCAAGAACGAGGATAAACTCAACTCACTCTGTGAGAACATCAAGAAATTAGGATTAAAGAACTCAGCCGACGTCATCGCCGACGAAGTAATCAAATTAGCAACAAGATAATGGAAATCAAGGATATTAAAGCAGTTTATTTTGTAGGTGCAGGCGGCATCGGTATGAGCGCCATCGCCAGATACTTCCTCAGCAAGAAGTTGGTTGTAGCCGGATACGACAAGACTCCTTCCAATCTCACTCACGAGTTGGAGAAAGAAGGAATGCTCATCCACTACGAAGAGAATGTAGATCTCATCCCTGAGGCTTGCAAGGATGCCAAGAACACGCTGGTTGTCTATACACCAGCCATCCCTGCTGAGCACAAGGAGCTGGTTTACTTCCGCGAGAATGGATTCACCATCGAGAAGCGTGCACAGGTTCTGGGTACTCTGACCCGCACCCACAAGGGACTGTGCGTGGCAGGTACACACGGCAAGACTTCTACTTCTACCATGTGTGCCCACATCATGCACCAGAGCCATCTCGACTGCAATGCCTTCCTCGGAGGAATCTCCAAGAACTATGGCACCAACTACATTCTCTCAGACAAGAGCGACTTCGTAGTCATCGAGGCAGATGAGTTTGACCGCAGTTTCCACTGGTTGCGCCCATGGATGAGCGTCATCACATCTACAGATCCTGATCACCTCGACATCTATGGTACCAAGGAGGCTTATCTCGAAAGCTTCCGTCACTATACAGAATTGATTCAGCCGGGCGGTGCGCTCATCATCCACAAAGACCTGGAGATGAAGCAGCACGTACAGGACGGCGTCAAGATATACGAATACAGCCAGGACGAGGGCGACTTCCACGCTGAGAACATCAAGATAGAGAATGGCGGAATCACATTCGACTTCATCTCTCCTATCGAAAACGTTACAGGCGTAGAGCTCGGACAGCCAGTGCCAATCAACATCACAAATGGTGTGGCAGCAATGGCAATGGCACAGCTGAATGGTTGTACCGCCGATGAGCTTCGCAACGGAATGAAGACATACGGAGGCGTGGACCGCCGCTTCGACTTCAAGATCAAGAACGACAAGCTCGTATTCCTTTCAGACTACGCTCATCATCCAAAAGAGATTTATCAGAGTGCAAAGAGTATTCGTGAGCTTTACAAAGATCGCAAGATTACAGCCATCTTCCAGCCTCACCTCTACACCCGCACCCGTGATTTCTACAAGGACTTTGCCAACAGCCTGAGTCTCCTCGATGAAGTCATCCTCTGCGATATCTATCCTGCTCGCGAGCAGCCTATCCCAGGAGTTACCTCCAAGCTCATCTACGACAACCTGAAACCAGGCGTAGAGAAGAGCATGATTCACAAGGAAGATGTACTCAGTCTGGTGAAGAGCCGTGACTTCGACGTACTCGTCGTTCTGGGAGCTGGAGATCTGGACAACTATGTTCCAGAAATCACAAAGATTCTAGAATCAAAATAAGCCCCGAAGATAGGGGCTTATGCAAACAAGAACAAAGTAATCAATGCATATCAATTGGCAGAAAACCCTACTCATCACCCTGGATGTTGCACTGGCAACCTATCTGGGATTCGCTTTCACCAAGTTTAACAAACCTGATGAAAAGGGAATGCTATGCACCAAGGTGAACATCAACATTGAGGATGAGATGACCAACGGTTTTCTGAATGCAAAGGAAATCAAGAAGAGACTGGAGATAAAAAAGCTCTATCCACTGGAGAAACCGCTGAACAACGTAAACGCCAGAAAGATAGAGGAAACCTTAAAGACCAGTCCCTTCGTGAAGACCGCGGAATGCTACAAGACGCAAGACGGACTGGTGGATATCTACCTCACCCAGCGTATGCCAATTGTGAGAATCAAGAGCATCAACAACGAGGACTACTATATAGATGATCATTATCAGGTAATGCCCAACACCAACTATACGAGCGACATCATCATCGCCACAGGCAACATCAACAAATGGTTTGCCCAGAAATACATATCGCTGGTAAGCAAGACCCTGATGAAGAACAATCTTTGGAGAAATCAGATAGAGCAGATCAACGTACTGCCCGACAGGGGCATTGAACTGGTGCCACGAGTAGGAAACCACATTATATATATAGGTAACCTGCCGGAAAGCAATATCATCAGCAAAAGAGAACAAGATGTAGAAGACTTCATCAACAAGAAGATGGACCGTCTGGAAAAGTTCTACAAATATGGTCTCTCTCAAGCTGGCTGGAACAAATACTCATACATCAACATCGAGTTTGACAACCAGATAATTTGCACAAAGCATCATAATAACAGCTAATTTTATAATTGAAACAGAAAAAGATAATATATAAAGACTATGCCAAAGGAATTTATTGTAGCTATCGAGCTTGGCTCATCTAAGATGACAGGTATAGCTGGTCAGAAGAATTTAGACGGCAGCATCACCGTGCTGGCTACCGTTGAGGAAAACTCGTCTTCTTGTATCAGAAAGGGTGTTATCTATAACATCGACAAAACATGCCAGTGCCTCACTAGCATCATCAAGAAGTTGAAGAACTTCCTCAAACAAGATATTACCCAGGTTTACGTGGGTGTAGGAGGCAGATCTATCAGAAGCCTCAAGAACGTCATCGTGAAAGATCTGCCAGGCGCATCTATCATCTCGCAGGATATGATTAATGAGCTGATGGACATCAACCGCAACATGACTTATCCAGACCAAGAAATTCTTGACGCTGCAACACAGGAATACAAGATAGACAACCAGTACCAGATTGACCCTGTAGGCATACAGTGCAGCCATCTGGAAGGTATCTTCCTGAATATCCTTTGGCGCAAGAACTTCTATAACAATATCAACACCTGCTTCGAGAATGCAAATATCTCGATTGCGGAGATGTATCTCGCACCATTGGCTATGGCAGACAGCGTATTGACCGACTCTGAGAAGAGAGCCGGATGTATGCTCGTTGACCTGGGTGCCGACACCACTACCGTATCCGTTTACTACAAGGGTATCCTGCGCCATCTCTCTGTCATCCCATTGGGTGGAAACAACATCACCAAGGACTTGACTTGCCTCCAGCTTGAGGATGCTGATGCAGAGAAGATGAAGCTGAAATACGCAAAGGCCTACACCGACATCAGCAATATCGACCCAACACTCAACTACTCTGTTGACAAGGATAGAACCATAGAGAGCAAGAAGTTTATCGAGATTGTAGAGGCTCGTGTGGAGGAAATCGTAGAAAATGCATGGTTCCAGGTACCTGTAGAATTCTCTGATAAGCTGATGGGTGGTATCATCCTCACCGGCGGTGGAAGCAATATGCCTGAAATCGATAAGGTATTCAAGACTCATACCCATATCGACAAGATACGCATCGCGAAGTTTGTCACCCAGACAGTCAACTCAAAGGATCCTAAGATCACCAATCATACTGGTATGATGAATACCGTATTGGGACTCCTGGCTAAGGGCGACATGAACTGCGCAGGCAGCGAATTCAACAATGACCTCTTCGACAACCTCGACAACCGTCCTACAACAGGAACAGGTTCAGAAGCCCACAAGGCTCCTCGCAACCCGAACGAGACAGTAGGCACCGGCGTGGTATTGACTGCAGCCGAAAAGCAGAAGGCAGAAGAAGAAGCTCGCCGCAAGAGAGAACAGGAAGAGGAAGAGGCAAGACTCCTGGCTGAAAAGGAAGCCGAGGAAGAAGCAAAACGCAGAAAAGAGAACAGCCTCGTTCACAAGTTCATGAGAGGATTCAAGAAATTCGTGAAGGATACCATCTCTGAGGAAGAATAATATAATCATATTTTAGAATAGACTATTATGCTAGATAACACAAATACTCCACATATTCTGGACTTTGGAGAGCCAGAAAAGGAAAACAGCATCATCAAGGTGATTGGTGTAGGTGGTGGCGGTGGTAACGCTGTCAACCACATGTACCGTGAAGGCATCCACGACGTAAGCTTCGTATTGTGTAACACTGATAATCAGGCGCTCAACGATTCTCCAGTACCTGTACATCTGCAGTTGGGCAAGGAAGGTCTGGGAGCCGGCAACAAGCCTGCCAAGGCTCGCCAGGCTGCCGAGGAAACCCTTGAAGAGATCAAGCACATGCTGAACGACGGCACTAAGATGGCTTTCATCACTGCCGGAATGGGTGGTGGTACAGGAACCGGTGCTGCGCCTGTCATCGCAAGAGTGAGCAAGGAACTCGGAATCCTTACCGTTGGTATCGTAACCATTCCTTTCCGCTTCGAAGGTCCTAAGAAGATCGACCAGGCACTGGATGGTGTAGAAGAGATGTCTAAGCACGTAGATGCGCTGCTGGTTATCAACAACGAGCGTCTCCGCCAGATTTATCCAGACCTCGCAGTACTCGATGCCTTCGGAAAGGCAGACGATACCTTAAGCGTTGCAGCAAAGAGTATTGCTGAAATCATCACCGTTCACGGACTCATCAACCTTGACTTCAACGACGTGAAGACCGTATTGAAGGATGGTGGCGTTGCCATCATGAGTACTGGTTACGGTGAAGGTGAAGGTCGTGTCAAGAAGGCGATTGAGGATGCATTGAACTCACCTTTGCTCAACGACAACGATGTATTCAACTCCAAGAAGATCTTGCTGAGCATTGCTTTTGCCAGTGAGAAGAAGGACAATCCTGGTTTGACCATGGATGAGATGAACGATGTAAACGACTTCGAGTTGAAGTGGGGACTCGCCATTGATCCAGAGTTGGGCAGCCGTGTCAAGGTTACCGTATTGGCAACAGGTTTCGGTCTCGAAGACGTTGAGGGAATGAACCGCCACATGAAGAAGCATACAGAAGAGGAAGCTCGCCGTATCGCAGAAGAGGAAGAGACAAGAGCAGAGCGTCAGAACAGACGCGAGCGCTACTATGGCTCAGACGGCAACTCTACCCAGTATAAGCGTCATCCACACATCTTCCTGTTCCGTCCTGAGGATCTCGACAATGAGGATGTAATCCTTCAGGTAGAGAATACACCTACCTTCAAGCGTACCCGTCAGACTCTCGAAGACATCCGCAATCTGGCTTCTGGCAATGCAGAAACAGAGGAGGCTAAGAAGAAAGACGATAACGACACAGTACAGGGAGTCATTAGCTTCGCCTAAACTATCTGGTAAAGCTGTAGTGCCAAGAGAACCGTTCATCTAGAGAAACGTTCCTTAAGCAAACAACTCCTGTAGAACAGAAAAGCTTTTCAGCTCTGGGAATCCCGGAACATGAATCCTATAATATTGCAATATCACCTCTACACAGCGGTTTCGATCCAATCGGGACATTGTGTAGAGGTGCATTGTTTCATAGCTCAAGCGAAGCAGCCCCAACATACGCAAAGAATCCTCTTTATTTAAATAATGTGCGTGTGTAGGCACGAAGGATACAAAACGGCCTTCCTCCAAGTCGAAGAAATCGCCATGCGCACCACTCTCAAGGTTAGGCGAAAATCCAAGAAAGAAGGTTAGCCGAACCATAAAGACAATATGAAAATTGGCATAATTCCCCTGTGCCTGGTCGAGCCACGCCACACTCTCCTCTATGAAGGAAAACAATGGAACATTCACCTGCTCGTTCCTGGTGGCTTGCCCCAAAAGCTCTGCCAGAAACATAGACATCGCCAACTTGTAAGGCGAAAAGGGAAGATCCACAAAGGGAAGGGCGATGGATACATCCTTCAATCGCTGCAAGTTAGCTTTCGGACGATGATCGAACTCCAGATAGAGAATCATCAAGGGCTGAAACAGCTGACGCTTCATCTTCGCCTTAGAAGACTTGGGTATTTTGACCATAAAAGAGACTCTGCCCAACTTTTCGGTGAAGAAATCCACGATAAGTTGAGAGTCCCCATACTTGATGGTTTGCAATACGATAGCACTAGTTTTTATCTCCATTTTGCCTAATATTAGTGAAAAACAGGGCAAAAATACAAAAAAATGCGCATTTAGCGAAAATTTTCTATGAAAAATTTGCTAGATTCAAATAAAAGTAGTAACTTTGCACCCGCAAATAAGCAATGGTCCCTTCGTCTATCGGTTAGGACGAGAGATTTTCATTCTCTAAAGAGCAGTTCGACTCTGCTAGGGACTACAAACATTTAAGAAATAAAAAAAAATAACATAAAGAAGATGGCAAATCACAAATCATCAATCAAGAGAATCCGTCAGGACAAGAAGAAGGCTTTGCATAACAAGTACTATGCAAAGACTATGCGCAATGCTGTCCGCAAGTTGCGCAACATGTCTGACAAGGAAGAGGCTGCAAAGCTCTATCCTACTGTTCAGAAGCTTTTAGACAAGTTGGCTAAGATCAACGTTATCCACGACAACAAGGCTGCAAACTTGAAGTCTGGTCTTACACAGCACATCGCTAAGTTGGCCTAACTTCCAAGTTAAAGCAAAAGAGATAAATAAGGCTGCTATCCTTCATAAAGGGGTTGCAGCCTTACTCTTTTTTATACCCCTTCAACCTTCAACACATCACCACCTTACTTTTTTCTCCTTTTTCGCTAATTTTCACAAAGAAAACTAGCTGTTTCTCAGCTTTTTTTTGTATCTTTGCACGGAAATAAGACAATTCTAAAAATGGCAGAAAATCAAAACACCGCAAATAATTACTCAGCGAGCAACATCCAGGTTCTTGAAGGCTTGGAAGCTGTTCGCAAACGTCCGGCAATGTACATTGGTGACATTTCCGAAAAGGGTCTTCACCATTTGGTAAACGAGACCGTTGATAACTCTATCGACGAGGCGATGGCTGGTTACTGTACCGACATCGAGGTTACCATCAATGAGGACAACTCTATCACTGTAGAAGACAATGGCCGTGGTATTCCTGTGGATATGCACGAGAAGCTTCATAAG
>OHXB01000323.1_pt1 | contig 10501 bp, 14 predicted proteins | sample 1579811 | NCBI WGS metagenome assembly OHXB01 (sample SAMEA3882533, study PRJEB24775) | human gut metagenome | biome: human-associated habitat; feature: intestine environment; material: feces | place: Netherlands | collected 2009/2010 | reverse complement strand
TCTTCCATGTGTACCTCCCTCTGCTGCTTTTATGGCCGGGCTTCATTGGCTAATCTGCCCAATCCGTTGTGTAGCCACATTCACCCAATGCGGATCGTTGTCAATCCCAATATAATTTCTGCCGGTTTGCTTACAGGCCACCCCAATAGATCCGCTGCCCATGCAGCAGTCCAAAACTGTTTGCCCCTCGTTTGTATAGGTTAAAATCATTTGTTCGCACAGCCATACAGGTTTTTGTGTTGGGTGCAAATTTATCCGGCGCTTATCTGTTGGGCCGCGCAAAACATCTCTTGGGTATCTGTCTGTGCTATCATAGGTCACGTTTCCGTATTCCCCATAAACTTCTCCGTGCCTGCTGTTTCGCCGGTGCTGTGCTGTACTCACCTTTCTTTTGTGGCCATGGGTCATTTGTGGGTTATAGGTTGGCAGACGATCATAAAAAATCAGTATGTTTTCATGGGCTTTTAGAGGCATTTTCTTGGCGTTCAGGTGGCCGGTAGCCTCTGTTTTTTCCCATATCCATTCATACCGAAATTCTTTCAAGTTGCTTACTGCAAGAACTTTGTCAAAGGGTGATTGTCCAAACAGCACTTTTGCCCCGCCAGGTTTTACCACCATGTTGGCAGCTTTCCAGAACTCAGAAAGACAAATTGGTGTGTCCCATTTGCAGTTTGTTGTCCCATACGGTAGATCCGTGAAAAGCATATCCACGCTGCCCGGTTTAATTTGCAACATGGTTTCTATACAATCACCCAGCATGATCCTTTCAGCCATTGGCGGGCACCTCCAGCAGTTTCTCCCATGGCCTTGCCATAGGGATCTCCGGTGCGCCGATCCAGCCCCATGTCCGTTCGTATTTTTCTGTCATGCTTTTGGCCAGGGCGGCAGCCTCCGCCGCCGTGTAAAACAGCTTCTTTCCAATGTCGTCCAGCTTATAATATCCCGGCTTCGGGAACCCGTCTGGCCCGGTGAAAAGCAGGCGCACCTCCGTATAACCGCCGGTGAAAAAACCGCGCACCGTGCCCTTGCACACGCAGTATTCCAGAAGAAGCCCAGCGCGGTTTTGCACGGAATAGAGGTGTTCAAAAACGGCGTACATTTCCGTGCCGATCTCCGGCCTTTCAACTCTCGCCATTGTCTGCCGCCTCCAATTTCTCCGCCAGGGCCTCAATGGTGGCCGCCGCTTCCTCCAGTTCCGTGGCCAGGAGGTTCCGGCCAAAACGGTCCCGCTGGTGCATGGCCTCCAGGCGGAGGTCTGCGGCCTGCCGCTTATATGGGTTCGTGCTGTCGGTCTTAACCGGGCCGCTGCCGGTGTATGCCCGTTTCAGCCACCAGGTAGGGCTATTCCGTTCAGCTTGGTGGGCGCAGTTTTCAGCGTCGCAGTTCTCCGCGTCGCAGCTGTCACAAAATACCCGGTGGAAATCGTCGTCCCACGGGCCGGACAGGATAGGGAGGGCGCCCAGGAAGTCCCCCAGGGCCTCCGGGGAGGCCGTGATCCTTTCAAAGTTATTCACCGCCCGGCCTCCTCTTTGTGGAGGTCCACACCCTCCAGGGCGTTCCACACGGCCCGCTCCCATTCCTTTGCCCAGCTGGAACAGGCTTTCCGTACTGCGTTAATCACCACAGCCTCGCCGTCGGCCTCCCACAGCAGGCGATCCTTGTCGATCACGTCCGCGCCGATATGCTCCGCCGGATCCCTCTCGATCATGTCCACCAGGTACAGGGGAACGCCCCAGCAGGCACCGCCGCCGGGCGGCTGGTAAATCTGGAACCCTTGCATAATCACCGGCACCATGGTGACCTCCTCGCCGCGGTCACCGCCGCGCCAGTGGTCCATATCGTCCGCCGCCGTTTCTCTCAAAACCAGCTGCGGCTCCGTGTCCTTAATGATCGACGTGGGCATATCTCGCTCCGGGATCATGCCCATGTGTTCCACGATGGTGGCCAGCACCTTGCGCGGCAGCAGGGCGCGGTTGGCCAGAACAAACCAGTTTTCTGTGTAGATGGCCACGGCGTCGCCTGTGTTCATTACGACATATCCGCTATTTTTATAGGCCCGCTTTATGGCTCTCACCAGCCCTTTTTCGCTGATAAGCATTTTTTTGAAACCCTCCTTTTATATAAGGTGCGGCATAGGCACCGGCCTTTCCTCCTTGTCGGCCCTCCACACCTCTGCGTCCCGTATTTCTGTCCAGTCACAGCCCCAAACCTCCGCCGCGTTCAGCAGGGCGGCAAAATTGGAACCGTGCGGCACCACGACGGTGCCATATTTCCGGCTTACCACTCTGGCGCAGCCGCTGGCCTGCCAGCGTTCCCGCCGTGCCCGCTCCGTCACAGACGTTTCATACTTGCGGGCGGCCTCGCGGGTTACACCCCGCCCCAGGCGTTCACCGTACATTCCCATGTTTCCATGGCCTCCTTGACTGCCTTGGAGTAGTCGGTGGAGGTGATCCCGCTGTCCCATGCGCTTCTCGCGCCGCCCTCGCCCATGTTGTAGGCCATGGCGGCCTTTTCGACGTTGCCATACTTGGCCAGATACAGGCCCAGCTTATAGCAGCCGCCCGCGATATTCCCGGAGGCGGTGGTGGGGTCCAGCCCCGTGGCCGCCTGGATCTCCGCATGGTAGGAACCGCCGGGGCCTGGGTTTAACTGCATGATCCCCACCTCACCAGAGGCGCCCACGGCGTCCATGTCGAAATTGCTTTCAGCCTGTGCCACCGCCAGGGCCAGAGGATAGGGGCAGCCGTATTCCTCGCAGTACGTCCTCATGTAGTCCTGCCATTCGTAGGGCATAGGAACCGCCAGAGAGAAATAACCCTGCGCCAGCAGCGCCTCCTCGATCTTTTCCGTTTCCTGCGGGTCCTCCATGTATTTCTCCTCCGACGCGGTGAACAGCAATTCCGTGGGCAGGATTGCCGCCGGGGCCGCCGACGCTTCCGGCGCGGCAGGTTCCGCCGCCGGTTCCTCGCTGTACGCCTTGGCCACCATGACCACGCAGACGGCAACGAACAGCGCCAGGGCGATAAAGGCCAGAACCTTATTGCGTCGGCGGGCTTTGCGCTCCCGCTCCGCCGCGCGGGCGGTTCTGCGCTCCTTGGCCGCCTTGATCTCCGCCGCGGCCTGTTTCAACTCACGGGCGGACACCGCCGCCCGGTAAACGGCCAGATCGTCCTCCACGGCAGAGATCCGCACCCCCTGGGTGGTCTGCTCGGTGGTGATGGCCGCCACGTCCTGCTCCAGCTTGTCCACGCGCCGCTCCATGCGGCGGGCGTATTTTTCGCCTTTCTGGCTCATTTCTTCGTTACCTCCTTTTTTCTGGTGGCCCGCCCGGTCACCTCATAGGTGATACCGAACCGGCGGCGTCCGCACTCCGAACAGGTGATTTTCTCACACCTCTGCGCGACGGGTTTTACAGTCTTGCCCCTGGCCGCCAGATCGACGGCGCAGGGCTTACATAACAGCTTTGTCATTCGTCCGTGCCCCTTTCGTCAATATGGGCGGCGCACATATCAGCCTCATGCAGCCGCCACACCCATGGCGTTGCGTCCATGGCCGCGGACAGGTCCCGCAGGTCTGTACGGGCCGCCGTGTCATAGGCTCCCATGTGCCAGCGGATTGCCAGGGCTTCGTAATCCTCCAGCCGGATAAACCGGGCGATCTGGTACAGGCTCTTTTCTCCGTGCCCCATGGGGAGGGGATCCCGGAACGTATAACCCAGGTAGTCCTCCCACACACCCGTTTCCGGGTTCCTGCGGCGTTTTCTTTCAATGTGGTACACGCCTGCCTTGCACACGTCATGCAGCAGCCCCAGGATCGCCACGGTTTCCTCCTCCTGCTCGGAGATGGGGGCAGGCCCCAGCGCGTCCCTGGGCGTCAGGTCGCGGATCGTGATTTCCCGCAGACGACGGTAAACGTTCAGGCTGTGAATAACCAGGCCACCGGGGAAAGCGCCGTGGTGCTTGGCTCCCGCCGGGGCCTCGAAAAAGTCCGTTTCATTCTCCAGCCGCTCCAGCAGTTCCTCCGCACCGGCGCGGTGTACGCTGGCCAGAAACAGATCCTTAAAATGTTGGCCCACGGTTTGCAGGCCGTTTCTTTCTGAAAAATCAGACATTTGCCGTTCCTCCTATGCTTCCGGGGCTTCGTTGCCCCAGGCGTCCCAGCCGTCAGCCCTCTGACGGGCGAACATTTCCAGCCTGGGCACGTCGCCCAGCAGTTCCACGATCCGCTGGCGGGTTTCGTCCGGCTTCTTGCTGTGCCCCTCGAACGGGGCTTCTATAATCTGGTGGACATTGTGGGCGCGGATCTGCTTCTTGGCCTTAAAGCCCGGCGTGACGCCCAGCAGGCAAACCTCCGCGTTTGCGCGGGTGCAGGCACCCAGCCCCATGAAATTGCCGCCCTGCTTGCGGTTCTTTTTGACCCACACGAAAGCCGCGGTTTTGTATGTAAAGCCCCACGCCTCCATGACCTTTATGGCCTCCGTGATATTGGGGAACGTTGCCCACATAAAGCAGGCTGCCCCCTCTCGGACGATTTCGCGGACCGGCAGGGCGCATATTTCCGCGGTGGTCATGGTTGGGTAATGCTGTTTTGCAATCCCGTGGGAACTTTTCGTGTTCCCTCCCTGGGAATATGCCCACGGCGGATCCGCATAGATCACGCTGTACTGTTTGGCGGGGAGGGGGATATGGTCAGGCATGGCCGTTCACCTCCCGCTTTCCGCTGGCGGCTTGATCTACCACGAAATAAAGGGCCTCCACGTTTGAAAATGTCGTAGCCCGTGCCAGCCCCTCCGCCTCCGCAATCATCAGATCCGCGTCAAGCCCTAATATTTCAGCCGCAGCCCTGACGGCCTTTTCCGCCTCCATGTATTCGTTGATTGCGGCCAGCTGCGGGGAGGTGTAGGCCGTCACCAGGGCCGCGGTCATGTCGTTACGCTCTGCCATGTGCCTGCCGCCTCCTCTCCATGGCGGTGGTGACTTCTTCCACCATGCCGCGCTCCCGCAGGCCCTCAACGGAAAGGCGGTGCGCCTCATGGTACAGCTGCCCGCCCGCTGCGTCTTGCGTCGTGATCGTCAGGATCGGGTGCCCCAGGGAGGAGGAAAGAAACGCTTTCGTGTGGCCGTCGTCCGTCGTCCATTCCAGCCAGTAGTCCGGGCGGCCATTCGCTTTCTGGAAATCCACGCGGCGCATACCCGGCAGGGGCTTGTATGTCGCCACCAGATTGTAAAGGCTGGTTTTGTTAGCTTTCAGCCTCAACACGGGGCCACCTCCGTTCTGTACCACTCCAGGATCCGCTTGGCGTACTTCTTGCGGATCCGCTTCTTTTTGGTGTGGCGGTAGCGGTTATAAAGCGGGCGGTTGTCAACCGACGCCCAGCGCAGCGCCATTTCCATTTCCTGCTGTGCTGCCACCTCCGCCGCCACCCGCTGGATCCATCTGCAGAAACTGTTTACCGTGGTCAGAACGCCCGCCGTAATCTCGCGGATCGCCTTGGCCAGTTCCTCACAGTTCGCCGTGGCCTGCTCCGTGTTTATGCCCATCTGTGGCACCAGCATGGTGTTTTCATTCATGTGGAAAGCCCTCCCCATTCTCCCAGCCCAGCAGGATATGGTGGGCCAGGTCGTTCATGTCGCGCCGCGCTTCCTCCAGCGCCAGCAATTTGTGGTAGGAGATCCCGGCGGCCTCCAGCTTGTCCCGGAAAGCCTTGGCTTGCTCGGTGGCAGCCGCAACCGCCCGCCGTTCTTTTTCTATGTCCTCCGCCGCGTATCTGGCTTTTCGTTCCGCCAGGTTGGCCTCTCCGGCCATGATCTGCTGGCAAAGTTCTTTTGCGCCCTCCAGGGTGAAATACTCATGCCCAGCCGTGTAAATCGTTCGGCCCTTGCCCTTGATGTCATTGGCCGCCACATAGAAAGCCGGGAGGCCGTCCTGCTCTCGCTTCTGATCTTTGCGGATCCAGAACATTACGCCGTCCTGGCGCCCCTCTCGCGTCTGCCCGTCCTTGCACAAGAACTTGATTTCTTTTCTTTTGCCCATCGCGTTGTATCTCCTTTTCAATTCTTCCGTATCAGGTGCCCGCCTGCTGGGGCTTGCCTCTGCGTCGGAGGTTAGCCTGGAAACGGCGCTGCGCCAGTTCCGGGTCATAGACAGGGCGCTGGTTCCGGTCCAGCTTTTCACCGTCCTGGCCTCTCCGTAATTCTGCGTAGATCGTTTTTCTGGATTTCCCCAGGTGCGTGGCGATCTCCGCCACACTCGCGTAATTGCGCCACGCCTTGGCGATATACTCCCGTTCGGCGGGGCTAATGTATTTTTCGCTCATGGCTTTTTCACCTCCGATTGCGACAAAAAAATAAGAGTAACAAGGGATTTCCCTTTGTTACTCTTATTGATAGCATTTTCACCTTTACATAACGTCAAATTCCTACTGGAATTTTCTGCCCATCCGTGCTATACTTATACCGTATCTGTATTTTTGTGTAAAGGAGCGTGAATGCTATGACCTGGCTTTCCGCCATCATCATGGGACTGGTGCAGGGCATCGCCGAATTTCTGCCCATCTCGTCCTCGGGCCATCTGGCCATTGCCGAGCATCTGCTGAATATGCAGGGGGCCTCGGAGATCCCGCAGTTTTACGACGTGCTGCTGCACCTCGGCACGCTGGTGGCTGTGTTCATCGCCTACTGGGATGAGATCTACGATATGATCGTGGAATTCTTTGCGGGTGTCGGCGATCTCGTCCACCACACGACGCCCAGGGTCGTGCCGCCCGCGCGGCGCATGATATTGCTCGTCATCGTCGGCACGCTGCCGCTTTTCGTCATGGTGCCGTTCCGTCGTTTTTTTGAAGGCCTGAGCGATAATATGTATTTCATCGGCGGCGCGCTCCTCTTCACCGGCGTTCTCCTTTTCGTGAGCGACCGCGTGCGCCGCGGCGGCAAGACGGAAAAGACCGCCACGCTGCTCGACGCGCTGCTCGTCGGTATCGGTCAGGCCATCGCGCTGTGCCCGGGCATCTCCCGCTCCGGCATGACGATCACGGCGGGCTGCTTCACGGGCTTTGAGCGCAAGTTCGCCGTGCGCTTTGCATTCCTGCTCTCCATCCCCGCGGTGTTGGGGGCGAACATCCTGACACTCAAAGACGCGATCGACACGGGCATCGACTTCTCCAGCGTGCCCGTGTACCTCGTCGGTGTCGTCGTCGCGGCGGTGTCGGGCTATGCGAGTATCCGCCTGCTGCGCTATGTTGCCGACAAGGGCCGTTTCGGCGCGTTTGCCTATTACTGCTGGGCCGCCGGCGTGCTGACGCTGGTGCTCACAATCCTGCACTAATTTTTGATTCTGAGGTGAACCATGGCACAACAGAAGAAAAAAACCACCACAACGAAAAAGAAAACGACGGGTTCCTCCCGCTCCTCGTCTTCCGGCAAGCGCACGGCGAAGAAGAATCAAAAGCGCCCCATCCGCCGCGAGGTCGCGGGCGCAATCCTGCTGGTGCTGGCGCTGTGCCTGGGCTTTAGCTATTTCCAGTCGGGCGCGTGGCTGCTCGATCAGCCGGCGAAGCTGTGCCGGTCGCTCTTTGGCTGGGGCTATTACCTCGTCGCGCCCGCACTGCTGCTGGGGAGCTATATTCTGCTCTTCCACCGTGGGCGGAACGTCGCGTCCTGCCTTGTCGGCACGGCGCTGCTGCCGGTCGTGTTCGGCGCGATCATGCACATCGCCCTCTGCAAAGAGAAGTATGTTAACATGGATGGCATCTTGAAGATTCTGTGGACGAGCGGCAACGCGCTCGAGTCCGGCGGCGCGGTGTCTGCATCGCTTGCGATCATGCTGGTGCTGCTGGTGAAAAAGGTGCTGGCGATGATCCTGCTCGTTGTGCTGTTCGTCGCGTTTTTGATGATGGCGTTCCGCTTGACGCCCGCCGCCGTGATCGAGGCCGTGCGCTCGCACGAGCGCGTGCCCTATGAGCCAGTGGAGGAAGAGGACCTTCCGCCGCAGCGCACCCATGTGCCGCGCCGCAGTGCGCCGGTCCACACGCCGGACGCCGCCATCGACATTCCGCTCGACGGCGAGGAGCGCGTCATCAAGAAAAATCCCACGGGCGGCTTCTTCCGCAAGAAGTCCGATAATATCAAGAGCCCCGACGAGCTGTTAGCGGGCGGAAGTGCCGCGGAGACAAAGATCGCTGCACCCGTTTCGCCTGCCGCCGCGCCGTCCGCACCCGTTAAGCCTGTGACGGTGGAGGCCGACGACTTCGACCTGCCGCCGTTTGATACAGCGTCGAGCGCGCCCGCGCCGGTCGTCCCGGCACCTGCACCTGTGATGCACACGCCGTTTGCCGCGCCCACGCCGAGCGTGCAGAGCGCACCCGTCGCCGCAGCCGCAGCAGCAACGACGGTTCCCGCCGTGCTGACCGACAAGCAGGAGGATAAGCTCCGCCGCGCCGAGGTCGATGCCGCGCGCGAGGAGGTCACGCGCGAGATCGAGGGCAGCGACGCGCAGCCCCAGCCGCCTGCATATCAGTATCCGCCCATCACGCTCTTAAAAGAGGGCAGCGTGACGAACGCCGCTGAGGCGGGCGCGGAGCTGCGCAACAACTCCCGCCGCTTGGCGCAGACGCTCACGAGCTTCGGCGTGGACGCCCAGCCGGGCGATGTGGTGCGCGGCCCGTCGGTCACGCGCTATGAGTTCACGCTCAGTCAGGGCGTGAAGCTCTCGAAGATCACAAATTTGCAGGACGATATCGCCCTTGCGCTGGGCGCGAGCGGCGTGCGCATCGCGCCCATCCCCGACAAGATCTCCGTCGTGGGTGTCGAGGTGCCGAACAAGCTCGTTTCGCCCGTCAGCATCCGCACGGTGCTCGAATCCACGGAGTTCACCACCCATCCTTCCACCACGGCCTTCGCCGTCGGCAAGGACATCAGCGGCAAGAACATCGTCGGGAATATCTCGAAGCTTCCGCACGTGCTCATCGCCGGTACGACGGGCTCCGGTAAGTCCGTGTGCACGAACTCGCTGATCGTCTCGATGCTCTATAAGTCGACGCCCGAAGAGGTGCGCTTTATCATGGTCGACCCGAAGATGGTCGAGCTTGCGCCCTACAACGGCATCCCGCACCTGCTCATCCCCGTCGTCACCGACCCGAAAAAGGCTGCGGGCGCGCTGCAATGGGCCGTGTACGAGATGATGAAGCGCTACAAGATGTTCTCTGAAAAGGGCGTCAAGGACCTGGCGGGCTATAACGCCCTGTCCGAGACGGACGAGGACGTGAAAAAGCTGCCCACCGTGGTGGTGGTCATCGACGAGCTGGCGGACCTGATGCTGGTGGCCGCCAAGGAGGTGGAGGAATCCATCTGCCGGGTGGCCCAGATGGGCCGCGCCGCAGGGATGCACCTGGTCATCGCCACCCAGCGGCCCTCCTCCGACGTGATCACCGGCCTGATGAAGGCCAATATCCCCAGCCGCATTGCCTTCGCCGTGGCCTCGTCCCTGGAGTCCCGGATCATCCTGGACACCACCGGCGCGGAGAAGCTGGTGGGCAAGGGCGACATGCTGTACGCCCCGCTGGGGGCCGGGAAGCCCACCCGGGTCCAGGGCTGCTTCATCACCCCGGAGGAGATCGACCGTGTGGTGAAGTTCGTCAAGGACGAGGCCGGCGAGGCCCATTACGACCAGGACGTGATCGAGAAGATCCAGCAGGCGGTGGACGCCAAGGCCGACAAGGGCGGCAAGGCCCCCTCCGGCGACGTGTCCGACGACGGCGACGATGCCGACGAGCTGCTCTCCGCCGCCGTAGAGGTGGTGCTGGAGACGGGTCAGGCCTCCGTGTCCATGCTCCAGCGCCGTCTGAAGCTGGGCTATGCCCGCGCGGCGCGCATCATGGACGAGATGGAGGAGCGCGGCATCGTCGGCCCGTTCGAGGGCTCGAAGCCCCGTCAGCTGCTCATCACGCGCGAGCAGTGGCAGGCCATCAAGGACGGCGCGCCTATTTCCAGCGAGCCGGTCGAGGAAGAAATTCCGTAATTCTGTTATCAGCGGGCTTTGCCCGTGATAAAATATGTGCGTTGCATCCGGAATATCCGGAGTGACAGCAGGAGGTACTTATGAATCGCAAAAACCATGCATCCGTCGTCCGTCTGACCTCGCTGGCCTTGCTGGCCGCGCTGGTCGTCGTTCTGCAGACCGTCGCAAGCGGCATCCGCATCGGGCCGGTTCCGATCTCGCTGACGCTGGTTCCCATCGTCGTCGGCGCGATCCTCTTTGGCCCCGGCGCGGGAGCCGGGCTTGGCGCGGTGTTCGGGGTCGTCTGCCTGATTGCAGGCATCACGGGCGCGGATGAATTTACAAACGTCCTGTGGGTCGCAAGCCCGTTCTGGCTCGTCGTCGTGTGCGTCGGCAAGGCCGTTCTGTGCGGGCTTTGCGCGGGACTCGTCGCAAAGGCGCTGCGGCACAGGCAGACGATCAGCTGCATACTCGCCGCGCTGACGGCCCCGGTCGTGAACACCGG
>OHXB01000322.1_pt1 | contig 10509 bp, 3 predicted proteins | sample 1579811 | NCBI WGS metagenome assembly OHXB01 (sample SAMEA3882533, study PRJEB24775) | human gut metagenome | biome: human-associated habitat; feature: intestine environment; material: feces | place: Netherlands | collected 2009/2010 | reverse complement strand
CTTCTCCCAAGTCACGATATATCCAACGGGCGCAAACGGTGAAGGATAGTCGCTGTTTTTCAAAACGTACCCATCCGTAACGGTCAGCGTGCCGATTTGTACACCATCGAAAATGAAGGTAACGACATGGGACGAATTGTCGGAATAGATAACATTTATGATCGTATTCTTTATGATCCTTGTCGTTGATTTATCCCAGTGCCCGGTATACCCCTCCTTTGCCGGAATTTCCGGGTAGTCGCTGTCCTGCAGCGTGTACCCAACTTCAACCTTCATGGTTTTGAGCACCTTGGCATCCGCGCGGAACACAACCGTGTACTGCTTTGTAACGATTACAGGCTCATAGACCGCATTGATTATGATGTCACTATGAATTGCCGCGGTGTACTTCACCCATTCACCGGTGTAGCCGGTCTTGGTGGGATCGGCGGGGGCGGTGATGGCAGTGCCGTAGTCCTGGGTGATGGGCGCGATGGTACTACCGCCGTTGGTGTCGAAGGTGAGGGTGTAGCTGGTCGCTCCGCCGCCTGTGCCGCTATTGCGCAGAATCGTCAGCGTGTAGGTTTTAGCGCCGATCTTCACGACAATGTCGGTTGTGCCGCTGTTGGGGATGGCAACGGTTGCGCTGCCGCCGGTGGACAGAGCCTGTCCGTTGATGCTCACGGGCTCTCCGTTTCCAGACACCGCTGTGACTAGCGTAGATGTTGCTCCGCTATCATTTTGCAGCGTATAGGTATAGTTCGTTCCGTTGGCGGTAAAATCGCCGAGCCCCACTGCCAGACCTTCAAAGGTCAGAATGTCATCACCGGGCACTGCGGCTCGCACCACTACGCGGGTGCCAAGCTGGGAGAAGGTGACGGTTTCCGCCTGGGAGGTTTCCCCGGAGATGGCACCGCCAATACTGGTCTTTTTCGTTTCCAGAACGGTCCCGGCAGCATCCAGCAGCGTGGCCACCAGCTCTGCGCTAGTCTGAGACTGCAGGCAGTTGTTGCGCAGGGTAATGGCGGCGGTGCTGTGACCGTTGCCGTCGTTCCCCTGTGTCACATCCATCGTCAGCTGCTCTCCGGTGCGGGCCAGTGCGCCGGTCATATGGACGCTGGCCTCGCTGTCACTGCCGTCATACTCCGGCAGGCGCTGATTGCTTCCCGTTCCACCGATCTTGCCTTCCGCCCACGCCTCGGCGTACAGATAGGTACCCACATTGGGGATCTCGGTTTTGCCAATGGATGTCATATACCTGCCCAGATCATAGGTCAGGTCCAGTGTAAAGGTTCCCTGATCGATGCGGGCGAGGGCGCTGTCTTCGGAAATGGTGATTTCATTACCGCTAACCGATACGCCGTTTGTGGTGCAGGCTACCTCTGCAGGCTTGGTATGCAGATCATCCGCATAGAACGCAAGCTTCACCTCGCGGCCCTTTCCGCCGGCCAGCGTGGCGGCAGAGGAATTATAGAGGGTCATGCGCACCGTGCGCTTGCCGGCGCTCTCCGCAATCACTTCCATTTGCGAGATGCCAATGTCGGGATAATCCAGATACACTGTGCCGTTTTCGTGGATGCCGCCGGCGGCGGTGATGGTATAGCCCGGGTCGGTCACGCGGTCCTTCACATGGTGCCAGACGGTAAGGGTGGTGCTTTCATTGGGCAGCAGTTTTTCCGTAAGGGTGGCGGTTTCCCCGCTGCCAAGCTTGACCGTTAGGTTTGTCACATCGTTCAGCCCGGTGTTGCGGATGGTAAAGCGAATGGGTGTCAGGCTGTTCAGCGCCAGCGTTGCATAATCCACACCGATCTGTTCCACTGCCACCGCATCGGTGATAAAATCAGAGGTAGCGGTATAGAGGTTCGTTTTCTCACCCGGAACGGTCACGCCGTTGATTACCTGCGGGTTTCTGTCGTCATACTGGGTGGCCTGAATGGCGGCCTGCACCTGATTGGGGCCGCTGACATAGGCATCAAAGTGGTCAGCCAGCGTGCGATCCGGCAGCTCTGCCAGTTCCAATGGTGCGGACAGAGTGTAGGTATTTGTGGCATAGCGCAGCTTGGCCGCCTTCAAAATGCCGTGATCTACCGCGCCGTTGGCGTTATTGACAGTCTCATTCCAGACGATGGTAAGATCATTGCGGCTGCGATGATCCCCGCTGAGGGAAGCGAAGCGGAAGTCTCCGCCCACGACGGCGTTGCCGCTGCTGGTCAGGGCAGACAGAGAGCCGGGGAAGCTGTTGGACATGGTGCCGCTGCCGTCCACAGCCAACAGCTGGATATCGCTGCTGCCGCCTCGGACACTATGCCAACCGATGACAAATCGGTCATCCCCGATGCCAAAGTTGGCTGCAACGACCTGGGGGTTTTCGTCAAGATTGCTGTCACGGGTCGCCAGCATGGCTGTACCGGGATTTCCGTCAGCAGCCACGGTACAATAGGCGATCTCGTAGGCGGAGGTATCTCCGGTTCCGCTGCGGTCCAGCGAGTAAACCGCCATAGCGGTTCCGTCGGGCAGCATGGCCGCCTGCAACGCCTTCACGCTGCCAGTAGCACCGTTATAAAGCATTTTGGCATCCCTCCAGGTGCGGTTAGTGCTGTCATAGCAACGGTACATGATACAATCTCTGGTCGTGAAGTTCAGCAGGTTGTTGCTGCCCTGCGTACCGGGATCGGGGGTGTAGACGCTGCGCCAGAACACGATGGCCTTGCCGTTGCCGCCCACTGCCGTGGCTGGGGCCAGATCCGGCGTGCCGTCCTTGGTTAGGCGGGTGGAGGTCCAGGCTGTGCCGTCATAGACGGACGCTACGATCTCCGTGCTGTTCATCAGCAGGTTTTGCTCTTCCAATGTCACGGGATCACCGGCATCTTTACCCGGTAGCTCGGTGCCCATGCGAACCCAAGCCGCCGCCGCGAAGCTGCCAGTGCCGGACAAAGAAACGCTCGTGTCGCCGTAGCCGGGGAACTCTGCGGGAGCGTCAATTTCACTGGAGGGAGTATAGACGCCGCCAGTGAGGGTGGAGAAATGTGCCCGGCTGTCGTAAATACTTCTGCTGTCGCCGTCGCTGATGTAGGCCAATACCTTCCCGTCATCGCTGAGCTGTGGATAGGATGTGGGGTTGGCATTGGTCTGGATGTTTTGCAGCTCATTGGGGGGGAGTTCAGAGAGAACAGCATCATCCGCCGCTGGGGCTGGCCCCAGGTACGGGCATATTGCTCCAGATAGTCCCGGCTTTGGAGCGTTGCACTGGCAGAAGCCACCTGCATTCCGCTCTGGGCCGCCGCCATCCGCAGCGAGGCAAGGCTCAGCCCACTGGTGGCGTTATTCCAGTAGTCGTCGATTGTTTTCCAGTCATTAAAAGTCCTGGTGGCTCCAAGGGTTCCGGAGGCGATCACCGCCTCGTAGGAGATAAACAGGAAGGTGGCCACAAATTTGATCCCCACTTCGCTTTGGATCCCCAGGGCCTGACCGTTGATCTGGCGCTTTGTCTCGTCGGCAAGATAGGTGCGGGAAAGGAACTTATTCTGACTGTCCACATCCAAATTGCCGAATAGGCCGATCTTCAGCGCCACGACCGAATAGTCAAAGCCAATGCCGCCAAACGCGTGGACATAGGCGTTGATACGCAGCGTGGTCAAAAAGTCATTCACTGCCGTGGCCGTGGGATCGCTCCAGGCAAGCTCTGTGCCCTGTCCCTGCTGGCCGTAGCGCACTGCGGTACGGAAATCCAGCTGAATGGCACCGCCCAGCTCAAAGGTTGCTGTCAACGGCACGGGGCCAGCCATGGCGTTCACGCTGAAGGTGAAGCCCACGCCAACGCCGGCGGTAAAGCCGCCGCCTACGGTGAAAACCTCCCACTCCTTTTTTTCGGCGTTATAGCGGATCTCCGCTTCGTAAAAGCCCTCCAACTGCAAGTTGAGATCCGTGCTGGTGACATTGTCGGCCAAGGAGTTGGTTTTGTAGTCCCCCTTGGGATCATAGGTGCCCTGGGCCATCTGGCTCAGATCCCCGGTCCCGGGCACGCCCACCTCCAGGTTCTGCGTCAGCACATTCGCACCCAACGCCACGCCGTCCTCGGAATAGTCCATGTCCTCCATCTCCAGCGTATTGTACCCGGCCCAAATCATGGCACGGAACACGGAGGGATCTTCGCTGGGGGTGATAATCATTTTGAACACGGAAGTGTCCACCGGACCGCTCAGATCATCCAGCCGTCCGGTCAGCACCTTGAGAATGTTACTGTCGCCCACTCCGCCAAAGTCGACTCCCTTCACTACACTGGAGGCTCCCATCGTCGCCAGAATACCGGTGACGCGGTCATCCTCTGTCACCTTGGGCACTCGGGTCAGATCAACGACCCGGAAGGGCATTATTTTCTCCTGCAGCAGGCTGCCGTTCAGGCTCAGCTGCGTTTTCATACCCACATCCTTGCCGTCGGCGATCCATCCAGAGGTGGTCATGGTGGCCTCGGTGAGGGTCAGATCGTTTTCCGCTACGGGGATGGATGAGAAGGGATACTGCTTGGTACTGCTGCTCTGGGCGGCAGGAAGAACGCCGTATTCGTCCGCCAGCTTGAGACTGTAATTCTGCGCGTTGGCAATATCCTCGCCCCAGAGGAACATGGTGGTGTGCAGGGTTGCTGTTTTAAAGCTGCTGTTAGGGCCAATCTTCCCGGTCGAGCTGCGGACATCCACCTTCTGACCGTTGGCAAGACCGTAATCAACGCTTTGCGCCACAATAAAGGGTTTCTTTTTCTCCCCCGCCGGCACGCTCTCCAGAGAGACAACGCCCTCTGCGGTGCGCATTACATCGTCCACGCCCAGCTTGCCGTTGACGGTCAGCAGCAGCGGATAGTACTTGTCGCCGTCAATTGCGCTGATCTCCAGAATGTACTCCAGCTGATCCAGAGCGGAAAGCGCCGTGGTGTTGCTCTCGCCCTTTTCGGCCGACCAGAACTGGGTGGAATCCAGATAGACGGTTATATTTCCCGCCGCATCCGTGGTATAGGTGTCGCCGGTGATGCCGCTGACAAGTGCTCCTGCCCTGGAGCCCAGCAGAGCTGTCTGGCAGTAGCCTCCGTTTTTATAAACGCCGCCGCGAACGGTCACCGTCTTGTTCGCCAGCGGATCGCCGCCCGGCGTGATGAGCGTCACAGATGCCCGGGCGACTCGCCGAAGGCTGAAGGTATTCAAGGGATAAAGCTGCAGTTTTGTGGCATCCCGCTCGCCGGAACGCAGATTTTCTTTATAGATGGTGCCCAGATAAATATCCGCGCCGGAGCCGGACCGCAGAGACACCTCACTGGCGATTCCGTTGGGTTCGTAAAGCGCCAGCACGCCATCACGGTTGGTCGTGACCGTTTTGGACGCGCCTTTGCCGTCGGTGTATTGCAGCGTAGTTTCCGCCGCAGGCGTCAGCTGGAAGAGATAGAACTTATTTTGCAGCGTCTCCGCTGTCACCTGTACGGCGGCTTTCATGCCCGTGGCGGCATGGGTAGCCGTGACGGTTGCGGTGCCGTTGGCCAAGCCGGACAGCGCCATTTTGGTTTCGGGAAGGTAGGAATCAAAGGAGAAGTTTCTGATGTCCTCATACAGTCCGCCCTGCTTGTAGTTGACGGAAATGGCATTGTTGTTGCTGGAGAGCCACTGAATCCCGTCCTTAAAGGAGTTCCATCCGTACTCGTCATAGTTGATGCCTATGTACTCGATCAGCCCCAGCTCCTGGCGCAGCTGCAAAATTTTATCTGTTTCGGTGGGCAGGGTGCCGCTGACCTTGGAGGTATTGTCCATGGTCAGCTTAGAAATCGTTTCTCCTTTGTCGTTCTGCACCTTCAGTGCGTCGGCATCGTAGACATACAGGGGGAAGGAGTCGGTGCTGGGAGATTCCTCACCAGGATTCTCCACGCTCAAAACCACTTGATAGGTGTCCTTCAGATTGCCGGCTTTCACACTCTGTAATGACAGGGAGACGCTCCCGGAGGTGCCGGATAGGCGCTCACTGGCCACCTCATGGGTGTTGTTGTCCTCTGTGACCCGGGTAATGGTCAGCGTGGGCTGTTGAGCGGCGCGGGTAGTGGCATTTTTCACCGACCAGTCGATATTGACGGGGCCGTCGGTATCCTTGAGGTAAATGCTCTTGGGCGGTGTCAGCTTGGCCGTGGCAGGCGGTGCCTGCACGATGATCCAGGCAAGTGCCGACAGGCGGATGTCCTCACTCTCGGCCTTGGGGTGCGGCATGGAGACCCGCACCGTGTAGGCCGGGATATTGCCGTTGGAGAGCTTGGAGAGCACATTCTCCTCGATCCGCACGCTGTTTTCATCTTTGCCGGCGGTATAAGACGCAACGGGCTTAAGGCCGCTCAGCGCCGCCTCTTTCGCGTAGTTGCCCTTATACAGTTCGATCGTGTAATTGAACTCTTTGCCCGATGCCATCAGCGTGGCGTTGGAGCTCCACAGCACGGTGGCGGGCTGATTTTTCCGCGTCACGATGGACGCGCTGCCGGGAATCACCAGTGCCAGAGAATCGCCCGCCGTCACGGTATAGGGCTCTGACTCGCCCGTCACATCATCGGCAGTGTCCTCAGTCCCGTTGTCCGCCGTAAAGGTAAAGGTGACGGCTCCCACCTTGGTTCCTGTGGTGGCAACAAGGCCGGTCTTCTCGTCGATGGTGGCAATGAGCGGCTCACTGCTGCTCCATTTACCGGTGATGTAGCTGGCCTGCTCACCGTTTTTCCCCAAAACCTCGGCCTTAAGCGTGGGGCGGGTGGAATCGGCGAGGGAAATCGTATAGTTGGCGGGATCCGCTTCCGGGACGACCTTCACCGTGTGCGCGGAAACTCTCTTTGGCATCTCGAACTGCCGGGTCAGGGGAAGAACATTCACCCAGTTAGGAGAGTCTTTCGTGCCCTCGTTGGCCTGCAGCGTCACCGTATAGGTGCGGGTGTAAGCCGCGGGTGCGATTGCATAGTCGCTAATGGTGAAGGCTTCCTTCTCTGTGTCCAGATAGACCTGCAGATGGATTGCTTCATCCGTGGAGTTGTCCCTCAGTTCGAGGCGGAAAGGGGCTTCCTTCGGCTCTGTGCCTTCCGGGGTGTGATAACTGTTGTATACGGTCTTGTAGGCCTGCGCCATGTTGGCGTTCATCGTGAACGATGCCTTGCCGCTGGCGTAGTCGGCGGCCAGCGCGGTGGGAGCGTTGCGCATCAAGACGCTCTCCAGCGCAACGTCGGTAATCGGCTCGCTTGGATACTGTGTGGTATCCAGCGGATGACCGAAAACATCTTCCACGCCGGTCATACCACTGACGATGACCGTGGCGGCATCCACATCCTGCACTGGGTACCAGAGCATTGCCGTGATGCCGTAGTTGTTCATGGAAAGCTCAGCGGCGCTATACACTTTGCCATTGATGGTCACGGTGGCGTTGCTAAGATTCACGAACTCGTTAAAGGTAACTGTGATGGGCACGTGCTGTCCGCTGGCATAGGTTCCCGCCGGGGCCGTGACGCTTTGAATGGTGGGGGCGTCCGTGTCCACCAACCTGGCGGTGACGTTGCTGTTCTTGGTGGTGGCCCAGGAATTTTGGATTTCGCCCTGTACACTTTTCATATACAGTCGGAAGGGCAGCCAGTACTGCTGATCCCCTCTGTTTTGCGTGGTAGACTGCAGGGAGATGCTGACTGTTTCGCCCTTGTTGATCGTACAGTTCAGCGCTTTTGTTCTGTTGTTGCTGAGCCCCAGAGATTCTTCATTGAACTTGTACTCCGTCAGATAGAACGGGGCATAGACTTGAGGGTTTCTAGAATTATTCTTGCCATACGGCGCAGGGCCATTATAGGCATCTATGTCGTCTCTGCTCCAGTTAAACTTGATGCTGGCGTCGATTTGGTATGGCTGATAAAATGGGTCGGAGACGTCGGGAAGCACCGAGTTGCGAGCGCCATCCAGAATTCTGATGGTATCGCTTAACGCAACGAAGTCCGGATTGTTGGCACCGAGGGCATTGTATTCATCTGCCAGCAAAGGAATATACATATCCCCCTGTATTGTGTCTGTACTTTCGTATCTTTCCTCATAGTTCGGCGCGGTCATTGATGTTTGTATTGCGGGGGCGCCAACCGTCTTTATTAGCTTGAGCTGACAGTGGTCGGCATAAGCGGCGCCGTCATAGAACACCAGATTTTCCGCATCGTAAAATTCAATCATCCCCAGCAGGTCGCCATAGGAATAAGTATTATCGTGCCAGGCTGAGGTTCCTCCTTTGGTTTTAACCTTGACAGTGATTTTACAAGCACCTAAACTGAAAGTCGAGCCTACGTCATAGGTCAGCTTGTAGGACCCGTCGCTTTGCTCGACGACCTCACTCGTCTCGCCTATCGAGACCTCCACACTGGTGATATAATCGCTGAGCTGGCCTTTTTGAATGCGGTAGGAAAAGCCGACCGGTTTTCCGCCGTATACAGTAAAAGGCCCGGAGTTCCAGGTGTTGTTTGCGAGATTCCCCAGCGTTTGGCTCATCATGCCGCTCATATCCACCGTCTCAACGCCCTCAGGCTTTGTGGCAGAGGCGGAATACCGCAAGCTGATGCCCTGCAGCTCCAGCTGCTCCATCAGGCTATTGAGATTCTCCAGTGCTTCCCCGGTAAACTCCCTGCCGGAGAAATAGGTGTCCTTGATCCGCTGCAGCTCCTGTTCGATTTGGATCATGGTCTTCAAATCGCCCAGCGCCACCGGAGTCCCATCCACGTCGGCTATGCGGGTGAGATCCGTGGCGGGATTTTCCAGCAGCTCCATGACAGCCGCCAGTGTCAACACCCGGCCGTCCAGCGTGATGGTTTGATCCACCTTGAAATTGCCGTCTTCATCCAGCAGCCCCAAAGCGTTCAGCATGGAAAGCACCTGGTCGCTGCTGCCGCCGGTCAGGGCGGAGAGCTGCTCCAAAATCGCCTGATTTTCCTCGGGTGTGTTGCCCAGCGAATCGCTCAACGCTGCAAACGCCGCTGTCGGCAGCATGGTCAGCACCATGCAGCAGACGAGCAGTATGCTAAGTATTCGTTTTTTCATTGGCTTTTCTCCTCCTGTTCGTGTCGGTTCGGTTTGTCCGCCCCGCCTTTTTTCTGGTTTTCTCTGTTTCTGAGCCGGAAGCACAGCGCGGTGAACGCTGCCGCCGCGGCAAAGGAGACGACGGCCACCAGCACATAGCCGCCCGCGTCCTCCCGCAGCAGCATCGCACCGAAGCTGCCCCCGGCATCGGTCTGTCCCTGCCCGATGACCCTGTCCGCTGTCTGCAGCAGCACCGCAAACAACAGCATACATACAGCGCTCAGCCTGCCGATGCCGCGTTTCTGCCTTCGTCGGGTGTTTTTGCGTATCTGCCTTTTGACAAGCTCGACCCGTCTTGCGGTATCATACATATCGGGGAAGCCTCCTTTCCGGTATTGCCTAAGCGTGAAAAGTTCTTTCACCTATATAGGTACAAAAATTCGGGAAAACTCTCACCCAAAATGCAAAAATTTACAAAAAAATTAAGAGCCGCCCAAAGGCGGCTCCTAAGAAGCGGATATTCGGTTATTTCTTCCGTGATATGCGAATTGCAGACAGCTTTCCCGCCGTTACCAGCAGCACCGGCAGGGCGTAGGCGATGTACTGCGCTGCACCGCCGTAGGCAATCAGCAGGTTGTAGATGGCGTGCAGGGTGATCGCCGCGCCCAGCAGCCCGCAGGTTCCGGCAATCTTCAGCCATGTCCGCTGCCATGAGTAGGCAAGCCCGGCGCCCACAATAATACCGCACAAAACGTGCATGGCACCCGTACCGAAGCCCCGAAAAAAGATGAACGAGAATCGGTCGGCGCCGTTTTGGATGAGGTAGCACACGTTTTCAAAGGTGGCAAAGGCGAGCGCGACTGTGACGGCGGCGGGCTTGATTTTCTCGCTCTCCGGCTCAAACACCAGCAAGTAGAATGCCAGCGGCAGCAACTTCATAATTTCCTCCACCACAGGTGCGATCTCTGCCGTGGCGGCAAGGGCGTCTGCATGACAGACCGCCGCGAGAAAGGTGTTGATATAGGCCGAAAGCAGACACACGCCCATTCCGGCGATACAGAACACAAAAAAGCGAAGCTGCCGTCTGCCCATGCACAGGGCGGCCACCAGTAGCGGGGACACCATACAGAGGAAGATATTTTCAATGTAGGTCATAGTTCCACCGCCTTTCTTACCGCGGGCAGCAGCCCCAGCAGAGCAAAGGTCAGGAGCAGATCGCACCAGAATGCAGGGCTTGCGAAAGAGGCAGCCGACCAGAAGCAGCCCACCGTCCAGAGCAGATATTCCGAACCGACATAGCACAGCATACCGATGTGGAAATACCGCCGATTCCGCGCTTTGCCTGTCCGGGTGTCCGCATAAAACAGCCCCCGTACAGCGCAGAAGGACAGCCAGATCATCAAGCCGCACCAAATCAGGTTGGAGAGAACGTCCCCATACGTGCAGTAGAACACCAGCAGCGGCACACCAACCAAGAGGGCGAGCCACG
>OHXB01000319.1_pt1 | contig 10597 bp, 8 predicted proteins | sample 1579811 | NCBI WGS metagenome assembly OHXB01 (sample SAMEA3882533, study PRJEB24775) | human gut metagenome | biome: human-associated habitat; feature: intestine environment; material: feces | place: Netherlands | collected 2009/2010 | reverse complement strand
CGACCCTGCGGGAAAACGGTTTGCAGGTGGTGACGGAGTTCATGCCCATCTCGGCCCGCTTCATCGCCAATAAGGCCAGCTACCAGTTCAAGCATCGGGAGATGGACGAGATGCTGGAAAAGCTGCGCGCCGCTCTGGCCGCCGCGCCGGGTTACCGCTGGTACGTCTGCCGCTATCTGGAGCAGGACGAAAGCCAGGGAATGGATGCCAAGCCTTATCCCGGCCCGGTGGAGCGGTTCACCCCCGGCCCGGATGCCGACCCCGATTACGCCGCCCGCGTGGCGCGGCTGTATGCCGCGGGCCACTGGGCGGTCTGGCGCTTTTGTATTGACCGGGAATTTCTGGTTAAGTATAACCTGCTTTTCTGGAATGAGGTCCGCTGGGCGGAGGATTATCCCTTTGACCTGGTGCTGGCCGGTGCCTGCCCCAGGCTGTATTACCTGGATGTGGAGCTGGTGGTCTACCGCGCCAACCGGGCGGGCAGCCTGTTGAACGCGGGCCTTGCCAAACATTTTGCGGGCATCGCGGCGGTCATCCACCGGTTTGAAAAAATGTTCGCCGCGCCGGACTGCCCCTGGACCCCGGCGGAGCAAGCCGAGATCTGGCGGCGCACCGCCAATGTGTTCTGGCCGCAGGCCCGCGGCGCTGCCTGCCGTGATGCCGAGGTACGCGCCGCCTGTGCCCCCGGCCTGACCGCCTGCAAAGCGCTCTGGAAACTGGGGGACGAGAACACCCGCCCGGACTGGAAGCTGTTTGCCTTCCTCCTCAACCACTTCGGCCCCCGCTTTGCCCTTTGGGCGGCCGGGCTGCTGAAACGGAAATAAAGCTCTGCACCCATTGTAGGGGGCGGCGTCCCCGATGCCCCATGAACCTCTGCCGTAAATGCCGATTTCGGCTCCATGCCCCGTAGGGTGGGGTCACTCGACCCCGCCGCCTTTCCGCGCCTTGGCCCTATCAAAACACCTAGGAGAACACCTGATTGCGTACACAAAAAACAATTTTGAACCTGGTCTATGCGCTGGGGTCCAGCCTGCTGCTGATGTTGCTGGGCTTTGCCACGCGGCGGCTGCTGGTATTTAACTTTGGCAACGATATCACCGCCGCATCCCAGGTGGTGGATAAGCTGTTCAACTTTTTCTCCATCGCGGAATTCGGTGTTGGCAGCGTCATCAGCTACCGCCTGTATGAACAGATCGCCGCCAAGGATACCGAGAAGATCAGCAAATATATGTCCATGTATAAATGGGCATACCGCGCCGTGGGTGTGGTTATCTGCGTGCTGGCGGGCATCGGGGCGCTGGCCCTGCCGTGGATCATGCCCGGCGTGGCCAGCATCCAGACGGCCTATACCGTTTACCTGCTCAACACCATCTCCACGCTGTCGGGCTATTTCCTTGTCACCCGGCGGCTGATGTACACCTGCACCCAGCAGGGGTACCTGTGTACCCGCATCGACTTCTGCTTTAATGTTGCCAACTATCTGGCCCGCATTGCCATTGCGCTGTGGCTGCCAAACTATATTTTGTATTTCGGCGTCAGCATCCTGTTCAACACCGGTGCCAACCTGGTGGTGGCAGCACGGTATAAAAAGGACTTCCCCGAACTGCACGAGGTCAAGGTTACTTTGCGGGATTTCAAGGATCTTGGCATCTTCCATGACCTCAAGTATTACCTGGTTCACCGCCTGTCCAACACCATTTACGGCTCCGTGTCGGACAGCGCCACCAACATCGGCAATAAAATCATGGACAGCTTTGCCGCAGCCATCGGCAATATCGTGTACGATAAATCCGCCACGGCCAACGCCCATGATAAACAGGTGTTCTGGGGGCTGGATCTGTTCAGCTATTTTTTCGGCAGCTTTGTGGCAACGGCATATCTCTGCCTGTTCCAGCCGTTTATCAGCCTGTGGATGGGCAGTGACCGCCTGCTGCCGCTGGGCTTTGTTATTGTGTTCAGCCTGAACGAATATGTGGGCTGGAACCACCGGATGCTCGGCTCCTACCGCGCCGTGCTGGGCCACTTTGAGCAGGACCAGTGGTTCATGGTCGCCTCTGCCGCCACAAACCTGATTCTAAGCTTTGCACTCTTCCCGGCGTTTGGCATTACCGGCATTGTGGCGGCTACCGTTGTGGCCCACTGCATCATGTGGGTGGGGCGCGGCATTGTGGTTTGCCGCCAGTATATGCGCGGCAGTGGCTGGCGCTACCTGCGGGTGCAGGCGGTGCATCTTGTTACCCTTGTGGTACTTATGGCAGGCAGCTACCGCGTGTGCGCCCTGTTGCCCGGCGGTATTCTGGGGCTGCTGGGGCGGGCTGTTGTGGTCTGCATCCTGCCCAACGTGCTGAACCTTGCGTTTTATATCTGGACCAGCGATGCCGCCTATCTGCGCACCCAGGCTGGCCGCCTTTGGCAAAAAATTACCCATCGTTAAGGGGGAAACACAACATGGCAACCATTGGCATGCTGTATATCTGCACCGGCAAATACACCGTGTTCTGGCCGGAATTTTATGAAACTTTCAGCCGAAACTTTTTACCCGGCTGCAAAAAAGAATACTTTATCTTTACCGATGCACCGTCCATCGCTCACGAGGATGACCCCGCTGTGCACCGCATTGACCAGCCCGCCTATGACTGGCCGCTGAGCACCATGAAGCGCTTTGCGATTTTCCTAACCCAGGAAAAGGCGTTGGAACAGCTGGATTATCTCTTCTTTTTCAACGCCAACCTGACCTGCCGGGAGGTCATTACCCCGGAAGAATTTTTGCCCCGTCCGCAGCAGGGGGAACAGTTGCTGCTGGTCCAGCAGCCGGGGTTCTGGAACAAAAAGCCGATGTTTTACAGCTATGACCGCAACCCCAGATGTACGGCCTATATCCCGTACAACTGCGGGCGGGACTATGTTTCCGGCGGGCTGAACGGCGGTACCTCCGCGGCATTCCTGGCCATGTGCAAAGAGCTGGACCGCCGCACAGAGCAGGATATCCGCAACGGCGTGGTGCCCCTGTGGCATGACGAAAGCCAGCTGAACCGCTATGCCGCCGAACACCCCGGCAGCTACCGCCTGCTGCCCCCCACTTACTGGTACCCGGAAGGCTGGCAGATGCCCTTTGAGCAAAAAATCATTGTGCGCAATAAATCCCGCTACTTTGATGTGGCGGCGGTCAAACACCATTCTCAGCACACCCGCAGCTGGCTGCAATGCAAATGGGAAGCCTTTTGCGAAAACTACCTGCCGTATTTGCTGTGCGCAAGGGACAAACTGCTGCAAAAACACCTGTAACCTAATTAGCAATTAGAAATGAGCAATTAGAAATTACAGAACTCCCGTAGGGGCGCACATTGTGCGCCCGTCGCTTTGCCTTACATGAAATCAAACAATAGAGGAGGGGCGGCCTATGCCGCAAAAAAATGCACAGGACCGCCTGTGGAAAATTTTAACCCCGGTGCTGCTGGTTCTGGCGGTTCTCGCCATGGCCAAAACGCTGTTTGTGGGGCTGGAAATTGATGAAGAATATGCGTTCTCCCTGGGCTTCCGCCTGGTAAAGGGGGACCGGCTGTTTTATACCATGTGGGAGCCGCACCAGCTTTCGGCCTTACCGGCAGCGCTGGTGCTGGCTCTGTATACCGCCATTGCAGGCACAACCACCGGGGCGCTGCTGTTTGTGCGCGCTGTGGTGCTGGTCTGCAAAGCGGCCATGAGCGCGGTATTTTACCGCGATTTCAAGCAGACCATTGGCCGCCATGGGGCGCTGCTGAGCGCGGTGGTGTTGTTTGTCTACACCCCCAAGTGGTTCCTGGGGCCGGATTATATCAGCCAGCAGTTCCACTTCACCGTGGCGGCATTTTTGTGCTTTTACCATTATTACACCCATGGTTTCCGCCGCCCATGGCTGGTGGTGTTGGGGGCGGTGTGCGCCTGCTTCAGCTTTCTGGCGTTCCCGCAAAGCGCGCTGGCGGCAGCGGTACTCTTTATCGGCATGGTGTTGCTGGGCCGCCGCGGCAAGGAGCCGACGATCTGTAAGATCCCCCGCGGCGCGGTGCTGTTTGTGCTGGGCTGTATGGCCTGCGCGGCAGCGTTTCTGGCGTATGTGCTGCCCGGCATGGGGCTTACCGTGTTTTTGCAGCGCGTCAGCCTGATCCTGAACGACCCGCAGTATGATTTTACCACAAGCCAGCGGCTGGCCCTATTGGCAAGCCAGGCACTGAACACCGCCAAATTCCTGGCAAAGCCGCTGGCCGCCAGCGTGGTGCTCTGTCTGCTGTGGTGGGCCAAAACCCGCCAAAAACGGGATTGGATCGGCCTTGCCCTGAACCTTTGGGCCATTCTGGCGGCTCTGCTCTGCGCGGTGCGTGCTGTGGCGGACTCCAGCTCCGATGAGCGCTATTTTATGCCGGCGCTGGTGCTGGCGGCGGCCTGGGCGTTCCGCAAGGGGCGCGGCACAGCGCGGGAGCCGCTGTTCTGGCTGGGCTTTCTGCCGGGCATGGCGGCGTATGCGTTCATTCTGCGCTCTACGCTGCTGGGCTTTTCGGCTACCTTTATGTATCTGACCTGGCCCGCGCTCTGCGGCTGCTTTGCCATGCTGGCACGCAGACAGATGGAGCCGGAACAGGAAAAGCTGCCCCAGGGCCAGTGCGTGCTGGCGGCGCTGCTGGTATTTTTGCTGGTGTGCCGGTTCTGGTGCGTTCTGGTAACGGGTTGGAAGCCTGCCAATGTGGCAACAGCCAACCTGAAGCAGATCACCGCAGGCCCCGCCGCAGGGACCTGGGCGGACGAAAAAGCCGCCGATATGCAGATGGCCCTGTACGAAGCGCTGGAACCCTTTGCGGGCAAGCAGGTGCTGCAGGCTATTGGCGAGCAGCACGGCCTTGGCTTTATGATGGCGGGAGGAACCTTGACCATCGGTCAGGCGTCCGTCATCTCCGGTACCGACAGCGACCCGCGGTTCATCCAGTATTATGAGGAACTGCCCGAGAAGCGTCCCGATGTGATTCTGTATGATGAAGCCGAAGTGCGCGATATGGCCGCGTTCCATGCCTGGATCGAAGAAAACTTTACCATCACCGCCCGCTACCCCGTCACCCACGGCATCGCCCACCTGCAAGTGCTGGTAGTTGATTGAGTTTTCCACAAGCACAGGAAAAAATGTGGAAAGTTTGCGGGCATTTGCAAGGGAAACGACCCCACTATTATTTTTGAGCCGCGCGCCGCGCGGCGGTCCACCAACATTATTCTTTATTCTCTATTCATTATTCATTCAAATCGCATGATTCGCCTGGCAATCATGCGATTTCGTTTGACCCCTCGCCCCAAATATAGTATTCTATAATCAATCAAAATATCTTGTTCAGGAGGCTTGCCCTATGCCGGAACGCTTTCTTGTTTTTATCCCTGCCTATAACTGTGAAAAACAGGTGCCCCGTGTGCTGAACCAACTGCTGGGCCGTCAGGTGGCCGCTATGGTCACCGAGTGCATCGTGGTCAATAACCGCTCCACCGACGGTACCGAAGCCGCCGTGCAAAGCTGGATGCAGGCCCACCCGCAGGCCCCGGTCCGCCTGCTGCGCAACGACCAGAACTATGGCCTGGGCGGCAGCCATAAAGTGGCATTCCAGTACGCCGTTCAGCATAACTTCGACTACCTGATTGTGCTGCATGGCGACGACCAGGGCGATATCCGCGATGTGCTGCCCCTGGTACACAGCGGCCGCCACCGTAAGTATGATTGCTGCCTTGGCTCCCGTTTTATGCCGGAAAGCCGCATCAAGGGCTACAGCACTCTGCGTGTGGTGGGCAACTATGGCTTTAACTGGCTGTTCAGCCTGGTGGCCGGGCACAAGATCACCGACCTGGGCAGCGGCCTGAACCTGTACGCCGTGCCACCGCTGGCAAACGGTTATTATAAAAAATTTCCGGATACGTTGTATTTTAATGACTGCATGATCCTGGCCCTCTGCCACCTCAAGCAGAAAGTCCTTTTCTTCCCCATCAGCTGGCGGGAGGAAGACCAGGTATCCAACAACAAACTGACCAGCTTTGGCGTCAGCCTGCTCAAACTGTGCGGGCGCTACCTGAAAAACAAAAACGAGTTTGTGACCCGCGAATGGCGGGAAAAACCAATCGAAGAATATACAAGCACCATCATTGCTTCCAATCTGTAAAGGGGGATGTTGATTATGAAGGTTCTGGTAACGGGTGCTGCCGGTTTTATCGGCGGCCAGCTTATGCATGCATTGTGGAAAAACGGCCATACCGCCATTGGTGTGGATAACTACAGCTATGGCAGCGCCGATAACCTGCATTTTGACGACCATGATTTTTCCGCCGATGTCATCAAGATGGATATCCGCGATAAAGAGGGCATGAAAGCCCTGTTTGAGCAGGAAAAGTTTGATATCGTCTATAACATTGCGGGCATTGCCCCCCTGCCGGACTGCCAGAGCGACCCGGTGGAGGCCGTCAGCGTCAACACGCTGGGCCTTGTCAACGTGCTGGAAAACGCCCGCCGCACCGGCGTTAAGCATGTCATTCAGGCATCCACCAACGCGATGTACGAGAATGAAACCGAGTTCCCGACCGTGGAATCCAAGTTCAACCCGCCCACGCTGATCTATCCCAACACCAAATACTGCGGCGAGCGGTTCTGCCAGAGCTTTGCCGATACCTACGGCATGAACATCACCTGCCTGCGCTTTGCCAACGTCTACGGCCCGCACATTGACTGCCTGCGCAAGCAGCCGCGGTTTGTGGGCTATATGATCCGCGAGCTGTACTATGACCGCGTGCCGGAGTTCCACTCTGACGGCAACCAGCGCCGCGATTATATCTATGTGGATGACCTTATCGACCTGGCCATGCGCGTGTGGGATCAGCCGGGCTTTGATGCCGTCAACGTTTCCAGCAACAAGAACTACTCCGTCCGCGAGCTGTACGCCACGGCCTGCGAGCTGATGGGCAAGCAGATCGAAGCCAAATACTGCCCGTCCAGCCATTACTGGGCCAAGTACCCGGAGCTGTACGGCGGCGCTTACGGCATCAAGCCGGAAATTCTGGACCACGAGGTCAACAAGTATTCCCTGTGCGATAACACCCACGCCAAAGAGTGCTATGGCTGGGAACCGAAGATCGACATCCGCGAAGGCCTGCGCCGCGTGATCGAGAACGAGTGCGCCATGCTGGCTGCCCGCGATGCGAAAGGGGAATAACATGGCAAAGCTGCACCTTGTAATGCCGATGGCCGGGCGCGGCAGCCGCTTTTTTGAAAACGGCTTTGTGATGCCCAAGCCCCTGATCGAGATCAGCGACCGCCCGTTTTTCTATTGGGCAACCCAGAGCATTGCCAAATTTGTGGATTGTGCCGATATCACCTTTGTGGTGCTGGAGGAGCATATCCGCGACCATGCCATTGACCGGGAAATCAAAACCTATTACCCCGATGCCAAGATCGTGGCCCTGCCCGAAGTGACGGAGGGCGCCGCCATCACCGCCCTGCGCGGGGCGGAAAGCCTGCCGGATGATGAGCCGCTGCTCTTTAATGACTGCGACCACCTGTTCCTCTGCAAGCCGTTCAATGAGTTTTGCAAGGCGGGCGATTTTGCCAACGGCCCGGACGGCGCACTGCTGACCTTTGCCAGCGACTCCCCGGCCTACAGCTACCTGCAATATGGGGCCGACGGCAGGGTGTGCCACACGGTGGAAAAGCAGGTCGTCAGCCATGATGCCATCTGCGGGGCGTATTACTTCAAAAATAAGCAGCTCTATGCTTCCGCCTGTGCAGAGTACCTGCACCACTGCGATTATAAAGAATTTTTTGTTTCCGGCATTTACAACGTGCTGGCCGCCCGCGGGGCGGACCTGCGCGGATTTGCAACTGATCTGCACCTGCCCTTTGGCACCCCGGCGGAGTATGCCCAGGCGGAACAGGAAGCCAACAAGGCCGCGTTTGAAATGCTGATGTAAAATCCCACCAATAAACTAACTGATTCAGGTGACCGCCGATGCAACCTTTCGGAACCATTTTATTATTGCTGCTTTCCTCCGCGGCATTGGTGCTGCTGGGGCATGTGTTCCGCCTGCTCCGGTGGGAACAGTTCATCCGCATTTATGAATACCCCCAGCGCCGCAGCCTGCTGCGCGCCATGGCCGGGGGCTATGCCGTCAACTTTCTGCTGCCATTCCATGTGGGCGATTTTCTGCGCGCCGCTCTGGCTGGCCGCAAAATGAAAACCGGAACAGGCTTTGCTTTTGCCACTGTTATCATGGATCGCTTTCTGGATGTGTGGGTGGTGGCGCTGCTGTTCGGCGGGTTCCGGCTGGCTGGGCTGGGCGGCGCTGCGGTTTTGGGCGCAGCGCGGTATTATCTGGTTTTTGCGCTGCTGCTGGCCGCCGCCCTGGTGCTGGTGGTGCTGCTGCGGGACCTGCTCAAGCGGTGCTGCCTGGCCGTGTGCAGCATTTTCAATGATACCATCAAGCTGGACGGCCTTGTGTTCTGCTGGAGTCTCATCAATACCTTCAAGGATCTGCGCCGCGTCAACCTGTGGCGGCTGCTGCTCAATACGGTTCTCATGTGGGGGGCCTACCTTGCTTCTTACGCGGTGCTGGGGCAGGCAATCATTGCCTGCGGCGGCGCTGGCGGCAGCTTTGGCTTGGTGGAAGTGTTCAACATGCTGTTCGGCGTCAAGAGCGTGGATGTGACCAGCCTTGGCGTGGCGGGCTCCCTCGGTTTGAGCGATGCCGCCCGTGGGCTGGTGATCGCCTGGTTCCTGCTGCCGCTGGCGGTTATGTTTGCGGCACCTCTTTTGCCGGAACATCTGCGCGCCGCCCTGAACGGTGCAGCGGAGCCGATCGCCAACCGGGAAGCCGGGCAGGAAAACTACCTGAACCTGCTGCCCCAGGTGGACCCGCGGGACCGCGGCGCATTCCTCAACCAGTATTTCAGCCTGCAGAACAAAGCCTATGTGGCCAAGTTCATTGAGATCAACCAGAACATTACCATTTTGCAGGATTATTCCGCCGGTTCCAACGCAACTACCATGCTGTGTACCGATGGTGCCGCGACCTTTTACCGCAAATACGCCTTTGGCGCGGACGGTGCCAAACTGGCCGAACAGCTGGCTTGGCTGCGCCGCAACGCCGCCCGCCTGCCGCTGTGCGAAATTCTGCGCGAGGGCACCGGCGAAGGCTACTGCTGGTATGATATGACCTATTCCGGCAGCGCGGTGGGGCTGTTCCGCTATATCCATTCCAACCCGCCGGGAAAAAGCGCAGCCATCCTGCGCAGTGTGCTGCGGGCACTGGATGAACAGCTCTACCGCCCCACAGCCCGCCCGGCGGATCCCGAAAAAATAGAGGAATACCTGAACAAAAAGATGGATGCCAATCTGGAAAAGATCCGGGACGCCCGCATCCTGAAAGAACTGTGGAACTATGACCGCATCTGGATCAATGGCCGCAGCTACCGCAACCTGAAAGAGCTGGGCCGCCTGTTTGACCACAATGCGCTGCGTACCCTGTTTGCCGCAGACCCCGTGGCGGATATCCACGGCGATCTGACGGTGGAGAACATCATCTGCCGCACCGATGTGGAGAACCCCGATAAAGCGTGGTACATCATTGACCCCAACACCGGCAACCTGCACGACAGCCCCTACCTGGATTACGGCAAACTGCTGCAAAGCCTGCACGGCGGCTATGAGTTCATGATGATGACCCCGCGCTGCACTGTGCAGGAAAACCATATTGACTTCCAGCTGACCCGCTCCGCCGCCTATGATACGCTGTTTGAAGCGGTCTGCGATGACCTGCGTGCCCGCTGCGGCGCGGCAGGGCTGCACAGTATCCTGGCGCACGAGCTCATCCACTGGCTGCGCCTGATGCCCTACAAGCTCAACAAAGATAAAAAGCGTGCCCCCATGTTCTATGCTGGGCTTGTCATGGTGGCCAACGACCTAAACACATGGGAAAACGAGGGAAAGTTTGATGAAAAAGCAAGGACTGATCGCCGTTGATCTGGACGGCACATTGATTGATACGGTTGCCGTCAACGCTGAAAGCTACCGCCGTGCGCTGGAGTCGTTCGGCTTTACGTTGGATTATGATTACTATGCCGCTTACTGCAACGGCAGGCATTACCGCGCCTTTTTGCAGCCGCTGATGGGCGGCAACCCCTCTGCCGAGGATGTGGAGCGGGTGCATGACCTGAAAAAGCAGTATTACGCCGCCAACATGGACATAGCCCGCAAAAACGAGGCACTGTTTGTCATCTTGGAAGCCCTGCGCCCCACCCATTACCTGGCCGTGATTACCACAGGAAGCCGCCAGAACGCAACGGAAATGCTGGACCACTTTCACTGCACTGACTGGTTTGACCTGATCCTGACCCAGGAAGATGTGGTCAACAATAAGCCGGACCCGGAGGGCTACCTGAAAGCCATGGCCCACTTTGGCGTGGACGCCGCCCACACCATGATCTTTGAGGACAGCGCCACCGGCCTTGCCGCCGCCCGCGCCACCGGAGCCAGCGTGTTTGCGTGCAATCAGTTCTGACCTAAGGCAACACCGCACAATTCCCGCCTTACGGCTTAAGCACCGCTCC
>OHXB01000313.1_pt1 | contig 10671 bp, 8 predicted proteins | sample 1579811 | NCBI WGS metagenome assembly OHXB01 (sample SAMEA3882533, study PRJEB24775) | human gut metagenome | biome: human-associated habitat; feature: intestine environment; material: feces | place: Netherlands | collected 2009/2010 | reverse complement strand
TTTCCATGATTGGCGATAATCAAGTGGACTACCGCTTTTTTATCGGCTTCAAGCTGCTTGTCAATGAGCAGGAAGTCACCATGAAGCAGTTTCGCAGGGAAGCAAAGACCGCCGTTTCCGATTTTCTCCATGAAGTCAACCACAAACTCATGGGGGATTTTGTTTCCATGAGCAATGAGGAAATCTGGCGGTTTCAGAAGATGGAAAAACTGCTGGAAAGTAAAATCTCACGCCGCTTTAAAGTCCGGCGGCTGGATAAAGACGATTTTGGCTATCTGATTGAGCATTTATACGGGCAGACCGGAACCGCCTACGAAGATTATGAGTATTACCTGCCAAAGAAGCGGTTTCAGGAAGAAACGCTGGTGAAATACTATGACCTCATCAAACCCACCCGTTGTCTGATAGAGGAAAACCAGCGGTATCTGAAAATCGAACAGGAAGACGGGACAGTGTATGCCGCCTACTTTACCATCAACAGCATTGTAGGGGAACTGGACTTCCCATCCTCGGAAATCTTTTACTATCAGCAGCAGCAATTCACCTTTCCCATTGATACCTCTATGAATGTGGAGATTGTCACAAACCGGAAAGCCCTCTCTACGGTGCGGAACAAGAAAAAAGAGCTGAAAGATTTGGACAACCACGCATGGCAGAATGACAGTGAAACCAGTACAAACGTGGTGGACGCTTTAGACAGCGTAAATGAGCTGGAATCCACCTTAGACCAGAGCAAGGAATCCATGTATAAGCTGTCCTATGTGGTACGTGTGACGGCTCCCGACTTGGAAGAACTGAAACGCCGCTGCAATGAGGTGAAAGATTTTTATGACGATTTGAATGTGAAGCTGGTTCGCCCCTTTGGGGATATGCTGGGGCTGCATGGGGAATTTCTCCCTGCCAGCAAACGGTATCTGAACGATTACATCCAGTATGTCACCAGTGACTTCCTCGCTGGTCTTGGTTTCGGAGCAACCCAGATGTTGGGGGAAACGGAGGGTATTTATATCGGGTACAGCCTTGATGCAGGAAGAAATGTGTACTTAAAACCTGCCCTTGCCAGTCAAGGGGTAAAAGGTACGGTCACAAATGCGTTGGCTTCTGCTTTTGTCGGTTCGCTTGGTGGTGGAAAATCATTCTGTAATAACCTGCTGGTGTATTATTCCGTCCTGTTCGGTGGACAGGCAGTTATCCTAGACCCGAAAAGTGAGCGTGGGAACTGGAAAGAAACACTGCCGGAGATTGCAGAGGAAATCAACATTGTAAACATTACCAGTGATTCCAGCAATCAAGGGCTGTTAGACCCGTATGTGATTATGAAAGATGTCAAGGACGCTGAAAGTCTTGCCATTGATATTCTGACGTTCCTTACAGGTATCAGCAGTCGTGATGGCGAAAAGTTTCCTGTCCTTAGAAAAGCTGTCCGCACGGTATCCCAGAATCAGAACCACGGGCTGTTGCAGGTCATTGAGGAACTGCGGAAAGAGGATACCGCCGTATCCCGTAACATTGCAGACCATATCGAAAGTTTTACCGACTATGATTTTGCACAGCTTTTATTCTCAGACGGTTCGGTGGAAAATGCAATCAGTCTGGATAACCAGCTCAACATCATACAGGTTGCAGATTTGGTTCTGCCGGATAAGGATACTACCTTTGAGGAATACACGACCATTGAACTGTTGTCGGTATCCATCTTAATTGTTATCAGTACCTTTGCCCTTGACTTTATTCACAGTGACCGAAGTATTTTTAAAATTGTAGACTTGGACGAAGCATGGGCGTTCTTAAATGTGGCACAGGGCGAAACACTCTCAAATAAACTGGTGCGTGCTGGTAGAGCCATGAACGCCGGAGTTTATTTCGTGACACAATCCTCTGGGGACGTATCGAAAGAAAGTCTGAAAAATAACATCGGTTTAAAGTTTGCTTTCCGCTCCACAGATACCAATGAAATCAAGCAGACCTTAGAGTTTTTCGGACTGGACAGTGAGGACGAAAACAACCAGAAACGGTTGAGGGATTTGGAGAACGGACAATGCTTAATGCAGGATTTATACGGGCGTGTCGGTGTGGTACAGATACACCCTGTCTTTGTAGAACTGCTCCATGCCTTTGATACCAGACCGCCGATAAAAAGTGAGGTGGATTTGGAATGATGAAATCTGTCACAAAAGAAAAGGTATTCCATGTACTGAAACTGGTACTGCTTGCCGTGACCGTTACGCTGGTACTGCTGTCCCTGCTTGGGACGGTAGCTCATGCGTCTGGACTGGTCGATGATACGGTCAATGCAGACAACCTGTATTCAAAGTATCCGCTTTCCAACTATCAGCTTGATTTCTATGTGGACAATAGCTGGTCATGGCTTCCGTGGAACTGGCTGGACGGCATTGGAAAATCGGTGCAGTACGGGCTTTACTGTATCACAAATTTTGTCTGGACAATCAGCCTGTATCTTAGCAATGCCACAGGATATGTGGTGCAACAGGCGTATAAGCTGGACTTCATCAATGACATGGCAGACAGTATCGGCAAGAGCATACAGACCCTAGCGGGCGTGACGGAAAACGGCTTTGGAAGTACGGGCTTTTATGTAGGCTTCCTGCTCCTCATTATCCTTATCGTGGGTATGTATGTAGCCTACACAGGGCTTATCAAGCGAGAAACCAGCAAGGCATTACACGCCGTTATCAACTTCATAGTGGTGTTCGTGCTGTCCGCTTCCTTTATCGCCTACGCTCCCGACTATATCAAGAAAATCAATGACTTTTCTTCGGACATTTCCACGGCTTCGCTGGATTTGGGGACAAAGATAATGCTCCCCGACAGCGACAGTGCTGGAAAAGACAGCGTGGACTTGATAAGGGACAGCCTGTTTTCCATACAGGTACAACAGCCGTGGCTACTTTTGCAGTTTGGAAACAGCGATATAGAAGAAATCGGGGCTGACCGTGTGGAAGCTCTGGTATCTGCCAGCCCGTCAGACGAAGATGGGGAAACAAGGGAAAATGTTGTCAAAACAGAGATTGAGGATAACGACAATGACAACCTTACCATTCCACAGGTCGTCAACCGTCTTGGCATGGTGTTCTTCCTGCTCATTTTCAATTTCGGTATCACAATCTTTATCTTCCTGCTTACCGGCATAATGTTATTTTCCCAGATACTTTTTATCATATATGCCATGTTTTTGCCTGTCAGCTTTTTACTGTCCATGATACCGACTTATGAGAACATGGCGAAACAGGCAGTTGTCCGTGTGTTCAATGCCATTATGACAAGAGCCGGAATCACACTGATTGTGACCGTGGCATTTTCGATTTCCAGTATGTTCTACAACATCTCCACGGACTACCCGTTCTTCATGGTGGCATTTTTGCAGATAATCTGTTTTGCCGGAATCTACATGAAGCTCGGAGAACTAATGAGTATGTTCAGCCTTAATGCGAATGACAGCCAGCAGATAGGTCGCCGGATATTCCGTAGACCGATGGTGTTCATGCGACACAGGGCAAGACGTATGGAACACAGGATTGCAAGGGCTGTCGGTGCTGGAAGTGTTGCAGGTGCGGTGGCTGGTGCAAGTGTTGCCAGAGCCGGAAAGCCAGCAACGAACCAACCGCCAAAGAAACGGGAAAATACCTCTGCCAGCATGGGAAGCCGTGTCGGTTCTGCGGTAGGTGCTGTGATGGATACGAAAAATAAAGTCCGTGACAGTGCTTCCTCTCTGAAAGAAAATGTGAAAGACTTGCCGACACAGGCTGGTTATGCTGTCCACTCTGCAAAACAGAAAGCAAAGGATAATGTATCAGACTTTAAGCGTGGCGTTGTGGAAGAACGGGAAAACCGACAGGAACAGCGTACACAGAAACGCAATCTGCACAGGGAAAATATCTCACAGAAAAAACAGGAATTGCAGAAAGCACAGGAAGCAAAACAGACAGTTCATGCGAATGGATCAGCGACAGCCGGAGCTACCAGAAGCCATGAACGCCCTGTTGCCACACCTGTTCCAAAACCTGCACAGACTGATACGGTCAAAACGCCGGATATGAAACGTCCTGCTACTTCTCCTGTGATAAAAAATGCAGAAGTCAAGGTTGGAAAAGAAACTGTCCGAACCAATATCAGACAGGAACAGCAGGTCAAAGCTGTTGCCAGAGCGAATCAGCCAAACGTAGCGAAATCCAGCAGTAATCATAAGGAATCTACGGTACAGAAAACACAGGTCAATGGAAAATCTGCCCGTAAAACTGTTACGAAACATTCAGCGAAAGGACGGAAGAAATGAGATTAAAACGTATCCTTATCATAGGTACGATATTTCCAGTCCTTTTCTCCATCGTCCTCTTTTTCGGGATATTGATTTCCGGCGAAGATGACGACAGTTCAAACAGCTATTCGCCTGTCTATTCTGGCATGAACCTGTCAGCCGATGTCCTCAAACACCAGCCGATGGTAGAAAAATACGCCAGAGAAAACGGTATCTCGGAGTATGTGAACGTCCTGCTTGCCATCATACAGGTGGAAAGTGGCGGTACGGCTACCGATGTCATGCAGTCCAGCGAAAGTCTTGGACTACCGCCAAACTCATTAAGTACAGAAGAATCCATTAAGCAGGGGTGTAAATATTTTGCGTCCCTGCTTTCTTCCTGTAAAGCCAAAGGCATGAATGACATTAACGTGGTCATACAGTCTTATAACTATGGTGGTGGCTATGCAGACTATGTGGCGAAGAACGGGAAAAAGCACAGCTTCAATCTTGCAGAGAATTTCGCAAAGAATAAATCCGACGGTACAAAAGTGACCTATACGAACCCGATAGCGGTTAGTAAAAATGGTGGCTGGCGTTATAACTACGGGAATATGTTCTATGTGGAGCTGGTCAACCAATATCTGACCGTGAAGCAGTTCAGCAACGAAACGGTACAGGCGGTTATGAATGAAGCGTTGAAGTATCAAGGCTGGAAATATGTCTATGGTGGCAGTAATCCAAACACTTCTTTTGACTGTTCTGGTCTTACTCAATGGTGCTACGGAAAAGCCGGAATCAGCCTGCCACGAACCGCACAGGCACAGTATGACGCAACCCAGCATATTCCGTTGTCACAGGCACAGGCTGGCGATTTGGTCTTTTTCCATTCCACTTACAATACCAGCGACTATGTTACCCATGTAGGAATCTATGTGGGAAACAATCAGATGTATCATGCCGGAAATCCAATCGGCTATACCGATTTGACCTCTGCCTACTGGCAACAGCACATCATTTGTGCCGGAAGAATCAAACAATAGAAAGGACTTGAAATATGTTTAAGAAGAAAGAAAAAACAGAGAAAGCACCTAAGAATAAGAAAGTGCGTACCATGAAAGTCGGGACACATAAGAAATCTGTCCTGCTGTTGTGGGCGGTGCTTTTAGCAAGCACCAGCTTTGGTGTGTATAAGAATTTTACCGCTATTGACACCCACACGGTACATGAAAAAGAAATCATTCAGCTAAGATTGAACGATACCAACGGTATTGAAAATTTCGTCAAGAACTTTGCGAAAGCCTACTACTCATGGGATACCAGCAAGGAAGCCATTGAAGCAAGGACAACAGAAATCAGTAAATACCTTACCAAAGAATTACAGGATTTGAACGCCGATACCATCAGAACGGACATACCAACCAGTGCGACCGTTACAAATGTGCTGGTCTGGAATGTGGAACAGTCTGGAACGGACGATTTTACTGTTGCCTACGAAGTAGATCAGCAGGTAAAAGAGGGCGAACAGACACAGGCAGTCACAGAAAACTACACCGTGACCGTTCATGTGGATAAGGACGGTGCAATGGTCATTACCCAGAATCCAACCCTTGCTCCGGCGGTACAGAAATCAAAGTATGAACCCAAAACACAGGAAGCCGATGTTAGTGTCAGTTCCGACACAGTCAAGGACGCTACCGCTTTCTTGGAAACATTCTTTAAGCTCTATCCGATAGCTACGGAAAAGGAACTTGCCTATTATGTCAAAGACGGAGTGCTTGCTCCTGTATCCGGCGACTATGTATTTTCGGAACTGGTAAACCCTGTCTTTACCAAAGACGGCGATAACCTCAAGGTCAGTGTGTCTGTGAAATATCTGGATAACAAGTCAAAAATGACACAAATATCACAGAAAATTACAATTTTGCAGAAAAATAAGTTCAGATACTAACTCTTTTGTCGTTTTGGTTGTTAATTATATTAAAAGTAGAAATATTTTGATAATGAAAGTGTGGGAGAGAAAATGAACAAAGGAAGATACAGCAATCGCAGAAGAAAGAATATTTTACGAGTATTCATTCTTTTAATGACTATCATAATAACCGTTGTAATGTGGAGAACAATAAAAATCGATGTGCAGGTTGGAGAATTAACATTACCGAAAATTTTGCAGTTAGAAAAGTCCTTTGCAGACACTTCGGGTGAATGGAATCTTATTTTGGTCGATCGAAATCATTATATTCCAAATAATTATCAAGTAGAATTGACAGAATTATCGAATGGTAAAAAAGTAGATTCACGGATTTATCCAGAATTACAACAAATGTTCTTCTGAAAAAGTATATCAATGGTTAGACGAAAATGCATATAAATATGGGTTTGTAAAACGTTACCCGGAAGATAAAACGGATATAACAGGAATTAGTAATGAACCATGGCATTACCGTTATGTTGGAACGACTGTCGCTAAAATAATGAAAGAAGAAAATTTATGTTTGGAAGAATATTTAGAAAAATATAAATAAAAACAAAAGAAAATCCTAACTTTTTTAATAGTAGGATTGTTATATTATTTAGAAAACAGAGGGAGGCAAATTTGCGAATGGAATACAAAACTGATTCTTTGTTAGTACATCTAGCAAGAGCAGGAGATGAAGATGCGTGTGAAAAACTGGTCAAAAAATATTACTCAAGTATATATCAATATTGTTTGCTACATATCAATGATCCCTATGAGGCAGAGGATTTGACACAAGAAGTGTTTACACGTTTCTTTTCCAATTTATATAGATATAAAGAATATGGAAAAGTTAAGAATTATCTTTATACAATTGCCGGAAATACCGTTAAAAATTATTACAAAAAGAAAAAAGATATTCCATCAGAGGAACTGCTAAAATCAGAGGACTGTAGTAAAAATCATGTAGAAGAGCTAGGAGTCCGATTAACTATTGAACAGGCAGTGAGAAAGTTACCGGAAGAAATTAGAGAAACGGCAGTTTTATATTTTTTTCAGGAATTGAAGCAAAGAGAAATTGCAGAATTACTTCATATCAAACTTTCTCTTGTAAAATATCGAATCGGAAGAGCAAAAGAACTTTTAATGAAAGAGTTGGAGGTGAAAAAAGATGAAGAATTATAAGCAACAAATAAAGGAATATAAAGAGGAGATTGAAGAAAAGTATGTAAGGGCTGAAGCAGAGAACAAAACAGTAAAAGCATGTCAGAATATTTTGTCAGAGTCGGTTTTATCGAAACAATCGCATAGAACATCTTATTTTGAATTTTTGTATGAGCAGACAAAATTCATAAAAAAAAGATGGTGGATTTTACAAGGTTGTGTTCTTATGTGTCTATGGATATGGTTGAGTAATTATACGTCAGACATAAAAGATATGATGAGGATTATGGGAATATCTGCCACAATATTTGTGGTTCTGATTATCCCGGAAATTTGGAAAAACAGAAGAAATGGTGCGATTGAGATTGAGCAGGCGTCTTATTACACACTGCGTCAGATTTGTACAGCAAGAATGTTAATGTTTGGAGTAGTGGATCTGGTGATCGTTATGGTGTTTTTGGCAATTACATATCAAACAACAATACTCTCGTTAAGTGATTTGGTGGTTAATTTTTTGCTTCCGGTAAATGTTTCATGTTGTATATGTTTTCGTGTATTGTACAGCAGATGGGAAAAATCAGAATATATAGCAGTGCTTTCCTGTCTGGTATGGGTTGGTTTATGGATGATGATTGTTGCAAATGATGTTATTTATCAGAAAATTGTAACTCCGGTATGGGTGGCTATGCTGATATTGACTTTTGTATATTTTATTTTTTGTGTTCAGAAGTCATTGCTATTTGATGAAAAAATTTTGGAGGATTACACGTATGAAATTAGAATTTAAAAATGTAACAAAACAATACGGAGAAGTAAATGCTGTTAATAAAGTGAATTGTGTTATGGAAAAAGGAATTTATGGACTGCTTGGAGTAAATGGAGCAGGAAAAACCACATTAATGCGTATGCTTTGTACGATTGTTCAACCATCAGAAGGACAAATATTATGGAATGGTAAAGATATATGGAAACTAGGAGGTGAATACCGAGAAGTTCTGGGATATTTACCACAGGATTTTGGATATTATCCAGATTTGACCGTATATGATTATATGATGTACATTTCTTCTATAAAAGGGTTAAAAATGCCGTTTGCCAGAAAAAAAGTGAAGCAATTATTAAATCAAGTAGGAATGGAAAAATTTAGTAAAAGAAAAATGAAGAATTTGTCTGGAGGAATGGTTAGACGTGTAGGAATAGCACAGGCGATGTTAAACGATCCGCAAATTCTTGTCCTGGACGAACCTACCGCTGGATTAGACCCGAATGAAAGAATACGTTTTCGTAATTTAATTAGTGAATTGTCGGAAGAACGTTTGGTGCTTTTGTCTACACATATTGTATCGGATATTGAATACATTGCGAATAACATTATGTTAATGAAAGATGGAGAACTTTTTTATGCAGGTACTGCGGAAGATTTAGTATCTTCTATGAAAGAAAAGGTATGGCAATGTAATGTTTCGAGAAGTATGATAGACAAATATATGAATGAATATTTGGTTGGAAATATAAAAACAACAAAAACCGGAGCAGAGCTTAGAATTATTTCAATAGAAAAGCCAACAGAAGATGCTGTGGCTGTAGAAAAAAATCTGGAAGATGCATTTCTATTTTATTTTGGAGAAAAATCGGAGGAAAAACAAGATGCTTAAATTAGAATTAAAACGAATTTTTTCAAAGAAAATTAATGTATTTGCAATCGGATTGGCATTGATACTTGCTGTCATTTTTAGCGGATTTGCAGTTACAAGTAATCGCTATGTGGATGAGAATGGAAATGCTAGTACTGGAATTATGGCAACAAGAAAACTTACAGATAACAGACGAGCATGGAAAGGTACATTGACAGAAGATGAACTTGGAAAAGTTATAGAACAAAATAAAAATGCGATGACACAATCCTCAGAAGAAAATGCGATTTATGGAACGACATTACAACCGATAGATGATATTAGGGGTTTTATAATATCGGTATTAACACCGGATGCAGAATATGATGAAAGTGTTCTGAATCAAATTACAGAAGAAAATGTGCAAGAGTTCTATGACACTTATCATAAAAATATGGAAAAGATGGCAGAAGAATATGGAAAGACTTCTGTTCAGAAAAAATACTTGGAAAAGAAATATAATGAAATAAAATTACCAGTAGAATACGAATCTTATAGTTCGTGGGATACTATGATTATGTATGTAGAAACGTATTCTATTATTCTGGCAATCATAGTTGGTTTTATTTGTGCTGGAATATTTGCAGATGATTTTCAGACAAAAGCAGATGCAGTATTTTTCTCTACAAAGTATGGACGTACAAAAGCTGTTAAAACAAAAATACTGGCAGGAATAGTTACGACAGTTATGATCTATTGTATGGGGATTATATTACTTAGTGTGATTTGTTTTGGAATTATGGGAACCAGTGGTATGAATACACCTTATCAAATGTATCAGGCGTATAGTATTTACATTATGTCATATGGACAATACTATTTGTTGACAGTTGTATGTGGATTTATAGCCAGTATGCTGGCGGCTTCAGTGTCTATGTTAGTAGCGGCTAAAATGCATACAATTAGTGTCGCTGTTTGCATTCCGTTCTTTTTATATTGCTTATTGCCATTTATAGGACGGGCACTTTCTGGGTATACAACGCTTTTCAATTTGATACCAACAATTTTGACAAATGTACAGGCAAGTGTAAAAGTCCCACTTATTTATCAGATTGGGAATTGTGTATTTCGACAAATTCCGCTTGTAATGGTAATGTATACAGTGATGGCAATAGCCTTACTGCCTTTTATTTATAAGAGTTTTCGCAGATACGGAAATAAGTAAAAATTGTATTCATACTCATGAAAAACAAAGTAAGTAAAATATTTTCTGGAAAAATCAAAGCATAATTTAAAGATTTAAGGCGGGCAAGTTGCCCGCCTTTTGACGATGTCTCACGATACCAACAAATATATCGGCGAACTGTACTGCAGGAGTTACAGCAGAGCTGACAAACAAAGGCATTGGTTCTTTGGTAAGGGCGTGTACCTCAGCAATATCAAGGTAAGCCCCATATTTTCTTTTTCTGCATCGGCACGCTCATAGATTACTTCGGCGGCGGTATGCTTGTGGGCAGCCCAGTGCATTTTGTTTTGAACCTGTTTGAAGAACAGAACAGAGCTTTCAGCATGGGGATCATAATCAATGCTGGTTGCATAGATTAAGTTAAGAATTTTGACATAATTGTAAAACACATCATATTTGCAATTGTTTGATAAATATGATGTGTTTTTTCTTTTGT
>OHXB01000309.1_pt1 | contig 10715 bp, 5 predicted proteins | sample 1579811 | NCBI WGS metagenome assembly OHXB01 (sample SAMEA3882533, study PRJEB24775) | human gut metagenome | biome: human-associated habitat; feature: intestine environment; material: feces | place: Netherlands | collected 2009/2010 | reverse complement strand
CCTTGATGAAGCCCTTCGCATCCTCGGCTGTCCAACCATGCTGCATTTCACCATACTCACCGAGCTTAGACTTGGTCAAATCGTCTGGTGAGTCGATACCTACAGTCTGGAAACTGTATGGACGGAGCTTCAAGATGGCTGTACCGTTTACGTTGCGCTGAGAAGAAGTCAGCATGGCCTCGATATCGGGCATGACGGGCTCCAGGTACTGGCTCTCGTGGAGGAACATTCCGTACCAGTTGCCTACCTGGTCCTTCCAATACTGCTGCCACTTGCTCAATGTGCTCTTCTCCAACAGGCGGTGTGCCTCGATGATGAGCTTAGGAGCTGCAGCCTCGAAAGCTACACGACCCTTGATACCGATGATGGTGTCACCCACGTTGCAGTCGCGACCGATGGCATAAGAAGCACCAATCTCCTCAATCTTCTGGATGGCAGCCACCTTGTCATCAAACTTCTCGCCGTTGACAGCCACGATCTCACCCTTCTCGAAGGTAATCTTCAGTTCAGCCTCTTCTTCCTTGGCAGTAACGTGCTTCAGATAAGCCTCCTCAGGAAGACCCTGGGTTGGGTCGAGAATCTCACCACCGCAGATACTGGTTCCCCAGATACCTACGTTATAAGAATATTTCAATTTGGTGAAGTCTGCATAGAAACCGTGCTCGTTCAGGTAGTCAACCTCCTCCTTACGAGAAAGCGCCTTGTCACGTGTCAAGGTAATGATTTCTACACCAGGAGCCATCACCAGGAAGGTCATATCGAAACGGATCTGGTCGTTGCCGGCACCTGTACTTCCGTGAGCGATGGCGTCAGCACCAATCTCCTTGGCGTAGCGTGCGATGGCGATGGCCTGGAAGATACGCTCTGAAGATACAGAGATAGGGTAACAGTTGTTGCGGAGTACATTACCGAAAATCATGTATTTCAATGATTTCTCGTAATATTCGTGGGTAACGTCGAGAGTGACGTATGCCTTGGCGCCCAACTTATATGCGTTCTCCTCGTTGGTCTTCAACTGCTCGGCAGAGAAACCACCTGTGTTAGCGCATGCTGCATAAACATCCCAGCCATCCTGGGTCAACTTCATTACTGTGTATGATGTATCGAGACCGCCGCTAAAAGCGACTACAACTTTCTTATTTGCCATTTTATTTTATGTTTAATATGGATGAATAATATTTAGATGGCATTCTTGCCAACACCTTAAATTATATGTAAGGATTTAAATTTCTGCAGATGGACCGTCAATCTTGCGGATTCTCTCAATCACTTCCTGAGGAAGCTTGATAGGCAGATGCTCCTCTGGGTCGAAGAGCATGGCGGTGCAGATGCAGTATTTGCGGTTGGTGCGATGGAGGACATCCACATTGATGCAACCCTCGCAACCACGCCAGAAAGACTCGTCATCGGTCAGGTCGGCGAAGGTAACAGGAAGATAACCCAGCTGGGTGTTCATCTTCATGACAGCCGAACCGGATGTCAAAGAGAAAATCTTGGCATGAGGCCATCGCTGTCGGGCAAGCGTAAAGGTAAGGTTCTTGATGCGTTTAGCCAGTCCCATACCACGGAAGTCTGGGTGAACGATCAAACCTGATGTGGTAACATAGTGCTTGTTGCCCCATGTTTCGATGTAGCTGAAACCTGCGAACTTCTCGCCCTGGAGAGCGATGACAGCCTTGGCTTCGCGCATCTTGGTGGCAACATACTCTGGTGAACGCTTGGCGATACCAGAACCACGCTTCTTTGCAGCTTCTGCAATTGTAGTCAGAATGGTGTCGATGTACTTGATGTGACTTTCGTCAGCCACCATTACTTTAACTTCTTCCATTTTCTCTTTATATTTTGAATGTTCTTATTTGTAATCTGTTGTTTTAATACCTGTCAACCATCAATTAATATCTATGATTGAGCTCCGGAATCACTTCCGACAAGATGTCGATGATTTCCTCTTCTGTAGTACCCTTCTTCTTGACCAGGAAGATGGTGTCATCTCCTGCGATGGTTCCAAGAATTTGAGGAATATCGCTGTTGTCGATGTTGTAGGCGATACTGCTCGCATATCCCGGACGTGTCTTGATAACTACCATGTTGCCTGAGAAATTGATGGATTGAAATCCTGTACTCAGTCCCATCTTGCTGATGGACATAGGGTGAGTGACACGTTTGTAGAGTGCATCATTGGGTAAGACGTATGCGTATTTTCCGCTGGATGAAGCAGCCTTGGCTACCTTGAGCAGCTTGAGGTCGCGGCTCAATGTGGCTTGCGTTATCTCAAATCCTTCTTTGTGCAAAGCTTGCAAGAGTTGTTCCTGCGAACTTAGCTCTTGGCTAGAGATAAGCATCTTTAATGCTTCTAATCTGTTGTTCTTTACTTTCATACGCTGTATTTTTATTCGTTTGTGGTTGCAAAATTACAATAAATATATGAAAACGCCAAGAAAATATGTATAAAATTTGCATATTTACGATAAATTGTTGTAGGATGATAGGAATATGCAGGAAATATGCAGTATAAATATGCGCACTGTGTGTTTGGGATACAGTGTCGAATAGCTTTGGCTTGTTTTCTGGTATTTCCTTAGGCTTTATATATACGTTTGAAATCATTCTAAAAGTGGGTTGCAGGAATAAAAGACGGATTTTTTGTTGATTCTTGCATCTTTTTTACTTAAAAACTTGCATTTATAGTTTTTTTTATTTATTTTTGCAGCAACTAATCTTTAAGCCGATGAATAAATTAACGCTAAACTTATTGATTTTACTAACCATACCCTGTATTCTCTATGGTAACTTCAATGTGATGGATTTCGGTGCTCGAGGTAACGGAATCAGTGATGACGCTATCGCCATTCAGAAAGCTGTGGATGCTTGTACGAATGCCGGAGGGGGAGATGTGGTCTTTTCCGCCAATCATACATTCCTTTCAGGACCCGTACAGTTGAAATCGAATGTGAACATCGTTCTGAAAACCAATTCCGTCTGGAAAGCCAACCCCGATGAGAGTATCTATCATCTCAGCGCCTTCGGTAAGAACGAGGGTGAGGGTATGATGTGGATATGGGCGAAGGATGTGGAGAATCTTTCGTTCTCTGGGCATGGTACGATTCATGGCAATGGTATCAAGTTTATGGGTGCTGAACTTTTTGATAGTTACGAGCTCAAGCCGGTCACTACTTTCGATCCCCGTCCGCATGTGCTTACCCTGATGGGAGTCAGGAATCTTAATATCCGTGATATTACGATACGGGAAGGTGCTTACTGGACGGTGCATCTCATCGGTTGCGATGGGGCTGTGATTGACGGCATCAATCTTCTCAACAATCTCAAGATTCGTAATGGTGATGGTATTGATATCGATCATAGCAAGAATGTGCGCATTGCCAACTGTCATATCACCAGTGGCGATGATGCTATCTGCCTGAAAAACCGTCGTGAGTTTGAAGAGTATGGTTCTTGCCACGATATCGTTGTAACGAATTGTGTGATGGAGAGCCGCAGCTGTACCGTGAAGATTGGCAGCGAGAATATGGATTCCATCTATAATGTGGTTATCGACAATTGCGTGATTAAGGGTAGCAACCGTGGTCTAGGTATTCAGAACCGTGACGAGGGAACCGTGAGCAATGTGGTTTTCTCTAACATCATTCTGGATTGCCAGCTATGGAGCGATGTATGGTGGGGCAAGGCAGAACCTATTTACGTTACTTCTTACCCTCGTGCCAATGGAAATCATAAGGATGCCAACTGGCGATTCCCTAAAGGTCAGACGGTAGGAAGATGTGGCGAGGTGAGCCATATCTACTTCAATCATATTTATGCTACTTCAGAAAACGGATGCTTTATCGGCGGAGATACCCGGGATAAAGTAAACAATATCTATCTCAGCAATGTACATCTCAATTTGAAGAAACTGACAGGCTATGATGGTGGCGTATATGACAAGCGTCCATGTCGTGGCGAGGGCTTTATATATAACCTTAATTCCGCAACACTTGCGGATTTTAGGTATAATAAGGTATATGGAGTCTATGTAGAGAATGCCAGGGATGTAGAGATTGATGATCTGAGAGTGCAGGTTGGACCGAAAGTAAACTATGGAGGAAAAACTTTCGGTATAGATGACTAGAAAAACAATCTTTTAATAGAATTGAAACTAAAATCTTAAACAGGTGTAATAAGGTAGTACTACCTTTGTATCCGATTATTAATAACAAAATCTAGTAGTTATGCAAATAGTACAAAAGACAAATGGAAGAAGCATGAAAAGAGTATTGCTTTCTTCCGCCCTTCTGCTGGTGAGTACACTCACATTTGCACAAAGTAAGGTCAGCGGCACCGTGAAAGATGCCAATGGCGAACCTCTCATAGGCGTAAGTGTCATGGAGGTAGGTACTAACAATGGTGCGGTTACCGATATGAATGGTAACTATACCTTGAATGTGAAGCCGGGAGCAAAGTTGAAGCTCTCTTACATTGGATTTACGTCAAAGACCATTAAGGCAAGTGGCAATAGTCAGATTGTGTTGGATGAAGATAACACTGCCCTCAACGAGGTGGTTGTGGTAGGTTATGGTACGATGCGTCGTAAGGATGTAACTTCTTCTATCACAACAGTGAATGCCAAGGATTTGAACAAGGGTGTTTATACAGACCCTGCTCAGATGCTTCAGGGTAAGGTGCCAGGATTGGTGGTAACTTCTTCTGGCGACCCTAGTGGTTCTACCAGCATGACTCTTCGTGGTGCTTCCTCTCTTCGAACCGGAGAGGCTATGCAGCCTTATTATGTGATAGATGGTATCCCGGGAGTGGATATTTCAATGGTGGCTCCTGACGATATCGAGAGCATTGATGTCCTCCGTGATGCCTCTGCTACAGCTATCTATGGTTCACGTGGTGCCAATGGTGTCATTTTAATTACCACCAAAAGAGGCAAGGAAGGTAAATTTACTTTCAGTTATGCAGGCTCTGTTTCCACAGATAACATCAAAGACCGTACTACTTGGATGAGCGCCGGTGATTATCTGACTTGGCGTCGTTGGGCCTATTATTATTCCGATCCAAACAAATATCCGCGTGGCGATGAACCGACCATTGAAAATGACAAACAAATATTCAACGCAGCCAGTGATCCATATGCCTGGGCAAATATTGAACGTGGATGGTCTGGCAATACTTGGGACGGTTCAAAAGTACAAACCACAGACTGGGCCGATTATGTAACTCAAACAGGTATTACCACCGAACATACTATCAGTGGCTCAGGCGGTAGCGAAAAAAATCATTCGTATGTATCTTTTGGTTGGTTGAAAAACGAAGGAACAATCAAAGGTCAAGATTATACCCGTTACACCGCTAAAATAAATAATGACATGAAACTGACAGAATGGCTAACCTTGGCTGCCAGCATAAATGCCACTTACAGCGTACAAAATTATGGTATGTCGAATGACGGTGGTACTACCAGTGGACCGAAAAGTGCATATGCAGCCGCCATGCGTAACCTACCTTATGCCGTAGCTTATGACGATGAAGGAAAACGAATTGAATATCCAGGTGCTGACTCAAAAATTAAAACTGTAATAGATGAATGGAATTATTCAACCGATGAACGTAAAGTATTCCGTGCATTAGGAAGCTTCTATGCACAGTTAAATTTCGGCAAAATATGGAAACCTTTGGAAGGTCTTTCTTATAAACTTAATTTTGGTCCGGATTTCCGTTACTATCGCCGTGGAATGTTCAATTCTGCAGAAAGTACAAACCGTGAAGGTTTAAACTATGCTTCACTGACCAAAAGCACAGACTTCTCATGGACACTGGATAATCTTATATACTACAACCGTACCATTGGCAAACATGACTTCGGCTTTACCTTCTTACAAACTGCTACAAAATATGAATATGAAGCCAATAATATGAGTGGTGAAGGTATTCCTTTGGAAAGTTCCTTATGGAATGCTTTCAAATCACTAAGTTCATTAAAAAGTTGGGAATCCTCACTGACTGAAAAGCAATTGCTTTCCTACATGGCTCGTATGAATTACACCTATAAAGGGCGCTATATGCTAACAGCTTCTGTCCGTCGTGACGGTGCTTCTCAATTAGCAGATGGTCATAAATGGGCTACTTTCCCTTCTGTAGCTCTTGGATGGCGCATAGATCAAGAAGAATTTCTGAAAGAAATTTCTTGGATCAGCCAATTGAAACTTCGTCTGGGTTATGGTGTTACAGGTAATTCAGCTATTACTCCTTATCAAACCAAAGGAGGCATCTCTAGTTTATATTATCCTTTTGGCCCAAATCCTACACAAGGTTATATAGCATACGAAAACGAAGCAGGTATTACCAACACATTAGCTAACCAAAATTTAGGTTGGGAAAAAACGGCCCAATGGAACATTGGTGTGGATTTTAATTTCTTTAACGGCCGCATTAATGGTATCGTAGATGTTTATACGTCTAAAACCACTGACTTGTTAATGGCTCAAAGTATTCCTACCCTGACAGGTTATGCCCGCACTTATGCTAACGTGGGCAAAACCAAAAACTTTGGTTACGATCTGACGTTTAATTTTGTTCCTGTCCGCACCAAAGATTTTGAATGGAATATCGGAGTAAATGCCGCTTACTCCCGCAATGAAATCGTTTCACTAGCTAATGGCAAAGAAGATGATCCGGCTAATGGCTGGTTTATCGGTGAAAGTACCAACAGTATCTATACATATGAATCCGCAGGTCTATGGAAAGAAGAAGATCGTGCAGATATGGAAAAATTCAATGCCAATGGACATGACTTCCAAATTGGTATGGCACGCCCTGTAGACCAAAATGGCGATTACAAAATCGACGCCAACAATGACCGTACTATTGTAGGCCATTACGATCCTCGATGGACACTTGGATTAAATACGAACTTCACTTATAAAGGATGGGATTTAGGCATACAGCTCTACGGGCGTATGGGATTCAAATATTATGATTCCTCCGTATGGGTAGGCGGACGCTATAATGTTCGTGACTATGACTATTATAACGAAAACAACAAAAATGCAGCTCATCCTAAACCTATTTACGATGAAGGCGGAAAAGATGCGTACTACAACGAAACTTATTTAAAAAACGGTTCTTATCTAAAGATTCGTAACATTTCGTTAGGTTATACTTTCCCGAACAGACTGTTAACCCATACAGGTCTTAGCGCTTTACGCATGTATGCTCAGATTAAGAATCCGGGGTATATTTTCAGCGGCTGCAAGACATTAGATCTGGACACATATAGTAATACCTACAACAGCGGCTTTACTTTTGGCTTAAACTTGAGTTTCTAAATCAAACTAATAAAAAAATTATTATGAAATTAAATAAACACATATTAGCAAGTGTATTGGTAGGCGCACTAGCCACACCAGCCCTCACTTCCTGTTCAGATTTCTTAGATGAAAATCTAACAACTGAACGCAATACCGATTTTTTTGACACCAATGAAGGCGTACAGTCACTGGCAACCGCTATTTACTATAACCTTCGTTTCCATCATTCTTTCGAATGGGCATTCTCTACTACAAATTATGGAACAGACGAGTTCATAGTAGGAAACGATGGCAGCAACGCCATGTGGGATAGTTATATAGCCAATCTCAGTTCAGACATCGCCACAGTAAATATCAACACCACACATGCCTACGATGTATGGGATAATATGTATTCCGGTATCTCTTCCGCCAATCTTTTGCTAGAGAAACTGGAGAATTATTCGGGAAGCAATAAGAACGAACTGTCCGGCGTAGCCCACTTTATCCGTGGATTCAACTACTTTAAGCTAGTCAGCCAATACGGTGGTGTACCTATCAAACTGGCTTCTTCCAATACAGTGGAACGCGAATTTTCCCGCGCCTCAGCGCAGGAAGTTATGGAACAGGTATTCAGTGATCTGACAGCCGCTTATGGTGAACTTCCTGAAAATGAAGCAGAAGAAGGTCGTCTTACCAAGTACGCAGCTGCCCATTTCCTTGCCAAAGCATATCTATGGCGTGCCAGTGAACTCAATGACAATTGGAATTCCAGTACAAAAAGCAGTGATTTGACCAATGTTGTCAAGTATGCGACAGAAGTCATCAGTAAACACCCGCTAGCTCCCAACTTCAAAGATTTATGGAATTATACAGAAGTCGATGGTCCTAATGAGCAACTGAATGAAATCATACTAGCAGCCCAACGCACTTCTGCCGATGCCACCAAAGGGCAGTACGGTAATGAGCAACACCTTTATTTTTGCAGCCAATACCGCGACTTACCAGGTATGGCCCGTGATATTGCCGGTGGGCGTGAATACAACCGTCTGCGTACCACATACTATTCTTATAATGTATATAACCATCTGAACGATTCCCGCCTTTGGAAAACCTTCCGTACCAAACAAAACGGTAACCGTTCTGCTTGGAATGCCGGAGGCGTGGACTATGTAGCCGGCGACCGCTCTGTCATGTTCTTACTGAACAAACCCGGTGACAGTCGTGTTACCGCCCCCCAAAGCAATGCCACCTTGGCTGATGCTGAAACAAAGAAACCCGTTTCCACTGTCTTCGCACTCTATCCAGCTGGAACTACTGCTACAGACGATGCTTACATTAAATACTATGCCACTTGCAGCAAATATGCCGATGGCTCACGTAAATCCATTTCCGAAGAACAAGGTAATCGCGATGGTATTTTGGCGCGATCAGCAGAAGACTATTTCTTCCTTGCTGAAGCCTATATCCGCCAAGGAGACTACTCTAAAGCGGCAGAATATCTGAATGTCATTCGTCGCCGTGCTGAATGGAAAGCAGGTGAAGACCGCCAGGAACACGTAGATGGTGGGGCCGCCTTCCATGAAGGTTCTTTGGGATGGGGTATTTGGGGTGCTGATGCTGAAATTTCTACTTACTGTAATCGCAGTTCCTATTATGAATCAAACAATCTGCAACTAGGCTCACTGGATGCTATTCCATCCAATCTAGAAGTAACAGATATCACTTCCATTGCTTCTTTACCAGCAGAAGATCAGGCTATCTGTGAGAAGTTGGGTTACAGTAGTGCTTATGATGTGGCCATGTGCTTTCTCTTAAACGAAAAAAGTCGTGAAATGATGGGTGAATTTGTCCGTTGGGAAGACTTGGCACGCACAAAAACATTGGAAGCTCGTGTAAAGGCCTACAACAAGAATGCAGCTCCAAACTTTAATCCAAACAAGCATTATCTGCGTCCGATACCACAAACTTTCCTTGATATCATCCAAAAAGATGGTCATGCGCTGACAACTGAAGAAAAGAGTGCTATGCAGAATCCTGGCTATTAATTATAAAATCAACGGAAACTCATCTGAAGTAACCAAAGGTGAGTTTCCGTTACTTTATCCAGCTTATGAAAAGAATCTATTTAACACTAGGAATAATAACCGTACTAGGAGTATCTTCATGTCAACAAGCTTCACAATCAGTTGCTTCGGCAAACGATACCAACACCCCGTTACATTTATTAACTCCAGACTATTCCATCCCCTACAAAGAATGGAATATAACTGAAATCAAACAATGCCTTGATCGTATATTCTCTTATCTTGACCAAACAACTCCACCTCGCGTTATTGACCGAAAATCCGGAAAAGAAATAACAGACTATACACAAATCAACCAATATTCACAACTGGAAAGAGGAAACTTTCGACTGGCTAGTTATGAATGGGGAGTTACCTATTCAGGTATGATGGAAGTGGCACATGCTACAAGTGACTCCAAATATCAAGAATATGTATCAAAACGATTTCGTTTCTTATCAGAAATGGTTCCTTACTTCAGCCGTCTCACTCAAGAATATAATGTAGTAGACGGACAGATGCGACAAATCATACAACCCAGTACCTTGGACGATGCCGGAGCTATGTGTACAGCCATGATAAAGATGCAACGTATCCTTCCCGATTTAAACTGTAAATCCATAATTAATAACTACATGGATTTTATAGAACATAAAGAATACAGACTGCAAGACGGAACTTTCGCCCGGATGCGTCCACAAGCCAATACACTTTGGCTAGACGATATGTATATGGGAATTCCCGCACTTGCACAAATGGGGATTTACACCGGGGAAAAGCATTACTTCGATGAAGCGGTCCGTCAGATTCTTCAGTTTTCCAAACGTATGTTTGTAGAAGAGAAAGGACTCTACATGCACGGATGGGTAGAAGGCGCAAGCACTCATCCGACTTTCCATTGGGGACGTGCCAATGGATGGGCATTACTAACATTGACCGAGGTACTTGAAGCACTTCCTCAAGAACATACCGAATGGAAAAATATCCTAAAACTTTATAAAGCACATGTAGCAGGAATTGCCGCCTGTCAGTCGGGCAATGGATTCTGGCATCAATTACTAGATAGAAACGACTCATATTTGGAAACATCTGCTACAGCCATTTACGTATATTGCATTGCACGTGGTATCAACAATGGCTGGCTGGATGCAGTATCATACGGTCCTGTAGCACAATTGGGATGGAGTGCCATATCCACTCAAATCAATGAAAAAGGACAAGTTGAAAATACCTGCGTCGGTACCGGCATGGCTTTTGACCCAGCATTTTACTATCATCGTCCGGTAAATGTATATGCAGCACATGGATATGGACCAGTTTTGTTGGCAGGAGCTGAAATGATTAATTTACTAAATAAATA
>OHXB01000305.1_pt1 | contig 10758 bp, 8 predicted proteins | sample 1579811 | NCBI WGS metagenome assembly OHXB01 (sample SAMEA3882533, study PRJEB24775) | human gut metagenome | biome: human-associated habitat; feature: intestine environment; material: feces | place: Netherlands | collected 2009/2010 | reverse complement strand
TCAAAGCCTCGGCATAAGCCATACCAAAGCCCTGTGCCTCATAAACCTTGGTGTAATCCTGCACAGCCAGGATGGTCACGCCCAACACACAGCAGTTGGTGGTGATCAGCGGCAGGTACACGCCAAGGGACTGATACAGTGCATGAACGTAACGCTTCAGCACAATTTCGATCAGCTGGACCAACACAGCGATGACCAGAATAAAGATGACCGTCTGCATATAGCCCAGGCCGTTGGCATCCAGCAGAAAGATCTGCAGCGGGAAGGTAACAGCGGTTGCGATCACCATGACTGCAATAACAGCCGCGCCCATACCAACGGAGGAATCCAGCTTTTTGGAAACGCCCAGGAACGGGCAGATGCCAAGGAACTGGACCAGAACATAGTTATTAACAAGGATCATGCTAAAGAAGATGGTAGCAAAGGTTGCAACAGTCTGGCTCATTCCTTAGCACCCCCTTCCTCGGTTTTTGCTTTGTCGATTTCTTCCAGCATCACATCGCCGCAGGTTTTGCGCTCAATGGGCTTGTTCAGCTTCTTTTCAATGTACACACACAAAGCCATCAGGCAGCCGAACACGAAGAAACCGCCGGGGGCCTGGTTCATCAGGCTCATGCGGTCAATGCTTTCCGGGATGATGGTAATTCCCATCCAGGTGCCGTTGCCCAAAATCTCACGCACAGAGGACATGAGCAGCATGGTCAGGATGTAGCCGCAGCCCATGCCCAGGCCATCCAGTGCAGAATCCACAACGCTGTTCTTGCAGGCAAACATCTCGGCACGGCCCAAAATGATACAGTTGACAACGATCAAGGCCAGGAACACGCCCAAAGCTTTGTACAGTGCGGGCACATAAGCCTGCAGTACCATCTGAACGATGGTAACGAAGGTTGCAATGATAACAATGTAGCACGGCAGATGCACTTTGGCCGGAATGACCTTGCGCAGTGCCGAAATAACGATGTTAGAGCAAACCAGAACGAACGTCATGGCCAGGCCCATGCCCAAAGCGCCGGATACCGTGGTGGTAACAGCCAGTGCCGAGCAGCAGCCCAGAACCAGGCGCAGAACCGGGTTTTCGCGGATGATGCCGGCGGTAAAAATGCGCCATTTGCTTTGTTTTTCAGCCATTTTAAGCCACCCCCGCAATTTCATTATTGTAGCAGTCGATTGCGCTGTTGATGGCGCTGACAACTGCACGGGAAGAGATGGTAGCGCCGCCGATTGCATCAACGGGGTTGCCAACCTCTACCTGCTGGGAAGCGCTCCAGCCGACATAACCGCCGTAGAAGCTCTCTTCGCCCGTCTTGGAACCGATACCGGTGGTCTGGGTGGAAGCATCCACAGACAGAGCGGTCAGGGTGCCGGTGGTATCAAATGCAGCGTACACGGTAACCAGGTTGCCGCTGTAGCCTGCTGCGGTGGACTGCACAACAGCCATGCCGTCTGCGGTCTTAACTGCGCCGGTCACATTGGCGGTGGTAACAGTAACATCCTGCAGATCATCCGCCGTGGTGCCTTCCGGCAGAACGGACAGATAAGCCGCCAGGGTCTCAGCCTTGGTGTTGGCTTCAATGATGGGTGCGGTTGCGTTGTTCAGCACAGCCAGCAGCGCGCTGCAGACCAGGCAGATCACAACCAGAACAATGACCGGAAGAACCAGTGCCTTAAAGTTGGATTCCTGTTCCGGAGCCTTTGCATTGTTTTCAGCCATTATTCTTTCCCCCCTTTCGCAGCTTTCTGGGGCTTTTTGTAGCCCAGCGGGGTCTGGTGGCCCCAGGCGTTGAACCACGGGGTCATCAGGTTGCCCAGCAGGATGGCGAAGCTCATGCCTTCGTTCATGCTGGCAAAGTTACGGATCAGGAAGGTAACCAGACCGATGAACACGCCATAGAACAGCTTGCCCTTGGTGGTGAAGGGGCTGGTGACGTAGTCGGTGGCCATGAACACAGCGCCGAACAGCAGGCCGCCGGACATGCAGTCCAGCAGGGCAATGTACGGGTCACGGGTAGCCAGCAGGGTCAGAACATACATCGTGCCAACGATGGAAGCCGGGATGGTGAACTCGATGGTGTGGGTAAACAGCAGATAAGCCAGGCCCAGCAGGATGGCGATCACACAGGTTTCGCCCATCATGCCGCCATGGATGCCCAGCAACATATCCACAAAGCTGACGCTGTGCAGGTCAACGGCTGCGTTCAACGGGGTAGCGGATGCCAGGGCGTCCACTGACATATCCGGGTAAACGTAAGCCGTCATGCGGGAGGTAAAGCCCAGGAACAGCACGATACGGCCAACCAGCGCAGGGTTAGCAAAGTTATAGCCCAGACCGCCGAACAGCTGCTTGATGATAACAATAGCAACCAGTGCGCCCACAATGGCAATCCACAGCGGCATGCTGACCGGCATGTTCAAAGCCAAGATCACGCCGGTAACGCAGGCAGAAAGATCCCCCACCGGGTTGGGCTTGTGCATCAGCTTGCAGTACAGGTACTCAAAAACAACACAGGCAAGGGTAGTCACTGCGGTCAGCAGGATCGCACGCATGCCAAAAATCAGCCCCGACGCCACAATGCTGGGTACCAGCGCGATCAGCACGTTGCCCATCAGGCCGCGGGTGGTCGCATTGTCCCGGATATGGGGCGAAGCGGTTACGATCAGACGATCATCCATTCCTTATTTCCCTCCTTTGCGCAGTTCGCCCATGTACCAGGCCTTTGCCAGGCCCATGTTCTGGGCCACAGGGCGCTTGGCCGGGCAGGCAAAGGTGCAGCTGCCGCAGGCCACGCACAGATCCACGCAGCGTGCTTTCAGCGCATCAAAATCTTTTTCGGCAAAGTTTTCCAGAATTTCGACCGGTTCCAAACCCATGGGGCAGGCGGCAATGCAGCGCCCGCAGCGGATGCAGGGGTCAGGCTCCGGCAGGGTGGCCATTTTGCGGCTGAACAGCAGCAGGCCGTTGTTCTGCTTCAATACCGGGTAATCAGCGCTCGGCGAAGCACCGCCCATCATGGGGCCGCCAAAGATGATCTTGCCCAGCTCAACATCCGGCTTAATGCCGCCGCATGCTTCGATCACATCGCGGTACAGAGTGCCGATGGGCACTTCAATGTTCTGCGGCTTGGCAATGGCATCGCCTTCCACGGTAACGCGCTTGGTGGTCAGGGGCACACCGGTCTTCAGGAACTTGCCCAAGGTAGAAACGCTGGTCACGTTCATGATGATACAATGTACGTCTGCAGGCAGGCCCGGTTTGCCGGAAGGACCGATCTGCGGCACTTCGCGGCCGGTGCAGGTCTCGACGAGCGTTTTCTCGGCGCCCTGCGGGTAGCGCATCGGCAGGCCCTTGACCTCGACGCCCTTCATCTCGCGGGTCAGCGAGGTGAGCAGGTCGATGCACTCGGGCTTGTTGCGTTCAATGCCGATGATGCAGTGCGGGATCTCGCAGTACTTCATGACAGCGGTGATGCCGGAGATGATCGTGTCGCTGCACTCCAGCATCTCGCGGCAGTCGGTGGTCAGGTAGGGCTCGCACTCGGCAGCGTTGATGAGCAGCGTGTCGATGGTGTTGGCCGCCAGCTTGACATGCGTCGGGAAGCCGGCGCCGCCGACACCCACCAGGCCGCAGGCCTGCACGGCAGCCAGCAGGCTGGCTTTGTCGGTGACGACGGGCGGCACACAGGCCGGATCAACGGTCTGCGCACCGTCGGTCTTGATGGCGACAGCCGTCGTCATCGCGCCGTTGACCATGCGCAGCGGTGCAATGTCCTGCACAGTGCCGGACACACTGGAGTAGATATTGGCGGATACAAAGCCGCCGGCCTTGCCGATCACGGTACCGACCATGACGGTGTCGCCCTTTTTGACGACAGGCTCCGCGGGCGCGCCGATGTGCATCGACATGGGAATGACGACGTGCTCGGGCACCGGCATCTTGTTGGTCGGCTGCCCGGCTGTCGCCTTCGTGTGCGGTACGGCAGCACCCTTGGCAGAGCGCTTTAGGGACTTGAACAATCTGATTTCCCCCGTTTCTCTGATTTTTCTCGCCGCGGACGGGATTTCTGCTCCCCCGCCCGTGGTGGATAACTATACGGATTTATTGTACCATTTTTCAAAAGCATGTCAAGCAACCAAGTATGACAAAAGGTCGATTTTGCATCGAACACGCAAGATTTGCAACAATTTGGGCAATCGCCGCAGAATAAAAGGCTGTATAAAAATTAACAATCCCACAAAGAAAAACCCTGGCAGATGTCGGTCTGCCAGGGGTGATATGGTAGGGGCCGGGCATGCCCGGCCCGCAGCCTTCCCATAAGATGTCGTTGGCCGTCATGCTGCGGGCCGCACATGTGCGGCCCCTACCGCGCGGCCGCACAATGGAACTGTGAGGCCACGCAAGCTGCTGCGGCGGCCTGTGGGCAGGCCGCCCTACGTCCTCCCGCTTACGGAATTTGCAGGGAAAAATTCTTCACTCCCGGGCCGTATCCCAATATCACAAACAAAAAAGGTCGTGCCGACGATCCATCGTCAGCACGACCTTTCGTATTTATACCAATTTACGCCTGCCGGAACCGGCTCAGGAACTCCACGGTCTTTGCATTCTGCGGGTGCTCAAAAATGTCGGCGGGGGTGCCTTCCTCGCAGATGACGCCGTCGGCCATGTAGACGACGTGGCTCGAAACGTCGCGGGCAAAGGCCATCTCGTGGGTGACGACGATCATCGTCAGGCCTTCTTTGGCCAGCTGGCGCATGACGGCCAACACTTCACCGACCATCTGCGGGTCAAGGGCGGACGTCGGCTCATCGAAAAGCAGCACCTCGGGCTGCATCGCCAGGGCGCGGGCAATCGCAACGCGCTGCTTCTGGCCGCCGGAAAGCTGGCGCGGCTTGGCGTGGATGTAGGGGGCCATGCCGACCTTTTCCAGATTCTCGAGTGCGGTCTTTTTGGCGGTCTCTTTGTCCTGGTGCAGCACGTAGCGCAGGCCCGCAGTGCAGTTGTCCAGCACGGTCATGTTATTGAAAAGGTTGAAGCTCTGGAACACCATGCCCACCTTGGCGCGGTAGGCGCAGGGGTCGCTCCCTTTGGCCGTGATGTCACTGCCATGGAACAGCACCTTGCCGTTCGTGGGCGTCTCCAACAGATTGATGCAGCGCAGCAGCGTGGATTTGCCGCTGCCGGACGCGCCGATGATGCAGGTCACGTCGCCCGCGTTGACGGTAAAGTCCACGTCACGCAAAACAACATGGGTGCCGAAGCTCTTGGAGAGGTGGCGCACCTCGATAACAGGCTCAGACATGGGCTGCGCCTCCCTTCATATCCAGATTCTGGGACTCATGGTTCGGGTCCGGGGCATTGTACATGCCGCTGGTGTAGGCCAGCGAGTCAGTCGTGTTCAGGTCGTAGTTCTGCGGGCCGTCCAGCGCTTTTTCCCACAGGCGCAGCAGGTAGCTGGCGAACAGCGTCATCGTCAGGTAGATGACCATGACGATGGCCGCACTCTCAAAGTAGGTGTACAGCGCACCGACAACGCTCTTGTGTACAAAGAACAGGTCGGTGATCGAGATAACGCTCAAAACAGACGTGTCCTTGATGTTGATGATGAAGTTGTTGCCGATCTGCGGGATGATGTTGCGCAGCGCCTGCGGCATGATGACGTGCAGCATCGTCTGCCAGTGGTTCATGCCGATGGCCTTCGCGCCCTCGGTCTGGCCCGGGTCGATGGAGACAATGCCGCCGCGGACCGTTTCGGCCATGTACGCGCCGGTGTTGATGGACACGATGAAGAAGCCGGCCTGCCACATGCCCATCTTGATGCCGAACACCTGCAAAAGGCCGTAGTAGATGAACACTGCCTGCACGATCATGGGTGTGCCGCGGAACAGCTCCACATAGCAGCGCAGGAAGATGTGCAGGATCTTCAGCAGCACGCGCTTCCACACGGGGTCACGCTGCTTGTCAACGGGGATGGTCTGCAAAGCGCCCACCGCAAAGCCGATCAGGCAGCCGAAAAACGTGCCGACCAGCGCCAGCAGCAGGGTCGTGCCCGCGCCGCGCAGGTACGAGAAGCCGTACTTTTGCAGCACTGTGGCACAGTTTGCGAAAAAGTCTTGCATGAGATTCTCCTTTATGATTCCTCAGCTTCACCAACACCAAGGCCCCTGCCGCGCAAAACGGCAGGGGCAGGCGGGCAAAATTACTCGCTCAGGGGCTGTACGCTGATGGCTTCGTCCATCATGGTGTTGTAGTCGTCGGTGGTCATGGTGGCCAGCACCTTATTGATGGCGTCCTTCAGGGCGGTGTTGCCCTTCTTCATCGAGATGCCGATGTTGATGTCCTCGTCGCTGACCTGGAAGTCACCGTCGCCGCCGCCGAAGTCCAGCATGACCAGGTCGGGATAGGCGGTCAGAGCAGCCTGGCCGGTGGGGTGGTCGGTGACGACGATGTCGCACGCACCGCTGTTCAGGGCTACCAGCATGGCGGGGGCCGTCTCCTGCGCGGGCAGGATGTTGGCGTTCTCGATCTGCGGCAGGCAGGTGTCATACCAGATGGTGCCCAGCTGGCTCGTGGCGGTGGCACCGGCCAGGTCAGCCACGCTTGCAGCATTGGCATAAGCGCTGTCCTTCTTCGTCAGGGTGACGATGGAGGCATAGTAGTACGGGTCGCTGAAATCGACCTGCGCGGCGCGCTCCGCCGTGATAGACTGACCGGCAATGACGCAGTCCACATCGCCGCTCATGACGGCGGGGATCAGGCTGTCCCAGTCGAGCTTGACGATCTGGACCTTCTGGCCCAGCGCCTCGCCAATCTTCTTGGCCATCATGACGTCGTAGCCGTAGGCGTAGTCGCTGGAGCCGCGGATCTCCACAGCGCCGTTGGCATCATCGTTCTGGGTCCAGTTGTAGGGGGCGTAGGCGCACTCCATGGCAACGGTCAGGGTGGTGGGGTCACCGTCGCCGTCCGGGGCGGCGGTGGTGTCAGCGGTGGCCTCGGTGCTCTCGGCTGCGGTGGAATCCGCAGCAGGGGAGGCGGCGGAGGCGGTGTCGGCGCCGGAGCCGCAGGCGGTCAGACCGGTAGCCATCACAGCGGCAAGGCTCAGGGCCAGCGTGTTTTTAAGCTTCATGGTTTGTGTTCTCCTTTATAAATTTCCCTCATATTCATGCAAAAAGCCCCGGTGTTCCACTGTGCGGATCACCGGGGCCAAATGCCTTATGACTGCCGAATGGTGCAGTGTAATGCCGCGCCATTGCGGCCGTATAAATATTACCTCAATACGGTATATTTGTCAAGTGCTGTTTGGATTAAACAGCAGCCTTTTCGCTGTTCTTTTCGCTGGCCTTGTAGCCCTTGACACTGTGGAACACAATGTTCAGGCCCAGGACGATCAGCAGGATCGCAAGGATCAGCTGCAGACCGTTGGCGATAAAGACAGCGCCCCAGGTGGTCTCACCGGCGGGGATGGCAGTGGCGGCAGCGGCAGAGATGGCCTTGACCATTGCAATCAGGCGCTGCACCAGAGCGGTGAAGGTGACACAGAGCATGATGACCAGCGGCGGGAACAGCATCTTGTTGTTGCGGCCCGTGACCTTGAGGAAGACGCACAGGGTAGCCAGGACCAGAGCGCTGAGCAGCTGGTTGGCGGAACCGAACAGAGGCCAGATATTGGCATAGCCGATCTGGGTCAGCAGGAAGCCGAACGCCAGCGTGACAAAGGTGGAGAAGTAGACGTTGCAGAACAGCTTGCGCCAGCCCTCGGCGTGCTCCATGTCATCCACGCTGAACAGCTCCTGGAAGCTCATGCGGCCGATACGGGCCACGGCGTCCAGACTGGTCAGGGCCAGAGCGGAAACGCACATCGTCATAAAGACGGTAGCGATGGAAACGGGCACGCCGAACATCTCAAAGAAGCCTGCGACGCCGCGGCTGAAGATCTGGAACGGGGTACCGGCGGCGGGGGTGCCGTCCGCAGCAGCGGCAGCACCGGCAACGCAGAGGGCCAGGACAGCCAGCAGGCTCTCGAGCACCATGGCACCGTAGCCGACCTTCAGCATGTCCTTCTCGTTCTCAACGGTCTTGGAAGAAGTACCGGAGGAAACCAGGCTGTGGAAGCCGGAGACCGCACCGCAGGCAACCGTGACGAACAGGATGGGGAACATGGTGCCGAGCTTCTCATTGTTGAAGCCGGTGAAAACGGGCAGGTTCATGGTGGGGTGGGCGACCAGCAGGCCGACAATCGCACCGGCGATCATAGCGCCGAACATGAAGGTGGTCATGTAGTCACGGGGCTGTTTCAGCAGCCACATGGGCAGGACCGCCGCAAAGAAGATGTAGATGAAGGTGATGTAGCTCCAGGCAGCCTTGCCCAGGATGATGGGGCAGTTCATGCCGACCACGAAGGACAGCACGATAAAGGCGATGCCGACGACGGCCTCTTTCCAACCGGAGAAGTTGAACTTCTTCTGGATCAGGCCGAAGATGACGGCGAACACCATGAACATGATGGAGACCATGCCCGCAGAGCCGTTGGTGAAGGCGGCCTCGACCTGTGCGCCGTCGGCGTCAAAGGCGTTGAAGGTGCCGGCAACCATGTCTGCAAAAGCAGCAATGACGATGCCGCAGAACAGCCAGCAGAACAGCAGGAACAGCTTGCGGCCCGTCTTGCCGATGTACTTCTCGATCAGCAGGCCCATGGACTTGCCGTCATTCTTGACGGAGGCGTACAGCGCACCGAAGTCGGTGACAGCGCCGAAGAAGATGCCGCCCAGCAGGACCCACAGCAGAACGGGCAGCCAGCCGAAAGCGGCAGCCTGGATGGCACCGGTGACAGGGCCTGCACCTGCGATGGAGGAGAACTGGTGGGCGAACACCGTCCAGCCGTTGGTGGGAACGTAGTCTTTGCCATCCTCCAGCCGCACAGCAGGAGTCTTGGCGTTGGGGTCGACACCCCAGGTCTTGGCGAGCCAGCGGCCATATCCGGCGTACGCACATACCAGGACAACCGCGGCAATCAGAACGATTACAAGCGTATTCATTTGAATGAATCCCTCTTTCCTATTAAATTTTACAATCGCTTGTGGCTACTACTTTACCGCGATGTTCGTAATTTGTCAATGAAATGTTCACAATTTAGCAATATGTCGGTTTTTGATGCAAAATGTAGAAAATTTGTGGTTTATTTTGTCTGTTTTGCTGCGTTGACAAAGGGAGAAGAAGGGGATAGTATAGGGGTAGAAACGGATGAAACGTTTCCATACTCATGAAGCGGCAAACTGACAGGGAGCGCCGCAGGGGCGGATTCCCTATCCGCCCGTGGCCGTGCGCAGCGGGGAAAACCTCCCGAGCGCACAGGAAATGCGCCCTGCGGGCTGCCGTGGATATTCTATCTGTCTATTATAGTAAAGGAGACATCTCATGAAACAGTGGCTGAAAGACGCAGTGTTCTATGAAATCTACCCCCAGAGCTTCTATGATACCAACGGCGACGGCATCGGTGATTTGCAGGGCATTATTGCTAAGCTCGACTATATCAGGGACCTGGGCTGCAATGCCCTGTGGATCAACCCCTGCTTTGATTCGCCGTTCAAGGATGCGGGCTATGATGTGCGCGACTACAAAAAGATCGCCCCGCGCTACGGCACGAACGAGGACGCCGCCGCGCTGTTCAGGGCCGCGCATGAGAAGGGCATCCGTGTGCTGTTCGACCTGGTGCCCGGCCACACGAGCGAGGAACACCCGTGGTTCAAGGCCAGCTGCAAGCCCGGGCACAACGAATACTCGGACCGCTTTATCTGGACGGATTCCTGCTTTGCCTCCGGCGACGGGATGCCGTTCATCGGCGGCGAGACAGAACGCAACGGCACGTATATCCTGAACTTCTTCAAGTGCCAGCCCGCGCTGAACTACGGCTATGGAAAGATCAACGAGAAGTGGCAGAAGCCCACCGACGATCCCGCCTGCGTGGCGACGGTGGAGGCCATGAAGGACGTCATGCGGTTCTGGCTGGACATGGGCTGCGACGGCTTCCGCGTCGATATGGCGTCGAGCCTTGTAAAGAATGACACTAAGAACAAAAAGTACACCTGCAAAATCTGGCGCAATATCCGGGATATGCTGGACGTCGAGTACCCCGAGGCCGCGCTCATCGCCGAGTGGAACGGCCCGCGTATGTCGCTGAAAAACGGCTTTGACATGGACTTTTATCTCAATTGGCAGGGCAACGGCTACAACTGGCTCATGCGCAACTATGACGGTGCGATGGACTCGAACCCGCACAACATCGGCAAGGCGTACTTCTGCAAGAACTCCGGCACCGGCATTGACAAATTCCTGGACGATTACCTGCCGGCCTACAAGGCCACCCACAAGGACGGTCTGTGGTGCTTCATCACCTGCAACCATGACACGATCCGCCCCTCCGCGGGCCTGACGACTGACGAGCTGCGGCTGGCCTACGCGACAATTTTCACGCTGCCCGGTGCACCCTTCGTCTACTACGGTGACGAGATCGGTATGCGCTATCTGCCTCTGCCCACCAAGGAGGGCGGCTACTTCCGCACGGGCTCCCGCACGCCGATGCAGTGGGACGACACGGCCAACCACGGCTTCTCCACCGCCGACGCACAGGATATCTATCTGCCTGTGGACACTGCCGCCGATGCGCCCACTGTGGCCGCTCAGGCGGACGACCCCGACAGCCTGCTGAACAGCGTGAAGTCGCTGCTGGCTTTCCGTCATGCACACGCCGACCTGAACGCAGACGC
>OHXB01000300.1_pt1 | contig 10798 bp, 7 predicted proteins | sample 1579811 | NCBI WGS metagenome assembly OHXB01 (sample SAMEA3882533, study PRJEB24775) | human gut metagenome | biome: human-associated habitat; feature: intestine environment; material: feces | place: Netherlands | collected 2009/2010 | reverse complement strand
CCTGCCGCTCAAGACAGGCGACCCGGTCTACGCCACCTTCTGCGGCCGCGTACGCATCTCGCAGTACAACAGGGGCGGTTACGGCAACCTGGTGATCATCCGCCACGACAACGGGCTGGAGACCTACTACGGCCACATGTCGAAGCAGCTCGTCAGCGCCAACGAATATGTCAAGGCTGGTCAGCCTATCGGCCTGGGTGGCAACACGGGACGTTCCACGGGTTCTCACCTCCACTTTGAGACCCGCCTTTGCGGACACGCCTTGAATCCCGCACTTTTCTTCGATTTCCCCAACCAGGATATCACGGGCGACTTCTACGCCTATCATAAGAGCAATGCCGCCAGCGAGTCGGCTCGCGCTACTGCACTCCGTGGTACGGCCTCCAGCCGTGGTTATAGCCGCGAGAACATCCAGGGTGATGGCAAGGGCGCCAGCTACAACAGCCGCCGTGGGGTAGAGGCAGAGCGCCAGTCTGCCCATGAGACCTCCTCCAGGGAAACGCGTCAGGCCCGTCCTGCCGCTACGGGAGAGATCCAGTATCACAAGGTACAGCGTGGCGAGACGCTTCAGTCGATTGCCACGGCTTGCGGAACGAGCGTTGAGCTGATCTGTAAACTCAACGGCATCGGTCCCTACACCCGCGTAAGTCCAGGCGACCTGCTGAAGTATCAGGCCAACTGATACGTCCCTGATCTCACCATGATCTAATCTCTAATAGAATCTTCCTTGCGGGCCTGCTGGCAAAAGACCGCTTTTGATAGCCCTGCAAGTTTCACGAATAGCACATCCCCTTCTCTTTGATATCTGTAAAGAGAGGGGGATGTGTCTTTTTTTATGGTTCGTCCGAAATGAAATGGTGGTTTGTTGGTGTTGTTTTCAATAGGACCGGCTGAATTGGAAAAACAACCAAAACGCCCAATACAACATATTACAACGCTACCCTTGCGCGTACCTTTCTATTATATGTTTTCCCTTTATGGCTATTCTTCGGCTTTGCCATCGGTCTTATCCTCGGTCTTGTCTGCGACCTTGTCCTCGGCCTTTTCTACCGCCTTGTCCTCGCTTTTGCTCTCGGCTTCAACCTCCACTTTTTCTTCGATATTTTCCTCTATCTTCTCTTCGATATTTTCCTCTACATTTTCTTCTGCCGTGGCCTTTGGGCGGTTGAGGCGCATGCGGATCATCTCTTGGGTGGCAGAGATCTGGTTGGTGGCATGGCGGTATGCGCTCCGGATCTGGTAGTTATAGACCAGGCAGGTGGTGAGCATATAGAAGACCACTTGTGCCCACAGGGCGTTATACTCCACCTGGATGTCCTGGATGGTTGCCCCCATCGCGTTCATGCGGACGAAGCCGCGTATGCCGAAGGTGGAGGGGATGAGCCAGCCGATCGTCTGCCATGCGCCAGGAATGCCCTCCTTGGGCCAGCTGACGCCACTGAGGAAGAGGAAGGGAACGGAGGTGAAGACCACCAGTAGCATGATGTTCTCCCTGTAGCGGACCACACACGAGATGGTCATGCCAAAGAAGATCGTGGCGAGCAGGAAGGGGACGATGAACGCCAGGTAGTCGGAGAAATGGAGCAACTGCGTGAGGTGGAACATCCTGGGCACGCCCAGCAGGACGTAGCAGGCGAGCACCATGTAGATCATGAAGTAGCACATCGACTTGCCACGGAAGATGCCGTTGTAGTGGCGGCTGACGGGCACAAGGTCGCGGTAGCGGTTGTTCTCTCGTGCCGTACCGGCAGAGAGCCCGATGCCCAGCAGGAGTGTCTGCTGGAGGATCAGGACGAGCACGCCCGGCAATAGGAAGTTGCCATAGCCCCCTGTGGGGTTGAAGATCTGTACCGCATCACAGACCAAGGGCTCGGTATTGATCTCCTCGTCACGTTCCGTGGTGCTCATCGACTTGGGCTTCTGTATCTCGCTATTGATCTCTGTCGCCACGGTCTGGGCAGTTTGATAGATGGCCTTGTAGGTCAGCATCATGCTCATGTCGCAATAGACACTCAGGTGTGACTGTTCGCCACGCCCTATCTTCTGTTCGAAGTCGGAGGGGATGTAGAGCACACCATTGGCAGCCTCCTTGCCAATGAGGTCATGTGCTTCCTGCAGGTTGTTGCAGTAGTAGGCCACGCGCACGTCGGGTGAGGCATCGACCCGTCGGAGCAGTTCGCGGGAGAGCTGCGAGTGGGAGTTGTCCACGACGGCTACGGGCACATCGTGTACCCTTTCGTTGTTGTAGATCCACGAGTAGAGGATCGGATAGCCCAAGGGGACGAGGATGAAGAAGATGAGGACGCCTTCGTCCTTGAAGGTGTTCTTCATCTCCAGCCACCAGATATAGCAGGTGTCATGGATGGATTCGGACATCGCATGGAGGATTCCTTTGATTCTTTTCATGCCTTTAGGGTATGTAAACGTATTCGAGCATGGCCTTCTTCGTGCGGTACATCGTCAGCAACGGGAGCAGGGCGAACAGCACCAGGGACGCTATGTGGACGTAGCCGTCGGCGAGCGGGAAGCCCTTGAAGATGTTGAGCTGGTAGATCATCCAGTAGTGGCGAAGCGGGAAGAGGTAGGAGAGGCCCTGTATGATGGGGTCCATGGCGGCGACGGGGAAGGTGGCGCCGCAGACGCTCACCCCGAGCACGCCCCAGAGCGAACTGATACTCATCGACATGCGCAGGGAGGGCATCAGTCCGAAGATGAAGATGCCGAAGCCTTCGCTCGCCAACACCATCAGGAGCGTGAGCAGCAGGATGGAGGACAGGCCGCCAGGGTGGGGGAAGTCGAGATGGCCGAAGATATAGATCATATAGCCGAGGAAGACCGTGGTGAAGATCAGAAACTGTGGGAGAAACTTTCCCGCCAGGGCCACGACAATATTATAACCCGAGAGGCGCATCCAGTCACGCCCCCGCCCGAACTTCAATTCCGTACCGATGGAATAGACGGTAATGAGGAATATGAAGATGCCGAAGATGCCCGGCACCATGATGCTGGAGAGGTAGATGTTGTAGTTGGACCACGGATTGCCGGTCATGTGGAGGTCGATGGTGATGGGCTGCAGAAAACTCATGATCTCCTCGCCCGACTTGCCCAGCATCTGGAGTTTCGCCTGGCCTACCGAGGCAGCCCCGAGGGCCGTGATCGTCTTGAGGTCGCGAAAGACCAGGTTGCCGGGGAGCATTATGGCCGCACTATAATAGAACGAGACGTGCGGCTGCTTGGAGGCCAGCAGGTCGGCTGTCATGCCGTCGGGAAAGAGGATGAAACCATAGATCTCGCCCCGTTGGATGGCCTTGCGCGCGTCCGCTACGCTGGGGTAGTAGTCCTTGACCTGGGTCGTCTGGAAACTGTTGAGGCGGCGCACCATGGCCCTTGTCACCTCCGACCGGTCTTGGTCCACGACACCCACGGGCAACTTTGCAGGTTGCCCCTCGTCGAGGATGGAGGTAAAAAAAAACGTCACCACGATAGGGAACACCACCATGCAGAACAGGTAGATCGGATTGCGGGCTATCTGTCCGCATTCCCGTGCCGCTACGCGCAGCGTCCGCATCAGTATCTCGCCCGGTTTCATGCTTGCTTGCGATATGGAGTAATGGTCGTTATGCTTCTATATTCTGTTATGTGTCGAGGAAGGATCCTGTGTCGAGGAAGAGTCCTATGCCGGATGCCTTCGGGATGCCTACGGGAAGGCTATCGCTTGAGGATGATGGACATGCCCGGACGCAGACCGTCGATCTTCGTCTCGGGGCGCGCCTTCACCTCGAAGGTCTTCAGGTCATACTGGCCCGTGGTCTTGGTGGCCTTCCATACGGCATAGGACCCCTGGTCCTTGATGGCATAGACCCGCATCTTGATCTGCTTGTCGAATGCAGGGACGTAGGCAGAGAATGTGTCGCCGACCTTGAGACCTTTCAGCTGGTCCTCGCGCACGTTGAAGGTGCCCCACATGTCGTCCATCATCTCGACGCTCATGATCGGACTGCCCAGGCCGACCAGTTCGCCCACCTTCGGATAGATGGTCGATACCTCGCCATCGTGGGTAGCGATCTGTACCGTCTCGCGCAGCACGGACTTCACGACCTTCACAGCCTCCTTGGCAGCCTGCGCCTGTTGGCGTGCCGCCCGTTTCGACTCGTCGCGCGCGCCCTCCTTGGCCAGTTCCCATTGTGCCTTGGTGGCGACACATTGAGCCTCGGCCACCTGCAAGGCCGCCTGCGCCTCGTCGCGCTTCTGGGCCGATACCACGCCCTCGTTGTAGAGCCTGTTCAGACGGCCATAGGTCTTCTCGGCCACCTCCTTGGCCGCTACGGCCTGCTGGTAGATCTGGTAGGCGCTCTCCACGGTCTGGCTACGGGTGGGCGCGGAGGTGAGGTCGCTCAGGGCCGTCGTGGCATTGGCCGTGGCCTGCGCCACCTTCTCCTGGGCGTCCATCTCGGGTATCTCGAGGATGGCGAGTGTGTCGCCCTTCTTGACATGGTCGCCCTCCTTCACTTTCAGATCGACGATGCGGCCCGGCAACTTGCAGGCCACGCGGTATTCGCTGACCTCTATCGATCCCTGGATGACCTCGGGGTCTTCTTTGAAAAGGAAGTAGCCCACGAGGCCCACGATGATGACGACGGTCGTGAAGCCCAGGATGGCGAGCAGGATGTTGTTATGCTGTGATTTTGCTGACATGATAGTATATATGAGCTGTTAAAATGATTATTTGCCGATTGTTCCCATCGCCTTGTGGAGCGAGGTCTGTGCCAGTCGCACGTCGATCTCCGCGTCCAGATGCTGTGTCTGTGCCATAAGCCATGCCGTCTGTGCGCGTTGCACGTCCGTGACGGTCATCACCCCCTCCTTGAATCCCAGGTTGGCACAACGCAGGTTCTCCTCCGCGGCTGCGAGGTTCTTGCGCGACTTCTCCAGTTTGAGCGTTGCCTCCTTCAGTTGGAAGCGACTTTGCTCCACCTGGAGGTTGATCTTGCTGCGCAGGTCGCTCAACTCCAGGTTGGCGATGGTCGTCATGGTCTTGGCCGAACGGGTGCGATACTTGCTCTCTCCCCAGTTCCAGATGGGCACCTGCATGACGATACCGATATTCCATACGCCCGCAAACTTCTGCTCAAAGCCGTTGAAGACATTCGGATTGGAGACGAGGTAGCCACCCGTGAGGGCGATGTGGGGCTTGTAGAGCGACTGGATGAGGCGCGTGTTGAGTTCGGTCATATCGACCAGGTTGGTCAGCATCCTCACCTCGGGGCGTGCGCTGAAGGTGGTGTCTGTGGCATAGGCCCCCATGCTCATGCGGTCGGGCATGGCCTGGGAGACGCCTTCGTCGGCTAGACGGAGCTCGCCATTGAGCGGAAGACCACAGAGTTCGCAGAGTGCCATCTTCACCAGGGCCACACCATCCCGTGCGCGTGTCAGCTCGAGGTCTGCCGTGTTGACCGCCACATCGACCTTCAGTCCGTCGGATCGTGTGGCCACGCCCTCTTGGATCATCTTCTGCACGTCCTGCTGGAGCTGCTCCACCAGCGACTTGTACTGTTCTGCCAGCCGCTCCTTGTTCTTGAGCGAAACGGCCATCCAGTAGGCGTTGTCGACGGCGTAGAGCACGGTCTGGCGCTTGTTCTCCAAATTGTTGTGTGCCAGTTCTTCCCCCTTGGCAGCCAAATCGTTGGCCGTCTTGATGGCTCCACCCATATAGACGGGTTGCGTCACCATGATGGCTCCCGTGTACATGTTCTTGTTATTGGTTCGGAATGCGTCGCGAATGGCCTGCCCGATATTGTTCAAGGCCTCCGTGGCGGGCGTGCCGGCTCCCGAGAGCATGTTGCCAAGTCGCTGGGCCACCTCCGGGCTGATGATGCCCTGCTGGGCCCACTCGGAGATGTTGGCCGACAGGTTGTTGCTGAGTTGCCCGATCGAGTTGTTGCCCAAGTTGCTGAGGCTCGACTTCTGCTCGCTATTGAGGAGGGACACCTCCTTGCTGAAATGCGTATAGCCCGCCAGTCCATCCACGCGGGGCAGGTATTTGGTCTTGGCCACGTTGTGGGCTTCTTCGGCCACTTCGATGGCAAGGCTCGACACTTTCAGTTGCCGATTGTTCTGCAAAGCCAGTTCGCGGCACCTTTCCAGCGAGAGAACGCCTTGTGCATACGAGCCAACCATACCGAAAAAGCAGCATGCCGTGATAAGAAATTTCTTCATAGAACTATAATGATGACCTGTCGTTATAACAGATGCAAAAGTAAGTTTTTTCACCCAAAAGAGGGTATAAAAATAGATTACATTTCCTTTAAAATATAAAAATAGGAGAGAGATGAGGAAAAAACGGACAATAGATTCCCGCCAAGTCCTTTCCTCCCTTCCTATGGAATCCTATTCGACAGGGTAGAAATGGAACTGATGGTCTTCGAGGCGCATCTCCGCCAGTCCGTAGCGCACGAAGCGGGCCAGCAGGGTGATGCTGGCGCGTCGGTTGACCTGCGAGAGGCGCACCAGGCGGTTGAGCGTTTCGCCAGGGTGTTCGGCCAGGGCGCGCATCATCAGCTGGGCAGTCTCGCCATACTCCATCTGGTTGGAGGCCCGTTGCTCCTGCTGCCACATCTCCAGGTGGACGGGAGATGCGGCAATGTTCTCATCCTTGATGCGGACGTAGGCGTGAGGGGTGCCCTCCTCGTCGATAGCTTTGATGGGCTTGCGCTGGGCCGGAGGGATGGTGGCGATGACGACCGATCGGCCCTCGACATGCAGCGTGTCGAAGCGGATGGCACTCTCGGGCGTGCAATACTTGAATGCGGCTGCGTGCATCATGAAGATCTCCTCCTCGCTCTTCACGCCACTAATATGGCCGTCGTCGCGCACGCCAATGAGCAGGCGTCCACCACGGGTGTTGGCGAAGGCCGAGACCGATCGCGCCAACTTGGCCGCCTCCTGTATCTTGTATTTGAAGTCCTGCTGGTCGTGCTCGCCTTCTTCGATGAGCTTGCGCAGGTATTGCTCGTCTGTCATCCTTTGATTCCTTAGTTGGTTTGGGAGTGCAAAGGTAGCCAATTCCACCCAAACGGCCAAACGGAGGATGGGCGAACTGCCGCCTTGCCGAGGGGTGATCAGCCTTTTTAAGCAGTTGCTTTGTGAGAATGCGGAAAATTCTTCGTACCTTTGCCCAAAAATAACGACAATATGCAACTGTATCCCAAATTGATTACCGATGCCCTGGAGAAAGTGATCTACCCGGGCACGAAGAAAAATCTCGTCGAGAGCGAAATGCTGGCCGACAGCATCCGCATCGATGGCAACAAAGTGAGCTTCACGTTGATATTCCCCCGCGATACCGACCCGTTTATGCAATCGACCATCAAGGCCGCCGAGGCCCAGATCCACTACTCCATTGGCGAGGAGGTGGAGGTGACGATCCATACGGAGTTTCGCTCCGCCAAGCGTCCCGAGCCGGGCAAGATGCTGCCCCTGGTGAAGAATGTCATTGCCGTCAGTTCGGGCAAGGGTGGCGTCGGCAAGAGCACGGTCTCTGTCAACCTCGCCATCTCCCTGGCCAAGTTGGGCTACAAGGTGGGTATCCTCGATACCGATATCTTTGGCCCCAGCCTGCCCAAGATGTTTGGCGTGGAGGGCGCTCCTATCTATAGTGTGGAGAAGGACGGTCGCCAGCTCATCGAGCCTCTGGAGAAATATGGAGTCAAATTGCTCTCCATCGGTTTCTTCGTCAATCCCGAGACGGCTACGCTCTGGCGTGGTGGCATGGCCTCCAATGCCTTGAAGCAGCTCATTGCTGATGCCGACTGGGGTGAGCTCGACTATTTCGTGCTTGATACGCCACCGGGCACCTCCGACATCCATCTCACCCTCCTTCAGTCGCTTGCCATCACGGGCGCCATCATCGTCTCGACCCCGCAGAAGGTGGCTCTTGCCGACGCACGCAAGGGTATTGACATGTACCTCAACGACAAGGTGAACGTCCCCATCCTTGGTCTGGTGGAGAACATGGCATGGTTTACGCCGAAGGAGTTGCCCGAGAACAAGTACTTCCTCTTTGGCAAGGACGGCTGCAAGAATTTGGCCAAGGAGATGGAACTGCCTTTGCTGGCCCAGATCCCTATCGTGCAGGGTATCTGTGAGAGTGGCGACGAGGGAGTGCCTGCCGCGGTCAATACCGAGTCGATTGTGGCCCAGTCCTTCCTCAGTCTGGCGCAGAGTGTCGTGACGGTAGTCAATCGTCGCAACGCCCGTCTGCCGAAGACGAAGATCGTCGAGGTCAACAACAAGTAGGGGAGGGAGTTTCCCCCTACTTTCCACCCCTGCTTCTTGGGCCAAGCCGTGGTGTTTGTGCCTTGGGCTATAAGTCGTGTTGTTTGCGCTTTTGGCCATAAGCTTTTGGCTTGTTAAAAACAATGGCGCCTATGTCTTATCAATTCAATAAATAAGGAAAGGAGAAAAGATGATTCACATAGCCAATCCGATTTACGACTCCGTCTTCAAGTATCTGATGGAGGACGAGCGCGTGGCGCGTACCCTTCTCTCTGCCTTGCTCAAGAAGGAGGTGGTCAGCGTGGAGATGCGTCGCAACGAGTATGCCAATGTCGGTCGCAGGGACATCTCCATGTTTCGCATCGACTTTGGCGCGAAGGTGCGCGAGGCCGATGGTCGTGTCCACCTCGTCCTGATCGAGTTGCAGAAGACGTGGCTTCCCACGGAGACGCTCCGCTTCCGTCAGTATCTTGGTGCGCAATACAGCAACCAAGAAAATATGCTCAAGGAGGACCTTGCTCCCTCTCGCTATGCCATTCCTATGGTGGCGGTCTATCTCTTGGGCCATCTGGTGGGCAATATCACGGAGCCTGTCCTCTATGTGAAGCACAAGGCCTACAACTACGAAGGCCATGAGGTGACGGAGGGCATGCCCGATCCGTTTGTGGAGAGCCTGACCCACGACAGCATCATTGTGCAGATTCCCCGCCTCCATGGCCGCATCAACAACCGGCTGGACCGTGTGCTGAGTGTCTTCGACCAGACGCAGAAGGAAAAAGGCAATCCCCGCATGATCCGTCTGGACGAGACGCTCTATGCCGACGATAGCGACATGCGCCACATCCTCCATCGCCTTACCTCCGCCTCTACCGACGAGAAATTGAGGCGCGACATGGAGGTGGAGGACGAGTTTCTCTCGGTCGTCGAGGAGTATGACACGACCATCATGAAGCAGCAGGAGGAGCTCAAGACGATGGGCCATCAGTTGGCGGCTCAGGGTAGCCAGCTGGAGAAGGCAAACCGACAGCTGCTGGAGCAAAGCGATAGGCTGCAGGAGCAGAATGATAAGCTACAAGAGCAAAATGATAAGCTGCAAGAGCAAAAGGACAAACTTCGCGCCACGGCACGTCTGTTGCGCGAAAGCGGGATGAACGTGCAGGCCATAGCCGAGGCCACGGGCTTGAGCAGCGAGGAAATAGAAAAGATCTGATGAGGCTTTGCTATAGATAGCAGGTTATGCTAAAGCAGGTTATGCAAAAGCTGGCAACGCTAAAGCAGGCAATGTAAGTGCTGACAATCTAAGATTGACAACTATCGCTTGAGCTAAAAGTGCGCGAGGAATGCGTTCCGAAGCCAACGGAAAGTTTTTCTCGCGCATTTTCTTTAATCCTTAATTTATGCAACCCGTTGCGCAAAAACGAGGCGATTTCATCCCGTTTCAGAAACGTCCCTAAAAAAGAAAAAGCGTAATTTTGAATCGAAAATAACTGACCCAAGTAATGAATATACGATTCAGCGTAGAATACCGGACTGAGTACGGGCAGGAGCTGATGCTCCATCTTTCGGAGGCTGGAAGCGGTGGTCTGAAGACTGCCGTAGAATATCGGATGCACACAGATGATGGCCAAACGTGGCATTGTGACATCCAGAAAGACTGGCCTTTGGGTACCGTTCTCTCCTATTATTATAGTGTGGAACATGGCGGCGCTACCGAGCGCCAGGAGTGGTTGGTGGTACCCCATCGTCTGGAACTGACGGCAGGTGGCACCAGCTACCGAGTCTATGACCATTGGAACGACCTTCCCGAGGATTCGTTCCTCTATTCCTCTGCCGTGAGCGACTGCCTCATGGAGGCCCGCCTGTCGGTCCCACCTGTGACCCGCTTTGTGCGGACCGTCCGCATCAGGGTGCGTGCTCCCCAGCTCCGCAAAGGCCAACGGCTTTGTGTCGTCGGCCAGCAGCCCGCCCTGGGCCAATGGAAGATGGAACGTGCCGTCCCCATGACCGAGCATGCCGTGGGCGAGTGGATGGCCGATATCGACGTGTCACGCCTCTATGGCAGCCAGATGGAACTGAAGTTTGTTGCCGTGGAAGGCAACGACTTCAGCAAGAGCCTCTGGGAGTCGGGCGACAACCGTACCGTCACGTTGCCCTTGATGAGCGATGGCGAGGTGGTGGTCTATGACCTCACGGAAGTCTTCCTTCCCCTCGCTCCGCTTCGCGTGGCCGGCACGCTCGTCCCCGTCTTCTCCCTGCGCAGCAAGAGCAGTTTTGGCGTGGGCGATTTTGGCGACCTGAAGAAGATGATCGACTGGGTGGCCCTCACCCGCCAGCGCGTCTTGCAGGTGCTCCCCATCAACGATACTACCCAGACCCACACCTGGACCGACTCCTATCCTTATAGCTGCATCTCCATCTTCGCCATCCATCCACAGTACGTGGACCTGTCCGCCCTGCCCCAGTTGGCCGACAAGAAGGCGCGCATCGCCTACGAGCAGTTGCGTAGCGAACTCAACGACCTGCC
>OHXB01000298.1_pt1 | contig 10825 bp, 10 predicted proteins | sample 1579811 | NCBI WGS metagenome assembly OHXB01 (sample SAMEA3882533, study PRJEB24775) | human gut metagenome | biome: human-associated habitat; feature: intestine environment; material: feces | place: Netherlands | collected 2009/2010 | reverse complement strand
TCTATAATACGTCCCTTATAACGAAGGGTTGTCTTCTGCACACACTCCACCATGATATTATCCCCCACCTGCGTCATTCTGATGGGATAGAATCCTATCAGTTGCATGATGGCATCGGGAACACTCTGGTTTCTGATGCTCTTGGTTACCCTGAAATCCTCCAGCTCATCATACACGAAGTTGATGGTGTACTTATGCTGGCGGGCATTCAAATCCTTCAACGCCGCAGAGAACGACACATTATTATATTGTCGGGTGATGCGCTGGGCAAAAGACTGCTGAACTCCAAACAGCAGGAAGAGAAGAAGAAGCTCTCTGATAAGCTTGCCGCTAACGGACATTGGTTTCCAAAAATCTCTCATAAATATATCCTCCTATCTTATTTCACCATCAATGTTCCGTCAATATACTCTATCTGTATGCGGTCGAAAGCATTCAAAATCTCAAGGTTCTGCTCCAAAGTCTTCGTCTTGTTCCAGTTGAAGATGAGACGGATGTGCTGGGCACCGGCATCCACATACTCCACCTTGACATGATAGAAACCGGATAGCTGAGCCAGAATGGTTCCCAATTCAGCATCATCAAACACCACCGGCTTCATATCAAGCGAATCCTTGTTCTCTGCTGTTGCAGCACGAAGACTGTCATTCGTCAGCGCCTGGGTTGTTGCCATCTGTTCTGTCGCAGCCTTGTTATCCGCTGTCTGATCAGAAGCCGGGAACCCCAACCAGCCATTGTGAATCGCAGCCAAGGCTACCCCCGAAAGAAAGATGATGCCGACGATGGATGCAGCAACCTTCATCCGGTTGCGATAAACGCTCTTGGATTTGCCGGCATCTATCGCCAACTTACCCTCGTGATGTGCCTGAACAAACTCCTTCCAAGCCCCATCCACATCCACCTCCTTCGGATTGGCTTTCTTGCCAGCCATTCTCGCCATCGCCAGTTCATGGAAGAACTCCTTCACTTCCTCATCGGCAAGCAGGTGCTCCACCTGCTCGTCGGTATATTTCTCGGGATGCTCCTGCATGTCAAAGAGCATCATCCGCTTTTCTTCTTTACTCATGTTTGTCATTGTCTTGCTCATTTAAATTGTTTCTTAATCCAGTCCATCGCCTTCGAGAGATGGTTGAATACCGTCACCTTGCTCACTCCCACTTCATCAGCCACCTCCTGATAAGATTTCTCCTGAAGATAGCGCAGACGGAAAATGAGCTGCCGGATAGGCGGTTCCAGGTCTTCGATAAGAAGCATCAGCCGGTCGAGTCGCTCATCAGTCTCTTCTGAGAGAATCACGTCGGCATCATCCAGCAGCAGCTTCGCCACCCTTTCCTTCACGCTCTTATGAGCTATCAGGTTGAGACAGCGGTTGCGTACGCTCCGCATCAAGTAACCATCCTCACTCCCAGGCACCAGAACCACATCATCGGCAAGAATCTGGGCGAATACTTCGCTCACCACATCCTTGCTCTCGTCATCATCCGAAAGAATGCATCTGGCCAGATTGTACATCTTCGCGTAATGCTGACGGAATAACTGTTCTATGTCCTTTTTTCTGTTCATATACTATCTATACAGTTGAGCCAAGCGAAAAACTAAGCAAAACATCAACTTTTTTGTTTTTTCCTTTAAATCCGAATCGAAATCACCAAGAATCTCCCCGGATTGGAATGCAAAAGTACACAATCTATCGGAGATAGAAGACAAATGGTAAGGATAAATCGATTTTCAGTTGATTTATTTGTTCATTCCAACATTTTTTAGTACTTTTGCCCACCAAATTACGAACAAGTAAATAAGCTTGGTATAAAACAGGTATTACCAAGATAAAATAAAGAATAGATTAGATAAAGGAGAATAAGATTATGTCAACGATTATTTATCCATCACCGATATTTGGACCGGTGAACTCCCGCCGTCTGGGAGTTTCACTGGGCATCAACCTTATGCCATCTGATGGCAAGGTCTGCTCATTCGACTGCGTTTATTGCGAATGCGGATTCAACGCCGACTTCCGTCCTAAGAAGAAGCGCCCTACCCGCGAGGAGGTAAGAGAAGGATTGGAGAAAGTTCTGAAAGAGCGCCACGACAACAACCAGCCTTTGGACGACATTACCTTCGCAGGAAACGGTGAACCTACGGGACACCCAGACTTCAAGGGAATCGTGGAAGATACGATGGAACTCTGCAAGAAATATTTCCCTGAAGCACAAGTATCCGTACTCAGCAACGCCACCTATATATATAAGGAGGAAGTGAGAGAGGCACTGATGCTCGTGGATAACAACATCCTGAAACTGGATACCGTGGATATGGATTACATCAAGAAGCTGGACCGCCCTCAGCAGCCTAACTACGACGTGAAAGATGTGATCAAATATCTGAAGATGTTCAAGGGGCACGTCATCATCCAGACCATGTTCCTGAGAGGTGACGGTTTGGACAATACCAGCGAACACTTCGTAGCTCCTTGGCTGGAGGCAGTGAAAGACATCCAGCCTCAGCAGGTAATGGTTTATACCATCGCCCGCGAAACACCAGACAAGTTGCTGGAAAAGGCGCCAAAGGAAGTACTCGATGCCATCAAGGAACGAGTAGAAGCTTTGGGCATCAAGTGTACAGCCTCTTATTAAAAGATAATTAGGATTTGATATTTGTTAAAGACTTGCGATGAAGCAAAGAAGAACAAAGAAAAAAAAGAAGAAAAAAAACGATGAAAGCGAAAAGTAATATCCTTATTATCAGCGACATGTGTGGCTACGGAAAGGTATCTGCCGCAGTTCAGATGCCTATCCTCTCTTATATGGGACTCGACGTGTTCAATCTGCCAACCATGCTCATCAGCAACACCTTCCCATACGGCAAGTACGCCATTCTGGAATGCACTTCGTATATCGAGGAAGCCTTGCAGAAGTGGAACGAACTGGGCATTCATTTTGATGCCATCACCACGGGTTTCATGGCTTCGGAGCGTCAGGCTAAGCTGGTGGCACGCTATTGCAGAGAACAGGCAGCACTGGGCACCGACATCTATGTGGATCCCGTGATGGGCGATTACGGCAAGCTCTATGGTGGAGCCAGTGAGAGTACCGTGAGATGCATGAAGGAGATGCTGAGCGTATCGCATCTCTGTTTTCCCAACTATACCGAGGCTTGCCTGCTGACGGATTCGGAATACAAGGAAGAGGGAATCTCGGAGAAGGAAGCCTATGAACTGATAGATAAACTGAGAGCCATCGGTTCCCACTCCGTGCTCATCACCTCGTGCATCGTAGAGGGTCAGCATGCCGTGGTAGGTTTCAATCATCTTACAGAAGAGTATTTCCTCCTGCCCTACGAAGAAATCCCCGTTCAGTTCCCGGGCACCGGCGACATCTTCTCCAGCATCATCGTGGGTAGGCTGAAGGATGGCGATCATCTCCGCCATGCCACCCGCATCGCCATGGATACCCTGCGCAACTGGATAGACATCAACAAGGATGACAAGGACAAGAACCGAGGAATTCCGATAGAAAGGCATCTGGGGGACTTGTAGATTGCCATTTAGCAAACACAAAAGCAAGGGAATACCAATTAAATTATAATGGAAAAGAAAGAAACAAATACACTCAGTATATTTCAGCGCCCGGTATGGGTAAGCCTGTTCGCCCTTACGGCTGCTATCTCGTGGGGATGGGCTTACCCATTGATCAAAATGGGAATGGAGGAATATCAGATTACAGCAGACATGACCGGAAGCAAAATGCTTTTTGCAGGCATTCGCTTCTTCATCTCCGGCATCATCATCCTGGCCATCGCCAGAAGTTCACACCGTAAATTCGGATTCAAGAAGAAAGCTGTTCAAGAGAATGTCTGGTTCCTTCTCCTCTATGCACTCCTCAACACCACCCTTCATTATGCCTTCTTCTATTTCGGACTCTCGCATAATGCAGGAGCACGTTCGGCGATACTCAATTCTATGAGCGTCTTCACGGTGGTTATCTTTGCCTGCATCTTCTTCAAGAGCGACAGGTTGACGTGGCGAAAGGCTTTAGGCTGCATCATCGGCTTCCTGGGCATCCTTGCCTTGAACCTTGGCGGAAAGGAAAGCGGAAGTTTCACATTCCTGGGCGATGGCATGATTATCCTCAATGCCCTGTGTGGAGCCAGTGCTTCCCTGCTGACCCGAGGCTTGAGCAAGAGGGTGGATGTTTTCGTAGGAACCGGTTATTCGCTGAGCATCGGTGGAGCCTTGCTGGTGATTCCTGCTTTGTTAATGGGTGGCTATCTGCCAGTCATCAGCCTCTGGGGCATCACCATTCTTCTGCTGCTCATCGCCATCTCAACCATCAGTTTCGCTCTCTACAACAAATTATTGAGCTGCAATCCCGTAGGAAAGGTAGCGATATACAATTCGCTCATCCCCGTAGTAGGAGCCATCACCTCCTGCCTCTGTCTTGGCGAAACCTTCTACTGGAAGTATCTGATAGCAGGCGCATTAGCTACTGCCGGAATTTATATCATCAATAAAGGGAAGAAATAAATTCCGGCTGTTGCCCATGCAACCCATATAGAAAGCAAAGCCAACTTTCCTAAAAGCGAAAAATATGGCTGACATGAGTCTGACATTTATCAATTAACGAATATTATATCTAGTTTTATACCATCTTTCATAGAATTTCTGTACTTTTGCATTTGAATCTTTAAACAGTATATCATTTAAACAGAATAGATAATATGAAACTGAAAGCATATCATTCCATCCTCATCTTCGCCATCCTTGTGATGTCTGCGGCATTCTCCAGCGTGAGTAACTACCGCAAGGCACAGTATGCCATTGTACAAGATATGAACAAAGCTTTGGCTCTGACTCTTCAGGAAAATAAATATCAATGGATTACGCCTGATACCATCCAGAGCTACCGCTCACATCTCAGCATCGACCTGCTGAAATCGACCAGTAATCTCTGCTATGTGATGGAAGACAGAAGAAGAGGCAAGAACAATTCCCAGCTGGTAAATAGCGCCAACCTGCTCAGCAGCAAACAGATGCTCCTCAACGAGCATTCTATCCAAAGTTATGCCAACTGTTCGATGGCAGATGTTTTGAGTATGAGCAACCAGCGGACATCTTTGACGCTTACCCTCATGGCTATGATTTGGGCAATTGCATCGCTATACTATCATCGCAGAAAACAACCCTGGAATCATGAGGCTGATATGTTCGGCACCATGTGCTATTCTCAAAACGAGGATTCCTTCTACAATCAGGAAAACGGACAAGCCATCAAGTTTACTCCGATGCAGCACCAGCTGATGCAACTCTTCTTCAACAATACGCATCACCAACTCTCCAAACAGGAGATTTGTGATGCTCTTTGGCCCAAGAAACCGGATGCCAGCGAAACGCTCTATACCTTGATTCGCCGTATCAAACCGGTGATTGAGCAGAATAGCAACCTCATGATTGAGTCGGAAAGAGGCAAGTCTTACCGACTGATTATCAGATAAGTTCAGAAATGTCAGCCAAATGTCATACTTATTATTTGGCAGTTTCTCATCTTCTTCATACCTTTGCAGCTAAAATACAAAAGAAGCAAAGATATGAAGAAGATTTTTTTGATAGCAGTTGTCTTGCTGATGATGATAAACTTCATCATCAACTATCATCATGAGGCTACGAAAGAGCAGCATACACCGATGGCGGATTTCAAGACCAAGGTAGAGATGGCACCCATGAAGGAATACAATGACCCGGACTTCGGCTACGTTGTCAAATATCCTTGCTTCTTCCAGCAGGAGGATACTTCGGTATCGGGATACCAGGGCTATGCCCGCTTCTCATTCACCAATTATGCCAACATCATCCTGGAGAGTTACGTTACCCCCAACTATAGCAACACCCTCCAGGCTTGTGCCGATTCTCTAGCCCAAAAGCTTCATTCGGAGCGGACGATGCAGGCATCGAATAAGGCATTCATCCTCTCTGGTCCTGTCTATGAAAACGGAGTAAGAGTAGATGGCTACAGTCATTATGATAAATTCATCAAGAGTGGCAGAATACTCTTCGTCTATTCCCTCACCTATCCCGACAGTTACAAGCCAGCCATGCCCCGCCTGTTCAAACTCATAGACGACTGGAGAGTATTGGGAGCATATTGATTTGTGCCAAGCGGCAAGCCAATAACCAAGGTAGGCATCAACTTCGATATTTATCCCCTATCACCAAACGCTATTTATCCTTTCTTTTTATACACAAAAGTGTAATTCTTAAGCCGCACTCTTGAGAAATACACTTTTGTGTCAAAGGCTTTTTCCTATAAAGCTATACTTTTGCAGCAGAAAAATAAAAAAATCAAGCAAAACTGTAGCAATATGAAGGAAAAAGTAATTTTTACCACAGCGTTGTGCCTCTCGGCTATGACTCCGATGATGGCGCAGAATATCACCGGTAAGGTGATGAATACCAAGGGAGAACCTTTGGCGTTTACCAATGTAGTATTATTGAATAGAACAGACTCGGCTTTCGTCAAGGGTGCAGTGAGTGGAGAGGATGGCAGCTTTGTCATCGACTCTTCCTGCAACGGCGGAATCATCAAGGTGACCTCCGTAGGCTACAAGACCGTCTGCAAGGATTGCACTGGTGAGAATGTGGGCATTATCAAGATGGAAGAAGACAGTAAGGTGCTCGGCGAAGTAGTTGTGAAGTCATCCCTGCCTAAGACTATCCTGAAGAATGGCGGAATGACGACAACCGTTGTCGGATCCGTACTTGAGAAGGCAGGTACCATGGAAAACCTGCTCGACCGCATCCCTAACGTTTCTGCCCAAAATGGCAGCATCAAGGTATTCGGTCGCGGTGAGCCTGTTATCTATATCAATGGACGACAGATGAGAGACAAGAGCGAGCTGGACCGTTTGCAGTCCGATAACATCAAGTCGGTGGAAGTCATCACTAACCCTAGTGCTCGTTATGCAGCCAGCACCAAGGCGGTCATCCGTATCACAACGAAGAAGATACAAGGTGAGGGCTTCGGATTCGATGCGATGACTACAGGTGAATACGATGAGAAGGAAAACTTCGGTGGATATAGCCAATTGAATATGAGCTATCGCAAGAATGGCTTAGAGCTGGGCGCATACGCCTTTGGAGCAAAGCAATACCAGCCAAACAATCAAGACTTACAGCAGAAGACTTATCTTGACAAGACCTGGGACCAGAAGAGTGTAAACAGACAAGTAAGTATAGTAGAAGCTATGAACTTTCGCCTGGATGCCAGCTACCAGTTGGATGCCAACAACTCTATAGGTGCCAACTTCGGCTTTCTGAGAAATCCGAAACAGACCTGCGAAGCCTATATGGCTACAGAAATATGGCAAGATGATGAGCGGACAGAGAACTCTGACAGCCACGGTAGTTTCTTCGAGCAGAAGAGTACTCTTTCAAGTAATGTTTACTATGTAGGAAAGATTGGCAAGCTCAGCATCGACTTCAATACCGACTGGCTTTGGTCGAAGAATAACGAGGACGTTGTTACCAAAGAGCAATATCAGGAGGTTGGGATGGACGCGCAGAGCCAGACGGTTCATAGCCTTACTGACAAGAAATATCGTTTGTTGGCTTCCAAGTTGGTGCTTTCTTACCCATTGTTGGGTGGTGAGTTATCTTTGGGTGGTGAATATTCCAACACGCATCGCACATCCAAGTATCAGGTTGTGCCAACCAATTTCGTGTCGGATGATGACAGCCGTATTACAGAAAGCATGGCATCTTCATTCTTGGCATATTCAAGAGATTTCGGAAAATTGAGCATGGAGGCAGGACTGAGATACGAGTACATCGACTTCGACTACTATGAATATGGCAAGTATATGCCTGGGCAAAGCAAGTCGTACGGCAATTGGTTCCCATCCATCAGCTTGTCGATGCCTGTAGGCAAGGTACAGATGCAGTTGAGCTATGCTACCGACATCGACCGCCCTCCCTATCATGACTTGCGTAGCGGTATTCAGTATGACAACCGCTACACGTATGAAACGGGAAATCCATTCTTAGTGTCTGAGATAAGCAAAAATCTCAACTACGAGTTGGCTTACAAGTGGTTGACTTTCGATATGACCTACAGCCATACTTCGCATACGATGATGTCGAATGTGGAGACTTACAAAGACAATCCTGCAATAGGACTGCTTAAACCGGTGAATGGAAAGGCATATAATCATGTAGAAGCTTCCGTCAACTTGCAACCTTCGTTTGGCATTTGGCATCCTTCATTTACGGCATCTGTGGTAAAACAGTGGCTTGATATGGATGCACATGATGGCAAAATATCCAACAAACCTATGGCAGTATTCCGCTTTAATAATACCTTCAACACCAAGTTGGCAATGTTTACGTGGATGATGTCGTATATCACGAAAGGCCATGAAGAGAATCAGTATCTGTACAAGCCAATGTTTTGCACGAATGTTTCCGCATATAAGGCTTTATTGAAAGACCATTTGTCGTTTCAGCTCTTCATCTATGATTTGTTCGGGACAAGCGATAGCCACATGATTGCTCATTTTGGCAAAATAAAGGAAATGGTGTATGATGGACTGTCAACAAGCAAAGTGTCTCTTACTATACGATATAAGTTCAATACAGCAAGAAGCAAGTATCAGGGTACGGGTGCTGGAGAAAGCCAGAAGAACAGAATGTAATCTGTCTATCTGCAGTATCCAGTAATGGTGTAATGACAATAAATCTCTCTATAAATGAACAATCCAATAAAATTGTTGATTAGTGGCGCAGACATGGGAAGCTTGATAGCTTCCTGTGCCTTGCGCCATGACTTCCATGAAAGCCCTCGGCAGGAAGATAGATTTCAAATCTATCGCATAGAAAAGGATACGCTGACGGTGGAAGATGTGGATGCATGCGACTTGTCGGGCATCCGATATGCGGTGAATGCAACCTTGCATGACAACGAAGCCTCGTTTGCTTTCGATGAAAAATGCAAGGAGCAGGGCATCACTGTTATCCATGCCGTCAATCTTGGCAAGGCTGCCTTTCTCGCTGTAGAGAAACCGAAAGGCTATCCATTCAGCGAAGTAGTGAAAAAAGGTTCGGATGATTTCCGTTGCTCACTGGGCAAGTATATCTCTCAATATGGAATGTTCTGGCAGATGCCTGTGCCTTGGATAGATGAAGCCATCAGACACTATTCTGAGGAGTCTTTCCCGCAACTGGGCATCGGGGCATATATTGCCGCCGGTTATTGTGCCAACATTCTCGCGAACCTTGCGGAAGGCAAGGAGGTGAAATACTTCCCCAAGTTCTATCTCTCGCCATTGCTGGAAGAGATATGATTGCGATTATATCATCTGATAGTTCGTGGCATGAAACAGCGCTTCGGCAATGTTCTTCACGCCAAGCTTGGCGAAAAGGTTGCGCTTGCAAGCCTTTATCGTATCCACCGACTTGCATAGTCGGTCGGCAATATCATTCATCGTGTAACCTTGGGCAGACAATCTCAAAACATCTCTCTCAGTCTCGCTCAAGGTTATGCCTTCTTTCTTTTCCCACTTATGGCGCAATGTGGAATATTCAAAATAGCTACGCTCACCATTCTTCTGCATGATGATGTGTCCCGGTTCATCGGTAGCTGCCAAAGATACGGTGCAGAGGGCAAGCCAGACTCTTCCATCATCAGAAAGAAGTATCGGAGTGAGGTGATGATGAATCAATCGGCTATGTCTGCCATTGGTGAGATGAAAGTCGTACGAGATGGTATAGTCCAGGCGGTCGCCCACAGGCAATTCATTGAAAAGGTCAAAACCTTTCTTGTTCACTTCGAGAAGCATCTGCAGGTCGGCATCCGGAACATGGTCTATATACATCTGATAACCGGCTTCCATCAACTGCTCCGGTTCCAATCCGCAGAGATAAGCGAGGTTGTCTGACGCATAGATGAAGTCCTGATGAAAATAGTCGATGATATAGACGCACTGGTAGGTGCTGCGGGCAAAAGCCTTTGCCGCATTCACCAATAGTTCTATCTTGTCATAATCTTCCTTGCTGATATGTTCCACCTCATTGGAATGGAGGAAGAAATCGTCTTTTACTTTATTCATAAGCTATACTGAATAGTATCCTTTCAGCTTGCAGGCGAGGCCCACATGCTCATTTGCCTGCAAAAGTACTGTATTTTCCGCAATTATGGCCCTACGACATGGTTTTTATTACACATCATTATATTCATGCTTTTCCCCATCATTATGCCGAAAAAGAAAAAAGCAGCTACGATTTGTCGTAACTGCCTTGCTCAATGTGGACCAGCTAGGGCTTGAACCTAGGACCTCCAGATTATGAGTCTGTTGCTCTAACCAACTGAGCTACAAGTCCAATGAATCAAAGATGATTCGTGTGTGCAAAATTACAAACTTTTTTTGAGATTTCCAAATGTATCGCAGATTTTTTAGAATACGAGACATTACTTTTGCTGCAGACGCGTCGGATACACACGGAAAAGATGAAACCGCAAGACCCGAAAAGATAGGAAGCAGGTCGTCTGGGTATTGAAGGAAAAAGCCGCAAGCGAGGCATAGTTCCTGCTTGCGGCTTGATGGTTATTACTCAGTTCCCTTTACCAAGGGAATAGTAGTCTTACTCGGCGGGAGTCGGCGTCTCCACAGAGGCCTCGTCCTGTTTCATTTCCTGGCTGGCGAAGTCGATGACGTTCTTGCGATTGGCAACGATGCGGTCATGCTCCTCCTGAGATCCAACGATGAGCTTCTGCCACTGTCTCAAGCCCGTGCCAGCCGGGATGAGGTGTCCACAGATGACATTCTCCTTCATACCCTC
>OHXB01000294.1_pt1 | contig 10941 bp, 9 predicted proteins | sample 1579811 | NCBI WGS metagenome assembly OHXB01 (sample SAMEA3882533, study PRJEB24775) | human gut metagenome | biome: human-associated habitat; feature: intestine environment; material: feces | place: Netherlands | collected 2009/2010 | reverse complement strand
AGCTGGGGCATGTTGTTGATATACTCCGTCACGACGAGGTTCTCGCCGGGGGCAAAGCCCTTTTCCCTTTCCAGCCCTTCAAACAGCTTGACGCCGCGGCTGCCGGTGGCGTGCAGGTGAAGCACGTTCCGGTGCGTCTCCTTTTCCCAGGCGCAGAGGTCGGCCACGACCTGATTGATGCGGTCCGCACCGAGACTGCCGCCGAAGCTCAAAATCACGGTGCGGTTTCCGGCGTTCAGCTTGGCGCGCGCTGCGGCGCGGTCTGCGGTCAGCACCTCGGGGCGGACAGGGTTGCCCACGACGGTTGACCTCCTTCGCCAGCAGCTTGTTGGTCACGCCGGGGAAGGCGTTCTGCTCATGGATGGCTGTCTTGATGCCGCGCCGGGCTGCCGCGCGGACGATGGGCCCGCTGACGTAGCCGCCGCAGCCGATGACAAGGTCGGGGTTGACCTCGTTCAGAATCTTTCGGGTGCGCGGGCCAGACAGCGCCAGATGCCAGATGGCTACGATGTTGCGGCCAATGTTTTCCGGGCTCAAATGGCGCTGGAAGCCGTTGATCTCAATGTGATGGAAGGGGTAGCCTGCCTTGGTGACAAGGCCGTACTCCATCCCCTCGCGGCGGCCCGCAAAGTGGATCTCCGCCGTCGGGTCCGCGGCCTTCAGGGCACCGGCAATCGCCAGCGCCGGATTGATGTGACCGGCTGTACCGCCGGCAGCAATTAAAACGCGCATGATGGACCTCCATGAGAATAAAATATAGGCTGTGCCCGCCGTGCCGCGGGCGCCGGGCGTCCCCCTTACCGCGCGGCTCTGCTGCGGTAGCGGGTGCGCTGCAGCATCCGTTCTGTCTCGGCGCGGTGCTGCTCTGCCAGGCGCTGTTCCCGGGCATTTCCGGCGCGCGAGATACTCAACAGCACGCCCATCTCGCTCAGCAGCAGCAGCAGACTGGTGCCGCCTGAGGAGAAGAACGGCAGGCTGATGCCGGTGTTGGGGATCAGTGCCGTGCCGACGGCGATATGCAGAAACACCTGCCAGGCGATCTGCGAGATGATGCCGATGCCCAGCACCGTGCCGTACAGGTCGGGCGCGCGCAGGGCGATCATAACGCCCATGATCAGCAGCACCGCAAACGCGCCGATGAGGATAACACAGCCGAAGAAGCCCAGCTCCTCACCGATGACGCCGAAGATAAAGTCGTTTTCGGCGTAGGGCAGCCACTGGTGCTTCTGCACGCTTGCGCCGATGCCCACGCCGAACATACCGCCTGTGGAGATAGCATAGATGCTCTGGCGGGTCTGCCACAGCATACCGGCGGTATCCAGCGGCGCAAGGCCCCAGGTACTGTCCATACGGCCCGCAGCGTAGCCTTCCCCGCCGGCCAGCCCCTTCAGGAAGTACGCGCCGACTACTACACCCGCCGGAATGAGCAGCAGCAGCCAGCGGCCGGGCGAGAGGGTGCAGACGAGCATCGTGGCAAAAATCAGGCAGAGCAGGATCATGCCGGAGTTATGCGACTCCTTGTGCAGCAAATACAGGATGAGCAGCAGCGGCAGCGCAGGCTTGATCGCGCCGTACCACAGCCTGTTCTTCTTGTCATAGTCGCGGTCCAGCATATCTGCCGTCCAGAGCATGAGCGAGAATTTTGCCAGCTCAGACGGCTGGAAGGAGGCACCGCCCGGCAGATACACCCAGCGGTAGGTGCCGTTGGTGTCCTCCGGGCTGAGCAGCGTCAGGATCAGCAGCACAACGGTGATGATGTACAGACTCTCACTCATCAGACGCAGCGCGCGGTAGTTGATGTTGGACAGGACCCACATAAAGAACAGCCCTACAATTGCAATCATGACCTGCGGTTTAATGATACTGTACAGTTTACCGCTGGTAGCGTAGGCGCTGGAATAGCTGGCCGAGAACAGCATCGTCAGCCCGAAGAACAAAATGCCAAGCAGCAGGGCGAGAAAGCCCCGGGAGACCGGCCCTCGCTCCAGCTTGGGCAGGCGTATGATGGGTATCATGCGCACAATATTTCCGATGGTATGGTCAAACAAAAGGCCCAGCAGTGTACGCACAATGCTCATGGCAGTGCTCATGGGCGGTCACCTCCCTTAGGGGCAGAAACAGGCAGAGGCCGGGTAGGCCCGGCCCCGCTGCTTATGCCACACAGATGTAAAAAATTCCCATTGCCACACCGATGACGGCAATCAGCGCAAAGAAGCCGTCGATCTTGACCTCGCGCCAGCCGCGCATCTCAAAGGCGTGGTGGATCGGCGTCATGCGGAAGATGCGCTTGCCGTGGGTCGCCTTAAAATACGTGCGCTGGATGACGACGGTCATCGCGTCCCAGATGTAGACAATGCCGAAAAAGAGCACCAGCTCGGGGCGCTGCATCACAAAGGCCAGCGCCGTAACGATGCCGCCGAAGAACATGCTGCCGGTGTCGCCCATAAAGACCTTGGCCGGGTAAAAGTTCCAAACCAGAAAGCCCGCGCAGGCACCCGCCGTGGCAGCGGCGATCAGCGAAACATGTACAAAGCCCAGCAGACTGCCGGCCAGCAGATAGCCGATCATCGACACGAAGGTCACGCCGGTGCACAGGCCGTCCAGACCGTCGGTCAGGTTGACAGCGTTGACAAGGAAGATGATGCCGAAGAAGGCGATGGGATAGTAGAGCAAGCCCATGTCCACCAGCCCAAAAATCGGGAACTGGACCTGCGTGGTCAGCAGCCCGAGGCTGTGCAGGCCGAACATGAACCCGAAGGTCAGCGCGATCTGCAAAATCATCTTCTGTGCCTCGGTCAGGCCGAGGTTGCGATGCCTGACGACCTTAATGAAGTCATCCAGAAAGCCGATGAGGCCCGAGCCGAACGCGAGAAACAGCACCAGCATACCGGCCTGCAGCTGCGGCATACCAAGCACCTCCGGCAGCTTAGGGCTGTACATGACCCAGACGATGCCCAGCGTGGCCAGAATGCCCAGAATAAAGCAGAGGCCGCCCATGGTGGGGGTGCCGTTTTTCTTGCTGTGCCATGTGGGGCCCTCCTCGCGGATGGTCTGGCCAAAGTGCAGCCGGTGCAGCGCCGGGATCATGAATTTGCCCGCCACCGCCGTGATGGCAAAGCCGCCGACGGCTGCCGCCGCCAGCAGGGATGAGATTTGCTCCATGCCGTTGATTCCTCCAAACGTGTGTTGGGGTGCTTACCCCTGCGGCAATTCCTTATAGTATTCCTGCAGCAGCTGCTCCAGGCCCATGCTGTGGCTGGCCTTGACCAGCACAGCGTCACCGGGGCGCACGAATTGCCGTACATATTGTAGCACTTCTTCCGCCGTTTGGCAATGCACCGCTGCAACCCCGCGCGCTTTTGCGGCCTCGGCCATGGCGGCGCTGCGCGGGCCGTAGGCGATGAGTGCATCAACGCCCGCGTCAGCAACCCACTCGCCGGTATGGCGGTGCCCCTCCTCGCTCGCACCGCCCAGCTCAAGCATATCACCGAGCAGCGCAATCTTCCGGGCATTGGGCAGTGCCTTGAGGACAGAGAGCGCGGCCTTCATGCTGTCGGGGCTGGCGTTGTAGCAGTCCTCAATGAAGGTGATGCCGCCCTTTTCCACGATATGCTGGCGCATGCCCGTCGTCCGGTAGGTCGCCAGCGCGGCAGCGCAGCGGGCAGCGTCCAGACCCAGGCGGGTCGCGGCGGCGTAGGCAGCCAGCGCGTCGTAGACCGTGTGGATGCCCGCTGTCGGGATGGCGGCATCGAACGTACCGTACTGCGCATCGATGATTTTGAAGGTCGTGCCGTTTGCGCCGGTGACGACATCCACCGCGCGGACATCGGCATTCGCGGCGTCAATGCCGAACCAGACCGGCCGCAGGCGGCTGGGGATGCTTGCCGTGGGCAGCAGGTCGTTGTCCGCGTTCAGAGCCAGCGGTGCGCCGTCGGGCAGGCCGGTGCAGATCTCCATCTTTGCCTTCAGTATATTCTCGCGCGTGCCGAGATTTTCCAGATGCGAAACACCGATCATCGTGATGATGCCCGCGCTGGGCCGGGCACAGCGGGTCAGACGCTCGATCTCGCCCGCGTGGTCCATGCCCATCTCGACAACGGCGTACTCGGTGTCGTCGGTCAGGCGGAACAGCGTGTTGGGCACGCCGATGTCATTGTTCTGGTTGCCCTCGGTCTTGAGGGTCTTGCCGAAGGCGGAGAGCACCGCGTAGCAGAACTCCTTCGTCGTCGTCTTGCCGACGCTGCCCGTGACGCCGATCATTCTGGGGTTGAACAGCATCCGGTAGTTGGACGCCATGCGGATCATGGCCTTGCCGCTGTCCGGCACAATGACCGTGCGGTCCGCAGGCACGCCCTCGACGGGATGGTTGGCAATGATATATTCTGCGCCGCTCCGGTAGGCACCGGCGGCGTAGTCATGGCCGTCAACACGCTCGCCGGGGAAGCAGACAAAAATGCAGCCCGGCTGCACCTTGCGGGAGTCCGTTACAACGGCGGTGATGGGCACCGGGCGGGCCAGTGCCAGCCCGGCCAGAAGTTCGTTCGCGTTCATGGGTTTCATGGGAACACGCTCCTTTTGGTTGGTTTAGTTGCGGCATGTTTCAGTTTGCTGTGGGGTTCCCCTGCCGTGGCCGGGGTTATTGCTGCTCGGCATCGCTGCCGGTATCATCCTGGGTCGTGCTATCCTGATCGTTTTCACCGGCGGCGTCCTGGGGCGTATCGTCCTGGGCGGCATCGTCCTGCGGGGTATCTGCATCCTGCTGGGCATCGCTGCTGCCGTCGGGTTCCGTGGTCAGGGTAACGACTGTGCCGTAGGGCACCACACTCCCAACCTCAATATCCTGGCTGACAACACGGTCCGATGCACTGCCCGAAATTGCCACATTGACGCCGGAAGCCTTGAGCATCTGTGCGGCAAAGGTTCCGGTTTTGCCGGTGGCATCCGGCACGGTGGTGGTGGCGTCGGTGGTGGACTGGGTATACAGGTAAACCGTGGAGCCTGCGGGCACCACGGTGCCGCCTGCGGGGTACTGATACACAACATCGCCGTCGCTGGTATCCACAAACCGGTGGGAAAGCCCGGCGGCGTTCATCTTGACCTGGGCGGAAGTCCAGCGGGTGCCAATGGCATTTGGCACTTCCACACTGCCGTTGCTATCATAAGAAGCATCCCGTTCAATGCCAAGATACGGCGCGATCTGGCTGATGATGTTGCCGGTAACAGGGGCCACAATCTGGGAAGCGTAGTCAAAGATCCAGCGCGGGTCATCCATCATGACCAGCACCAGAATTTCCGGGTCGTCCGCCGGAAAGATGGCGGCAAAGCTGATGGCCTTGCGGTAGTCGCCGTCCGGGCGGTACTTGTAAGTGCCTTTCCAGTCCAGCTGTTCTGCCGTACCGGATTTGCCGCCGATGCGGTAGCCCGCCACATAAGCGCTGGCACAACCGTGATAGTCCAGGTCATTGCTGGTACCGGTGTGACCCACGTTGTTTTCCATCATGGCGCGGATCTGCTCACTGACTTCCTCGCTGACGACCTGGCGCTTAATGTCGGTTTCAGCCTGCCATACCACGTTGCCGGTGTCGTCCGTCATATTATCCACCACATAGGGGGTCATCAGGTAGCCGCCGTTCACGGTGGAAGCCACGGCGGCTGCCATCTGGATCAGGGTCAGCTTTTGGGACTGGCCGAACGCGGTGGAGTACAGGTCCGTTTCCACCTGCTCCATCTCCTGCTGGGTTTTGGAGATGCCCTTTGCCTCATACGGCAGGTCAATGCCAGTGGTCTGGGTCAGGCCAAACGCCTGGTAGTAGTTATAAAAGAATTCGGCGCTCATTTTTTCCGCCACCTGGATAAAGTACAGGTTGCAGCTGTGGTTCAGCGCCCCGGCCATATCCAGCCAGCCGTGAGCGTTGCCCTCGGCGCAGCGGTAGCTGTGTTCCCACTCGGTATTGGGGAATACTGTCAGGTCGCCGCCGCAGTAAAACTGCTGGTCCGCCCCCATCAGGCCGGAATCCAGCGCCGCAGCGGCCGTCATGAGCTTAAAGACTGAGCCGGGGTAATACAATTCCGTCACGGCTTTGTTCTTCCACTCGGCCTCACGGATCATGCCCTGCAGCTGGCTTTTTTCGCTGGGAACGTCGATTTTGTTGCCTTCTTCGTCGATGCTTTTTGTTCCGTTGGGGTTCACAACGCCATCCGCAATGATATCAGCTACGGCGTCCTGCCCCAAACGGCTTTGCAGGACGGAAATATCGTCCTCCGTCAGCGCCGTTCCGGCATTATCCAGGATAGCCTGCAATTTGGGTTCGGTGATATTATACGGATCGTTGGGGTCAAACTGCGGCGCCGTTGCCATACCCAGCACCGCGCCGGTGTTCACATTCATCACAATGGCGCTGGCACGGTTCTGCACATCATAGTCATCAATCGCGTTGGAAAGCTCGGTTTCCAGCACGGTCTGGATGGTATCGTCAATGGTCAGGTTCAGGTTATAGCCGTTGATAGCCGCATGGGTATCGCTTTCCTCGTTAGCCAGTTCATAGCCCCATGCGTTCTCGCTGCTGATGCTGCGCCCCGGTGTACCGACCAGTTTCTCATCATACGATTTTTCCAGGCCGTACATGCCGTTGCCGCTGTCATCACAAAAGCCCAAGACCGAGGAAAGGTACATTCCGTTAGGGTATTCCCGCGTGGAGGAGGATTCCTTGTACATGGAAAGCACCGTTTCGTACTTGGCATCCGGATCCCCCTCCGCCTTGCCGTTGGTAATGCGTTTGGTGTTGGCATAGTCAATAATGGATTGCGCCGTTACCATATCAATGTCCTTGGCAATCACGCGGTACTGGCTGTTCGTTTTGCTCAGCTGCTCCTGAATTTTTTCCGCGCTGACGCTCCCGTTCAGCAATTCGCTGATTTTCTGGCTGGCTTCCGCCACATAATCCTGGTTGCACTTGGACGGGTTGGCAATAATGTTCCACACCACACTGCTTTTGGCCAGCAGTTTGCCGTTAGCGGAATAAATAGAGCCACGCGTGGCGGGGATCTGGGTATCGGAAAGCTGCTGTTCCGCCGCCTGAACACGGTACTGCTCAGCATCCCGGATCTGCAGGGTATACAGCTTATAAATCAGAACGCCGCACCCCACAGCGATAAAGCCGATCACCAGCAGCAAAACCATGATGCGTCCGTTCAGCGTAAGCGCATGATTCTGCCCTGGCTCCGGGCTGCGGCGGTTGTGATGACGCGTGGACTGATTCTTGTTGTCGGGTTGCTTTGGCATAGGTTCATTCCTTTACAGAAAAGACTGTTTGCACGAATACGCGCCCGCCCATGATGGCAAAAAAAGCGTGCTCCTGTTGGGATGCACGCTTTGGCGCAATGTAAGGGCAGCACCGCATGATTCCCACCTGACGGCTTGGGCACCCAAAGTTATGCGGTATTGCCTTGACCGGATCGGTTACGGGTCAAAACTGCCAAGCAGACTGAGCGCTGCGGTTTTGATACCGGCAAAAAACTTGTCTGCTGTGCCGGCTGCGCGTTCGATCACGCTTTCATCCTCCAGCCGGACATACGTCACCTGGCTGGGGTCCATTTTAACCAGCCCCAGCCGATCCTCCGCTTCCTGCTGGACGCTGGTGCTGTTGGTGATCTGATCCATGGTGGTGGACAGATAGTCGTTATAGCTCTGGGCATTGGTCAGTTCCGACTTGGCGTCATCAATTTCGCCGGAAAGCTGTGTGATGCGTGCCTGGCTGGCGACAATGCTGGCAAACAAACCAAAAAAGATGGCAATGACCAGCACCGTGCCCGCCGTGCGGGCAAACTGGCGTGCCTTGCTCAGGCCGTAGCGTCCGCCCTTGACAACGCGCACCCGCGGTGTGCGGGAGGAACCGGAATGATTGTTGGTTGAAATTTCTGCTGCTGTGGAAGCCATGGGCGCCGCCCCCTTTCTCGTATCGTAAAATTTCGGCTTTCCTTAAGCTGTGCGGCATGGTCACAAGCGCCATGCCGCGCTGCCAATGTTCCCTCCTGGCACGCTTATAATTTTTCCAGTACGCGCAGCTTGGCGGAACGGCTGCGGCGGTTTTCTTCCAACTCACCAGCGTCCGCTTCAATCGGCTTGCGGGTAATCAGTTTAGCTTTGGGCATCCCGCCGCAGGTGCAAATAGGCTGCTCCGGCGGGCAGGTGCAGCGCTGGGCCCAGCGGCGGAACTTCTGTTTTACCAGCCGGTCCTCCAGGCTGTGAAACGTGATGATGCAGAACCGCCCGCCGGGGGCCAGGCGGCTGAAAATCGCCTCCATCCCCTCGTTCAGGGCATCCAGTTCCCCATTGACGGCAATCCGCACTGCCTGGAAGCTGCGGCGGGCGGGGTTCTTGTTCTTGCGGCGCTCGGCAGGCGGCATAGCGGATGCAATCAGGTCCGCAAACTGCAGGGTCGTCAAAATCGGGGCTTCCTCCCGTGCTTTCACAATTTTCCCCGCAATCTGCCAGGCATACGGTTCCTCACCATAATCGCGCAGGATGCGGGTCAGTTCCTCACGGTCCAGGGTGTTCACCAAGTCTGCCGCGGTGGGCCCCTGCTGGCTCATGCGCATATCCAGCGGGGCATCCGCGTGATAGGAGAAGCCACGCTCGGCATCGTCCAGCTGGTGGCTGGAAACGCCAAGGTCCAGCAGTGCGCCGTTGATGAAGGGGATCTCCAGTTCATCCAGCACGCGGGCGGTTTCGCGGAAGTTGGCCTGAACCACCTGGGCGGGTAAGCCCTTTAGCCTTGCGGCAGCGGTTGCCACCGCATCCGGGTCCTGATCCAGCGAGATCAGCCGCCCGGTGGTCAGGCGTTTTGCTATTTCCTTTGAGTGGCCTGCCCCGCCGGCCGTTCCGTCCAGATAAATCCCGGCAGGGTCAATGGCCAGCCCATCAAGGCATTGGCTGAGCAAAACGGGGATATGACTAAATTCCACGGTGTTCTCCTCTTTCCCCGTTTCACACGGTTTAACATGCAGGGGTACACCCCCGCTCAAAGTGTATCTTAAAAATCAAGGTCTTCCATTGCGGCGGTAAAATCTTCATCGCTTTCCGCCTGGCGGGCTTCCCAATCCTGGGTGTTCCAGATCTCCGCAAAGTTGCGGTTGCCGATCACGCTCACATCGTGGTCCAGGTTGGCGTATTCCCGCAGTTTTGCGGGCAGCTGAATGCGGCCCTGCTTATCCGGTGTTACTTCCACCGCAGAGGAATACAGCATACGGCTGACATTGCGGCCCTTTACCATACCTTTTTCGGCAATGCGCTGGGCCACTTTTTCAAACTCCTCCGGCGGGAACGCGGCAAGGCAATGGTCCAGCCAGCGGGTCACGATAAAGGTTTCGCCCATTCCATCCCGGAACTTTGCGGGGAAATTCAGACGGCCCTTTGCGTCCACTGCGTAGTCATACTGACCCATGAACATTGTCGAACCCGCCCCCTTCCCGGTTGGAACTGTCGCTTTTTTAGCGTTTCAGCGGAATTTCGCGGTTAACAACCCTGTGGAATGTGTGGATAACTTACCACTTTAACCCCGAATTGCCCACTTTTACCCACTGGAACACTTATATAGTACCAAATCGCGGGGCAAAAAGCAAGCCCACAGCGCCAAAAAGCGCTGCGGGCCATAAAGTTTTCACAAATGCTGTCTCATTTGTTGTTTGCGGGGCAGGAACCGTGCAGATCTCTTTCACAAAGCCCGCACAGGGGGCCGATTTTACAGATTCGGTTTCTGTGGGCCATGGGGGCCGCGGCTGGCCAGGTTGCGCAGGTTCATGCGGGTATTTTTGATATCCGCCACACTGCGGGCCAGAACTTCCTCCGAGTTTTTGAGGATATTCTCACAATAAGCCGCGGAGGCATTGTTGATCTTTTTCGCCTGTGCCTGTGCAGCGTTCACCAGCTCCACGGCCATCTTCTGTGCGCGCTTGGTGATCTCTTTGTCCGATACCAGTACCCGTGCGCGTTCCTCCGCCTGCTTGATGATGTTATCCGCATCGGTCTGGGCGTTCTTTAAAATCTGCTCGCGGTCTGCCACAATCTTTTTGCTGTCGCGCAGTTCATCGGGCAGGTTATTGCGCACCTCATCCACGATATCGCGGCAGCGGTCCACATCTACCACACGCTTGGCGGCGGCAAACGGCACAGCGGTACCCTCCTCCAGCGTTTCCTCCAGCATATCCAGCAGTTCCTCAACATTCATAGCTGTTCCTCTTTCTCATAGCGGCTTACCAAAATCTTGCCGTACTTATATTGTTTTGCCAAAACAAGCCCCTCAACCTGTTCCGGCAGCTCGGCGTCCAGTTCTGTTTCACACAGCACCACACCGCCAGGGGCCATGTGCGCTGCCAGCCGCGGCAGTGCTTTGGCTACCGTGCCGTGGTGGTACGGCGGGTCCAGCAGGGCAAGATCAAACTCTTCCTGCGTGGTGGCCAAAAAGTGGAACGCATCATCCGGGATGACCCGGCTCTGCGCAAACACGCCCGCCGTTTTGCAGTTGGCCAGCACGATCTGGATCGCCTCGCGGGAAGCATCCAGGAAAACACAGCGCTTGGCCCCGCGGGATAATGCCTCAATGCCAAGCTGGCCGCTGCCTGCAAACAAGTCCAGCACGCGCGCGCCGGGCACAGAGAACTGTACGCTGGAGAACATTGCCTCCTTTACGCGGTTAATGGTGGGGCGGGTAACATCCTCCCCCGGTAGCGCAGCAAGGTTTTTGCCGCGGGCTGTACCTGCAATCACACGCATCATGTTAGGCCGCCTGCCTTTCATTTGTTATATGGCAGCCACCCATCCCGCTGGGAAGCTCAAGCCAGAGCACTCCTATTCGGGATAAACAGTTGCACTTATACATTATGGATGGTTCAAATCCGCTTGTCAAGGGAGTTTACCGTCATTCATTCTTATTTTACAACCCA
>OHXB01000292.1_pt1 | contig 10977 bp, 9 predicted proteins | sample 1579811 | NCBI WGS metagenome assembly OHXB01 (sample SAMEA3882533, study PRJEB24775) | human gut metagenome | biome: human-associated habitat; feature: intestine environment; material: feces | place: Netherlands | collected 2009/2010 | reverse complement strand
CTACACACATAGAAACCAAAGCCAACATCATGGCCATCATTGTCTTAAACTTTTTCATTTTTCTTTTCTTTTTTTATTTAGTTACAATATTATTTATCTTCCGGAACATAGATGATTTCGCCATTCTCCAACTGGTAAGCGATGCCCACCTTCTTTCCCTTGTTGCCAGATTTATTGCTCTGGTCTTCAGAAGGAGTATAGCGATTGATCTTCTGTCCATCCTTGGTAATGATTTCCATATTCTCCTTGCCAGGGTTCTTCACCATCGTGAAGTTATCCTTGCTGAACATTTCCGTCATATTATAGCGCGAAACGAGGGCTACCATCAGGGCGAGGGCAAATACCATCGCCACATCGAAGAGGTTGCTCACTACGCTCATCGGATCATCATCCTCGCCATCATGCGAGAGACGACTTCTGCGTCTTTGTCTCATATTCTTTTCAAGATGTTAAGGAGTTACTTTTTCTCATCAATCAGGTCTGCCATAAACTCAAGGTTGCTCATATCCTCAGTGTACCAGCGGTTCTTGGTCTGTTTAGTTACAAAACCGATGGCTGCAGAGAACAATCCCACTACGGTGGTAGCGAAAGCCACCTGCATATTGTAAGCCATCGAAGCTATATCACCGGTAGAAAGACCTACCAGGGCTGGACCCATCGGAATCAAGGTACCCATCAGTCCGAGCATAGGACCCATCTTCAGAAGAGTAGATGGAAGAGAAAGATCCTTCTCAACAAACTGGGCATACTGGTCGAGGATACGGTTCACCTGCGCCTTGCTCTGGCGGTTGTCCACGAGTTTCTTCATATAGGAAACGATGACAGCCTGCTTGTTCTTCGGCAAGCGATCGCCCAAGGTATCGATGTTCTCGATTGTCAGGGTGTTCATCTGTTCACGAATCTCCGCACCCGTCTTGCGCTTTACAAGATACTGTCCGAAGAAACCTCCAAGGAGCAGCAAGGCTCTGAGGAAGAAGAAAATCAACAAAATAATCACAGGAACCAGCATGCCTGTGGAAATCCAAAACAATACGTCTGATATGTAATTCATTTTTATTTTATAATGTTAAGTGTTGAATATTAAATGTTACGTTGGGGCTTGCGCCTTTATAACTTTTGGGATAAGCGCTGCATCTTGATGCGATAGCAGCCCCATCCGATAGCCATTCCCACGATGACGATGGCGATGACGCCGAAAAGCGAGAGGGCATCGAAACTGTTGAATCCTGCCACGGCTGTCCTGCCATTCACCGTACTGATGATGCCCATCAATCCGAGCAGCACCTCTACCAGGAAGAGCAGTTCCAAGCGGATTGGTCGCTCCGGCAAAAGCCATCTCAAACCGTAGGTGAATACCGGAGTCAAGAGCAGCAGTACTACCGCAAGCATCCATGCCACCACCTGGAACGATACGCCGGGAAGCAGGAAGATGGTCATCACCAGAACACTGAACAGCACTGGGAAAACCAGCAAACCCGGGAAGTACTTCAGGAAGATGAAGAACACCCATTTGCGGCGGCTCACATGTTCCGAAGTCTTCAGATCTACGTGGTGCACACAGAAAAGCATCGTGAGTGCCACGTCGATACTCAGCAGCACCGCCATATCGAGCATCAGCTTCTGGTCGGCTATCCAGGCTGCAATCTGCGTCTTCGACTGTTCGATGGCGAATGGCCAGGTCATTCCCACGAAGAAGGCTACGAGCACCGAGATGATCATAATCTCCTTCACTCCGTGGAAGGTCTGCTTCAGCACAAAACTGAAGCAAACCAATATCATCATTACTAAAACTAATGTCTCCATTTCTATTCAACCATATTCTTTCTTCTTCTGCGAATCAGGACAGCCAACAGCACGAAAGCTACGATGACGATGACACCAACAACGATGCCGCTCACCATAGTGGTGGTCTTCTGAGCGTCCTCATTCAGCGTCTCCTTCTTCATCACCATACCCTTGTCGCTGCTGTTCTTCGCAGCCTCAGCATCGCGGATCTGCTCTACATTCTGCTGATATTCCTTGGCAGAAGCAGCATCGGTCTTGCTGGCTATATAGTTGCGGAGCTTGGCATTGTCGCAGACGAAACCAGAGCATGAAGGCTTATACTTGTTTACGGTCTCGGTATGAAGCTTGGCGATGTCCTTGAGCTGCTGAGGAGTAGCCTTCCACATTCCCTTGCGGGCACTCTCCATCATCACGGCGGTCATCTCCATCAGCGCTGCCGGATTCTGCTTGTCGAAGAACTCCTTGGTTCCGAGATGGTACTTGTCCTTGACATATACATTATAGATCTCGTCCCACATCTCCTTGTCGATTGCCTTTGGCTTCATCACATTCCAGCCGTAGGTATTGGTTACGATTTCGGCGAATGTGCTGGCACTGCTGGCTCCACCCTTCATCTTCTCCTTGATATAGGCAGGGTTGAAGATGGTGGTTCTGCCCTCGATACCGATAGCCTCCTTCACCTCCTGCATTCTCATATTGCTATGGTTGCGATAGTCAGCGAGATAAGCATCCGGATCCTTACCGGTTACGTTGCGCACTGCGAGGTTCATACCTCCCATGAATTCATATACATGGTCGAGACTCAAGGCACCCCAAGTGTTGCTCTGTCGTGGCTGAACCACCACATCAGTACGGGTCAGCGCTGCCTCGAAAGCTGCCTTGCGAACGGTCTCCCAGTTCTTCTCATCACCGTAGTAGGCACCCATATTGTTCATATAGACCTCGGCAATCTGACTCTCCTTATCCCAGCGGTCGCCTGCGGTTACCATCTCCTGAATACCGGTACCATAGTTGCCGTTTACGCCACCAAAGACACGATACATACTCACCTCGCGTGCCTCCTTTGGCGACATGCCCTTCTACGAGCAGTCTTTCGGATTCGGTAACACCGGCTTTCACCAGGTTGTCGTACTTATCACCCTTGGCATTTGCCGCCATCTCTATCGCCTTGTTGATGAGGAAGAGACGGGATGCTGCCAGGTCGCGGAGCTGACCGGAAGTCTGAACCACGACATCGATGCGAGGACGGCCCAACTGCTTGGATGGGATGAGACGCAGATCGGTAACACGACCGAAGGCATCTCTTACCGGTTCCACACCGAGCATATAGAGAATCTGAGCGATGGTAGCACCCTCTGTTTCGATAAACTCGCTGCTCCAGAGTGTGTAGCTTACCTTACGAGGATATTCACCCTTATGTCGCTCACAATACATCTTGATGGTATTGTCGCAAAGTTCCTTCGCCTTCTCCCAGGCATCCTCCGAAGGTGTATTCTCCACATTGATGGAGAAGAGGTTTCTACCGGTAGGCAGGGTGTTTGGATTCACAATCAGATCACCACCAGGAGACGGAGCTGTAAAGCCGCCATTCAGGGCATTCATCAGAGAAGACATCTCGTTGAGCGGACTCTGACGGAGCGCCTCCGAATACTTGCCCACATTCTGCAAGGCATGCTCTACGGTAGTAATCGCCTGAGCCAGATGAATCTGCTGACGGGTATATTTAGGTGCCTTCGACATCATCATACCCTTATCTTTAGAAGATTTCTGAGATGCTTTGCCCTTGCCGGCTTTCGCCATCTTCGCCTTCTTCAGATCCTCCTGATACCATTTCTGTCCCTTCTTGATGGCTTCCATCATCTTGTCAGGGAAGTGACCGGTCTGCTCCATCTTCTCAAAAGCCTCACGACTCATCTGCGGAATCTTCTTCTTATGAGAAACCTTGGCAGCACGGAGTTCGCTTACCGTACGGTGGTCCACCTTCTTTGGCTTCGCCTCCTTCGCTCCACCCATCTGGTCTGCCATCTGCATCATCATCTGGATAGGATCCGGAGCTGCCTGCATCGCCTCAACCTTGCGAGCCATCTGGAGTTCGGCAGGAGTGATTCCTACATAACGGCAGATGTATTCATCTGAAACCGAGGCTGAACCCAGAAGCTGGGTCACGGTATTGCGTGCCTTGCTCAGATAGAGACGGTCGAAAAGCTGCTTGTGCTTCTCCACACCCTCCTGGGCACGGCCTTTCAGCTTATCTACTGCCAACATGCCGTAGGCAATAGGATCTGTAGCCATCGCATAGACACTGGTGCGGACATCATCATTATCGTATGGCACACCCAGAGTATAGAGCTTGCCGGTAATCTTCTCATTAGCCAACTCTTCTGCATAGTTCTCTACTCTCGCGATTTCATCTGCAGAATAAGGCTTGTTCATCTGCTTGGCATCGAGCCCCAGTTCTCGGGCGATTCCCATCTTCACGGTCAGCGCCTTCACTTTCAGCGACTGTTCGGCAGATGCCTTCTTCTCGTATGACTGGATGGCATCGCTCAACTGCTTATAGGTCTGGCGCAACTCGCTCTCCTTGAAAGGAGGGGTGAGATAGCTCTGGGTCTGGGCATAGGTGCGGCGCTTGGCAATCATCGCCTCGCCCACATTGCCGATGGTATATATATAAAGATGTGGAACCACACCAATCAATCGGTCACTCCAGTCGTTGCTGCCGAGTGCCACCTGCTTTCTCGGGGTATATTCCAGCGAGCCGTGGGTTCCGAAATGGATGAGCGCATCGGCACTGAAACCATAACGAGCCCAGAGATAAGAGGCAACATAGGTGTAAGGAGGTGCCTGGTCGGTGCCATGCACAATCTTGAAGGAGTCGCCTCCCACGCCTGCCATCATCTGTGGAAGCAGGGCCACATTGCCAAACTGCAGTCTTGCCACCGCCAACTTACCATCATCGGTAGCCATATATTTGCCAGGGAAGGAACCATAGAGCTGGTTCATCTCCTTGATCATCTTCTTAGACAAAGCCTTCTGGGTCCATCCGGCAAACTGATGGGCGGTAACCAGGGCAGGATGTCCAGACTGGAGGAATTGGGTATAGGCTCCCTCGGCATAGGTTCCGAAGACGGCACCCTGAGCCTGAATCATCTTTGCTAACTCCTGAGGATTGGCAGGCAACTTGCCTACATTGTATCCCTCATTCTTCAAGCGAACCAGGAGATTGTAGAGCGATGGAACCACTTCCATTCCCGAAGCGGTAAGTGCATTTTGACCAGGACCCTTGAAGTAGAAGATGGCGATACGCTTGCTGCTGTTCTTCTTGTTCTTCAGATTCACATAGCCCAGCACGCTCTCCACGAAACTCTCCATTCTGTCAGGGATGCCGTAAACCTCCTGCAAGCCCTCCTTGTTGATGCGCTGTCCGAAAACCACGTATGGACGGATGGCACCATCAATCTCCGGAGTCACGATGCTCTGCGACATGAAGCCACCGTTCATTCCCTGCTTGTCGTTCTCCCAATCGGTGGTCAAACGGTTGATATTAAGAGGTGAGAACAATGGAATATTCTTCTGCTTCAGGAACTCTACGAAGTAATCGCCCAGCCTGCCATGCGCCATATTCACAACGGCATTCGCCTGAATACTGTCGGCATGATGACCGGCAATAAAGCTCTGCAGCTGGTTGATGCGATACACCATGAATCCCTTCTTCTCGAAAGCCTTCTCCATATCAGGAGCCGCACCCATAAAACCGGTGAGCAAGATGGTAGGAGCACCTTTCTTATATAATCCGTTCTTTGCCAGGAAGGCATTGTACTCGCGGATGCTGTTGAAGCCCAGTTCATCGCCCTTTTCATCCTTCGGGTCGAAATGAGTCAGGAGATAGTCTGGTCGCTCATTTACACGTTCCGGCTCTGGAGCCATGAACTTCTTTCCGTCGATAAACTTACGGATGTAAGCGAGCATACTCTGATAGTTCTTCTTACCGCCGTTCTCGATATACTGCATCAGATAATCGGCATCGAAGTTATCTACTGATACGATATTGTTGGCTGGGTTGGTAGCAGCATGAGTCAGGGTTGGCACCTTGTAGGAAGCCTCTTCCAACTGCTTGCGCTGGTTCTCGTCGATTCGGAGACCCATACCATTCACGATAATCATATCGTAATCATCCAGATGATCGAAATCATCGGTGGTAATCTCACTCAGTTTAATCATCGCATTGTCGTTGGCATGCGAAATCTGTCCCAGCGCAATAGCCTGATAGTTGAGGAAAGCGATGCGGGTAGTACCCACCCAGGCAGAGTAAGCCTTCGCCAAACCTCCCAGAACGATCACGACCAATAAGGCCAGGAAGATGTGTTTCTTTTTAATCTTTCTGATTTTTCCTAATCCTTTTCTCATATCTATTCCTTTATCTATTCCTTTTTCATATCTATTCCTTTTATCGGGCTGCAAAGGTATAGCTTATTTAGAATTTGTACAATACCTAGAAATTGTGATTTTCACATTTTTTATACTTAGAAGTTGGTATCAGATTGAAAGGCTTTGCTTTCAATGTACCAACAAATAAGTAGTCTTTTTATGGTTTTACGGAGTTTAGTTTGGTAGTTTCACATAAAAGCCGTAACTTTGCAACATAAAATCAAACAGAAACTTTATAATAATGAAGAAACTGATTCTTAGTGCTGCTCTTCTGGCAGCATCTCTGGCATCCCAGGCCCAGCAGGGTCCGCTGTGGATGCGCTACCCCGCCATCTCACCGGATGGCTCTACCATCGCCTTTGCCTATAAGGGCGATCTCTATTGCGTTCCAGCCAATGGTGGCGAGGCACGCCAGTTGACGACCCATGCTGCTTACGACTCCCAGCCTATCTGGAGCCCTGACGGCAAGAAGATTGCCTTTACTTCCAACCGAGAAGGCAGCCTGGATGTTTACGTCATCTCTGCCAAGGGCGGTGCGCCAACCCGACTCACCACTCACAGCGGCAAGGAGACTCCAATCGCCTTCAAGGACAACGACCATGTACTCTTCTCTGCCAACATCATGTCTACAGCCCAGAGCAATCTCTTTGCTGCCAATGAATTCTCACAGGTTTACGAGGTAAGCACTGAGGGCGGTCGTCCTAAGTTGTATTCCGTTCTTCCGATGGAAAACATCAGCATCAACAAGAAGGGTCAGGTGCTCTATCACGACAAGAAGGGTTATGAGGATGCATGGCGCAAGCACCATACTTCTCCTATCACCCGAGATATCTGGATGCTCGACAACGGAAAGTACCAGAAGCTTACTACCTTCAAGGGCGAGGGCTGCCGACAACCAGAGCTTCTACTATCTCAGCGAGCAGGATGGTTCCTTCAATATCTACCGCCGCAACATCGCAAGCGGAAAGGATACCCAGATTACCCAGCAGAAGAAGAATCCTATCCGTTTCCTCACTTCTTCCGATAATGGTTTGCTCTGCTATGGTTTCGATGGCGAAATCTATACCGTAAAGGAAGGTGCACAGCCTCAGAAGGTCAGTATCTCCATCACTACAGACAACGATGAACCAAGCCTCATCCGCAAGGTGCAATCTTGGGGCGCTACCGAGATTGCGCTTTCTCCAGATGCCAAGGAGGTGGCTTTCGTGATGCACGGTGATGTATATGTTACATCTACAGAATACAAGACCACCAAGCGAATCACCGATACTCCTCAGCAGGAACGCAACCTGAGCTTTGCTCCTGATGGCAGAAGTCTGGTCTATGCTTCTGAGCGCAATGGCGTATGGCAGATTTTCCAGGCTAAGATCAAGAACGAGAAGGAGAAGAACTTTACTTACTGCTCTGAGGTAGAAGAGGAGCAGCTCACCAAGACCAATATTACTTCTCAGTATCCTGCCTACAGTCCTGACGGCAAGGAGGTGGCTTTCTATGAGGATCGTGCTACCCTCCGCATCATCAACCTGAAGTCGAAGGAAGTACGCACCGTGCTCGATGGCAAGTACAACTATTCTTACTCTGATGGCGACATCTGGTTTGAATGGAGCCCAGACAGCAAGTGGCTCATGTGCAGCTACATCGGTAATGGCGGATGGAACAATACAGATATCGCCGTAGTAAAGGCTGATGGAAAGGAAGTTCACAATATTACCGACAGCGGTTACAGCGACAGCAACGGCAAGTGGGTACTCGGAGGAAAGGCTATTCTCTTCGAGAGCGACCGTGCCGGTTATCGCAGTCACGGTTCATGGGGTGCAGAATATGATGCCTATCTCATGTTCCTCGACCTCGAAGCCTACGACCGCTTCCGCATGTCTAAGGAGGAACTCGAATTAGCCGAGGCCAACAAGGACGAGAAGGAGAAGAAGGCTGACGAGAAGGAGGAGAAGAAGAAGGAAAACAAGAAGAAGAAAGAGGAGAAGACCGGAAAGATTGAGGTAGATAAGGTAAAACCTCTCGAACTCGACTTCGAGAACTGCCGTGACCGTGTGGTCCGTCTTACCGTCAACTCATCCAATATGGGTGATGCCATCATCGACAGCAAGGGAGAGAAGATTTATTACCAGGCTGCCTTTGAAGGTGGCTACGACCTCTGGTGCCACGACTTGAAGGAAGGCAGCACTACCCTGATGATGAAGGGTATCGGTGGCGGAGGCTTCGTTGCCGACAAGGATATCAAGAACCTCTTCCTCTGCAATGGCAGCAGCATCAAGAAGATTGACCTGGGCAGCAAGGCTACTACCAACATCGCCTTCGAGGCTCCATTCAACTACAAGCCTGCCGAGGAGCGCCAGTATCTCTTCGACCATGTATGGCGCCAGGTAGCTGACAAGTTCTACGATCCAAAGATGCAGGGTGTGGATTGGGAGTACTACCGCAAGGTGTATGAGAAGTTCTTACCTTATATCAATAATAACTTCGACTTCGCTGAGATGTTGAGCGAGATGCTGGGTGAGCTGAATGCCAGCCATACCGGTTGCCGTTATTATGCTGGCGGCGCTTCTCTTTCTACCGCAGCTCTCGGTGCCTTCTTTGATCCGAACTACGAGGGTGACGGCTTGAAGATTCAGGAAGTCATCAAGCGTGGTCCGTTCGCTGTGAAGAAGAACGAGGTTACTGCCGGCTGCATCATTGAGAAGATTGATGGCGAGGCTATCAAGGCGGGTAAGGATTACAACGCATTGCTCGATGGAAAGGCTGGCAAGAATGTACGTCTCACCATCAAGAACACCAAGGGCAAGACTTTCGACCTCACCATCAAGGCGATTTCGCAGGGTGATCAGCAGGAGCTTCTCTACAAGCGCTGGGTGGATAGAAACCGTGCTATCGTGGATAGCGTTTCAAAGGGCAGAATAGCATACGTTCATGTCAAGGCGATGAACAGCGAGAGCTTCCGCACCGTATATAGTGAACTCTTGAGTGACAAGAACCGTAACAAGGATGCCGTAATCGTGGATGAGCGTCACAATGGTGGTGGCTGGTTGCACGATGACCTCTGCACCTTGCTCAGCGGCAAGCAGTATCAGGAGTTTGTGCCTCATGGAAAGGTTGTGGGCAAGGATCCATTCAACAAGTGGACCAAGCCATCCTGCGTTCTGATCTGCGAGGACGACTACAGCAACGGTCATGGTTTCCCATGGGTATATAAGGAGTTGGGCATCGGTAAGCTGATTGGTGCACCGGTGGCTGGAACAATGACTGCCGTATGGTGGGAGACCTTGATGGACCGCAGCCTGGTATTCGGTATTCCTCAAGTAGGTTGCCGTGACATGCGTGGTACCTTCGGCGAGAACACCACCCTCTATCCAGACGTCGAGGTGTATAATTCTCCAGAGGATTACATCACCGGTCATGACACTCAGCTCATCAGAGCCGTAGAGGAAATGATGAAGAAGTAAGGAAGAGGAATTATTCCGTCGAAAAAGGTATCAAAAACAGGAATTATTCCGAGATTTCGATTAAATCAATCGATTGATTCAACATCAAAAGAGCGTGATCGCCAAATGAGGCTATCACGCTCTTTCTTTGTTAACATTAAAATATTCGAAGATGAAAGAAATCTAGCAAACTTTCTTCTTACGCTCACAATAGCGTTCACATTGGGCACAGATATCATATCCCAGCATGGCACCCAGAATGAAATCCTCCTCCGGTGTAAGCTGGCATAAGGGTTTGGTAACAATCATGCGGATAGCATCCAGGCATTCCTTCTTACCAAAGAAGAGATTCAGACGGTCGTTGCCAACCGGCTGGATGATATAATCAATGTTCTGACGCTCTAATCTAGTTATGGCAAAAGACTCATATTTCTTGTTGAAGGTGTAGAGCACCAGACGGCGCACGCCCTTCTTATATTCATATATATGATTCATCAGAACCTTCAAATCTACTGGTGTTGCGATTTCCTGCTGCATACTATCCGAATTTATTGTTTTTAAATCAAGAATCAGAGAATTCCGTCATTCTCCAATTCTTGAAAAATATTTTTTTAAATTATAACGCTGGTTTGATGGCCTCAATCCAGGCATCGATACGCTCCTCTGTCTTGTCGTCCTCGTTCACCTCATCGAGTGCCAGTCCCAGGAACTTGTCGTCCTCAACAGCCTCACTGTCATCATAGGTGTATCCATCTGTAGAAACACCAGGCAATACGGTAGCACCAGCCTCAACGGCAGCATCGTAGAGTTCCTTCATGCCGCCACAGAATGTATCAGGGTAAGACTCGCTGTCGCCACAACCAAACAGGGCAACAGTCTTGCCTGCCAAGCCGGCACTCTTCAGCGTCTTCACGCCATCATACCAGTCATCCTGCATCTCGCCGGCACCCCAGGTAGAAGTACCGAGAAGAAGATTCTCATGACTTGTGATAGTAGCGTCATCGATGTTAGCTACATCTACAGCTTCCACGCCCAACTTAGAGGCGATGGTTTCGGCAATCGACTGGCATGAGCCAGTAGAAGAGCCATAAATTACGATAGTTGTTTTCATTTGTCCTTAATCTCTTTTAGTTACATTTTATTTTCGGGTGCAAAGATACTGCCTTTTCCCTTTATCTGCAATACCTAAAAATGATGGTTTCGGGAAAATACCTAGATATGGGGATAGGAGAAAAGGTTTAGGATGGTTGAGCCTAAAAAAAAATAGTATCTTCGCAGCAAATATCAATGACCAATATCCTAAGTATATCCTAACACTTGATGAAGA
>OHXB01000282.1_pt1 | contig 11351 bp, 6 predicted proteins | sample 1579811 | NCBI WGS metagenome assembly OHXB01 (sample SAMEA3882533, study PRJEB24775) | human gut metagenome | biome: human-associated habitat; feature: intestine environment; material: feces | place: Netherlands | collected 2009/2010 | reverse complement strand
ATCATCCTGCTGGTCATCGGCATGTTCATGGACATCACCCCGGCCATCCTGATTTTCACCCCGATTTTCCTGCCCATCGCCACCAGCTTTGGCATGACGGAGATCCAGTTCGGCGTTATGCTGATCTTCAATATGTGCCTGGGCAACATCACCCCGCCGGTCGGCTCGGTTCTGTTCGTCGGCTGCGGCATCGGTCATGTCTCCATCGAGCAGGTCACGTCCAAGCTGATCCCCTACTTTGCGGCACTGGTTGCCGCCCTGCTGGCCGTCACCTACATCCCGGCTCTGTCTCTGGGCCTGCCCAGCCTGATGGGCCTGATTTAAGTCTAAGCATTACCTGCTTATAAAAATAGTACAGCCCCCGCCAAGATCTATGAGTTTCTGGCGGGGGCTGTGCTGTTATTTTGCCGGTGTATCTGCTGCGTTTTTATTCCTTTGCCACCGTAGTGGTCAAGAATCTTCCATGCGCAGCACGCAGTATTCCGAAAATATCTTGGAAAAATTGGAGGATTCGCTCGTAAAAGGTTGACGCGGCTGCGTTCGGGGGTATATCATATTTATATAGATCTTTGCGCGGGGGGAGGAACGCACGATGATCCGAATCGGCATTGTGGACGATGAAAAACAAGAAAGAGACCAACTGAAACAGGCACTGGCGCGGTTTGGCGCGGAGAACGGCACAGAACTGAACGTACAGGAGTTCGACTGTGCGGCAGTCTATCTGGCGGCGCAAGACCGTGATTTTGACATTTTATATCTGGACATTGATATGCCACAGATGTCCGGCATGGAACTGGCCGAAAAAATCCGGGAGACAGATCAAGACGTCATCCTCATTTTCTGCACGAATTTGCAGCAATTCGCGCTGAACGGGTACAGTGTCGGCGCGCTGGGCTTTATTGTAAAGCCGATACAATGGTACTCCTTCCATATGTATCTGACGCGGGCGCTGAAGGTGCTGCAAAAGCGCGCCGGTCAAAAGACGGCGCCGCCGCACATTGTCGTCAAGGACGGCACCGTGACGCGGCTGCTGGATGCAGCGGAAATCGCCTATGTGGAGGTGCGCCAGCACGACCTGCTGTACAACCTGTGCGGCGGGGACGGTAAAACCGAGATCATCAAAAACCGCGGTTCGATGCAGGAAATCGCGGCGCAGCTGACGCCCTACGGCTTTGTGCGATGCAGCGCCAGTTATCTTGTGAACCTGCGCTGTATCACGGCGGTAAGCCGTATGAATGTCTATATCGGCGGGGCGGCACTGCCCATCGGGCGCACCTACAAGGACGCCTTCACCGAAGCATTCTCCCGATATATGGCAAAAAAGGAGTGGGAAGACCCGTGCCGGTCATAAATTGGATACTGATCCAGCAAGTCCAGCTGGGCATGATTCTATGCGCCTGCCTGTTTGTCCCGTGGGGGCAGCGCCGCAGCTGCTTCGTTCCGCGGTTGGCGGCGGGTGTATGGGGCTTTCTCGCACTGACGGACACCCTGACATTTCTGCCGCAGTGGGCAAAACTGCTGCTGTATACGACGCTGCTGTTTGGTCTGATATGGTTCAGCTTTGACTGCAGCCCGCTGCACGCCCTGTTTTATACAACCTGTGCCTACGCGGTGCAGCACATTGCCAGTAAGCTGGCCTATATGCCCATTATTTGGCTGCTTCAGCATGGGCGCACGGACAGGCTCGATACCTTTGTCATTCTGCTTTTCAGCAACCTTGTGGTCTGTCTGGTCATCTACCTGCTGTTCACCCTGCGCATCCGGCGCGGGCGCCTGCTGTTTGACAATGTCAAGACCGTGCTTTACTCCGGCTTTTTCCTGATTGCCGCGGTCTACCTGAGTGTTGTGCTGGAGGATGTCCTGGACAGCAGCGCAGAGTCCTACCTGACCGCCTATCTGGCGCTGAATGCGTTCTGCATCCTGTTTGCCATCACGATTCTGGCGCTGGAATTTTCAAATTGCAGCATCAAGAGTCTGGAACAAGAGAATGAAACGCTGGCGCAGCTGCTGGAATGTGACAAGCAGCAGTATGAGCAGGCAAAAAAAGACATGGAAAAAATCAACATCCGCTACCATGACCTGAAACAGCAGTATTCCCGCGCCACAGATGAGGAACGCGCCCGTTTGGAAGAAGAGATGGACAACCTGAACCTGCGCTATCTCACCGGGAATAAGGCGCTGGACATCACACTGACCCAAAAGTCGGCACTCTGCGGGCAGGCAGGGATTCAGCTGGTCTGCTCGGCAGACGGCAGCTGTCTGGAGAATATGAAGCACTACCACATTTACTCCCTGCTGGGCAATGCGCTGGACAATGCCATTGAGTGCCTGACGCAGGTAAACGATGCGTCTAAGCGGGTCATCACACTGGACATAAGCCGCTGCCGTGACATGGCGGTCATCCGCGTGCAGAACTACACCCCCGCACCGCCGACGCTGCGGGACGGCGCTATCGTCACAACCAAGCAGGATACCGAGGAGCATGGCTACGGCATAAAAAGCATCAAAAGCATTGCCGAGCTGTACGGCGGCACGGCAGACTGCTTTGTGGAGGACTCGATTTTTTACCTGGTGGTCACCTTCCCCTGCGGGAAAAGCCAAAAAGAAACTGCATAACCCAAAAGCGACTGCCTTTCGGCAGTCGCTTTGCTTTTGTGTCATTTGTGCCGTGTTTTTTGACGTTTGCGCCAACTCCATTGACCCGGTCAACGCTTCCCTTTATGATAGCTTTGTGAAAAAGATATGAACGGTTTCTGCAAAAGGGGAAGTGCGCAGCCCTTGGCAGCAAGCGCATCGTATCATTCATCTGTGACAGTTTAGGAAGGAGAAAAACCTATGGCACAAAAGGAAACCTCAAGCAAGTCCCGCCGTTGGCTGGGCTTGTCCGGCGCGGCTGTGCTGGTGGCCAACCTTGTCCTGACCGGAACGACTATTGCGTTCCAGCAGGAAGGCGAAGTCAACCACGCACTCGGCATCGAAGGCGGTGACGCATCTTACGGCGGCACGGAGTTCTCCGCTGACGGCACCCTGTCTGACGCAAGCTACGAAAAGTACATCGAAGCCGCTTATCAGTTCTGTGAGCAGGAAGAAGAAGAGGGCAGCGTGCTGCTCTACAACCGCAACAATGCCCTGCCGCTTTCCGAGTCTGAGCGCAACGTCACGGTCTTTGGCCGCGGCAGCATCGACCCGGTGTTCCGCAGCACGGCAGGCGGTTCCTCCACGAACCCGGATTACCAGAAAACCCCCGTTGACGCCCTGCAGGATGCCGGCTTCAACGTGAACCAAACCGTGCTGGACGCCTACGCTTCCGCCGAAGCGCCGAAAGAAAGAAGCGTTTCCAGCGTGGGAGAATATGACCCGGCGCTGTTCACCGGCAGCGTCACCGACTCGTTTGCGTCCTACGGCGATGTCGCGTTTGTTACGCTGTCCCGCTTTGCCACCGAGGGCAACGACCTTGCGATGGTCAACGACGAGGGCAAGCGTATGCTGGAGCTGGACGACAACGAGAAAGCGATCTTCCAGAAAATCAAGGATTCCGGCAAATTCAAGAAAACCGTCGTCCTGCTGAACTCCGTCTTTGCGATGGAGATGGACTGGCTGGACGAGTACAATGTTGACGCTGTGCTGTGGGTCGGCAACCCCGGCTTCTACGGTATGCCCGGTGCCATCCGCGTTGTGACCGGTGAGGTCAACCCCTCCGGTCACACCACCGCCACCTTTGCCGCCAACTCCCTGTCCGCGCCCAGTGCCGAGAACTTCGGTCTGCACGCCTACAACTACGGCAGCAAAACGCCCCGCGCGGCAGGCGACAGCTTTGTCAGCTATAACGAAGGCATCTACGTCGGCTACCGCTACTACGAGACCCGCTACGAGGACACCATCCTCGGTCAGGGCAACGCCGATTCCGCGGTTGGCACCAAAGCCTCGACCGACGGCTGGAACTACGCCGAGGAGGTCTGCTTCCCCTTCGGCTACGGTCTGTCCTACACGAACTATGAGTACAGCCTTGACAAACTGGACTACAACAGCGACACCGACACCTTTACGGCGACCGTCACGGTGAGCAACACCGGCGATAGGGACGGCAAGGCTACGGTGGAGCTGTACGCACAGACCCCCTACACCGACTACGACAAGCAGAACAACGTCGAAAAGTCCTCGATCCAGCTGCTGGGCTATGACAAGATCGACGTGGCCGCAGGTGCATCCGAGACTGTCACGGTCGATGTGCCCGGCTACTTCCTCGCGTCCTATGACGCCAACGGCGCGAAGGGCTACATCCTCGATGCGGGCGATTACTACTTCGCCGTCGGCAACGGCGCACACGAGGCACTGAACAATGTGCTGGCCGCCAAGTGCGGTGACGCCGTTGCGGGCAAGCTGATCGATCAGGACGGCAATGTCGTCACCGGCAACACCGCCGCCGTGGCCACCTGGACCGCCCCCAACACCGAGGTCGATACCCAAAAGTACCGCAACTCCCGCTACAACAGCGATGTGGAAGTCACGAACACCTTCGACGACGCCGATGTGAACTACTGGGCGAACGACGACGAAAAAATCACCTACCTGTCCCGCAGCGCGTGGGATAAGACCAAGGGCCTCGACCCGGAGACCACCCTGTTCATCATCGTCTCCAAGACCTTCACCACGCTGGAGACCCTGACGGTCAACGATAAGCTGTACAACGGTCTGAATATGCAGACCTACGTCAAGGCAGCCGATGCCAAGAGCGTTTCCGACTTCAACCTCGGCGTGGAGCTGGATGAGAAGATCAACTTCAGCGATATGATCGGCGTCGCCTTCGACGACCCGAAGTGGAACGACTTCCTTTCTCAGCTGACGCTGAGCGATCTGCTCATCAACATGGGCGACTCCAAGGGCATCAAGGCTGTCAAGGCTGTCAACAAGCCCGGCTGCACCATCGTTGATGGTCCCGAGGGCATGAACGGTCAGTTTAAGTACGGCGACCGCCGCAACTGCACCGGCTGGGCTACGCTGCCCATCGTCGGCGCAACCTGGAACCACGATGTGCAGACCCGCTTTGGCGAGATGTACGGCGAGGATGCGCTGTATGCGTCCATCCCCATCGCCTACGCGCCCGGCGCGGACACCCTGCGTTCTCCCTACTCCGGTCGTACCTCGGAGTATTTCTCCGAGGACGGCGTTCTCAGCTACTATGCTGCCAAGGCCGTTTCCCACGGTATGCGCAACAAGGGTCTGATCGGTACGGTCAAGCACTTCTTCCTGAACGAGCAGGAAGCCGGTCGTCAGGGCATTTCCACCTTTGCGAACGAGCAGGCCATCCGCGAGATCTATATGCGCGCCTTTGAGGGTTCTCTGGCTGAGGGCGATTCTCTCGGCGTTATGACCGCTTACAACCGTATCGGCGTTATGTACGCTGCCGCCAACCAGGGCATCCAGCACATCCTGCGCGACGAGTGGAACTACGGCGGCTACATCATCGACGATGCGCTGACTGCATCCGAGTATTCCTCCGCCCCCGAAATGCTGATGGCGGGCAACAACATCTTCTGCCTGGATACCGCCCGCCCGAACGAAATCGAGAAGCTGATCACCAGCACCGATGACGGCGACCTGCTGCAGAAGGTCATCGACTCCAACCATTATCTGTACTACGTCATGCTGCAGTCCTCTATGGGCGGCTCCGGCGCGGAGGACGTTGTCGTTTCCGACGCAGCCCCGTGGTGGCAGACGACCCTGCGCGCCCTCGATGTTGTGTTCTGCGCACTGGCCGTTGCCGCTGTCGTGATGTATGTGCTGCATACCTACACGGACGTTTTCTCCGAGGAAAAGCGGAAGAATCGTGCCGCCAAAAAGAATTGATGGAGGTGGAACCTGATGAATAAAGGCTTGAAAAATAAAGGGCTGGGCAGCTGGTTCTGCCTTGCCGCAGCGCTGGTCGCGCTGATCACCGGCATTGTATTCCTGCTCACACAGGCCACGGCCGCCCCTCTGGGTCACTCCGGCACGATGGCCGGCGTGGTGCTGCTGGTCGGTGCTGCCGCTTCGCTCGTTTTCTTCTTTGTTTCCGTTCCGTTCAGCGCGCTGATTCAGGCGGTCATTTATAACATTGCCCTGTATCTTGTCGTTGTGCAGTTGTATTTCGTCTTTGCCGATGTCATCAACCATGTCACCTTTGCGGGCGGCAACGCCGGTCTGTGCGTGTTCTATATGGTCGGCACGTTCATTGCCTGCCTGCTCAGCGTGATCGCCTGCTTCTGCAAGCAGACGAAAACCGGCGAGGCAAAAGCCACCGGAAAACAGTTTGCTGCCGCCGGTGCGGTGGTCGCGGTCGCTGCGGTCTGCGTGGGCGGTTTCTCCCTGCAGAGCAGCAGCCTGCCCTCGGCCGACAATGCGGAGGTTGCCCCCGATGCGGCGCAGACTTCTGCCGATGGTCCCGTTATGAACTACAACGATAACGAGTATGTTTCCAAGACGCTGGATGACCTGATTGCCATCCCGCAGGAAACCTGGGAAGCCAAGGAGCCGAACGGGGAAGTCGCCTACTTCTTCGAGGGTCAGTACACCGAAGGCTTCGGCACCTTCGTGGATCCGGGCTGTCTGGATATGTACTGCTACACCGACGGTTCGATGTGGGGTTCCTTCAGCGGTCCCAGCACCTCCGTGGGCAGCGACTCTATCTCCCATGTTTACGGCTACTGGTACAACTACGATGAAAACGGCGAGAAGAACTTCGTCATTCATCTGCTGGGCAATCAGGACGCCGACGGCACTGTGCGCCCCACCGATGTGGATGGCGGCGCAGATGCGGATGTCTTCATCTTTGACACCGACCACGGCGCATACAGCATGGAAGCCAGCCTGAGCTATGGCGTTATGGGCGGTGCGTTCACCCGCAACATCAACATCTACGGTCAGCCCTATGCCCCTGCCAAGAGCCTGACGATCGATGCCTCCAACCTGCGCACCTTCTACACGGGTGACACCTTCAACCCGGGCGAGCTGGTTGTGACGGCTACCCGCGCCAACGGTGCGGAGGAGTCCATCTGGGGCGGTCGCTTGACCTTCACCGGTTACGACAGCGACACCACAGGCACCAAGACCGTGACGGCCTCCTTCCTGGGTGCGACCGCTACGTTTGAAGTGCAGGTCGAGGATCTGGTCACCGAGCAGTACACCGGCAGCTATGAGCTGGTGCAGGGCGAGACGCCCACCGCAACGGATGCCGTGCTGCTGGTGGATTACTCCCACAAGGTCTGCACGCTGACTGCCGCCGACGGCTCTGCATCCATCACCGGCACGCTGGTGGATGTGCAGGACGATGCCCTTACCATGACCCTGAACGGCAGCGATGCCCTGACGGTGCCCATCACCGAGGGTGAGGACGGCAGCAAGCAGCTGACCATCCCCGCCCACGACGAAATCGTCTCCGGCTGGGGCTCCAGCACCACCTACTCCATCAACGAGGCTGTGGTCACGCTGGCGGCAGAGTAAGCGTCCATTGCCCCTGATGAAACATAACGGTACTTGCTGAATGAAAGCCGCGTCTGATGTCTGCTTGCAGGCGTTGGACGCGGCTTTTCTTGTGAGAAGGGAAAAATATATGCAAAATACAGAACTTTTGCTGAAAAAATTGACCTTGGAAGAAAAATGCGCGCTGCTTTCCGGCGCGGAAACCTTCAAAACACGGGGTATGCCCAAACACGGCATCCCGCAGATCTGGCTGTCGGACGGTCCCCACGGCTTGCGCAAGCAGGCGGGGGAGAGCGACCACTTGGGGCTGAATCCCAGCGTGCCCGCCACCTGCTTCCCCACGGCGTCGGCTGTTGCGAACAGCTGGGATGCCGCGCTGGGCGAGGAAATCGGCGCAGCCTTGGGCGAGGAAGCCGCTGCGCAGGAAGTGTCGGTGGTGTTGGGACCGGGGCTTAACATGAAGCGCAACCCGCTGTGCGGGCGCAGCTTTGAGTATTTCTCCGAGGACCCGTATCTCGCGGGCAAGCTGGCGGCGGGATATATTCGCGGCATTCAGTCCAAGGGCGTAGCCGCCTGCCCGAAGCACTTTGCCGTCAACAGTCAGGAAACGCGTCGTATGGCTTCGGATTCCATCGTGGACGAGCGCACCCTGCGGGAAATTTACCTGACCGGGTTTGAAATTGCCGTCAAAGAGGGGCATCCCCGCAGCATTATGTCGTCGTACAATCTTGTGAACGGTACCTATGCCAACGAGAATAAGCACCTGCTCATGGAGATTTTGCGCGGTGAGTGGGGCTTTGACGGCGCGGTCATCACCGACTGGGGCGGAAGCAACGACCACGCGCTGGGTGTGAAAAACGGCTCCACGCTGGAAATGCCCGCGCCCGGCGGGGACAGTGTGCGCGAACTGTTGGCGGCGGTGGAAAGCGGGAAAATCTCTGAATCCGACATCGACGCCCGCTTGTCAGAGTTGCTGCCGCTGGTGTTTGATACCAAAGCTGCGCTGGACGCTGCCCCGCGTGAGTTTGATGCGGCAGCCCATCATGCGCTTGCCCGCCGCGCCGCCGCGGAAGTGCAGCAGGCATGGCAGAGCACCGAAAGCAAAGCCGAATATCTTCGCCGCGCGCTGATTGAACAGAATGTGCCCGCACGCGACGCGCTGGAGCAGGGCCGCGCAAGGCTCAACGCGCTCTCTTCCCTCAAGGTTGAGGCCACGGACGCGCAGAAGCGCTGTGATGACGCCGAAGCTGCTCTGTCCGATTTTGACGCAAAGCCCGCCGAGCGTCCGCGCTCACTATTACCTTATATAATAGTAATCGCCGTGCTATTGCTGCTCTTTATATTTGTTTCCGCATTGCCCAGCCCTGTCGCTCTGGCCGGGTGCATCGTCTCCGGCGCTGCGCTGGCTGCACTTCTTGTCTTAAACTGGAACAACGCACGCAAAGTTCGCGCCGCACATGAGGAAAAGCGCGGTGTCTTAGAGCAAGCCCTGCGCGATGCGCGTTCTGACGCCGCCGCACAGCAAAAGCTGTATGATGCCGCCGCGCGCGAGCTGCTCGTGCTCATCCCCGCGGGCGACATCTCCCGCGTTGGCGCATATCTCGACGCCGCGCTGCAAAAATACGCCGAGCTGGACGCCCTGACGCGCGAGGCGCGCGACCTGTCGCTGCGCTGCGAGCTGCTTTCCGCCCGCGCGCCGAAGGGTGACGTTCCCGACAAGCCGGTTGTGCGCCCCGCACGCTCCCGTGCGGAGCTGCAAACTGCGCTCGACGCGCTCGCACGGTGCCGTCGTGAAGCGCAGAGCACCTTTGACTACACCTCCGGCCGCTGCCGCGCCATCGGCGACGCCGCCGAGCTTGAAGCCGCACTCACGCAGAAGCGCGACGAGCTTGCACAAAAACAAGCGGAATACGACGCCATCGCCCTCGCGATGGAATCGCTGCAAAGCGCGAACACCACACTGCAAAACCGCTTTTCTCCCGCGCTCAGCCGCCGCGCCGGCGAGCTTTTCTCCCGCCTGACGGGCGGCAAATACGAAAGCGTCCTGCTTGACCGCACGTTTTCCGCGCAGGCGGGCGAAACGGGCGAGAGCGTTTCCCATGACGCACAGCTTTTGAGCCTCGGCACGCTCGACCAGCTGTATCTTGCCGTGCGCCTCGCCATCTGCGAAAGTGCCCTGCCCGCGGACGATCCCCCGCCCATCGTGCTCGACGACGCACTTGTCCGCTTCGACGACGAGCGCTGCCGCGCCGCGCTCGAGCTTTTATTAGAGGAAAGCAAATCCCGTCAAATTCTGCTTTTCACCTGTCAGCACCGCGAGAGCGCGTATCTCTCCGGCCGCGACGGCGTCACATTCCTGTCCCTATAATCCCAAATTGATAAAGGAGAAATTGAATGACCACACTGCAAGCCCTTCCCCTGCCTTCCAACTTCGAAGACCTCTGCGAGCTGTTTTTGCTCTACATCGCGTACAGCACCCTCGGCTGGTGCGGCGAGATGCTCTACTGCTCCATCCCTAAGGGTCACATCTGCGAAAAGAGAGGCTTCCTCAACGGCTTTCTCTGCCCCATTTACGGCCATGGCGCGCTGCTCGTGCTGTATCTTCTGCACGGTGGCTTCCAGAATCCGGTGCTCACGTTCATCTTCGGTGCGATCGTCACGTCGATCCTTGAATACTTCACGAGCTGGATCATGGAAAAGCTCTTCCACATGCGCTGGTGGGACTACTCCCATTATAAATTCCAGATCAATGGCCGTGTGTGCCTTCTGAACTCCACATGCTTTGGCCTTGCGTGCGTGCTGCTGTGCCACCTTGTCCAGCCCTGGCTGTGGGAGCACATCGTGAATCTCGGCCCTACCATCACCGTGCCGCTCGCGTCCTTCATCTTCGGCATCTATCTGATGGACACCGTGCTCTCCATCCGCAGCGCCATCCAGCTCAGCTCTCAGATGGGCAAGCTGCGCGAGCTGCAATCGGAGCTCAAGGACTATGTCGCCGAAAAGCGTGAGGAGAGCCAGGAGCGCAAGGCCGAACGCCGTGCCGAGGTACGCGAGCGCGCCCGCATGCTGCGTGACGGTGCGGATATCTTCGAGCGCCGCCTGCTCCACTCCCACCCCGACATCCGCAAGTCGCGTGAAGACCTGCTCACCGCGATCCGCGCCCGCCTGAACGAGAGCGAGACCGAGGCCAAGAAAGCTGCCGACGAGCTCTTCGGCGATGAGCGCAAGGCGTAATTTGCCAGCCCGCACGCGGTTGACTTCCGCGCGCAAACGGTATAAACTAAGCGCGCCGCTGGTCAACCGGCGGCACACCACGCAGCAAAGGAGAATACTGATCTATGAGCGAATGCACCCATAATTGCTCTACCTGCGGCGAGAGCTGCGCTGAGCGTGCAACGCCGCAATCCTTGCGCAAAGCGCCGCACCCCGAAAGCCACATCGGCAAGGTGTTCGGCGTCGTGTCCGGCAAGGGCGGCGTCGGCAAGTCCATGGTCACAAGCCAGCTTGCCGTCACGCTGCACCGCCGCGGTTACAAGGTCGGCGTCATGGACGCCGATATCACCGGTCCCTCCATCCCGCAGGCCTTCGGCGTGCACGACAAGGCCGTCGGCACGCAGACCGCGCTCTACCCCTGCGTCAGCCACAGCGGCATCGAGGTCATGTCCATCAACCTGCTTTTGGAGGATGAGACCGATCCCGTCATCTGGCGCGGCCCCGTCATCGGCGGTGTCGTCCAGCAGTTCTGGACGGATGTTGCCTGGGATGTGGACTATCTGTTCGTCGATATGCCCCCCGGCACGGGCGACGTGCCACTGAGCGTCTTCCAGTCCATCGCGCTCGACGGCATCATCGTCGTCACCTCCCCGCAGGAGCTTGTCTCCATGGTCGTGGAG
>OHXB01000279.1_pt1 | contig 11378 bp, 9 predicted proteins | sample 1579811 | NCBI WGS metagenome assembly OHXB01 (sample SAMEA3882533, study PRJEB24775) | human gut metagenome | biome: human-associated habitat; feature: intestine environment; material: feces | place: Netherlands | collected 2009/2010 | reverse complement strand
TCATCACCGAGAGCCTTAGCAATCTCAGCCAAAGTATCAAGTACCTCTGGAGCAGAGCCAATAATCTTTTGGATAGCTGCCTCTACTTGTTCAGCACTCTGGAAATCTGAATCGTTTAATAACTCAGATACCTTAGTGATGTAATTTGCATGTTCTTCGATGCCATCCAACTTGGCATATAGCAAGTCAGTAAAGTCATTTGAAGAAAGTACTTTACCGTCTACCTTATCTACCTTCTTTCCATCCATTGCCTGGTCAGCAGCAATTCGATCTGCTTTTTCCTGAGCAATAGCATTATTAATAAGGGTATCTTGGTTAGCACGTTCTGTAGCTTCCTTATCGATATTATTCTGCAACTCAGTATCACCAGCTAAGCGGTCATTCTTTTCGGTAAGTATATTTTGGTTGATACCCGCCATATCATCTTTATGGTTCTGAAGGTTGGTATCAATCTTTGCCTCAAGTGAAGTCTCTTTGGCAATTGCTCGGTCTTTCTCTGCATTAATAGCAGTAGTATTAGCATTTACCTTTGCTTTTAATTCATTCATAGCATCGGTATTACCTGCCTCTAGAGAATCAATACGAACTCCCAAAGCATTATCACCAGCAATACGGTTTTCCTTTTCTTGTTCAAGCTTAGTATTAAGGCTAGCTACCTCAGATTCCAAAGCCTGCTTAGCATTATCCAATTTAGCCGTAAACTCAGTACTCAAGGCTTTATCGGCTGCAGTACGGTCTGCTGCTTCTTTATCCAAATTTACCTGAAGAACTTGGTCTGCAGCTTTTCTTTCTACACTCTCAGTATTAAGGTCAATATTGAGAGTATCGATACGAGAACTCAAAGCACTATCAGCATTGGTACGGTCAACGATTTCTTCGTTAATCATATCCTTAACTTCCTTGTAGTTATCACCTACAGTCTTAGTTAAGTTTGTGATTGCCTCTGAATTTCTTTCGATATTATGTTGGTTAGTAGCGATTGCCGTAGTATTGGCATTTACCTGCTCGGTAAGCTCATTACGCAAGGTATTGATAGACTCTTGCATACTCAAAGCCAAGTCTGAGATACGCTGGTTAACATTAGCCAGACTTTGAGTATATGCTTCATCAGCAGTCTTTCTTTCGGCAATCTCCTTATCCAAGTTAGCCTGAATTACTGCATCGGCATCTTTACGGTCTTGGATTTCCTTATTAAGGTTATCTCTTACAACTCCGAGTGCAGCATCTCCAGTAGCAGACTTATTGTCTAAGTATTCTTTCAGTTTAGTTTCAAGGGCAGTATCTGCATCCTTACGAGCTTGAACTTCAGCAGCTACCTCAGCACTGTTTGCCTCGTCTCCTGCAATACGGTCTTCGATTTCTTGGTTAACCTGTTCTGTGATGGCAGCCAACTTCCTAGTGATAGTAGTTGCAAAGTTAGGGTCATTTCCAAGGGCATCGGCAATTTCCTTGAGAGTATCAAGTACTTCAGGTGCTGAACCAATAATCTTTTGGATGGCCGCATTTACTTCCTCTTCAGTTTGGAAACCGGCATCATTGATAAGCTGGGAGAGATGGGTAATATAGTTTGCCTTTTCTTCGATGCCATCCAATTTAGCTTTGAGTATATCGGTAAAGTCGTTCTTAGTCAAAGAATAACCTTCACGTTTATCTACCTTCTTAGCATCAAGGTCTTTATCCCCTTTTTCTCTAGCAGCAGCCTCGGCAGCAATGGCATTAAGTAATTGTTCTTTGTCTTCTACACCCTGCTCTTTTATATCCTCAATTTTATGTTCGAGAACTAAATCCTGAGCAGCACGAGCAGTAGCCTCTGAATCTATATTGTTCTGTAATATCTGGTCTGCAGCAGTACGTGCTTGAGCTTCCTGGTCAATCTTACCTTGAAGAGCATTGTCTGCATTCGTACGATCTGTTACCTCTTTAGAGATTTCATTGTGAAGAACTTGGTCCTCAGAATGACGGTCTACCTTCTCTTGGTCAATCTTACCTTGAAGAGCTAAAGTATCAGCCTGGCGATTAGTGATTTCTTCATTAATCTTAGAATCCAGTACGGTATCTGCATTGGTACGATTTGCAGTTTCTTCAGCAATCTTTGCCTCGAGTGCGGCCTTATCATTGATATGGAGAGTCTTAAGGTTATTTACACTTTCCTTAATCTCATTATCGGCAGCGATACGTTCATCTTTTTCCTTTTGAATAAGGCCCTTGAGTTCTTTCTCAAGTTCACCATTATCTTGATTTACCTTATCTTCAAGGTCTTTGATGTCTTCAGCATTCTTATCTACCTTCTTCTCAACTCGGTCGATTTCAGCTTTTAAGTCTGCCTTAACGGTATCAATCTTCTTATTGATTTGGTCTAACCCATATTCTAGGTTATCCTGAACTGCAGCTACTGCAGCACCCAGAGCAGCTTCGGCTTCCTTAGCACGATTAACCTCTTCGGTTAAAGCAGTACGAAGGTCGGTTAATTTATTAGTGATAGTAGTTGCAAAGTTGGGGTCATTACCCAATGCTTCTGCCAACTCTTTAAGAGTATCAAGGGCATCATCAGCACCATCAACCAAATCACTAATCATCTGTTTAACTTCTTCCTCAGTTTGATATTTCAAATCATTCTCAAGCTGAGAAACTTTAGTGATATAATTTGCATGTTCTTCGATGCCATCAAGTTTAGCCTTCAACTCATCGGTAAAATCGTTTTTCGATAAGTCGTATCCTTCTTTCTTATCTACCTTATTCTTGATAGAAAGTACGAAGGCCCAGAACTCATTTATAGTTCCTCCAAAGCCAGCTTTAACAAAGTCATCATAGTAACCCTGTAATAACCGCTGGTCTATTTCTTCGCAGGTATAATACTTACTTACATACATATTTTATAAAATTTAAGGATTAATTACTGCACGTTGACGACCCAGTAAGAATTCAGAATCGATATCCCTGAATGGTTCTCCCTCTGAACCACAGAAGGCATTCATTGGTACATCCGGATTTTCGGGGTCTACATCTCCACCGTCCTCAATATCTCCCCGTATGCAAGCATAATCAGGAAGCCTATTTACACGGAACTTTATTACCTGGCCTATACCAGGATGAGGTATTATTTTATCCCAGATATCCCCGAAGTAATCTTGAAAGCAGGTGACAAATTTGTTTCCGGTCATCGATTGAAATGCCGTTACATCATTGCCATTACCTTTCATTTCAATATGAACTCCAGAGGTACCATTGAGGATAACCAGATTACTATCAAACCAAATTCCACTGTTTGTAGTAATTGGTGTCCACCTCAGTACTAACATCTTTGCCATATACTTTATTTTTATTCTACAAATTCAACTTTGGTATCTCGGTCTCTCTTTAGGATAATCATGAAAACTAAAGCCTCATCCTTTGCCTGAGCAGTCTGAGTATCTCCAGAAGGCTTATACGTTATACCATTAATTACAAACCTATCTTGTTCCCAATTAAAATCCCAATAACCTTCCGGTGTAAGATAACCGATTTGTTCTATATAAGATTTAGAAATTAGTATTGATAAGTTTTCATCATCCAATTCTCCTGAAATAGTTGCCTTGTTGATAGGCCAGTTTCTGAAAGCATTGTAGTAACACAATGCTTCGATTTGGATGTTATAATATTTAGGTATACTGTCTTCGGCATGACTGAGAAGCTGATTAACATGTTTGGCCCAAGTTATGGATTGTCTACCAGCATCCCAATCTAAGAAGTCAGTGATAATTTTCTTGTATCTATCCCAAGAGCGGTTCTTTACCATTCTCCAGGGTTCTTTTGTCATAACTTAGTTAGAATTGATTTCTTACCACCTTTCACTGGAGCACTTGGATTTGGCCCATCTAATACTCCAGGTTGCCTTCTGTTAACTACTTTTGGGACTACGGTTCTAAATACTTCATCACAGAACGGTAAGTAGATTTCCAATCGTGAAGCTAACATACAAAGGTTCTTCCTTAATTCATCTATTAATCCACCTGGTTGCATTGCTTGAGAAAGTGTTTTCCATAGGGAACTTGTAGCATCTGCCAAGGTATCATAATATTGCACTTCAGTAGGCCCAGTAGTGATTTGTTTAATCCTATCACCTCGGGCAAGTTCGGGTTTAGAAGTACCATCACCAGTTTGTTCTTTGGTAGAAGTTAATTGACTTAGATATTCTGAAGTACTCGTTAATAGATTAAGTATCTTCACATTGAGAAAATCCCAGGCAGCCAATTCCATTATTAATTGGTTTTCTAGTGCTTCATACCATAATTCATCCGTATACTTATCGGGTGCAATTGTATGGTTTACTAGAGGTCCAATGTAATATTGCCACTTAGTGATGTAAATAGATTTCTCTTCCCTGGTCATCCCATCGGATATTTCTGAAGGGATATAATGGTCGATTAAGTTATATATTGTATCGGCTAATGCCGTATGACCATAATCACAAACTACCAGAGTCTTATCTACGGTGATATCTAAACCATTAGAGTTGGTTACATGTAGGGTTACTGTATAGAAACCGGGAGTTTCATAAGAATAGGAAACATGTCTTCCACCATTGAAAACCTCTCCCTTATCATCGCCAAAGTCCCAGTCAAAAATGGATTTGGCCGGGACTTTGGATATGACTCTGAATGAAACTTCCAGACCTGACGTAACGTACAAAAAGTCCAGATTGTTATTCATATTAGTCTGTCTTATGTAATTTTCATATATTACCCTTTAGAAGAGGATTCGAATTCTTCCAGCAAAGCCTGAATAAGTGTTTCTACTGTATCATCTTTCTCGGCAACGATTTCATGAAGACCTGCTACCAGTTTCAGTTCTTCCAGGGAATAGCCCTTTGCAAGTTTTTCAAGAGTCATGCCTTTCTTGAACTGAGCATTCAGTCTCTTATCCAACTTTTCGATGTCGGCCTCTGAATACTTTTCGATTTCTGATTTATCAGCAATGATAATCAAATGGCCAGAGGCAATTGCCTTCTGAATCTTTGGTGCACGGAATTGACGACGAGAGAGTTCCTTGTCTTCTCCTCTACAAACGGTAATACCAGTTGATTGGTCATGAAAACTGTAAGCTCTTGGTCCCACAGTTACTGTATATTTATCTTTAGCCATATTTCCTAAGATTTAAAAATGATTAAAAAGAGAGGATAGGTCTTTTTAGTTACCTACCCTCTCAGGGAATTTATATAGATGAAACCGGACGTCCCTTATTATTCTAGGTTAACCATCAAATATGGGTCTACGTTCATGAACTCGGGGAAACCGAATTCTGAGAACTTCTTGTCAGCAGCCAGCAACAGAGTTGCATCCTGGTACATCTTAGAGAAGCCAGTAGTCAAGCTTGCATAGATTGCCTGAGTCTGGTTAGAAACGATTCTTTCAGATTCAAGCATCAACTGACGAGCAGTAAGCTTAATCAAGGCAGCAGATGTATCAATCAACAGCAACTGTTGGTCGGGTGTACCCGGGTGAATGTAGAAGTCAGCATTCTTGGGAACAGGAGACTTAACATTCAGGGTAGCTTCTGTAGTACCAGAGTGACGATCCTTGAATTCCGGCAAGTTCAGCATTTCGATTGCCTGGTCTTCACCACCAATCATAGTTTGGAAGTTACGTCCCATACGAGCAGCACGTACCCAAATATGCAGAAGGTCTTTGTAAGTGATACCATTAGTTGTTTCGTATACACCGATTACCGGGGCAGACTCAGAGCCATCAGGGTTGTTACCATTGATAGCAACGTCCATAGCCAGAGTATCCAGAGCATAACCCAACTGAACACCAAAATCACGAAGGTAGATTCCCAAGACATCGAGTGAAACATAGTTACGAACTTCATCAGTAAGTTTGAAACCTTTTCCGATTTTGAAGAGGCTAACTGATTTCTGTCCGAAGCTAACATCACCCAATGGGATAGTTTCTGCCTCATTAACCTTTGCAGGGGCAGCATCCGACATGTTAACCATAGGCATGATTGCTTGCAAACCATTGATGGGTTGATCAGATGCAATGATGTTCGGATAGAACGGAGCCTGGCGCATACCCAATGTGATAGCAGCACGGATGATTTCCGGAACAATCCAACGAACATTCTGTTGAGGCATTGTAAAGATGTTCTGCATCGTGTCCACTTTTGGATTGATGCCCATCTTTTCAAAAAGTTCATCTTCTGAAATACCCCATTTACCGGTAACCAATTCTCCAAAAGTTACCTCTACAGGCTTCTTGTCCTGTGAACCGGAACGAACAGCTTCCAAGCTTCTTACCATTTCCGGCAGCTCATTCATAAAATCCTGAGCCTTCAACTTTGTAATATCTATTTTATTTTCCATAACTTCTTTTCTCTTATTTGATGAGTACTTGAATTACCTCATTTGCCTCTTCTGCTGGATTAAGGGCAATGAACTGGGTTGAAGTTGCTTGGTTAGCTTGGTTAGCTTTTACGAATCTATCGTTAAGCAATTTTCCATCGGGAGTTACATAGCCAGCTTCGATATTTCCGTTTGATACCCAGTTACAAATCATGTAACCTTCCATAGCTACTGTTACCTCTACCGGGAAATTTCTTTGAGGTTGATAAGCAGGGTTAACGTTATCCGTTACTGCTACACCCAAATAAACTTGAGTAGCTGTATCAGTGCAAGGGTAAATCAAACCTTCTTCATTCAAAGCCACTGGCATACCCTGTACGATTTTCTCTCCAGCTTTAACATTGAAAGCCTGGTGCAATTTGTGTGACTCACTTTTGTAAATCACCGCTCTCGGGGTTCTTTCCCCAAAGAGAGTAAGTTGCTGAGGGTCGTTTACGATTTTAGTTTTTTCCATAACGCGGATTATTTATATTAGTTATTTGATTTTGTTTCGATACAAGTTATCGATTACATTCTTAGTACTCGGAGATTCTGAATTCCGTTGGGTATCAGTACCCTGGGTTCCAGTTTTACCCTCGGTATCATCCTCAGCAATTGAGGAAGCACGGTTGACGTCCTTAGAACCACATTTTGAGCAAGTGAGAGGGAACTTCTCTTCCAAGCGAGCTTGGTAATCCTTGGTCAAGGAAATAAGAGTAGTAATACCAGTAGTCTCGGCATTGAGCATCGTAACGATTGTCTCATCTACCTTATCACCCATCAACTTCTTGTAGGTTTCTACGGCATTTTCACGTAGAGAAGCAATGTGATTCTTTCCTACGGTTGCCATTTCCTTCAAGTTAGCTACTTCGGCATTCAAGTTGGTAATCTGTTCCGTAAGAGAAGTTTTCTCTGTAGTAAGATTATCTACCGAAGTTTGCAATTCGTTTCTGGATGATACCAAAGTCTGAATGCAGGCAATTACATTTTCCTGATTCATCTCTTTACCTTCTTCCAGGGTAAGCATGTTATCCCCAAAAAGGCTTTCAAGAAATTTTAGTAATTCTTCGTTCATGTTATTTTTATTTGAATGATTATCCTTGGCATCATTATCATTAAAAGAACCCTGAGTATCGTCCTTTTCTTGATATGATGTTAAATCCGATTTGTAATCAGTAAAGAAGTATTGCTTCGATTTATCATCTCTGTATTCTTCATAAGATGCCCAAGTTCTTTTGGCAAAGGTTGGGTTAATGATTTTACCATCCGAACCAATTTTCTGGGCAAATGAATCAGCACCATGTGAAACTAGTGAGGTCTCAAGGTAACGAACAATTTCAGTAACAATTCTACGTACCATAACTCCCTTAGAGTCATAAGTACCCAGTTTCTGATAAAATTCGTTATCTTCCATTTGGGGATGGGATTTATCCCACTTAAATTGTACAGTAACTGAATTACTATGGATTGAAGGAGGTTCCATAAGGATGCCTCTAGCAATTCTTGGATTTGCCTTACCATCGATTTTCAGAATACCGTTGATACCAGCGGGTATAGTAAAGCTACCGTCTTTATAGGATTCCTGCCACATTACTTGTGATACAGCACCAATAGCATTACCGATGTTTGTTTCATGGTCACAGTTTACTGTTTGACCAAGCAGCATCTTCATAGAAGCCTTTAGTACTCCATTCTGACCAAAGTCTGTCGGGTTCCAATTCTTAGATACAATCGTTTCTGAAAGTAATCTGAACATTGGTTCGATAAACTCTTCGTCCTTAGGAGTTAGTTCCGATTTGTCTAGGTTGGGATAGTAAGTATTATAATCTATATCCCCTCCCCAAAACCCAAATTGAGCAATGGAATCCGGTGTAGGATTTTTCCATTTGTAATAATTCTCTGAGAAAGCCTTGGCTCCCACTGCTTCTGGGATATACCCAGCCATAATGGTATGGCCTTGACCTATCACCATAGAATCAAGATGCTCTTTGTTTTTCTTTGTAAATTTACTCATCTTGCTTTAGTATTTTGGTCTCCTCGAGAAGGAGCCGGGTTATTCTTATCTCTTGACCTACGAGCAGATTGGTTTTTATCATCTTGCCTTTGTTTCTTCTTAGTTCCTTCTTGGGGGTCTATATTACCTCCCTTAGCAAATTGGTCCTCAAGTGAAACTCTTGGTTCTTTCTCATCAGGAGAATCATAACCCATTGCCCAAGCATATTGCTCTTGACTAATGATACCAGCCTTATACAATAAGTCAAGGTTCTGTATCTTATACTGAAGACCTTGTTGGATTTTAACTTCATCAGAAACTGTAGAAGTTCCCCAATCAATCTTCATTCCCTTATTATTATTAAAGCCTGCCAGACGCAGTTCTAGAGAATAAAGTCGGTCTAATACATAAGCTACAAGCATTTGGATATTTTTTAACTGGCTAATCATCTTAGACAGCATTATACCAGTTGCACCTTCACCAGTAGTAGATGATACCCCAATGATAGAGCCATTAACTCCCAACCCATTTGCTACAGATTGTTGGTTCATATTCCAAGGCTTCTCGATATTACCGAGCTCCTTAGTAGTAGAATTTAGTTTGAATTCATGGTCATCTATGTAACCAGCAACTACCCCATCCTTCATACCCTCTTTAACATTACGTTTGAGGATATTGAGTTCATGGTATAATCTGGATTCATAAGATTTAATACTCTCATTTGGCCTTTGTGGAGATTTCTGCATCTTAGCTTCTAAGAAACCAACCATGCCACAAATCTCCATGATATGTTTGAAGTTAATCTTCATATCATTTTGTCCTTTGAGAGAATCCAATGAAGGCATAAATGGAGGAACTCCATAAGGTTCATCGGTATCATTGAACATACCAACATAGAAATAAGTTTCTGGGTTAAGCTTAATATAATCTTGTTGCTTAACAAAGAAATTTATATTCTTTTGGTAAGGAGCATACACCCCATTTAATTCACGTTTAAACTTGATGTGTTCTGGCTTAAGGAATAATACAGTAGCCAAACCATCAAGCTTGTCATTTGGTACTCCTTCTACGGATATTGCCCCACTTACAAGAAGTTGAACAATCATTTTATTAACTAAACCATCTATACCAGCAGTATATCTGGTCCATCCCTTGGTGGCTTTCTTAAGATGTTCTCTCATCTTTGAAGCCTCTTCATCGGTATTATTAGGGAAAGTTACTGTATGACTGGTGTTAGCTAACTTAAACATATCTTGCAATGCGATGCCCATATCAGGATTTACTTTATATAAATCCCGAATTAAAGGTATCACATCAACACGAAAAGAGGGTTCAACTAATTTAGTCAACCCTTGTAATGATGTAATTAAGTTATCGCTATCATCGTCAACTGAAACCCTACCAGGCGAAATCGATGTGGCAGGCTTCTCCTCTTTATTAGAGGATGTACCATTCTTGGGAGGGTCCTTCTTACGTCCCCAACCCCAACTAAAATTGAAGTACTTTTTCATCTTGGTTGTACGATTACGTTAGTTTTTCCTTTCCTTATGTGATTACATATTGCTTTTCCAAAGATATCATAATCGGCATATACATCCCCTTCAAGGTCTACATCTACAGCCGAATTGTTAGCCCTATGTTTACCCATTGCAACAGGTCTACCTAAACCATCATAAATGAAGGTATAAGCTTCTTGTACAAAGAATGGGTCCTTAATGGTTACGTGATCTAATCGAATATCTTCTTCTAAGTTTTCTATTATCACTGAACGATTCTTTTGGGTGGTTAACCAACCAGGGGATTTATCCATTTCAGGTCTACTTTTACCTTTTTTCTTTAGCATCTTCTGGTAGTAGTAAAGGTTAGGGTATCCTTCATCTTGAAGCTTAGAAGTTACTGATAAACCAACGTCATTGGATTCTGGAGCTATTACTGCCCAGTTAAACAACTTACCAGTATCACCAAGTAACTTAGCATAAGCTCCCACTGCCATTCTTCCCTTATATACTACTTGTTCTTCTCCTAGCTTATCCATACAAGTAAATGAAGAGTAGTCAGAAGCTCTACCAGTTGAAACGTCTGCACCAATGAAATATTCTTTATCTGATTCGGGTTCACAGAATTGTCGGTATTGACCATTAAATCTCTTCTTAATAACTGGGTAATCACTAAGGCAGTCTTCGATAGCTTTAATATCTGCTAAGTCGAAGACTGTATTACCAGATGATAAGAAGTCACCATCAATTTCTTGTGCAGTTCGTTTTGCTCCCAAAGCAGAAGACATTTGGTTATACCAATTGATATCTCGTTCTGGGTGCATTTGCCAGTATAATCGAATTGCGTTAAAAGGATTACCTCCTGCAATGGCATCTACCCAAGTTGAGTGATAGAAATTACCAACTCCATAGGGAGTGGAATTGACGATGGCAGCTCCACCAGTGGAAAGAGTAGGAAAAGCAGCAGCCCAAATTTGAGCAGCCCATCTTACTACTGCTGCCTCGTCAATTACCAGAAGAGAAAGGGATTCCGAACGACCGGCTTCGGATGATGTCGGAATTGATTCAATAAATGACCCATTATCAAATTCTATCATGGAAGCAGAACCGTATTCTCCAGCTCTACCATTGATTATGGGAGTTTGAAGGTACCATGGAAGATTCTTGTACATGAACTTAATCTTCTTAAGCACCTTCTTAGCAGTTGTGTCTTTGATAGAGATAATGTTTATCTTTTTGTTGGGATGGTACATCGCCAACCAAAGACAGTACATTGAAATAAGTTCTGTAATTCCTGCCTGACGGAATTTGAGAATGATATTGAATCGTTGGGTAATGAAATTGTAGAGAACTGATTTCTGAAATGGGTATAAATCAAATCTTACCTTTCCTCTTACTGGATGTATCACATAGCAAAAAAGGCTAAAAAAGAAAACATCACTAGAAACTCGGGATAAGTTTGATAGCTCTTCTCGGGTTAAAGTAGTTCTAGTTTCTGAGATAGTCTTTGCCATATCTAAAAGTTATACGT
>OHXB01000278.1_pt1 | contig 11393 bp, 8 predicted proteins | sample 1579811 | NCBI WGS metagenome assembly OHXB01 (sample SAMEA3882533, study PRJEB24775) | human gut metagenome | biome: human-associated habitat; feature: intestine environment; material: feces | place: Netherlands | collected 2009/2010 | reverse complement strand
GGGACGCCTACTCGTGGTGGAGCTACCGCTTCCACGCGCGGGAAAAGAACGCGGGCTGGCGCATCGACTACTTTATCGTATCCCGCCGCATCGCCGACAGGATCCGGGCAGCAGAGATCCACAACGAGATCTTCGGCTCGGACCACTGCCCGGTGGAGCTGGTCATCGACCTGTAAGCCGTTGCGATCATGGTCTTATGATAAGGAGAAACCTGGATGCTCAAGAATTATCTGATGGTGTTTTTTGTCTCGATGGTGCCGGTCATTGAACTGCGTGGTGCCATTCCGATCGGGCTGGGCATGGGCCTGCCCGCCCTGCCCACCTATCTGGTCTGCGTGCTCGGCAATATGCTGCCGGTGCCCTTTATCTACCTGTTTGCCCGCAAGTTCCTCATCTGGGGCTACCACAAACCGGTCATCGGGCCGGTGTGCAAGTTCTTCATCACCAAGGGAGAAATGGGCGGCCGCAAGCTGGAGGAAAAGGCCGGCAAGGGCCTGACCGTTGCCCTGCTGCTCTTTGTGGGGATCCCGCTGCCCGGCACCGGTGCCTGGACCGGCACGCTGGCAGCCTCCATTCTGGACATGAAGTTCAAGGATGTTCTCATTGCCTGCATGGGCGGTGTGCTGCTGGCGGGCATCATCATGGGCTTGGCCAGCGCCGGTGTGCTGGGCGCGGCCAGCAGCCTGTTTGCAGTGTGAATAAATCTCTCAGTCGCGGGCTTTGCCGCGACAGCTCCCCTGGCAGGGGAGCCAAGTCCTGCCTCGCCTATTAAGAGAGGTGGCATCGAGCGATAGCGATGATGACGGAGAGGTTTCGTACAGAAGCAGGCTGCCGAAGGCTGGCAAAAGCGCTTTAAGTGTGTTACAATAAACAGTAACGTGTCGTTACGACAAAGAAAGGACGAAGCAATCATGGATCAGGCATTGAATCAGAAGATCGACGCCTTTATTGCGGCGAACAAGGAGCAGATTCTGGAGGACATCGCGGCGCTGGTGGCCATCAACAGTGTGGAGGGCACCCCGACCGAGGAAGCTCCCTTTGGTGAGGGCCCCCGCGCGGCGCTGGACAAGACGCTGGAGCTGGCTGCAGGCATAGGTCTGGCGACCCGCAACTGCGAGAACTACATCGGCTATGCCGAGCTGGCCGGTGCAGACCCCGAGAAGTATCTGGCAACCATCTGCCATGTGGATGTGGTGCCCGTGGGCAACGGCTGGAGCCAGGAACCCTTCAAGATGCAGATCCGGGACGGCTGGATGATCGGCCGTGGTGTAGCCGATGACAAGGGCCCCATGGTGGCTACCCTGTACGCTCTGAAGTTCCTCAAGGAGCAGGGCTATGAGCTGCGCTACCCCATCCGTGCCCTCATCGGTGACAACGAAGAGACCCACATGAACGATGTGGAATATTACCTCAAGAACTACCCGGCCCCGGTGTTCTGCTTCACTCCGGATGCGGAGTTCCCGGTGTGCAACGGCGAGAAGGGCCATTTCGGTGCGGAGCTGGTCAGCCCGGTCTGCAACGGCGAGATCAAGGAGTTTGAGGGCGGCGTTGCCAACAATGCAGTCCCCGACCGCGCCAGCGCACTGGTGGAGACTGACATCACCAAGCTGAAGAATGCTCCCAACATCACGCTGGAGCCGGAAGGCAATGGGGTGCGTATCCGGGGCTGGGGCAAGAGCGGCCATGCCGCCATGCCCGAGGGCACGGTCAACGCCATCAGCCTGATCGTCAACTGCCTGCTCAAGAGCGGCGTCTGCACCCCGCAGGAGGAGGCCTACCTGAACGTGCTGCACACGCTGCACGCCGACACCGACGGCAGCGCGCTGGGCATTGCGGCGGACGACGGCCTGTTTGACCCGCTGACCATCATCGGCGGCACGATCGAGATGGCTGACGGCGTCATCCGCCAGAGCTTTGACTGCCGCTACCCGACGAACACCGACCCCGAAAAGATGACTGCCGCCATCCGGAAGGTCTGCGGCGACGCGGCCACGCTGGAGAACGTCAGCAGCCGCGTGCCGTTCTACATCGACGCGGACAGCCCGGCCATCCAGACGCTCATCAACACCTACAACGACGTCACCGGCGAGGGCAAGAAGCCCTTTACGATGGGCGGCGGCACCTATGCGCGCCACTTCCCCTATGCCGTCAGCTTCGGCCCCGAGCACACCGACATTGAGATCCCGTCCTTTGCGGGCCCGATGCACGGCGCGAACGAGGGCACCCCGTTTGAGAAGCTGGTCGAGGCGCTGAAGATTTATATTCTGGCGCTGCTGCGGCTGCAGGAGATTGAGCTGTAAATAAAAAAACGGACAACTGCTGTTTTAGGTAGTTGTCCGTTTTTTGTTTTCTACCCTGGGAAGGCAGTATTGTAGGGAGGGGTCTTGACCCCTCCGCGGCGGCCCGGGAGATTCCCGCAAGCGTCCGTTTACCATACACTGCCGGGGCGGGCATGCCCGGCCCCTACCGTACAACAAAAAAAGGACATCCGCCAATTACGAGCGGATGTCCTTTTTATTGTTTGAAAGCTTCTTTGTTTACTTTCTTCTCGAAGAAAGTAAATCAGCCGGGCTGCTTGCCGATGTAGGCGAGGATGCCGCCGTCAACGTAGAGGATCAGGCCGTTGACGAAGTCGGAAGCCTCGGAAGCGAGGAACACGGCGGGGCCGCCCAGATCCTCGGCTTTGCCCCAGCGCTCGGCAGGGGTCTTGGCAACGATGAACTGGTCAAACGGATGACGGCTGCCGTCGGGCTGGATCTCACGCAGGGGTGCGGTCTGCGGGGTGGCGATGTAGCCGGGTCCGATGCCGTTGCACTGGATGTTGTACTTGCCGTACTCGGAGGCGATGTTCTTGGTCAGCATCTTCAGACCGCCCTTGGCAGCGGCGTAGGCGGAGACAGTCTCGCGGCCCAGCTCGCTCATCATGGAGCAGATGTTGATGATCTTGCCGCCGCCCTGCTCGATCATATCGGGAATGACAGCCTTAGCGACAATGAAGGGGGCGTTCAGGTCAACATCGATGACCTGACGGAACTGGGCAGCGGTCATCTCGATCATCGGAATGCGCTTGATGATGCCGGCGTTGTTGACCAGCACATTGATGTGGCCGACCTCGGCGGTGATCTTCTTGACCATCTCATTGACGGCGTCCTCGTTGGTGACGTCGCAGACATAGCCGTGGGCGTTGATGCCGGCTTCCTTGTAGGCGGCCAGGCCCTTGTCCACCAGCTCCTGCTTGATGTCGTTGAAAACGATGGTGGCGCCGCAGTTGGCCATAGCGGTGGCAATGGCAAAGCCGATGCCGTAGGATGCGCCGGTAATGAGCGCGACCTTGCCGGTCAGGTCAAAGGATTTAGGTGTGCAGACAGACATAAAAATACCTCCTGTTGAATGAAAAAATCGGTTTATCTTTCCAGCCCGTAGGGCACCGGGTACTTGCCGTAGCGGTTGGCCGGGCTGCCGGTCAGGGTCAGCGTCAGGGTGTTTTCGCCGGGGGTCAAAAGCCCCGCCAGCGGGAATTTGTGCGGCGGCCAGAAGGACACGCCTGCCGGCTGGCCGTTTACAGTCAGCTCGGCCATCTCCTGCCCGGGCAGGGTCAGCAGCGGCGTGGCGGTCTGCAGCTCCGTTGCTGTGATCTGCAGTGTGGCGCGGTAGGTCTTGGTGAGATGGGCCGCGTCCTCGTCCGCAAGGGCAAAGTCTGGTGCGGCCAGCGACAGATAGGTAGGCGGCAGGGGAAGGGCCTCGCTTTCCCGCGCAGTGCAGGTGAACAGCAGCAGGCTGCCGCGCGCGGGCAGCTCCAGCGGCAGGCAGGCCCCCTTGGCGGTGCGCTCGGCCGGGCAGGCGCAGGGCTGGCCGTTCCACAGATCGTACCGGCAAAGCGGAGCATCCACCGGCAGGGTCAGTCGGGTCTTGATGGGGGTGTTGCCCTCGTTGACCAGCAGCCAGCAGGCGCGCCCTTCCTTATTAAAAGAGGCGCAGCGCAGCATGGGCTGCGGCGGGTCGCAGCGGCAGTCCGGCTCGAGCGCCGAGACCTCCGGATGCGCGGCGTCCGGGAACAGCGCCTTGTCCCCCAGCACGGCGGTGTAGCGGTGCCCGTGTAACCAAAGCGCGCCGTCCTCGACCGTGCAGGCAGGGAAATAGCTTTCGGGAATATACTGAAAGCCGATCTGCCGCTCAAACAGCGGGCGCACGGTGTCGGGGCAGAGGTCGCGGTTGCGGCAAAGCACGGCGGCCTCCGCATGCAGGTCGATGTCGGTCATCAGCCAGGACAGCCGCCGCCAGTAGGTGCTCCACGCCTCGTAATGCGCCCACCAGATGCTGTGGGGGCCGACATCGGGCGGGCGCTCGTCCTTGCGCTTGCCGCGGATGCTGTAATAAAAGGCGTGCGGAATAAACAGGTTGACCCCGCGCACCGCCAGCCAGTCGGTGTACCATTTGATGTCCCCGCCTGAAAGCTGCCACGGGTTGTCGTCCTTGTTGCAGGCGCCAAAGCACTCGTTGGCGTTGCGGCGGCGGTGCATCAGCCGCGCGGCGTCGGCGCTGCACTTGGCCATCGTGGAGTCGATGCCCGCCAAGCCGTCCTTTTCGGGGGCGAGCCAGCGCAGCACCAGATCCTGCCCCGGCACGGCAAAGTATTTTTCTACTTCTATATCATCGCTCTGGTGGGGGTGCCCCATCAGGCCGATGCCGTGCGCCTCGCACCAGCGGGAGAGTGTGCCGTAGTAGACCTCGCCCTCGCGCTGCAAAAGCAGCTTGTGATACAGCCTTGTATCGTCGTTTTCCCTGCCGTCAAACAGGGCAGTGAGGTTGGCGGCGTTGCCGCCCGCACGGCGGAAAATCTCGGCAAAGCCGTGCGTCCACGGGAACATACCGCTGACATTGCGCCCCAGAATGCTCGGTTCATCGGTAAAAAAGCCGATGATCGCGGCTCCGAAATACTCTTTCAGTTCCCGATAGTAGGCTTCGTGGGTCAGTTCAATAAAGCGGCTGACGGCCGCAGGGTTCAGAATATCAGCAGTTTTGGGGGCGTTTTTCTCGCCGTCATCCTCGCCCCAGTGCAGCCCGCGCATTGTGCCGCCGCTTTTGCGCACGACCAGCGCGCCGCTTTCCGCCTGTGCCAGCAGCTCGTCCCCCGGCAAAACGGTTTGGGTCAGCGTGATGCCCTCGCTGGCAAGCTCAGGGTGCTCCTTTACGACCAGCCCGCTCGCCGAGCCGGAGGGGTACATTCCTTCATCGTACAAAACGATTTTCATATCCAGCGCGGCGGCGGCTTCGACAGCCGTGCGGATATGGGCAAAGTAGCGTTCACCCAGATAGGTGATGTCGGGGCTAAGCCCCATGCGCGGGTGCAGGACCACGCCGTAAATGCCGTGGGCGGCAAAGTCCGCCAGCTGACGGCGCAGCTCCTCAGCGGTCAGCTCGCCGTTCAAAAACCAAAACGGGATGGCGGTAAATTCTCTGGGCGGGTTTTGTAGTTTGGCAAGAAACTTCATTATGCGGCCTCCTGTGCTTCGGCGCGGGCGCAGATGTCCGCCCATGCGTGGGATTTATAGTAGAACAGCATCGCCAGCAGCCCGACAACAAAGCTGAGCGAAACACCCGCCATGGCGTAGCCGCCGTAGCCCAGCCACGCCAGCAGGTAGGACGCCGGGATACGCACACCCCACAGCAGAATGATGTTGACGATGGTGGAATAGCGGATCTCGCCCATGCCGTTGGCAAAGCTCATAATAGCGTTGAAGGCTGCATAGCACCACTGGAACGGCAGCACAACGCGGATATACCGCACGGCAAAGGCAAGCACGGCCTCGTCCTGCGTAAAAAGCAGCAGCAGAGGGCGGCAGCAGGCCGCCATCAGCAGCCCGCCTGCGAGGGAGAGCAGCCCCGAGGCCGCCGGGAGCAGCCAGCCGCCCCTGTGCAGACGGCTGTAGCTCTGTGCGCCGAGGTTTTGCCCCGCAAACACCGAGGTCGCCTGTGAAAGCGAGGTGACCGTGATGTTGGCCAGCCCGCCGACCTTGCCCGCCACCGAGCAGCCCGCCACAAAAACCGACCCCTGCAGGTTGTACAGCACCTGCAAAAAGACGTGACCGATGGAGTAGAGCGCCGAGTTCAGCCCCAGCGGCAGACCGATGCGCACAATCTGGCGCAGGGCTCCGGCATCAAAGCCGCAGGGCAAAACAGGCAGCGCAAGCTCTGTGCAGCGGCGGCGAATGTAAAAAATGCTGCATATCCACGACAAAAACAGTGCGATCGCCGTGGCTGCCGCCACGCCGCCTATGCCAAGGCCGAGCGCGCCGGTAAGCACAAGATCCAGCACAATGTTGGCGGCGCAGCTGATAAACAGCAGCAGCAGCGAGGACGAGCTGTTGCCTATGCCGCGCAAAAGACCGGCGTTGAAGTTATAGCCCATGTTGCCCAGAATACCCAGCATCGTGATGCGCAGATACAGCACCGCCCCCGGCATGGCGTCCGCCGGGACCTGCATCAGCTGCAGCATCCACGGCCCCAGCAGGAACCCGATGACGGTCAGCGGCAGCGACGCTGCAAACAGCAGCCAGACCGAGGTGCGCACGAGCTTTTGCAGCTGGTCATGGTCGGCGCGGCCGACCGCCTGCGATACGAGGATGGAGATGCCCGAGCCGATGCCCACAAAGACACAGAGCAGAATTTCGAGCGGCTGGGAGCTGGTCGCCACCGATGCCAGCGCCGTAGTATCGCAGAAATTGCCGATGACGAGCGTGTCCACCGTGCTGTACAAAAGCTGCAAAATATTGCCGGCGCAGATGGGCAGCGCAAACAGCGCCGCGCGCCCCAGCACGGAGCCGTGGGTCATATCAACTTGTGCGGATTTTCGGTAAGACGGCATAGCCCTATCCCCCCCGGTATGACAGATTTTCTTATCTACATTGTACGAGGAAACCGTGCCGGCTGCAACAATCATTATCCTTTGATTTTTGGATGAATATAAACGATGCGGCGAACAATTTCGGCAGTGCGGTGTAAAAAACTATCACGCCCTTTGCGGCGGCGGGAGGGCGTGCTTTTTTACCGTTTTGTGCAGGTTCCACAAACAAAGATGGACAAAATCGGTAACATTGACAGCAAGATTTGCCGCAAAAGGGCTTGCCACTGCGGCGCAAAATGTGCTATCGTTAAAATCAAATTCAGTAAAAAGGAAGTAAAATTTGTATGCGGAAGCCTCTGACAAGACAGAACAGCACGCGCGTCAAGCGCAGATACTCTGCTTATCAGAACCGTATTTTTTTCTATCTCGTGACCCTTGTCACCGCCCCGCTGCTGCTGTTGGGCGTGCTGTCCAGCGTGGTGTACTACCGGCAGACCGTCACGCGCAGCGATGCCCTGCTGGCCTCGGCGCGGGAGAATGTCGAGACGCAGATGGAAATTGCGCTGAGCAACCTGCGTGCCTACTACAGCGCGGTCGTCAGCGCGGACAATTACCAGACCCTGTGCCAAAAAACTGTGCCGCCGTACAGCGAGTACACCCTTGTGCGCGATATGCAGACCGCCATGCGTGGCGGCAATCTGGTGGATAAATATGTCGAGGGGTATACCTACATCAACCTGCGCAGCGGGTGGATTTTAAGCAACAATGGCATGTACCGGCTGGCTGATACCGCCAACCGGGATGAGGTCGCCCACCTGCTGAGCGAATGGGCGGAGCAGCATGCCGCCATGATGTGGGTCAACCGCACTGACCAACCCACCCCCGCGCTGGCAGACACACCGCTGAACACGGTGGATCTGACCGGCGAGCTGCTCGTGCTGCGCAGCAGCTCCTACCGCACGGGCAGCTATGCGGTGCTGATCGTCAAGCTGGATCTTTCGCCGCTGTATGAGATGACCGAGAGCTGGCAGAGCGGCGGTTACAGCATTGCCGCGCGGGATTTCACCGGCAAGACCGTGGTGAGCACCTCTGCTGCGCTGACCGCCCTGCTGGACGCCGACACCCCCGCCGAGGGCGGCTGCGTGCTGGGTGGCTGGCGGCTGAACAGCGGCAAGATGGGCGTGAACGGGCTGACCTACTATGCGGCACTGCCGCAGCGCACGCTGGCGGCTACCGCCGGCATGGTGATTCTGATCGCTTTTGTGCTGGCCGGGGGACTGGTGGCGGTGCTGCTGATCTGCCGCCGCTCGACCAGTGTGCTGTACGCCCCTGTGGATGATCTGATGCACGCGGCCAGCGGTGTGTTCGGCCAGCCCGGCAGCGATGAGGAGGAGTTTGCCTATCTGGCCGCCGGTGTCAAGCAGGTGGCCCGGGACAAGCAGGCGATGCAAAGCCTGATGCAGCAGCAAAACCGCCGCCTGCAGCAGAGCTTTGTGGAAAATCTGATCCGCAGTGAGGTCACCGATGAGGCCGCCGGCCACACGATGCAGGAGCTGGGGCTGGCAGTCTGCCCCGCGTATCGGCTGATTGCGCTGGCGCTGGATACCCCGGCGGGCACCTCCGGCCCGGTGCGGGAGACGATGCTGCTGACCGCCATACAGACGATGCCCACCGAGCTGCTGCGCCGCTGCGCGTTCCAGCCCGTAATGCTGAACTTTACCCTGCTGCTGGTCGTGGGCGGCGAGGAGGCTGATCTGAACGAGGCCTGCCGCGTGGTATATACGGCGGCGGCGCGCAGCATCCGCACCGCGCTGGGGGTCAGCTGCCGCGCGGGCGTCAGCCGCCCCTTCCACAAGCTGCACCACATGCAGCTGGCCGCGCAGGAGGCATGGGAGGCCCTGCGCCTGCCGGAGGCCGATGCCCCCGAGGCAAGCGGGCAGATGCTGTACTACCAGCCGCCCGACGAGCAGTGCGCCCGCAACGGCTATGATACGCTGCTGGAGCATGAGATCACGGCAGCTGTAACCGCCTGCAAGGCCAAGGAGGTGCGCCACCTGCTGGAGCGCTTTACCGCCAAAATGCTGGAAAGGAACATCCGCGGGTATGAGCGGCAGTTTTACATCCAGCGGCTGGTGGCGGCCATGCTGGCCGTGGCGGAAAACGCCGGGCTTTCGGTTAATCAGGTGCTGGCAGACCGGCAGGCCAACCTGTTTGAGACGATCGGCAAGATCTACACCGCCGACCAGATGCAGAATTTCCTGATGGACGAGGTGGCCGTGCCTGTTATGGACCTGCTGACTGAGTTCCGCCAGAGCAGCTCCAGCGAGCTGGTCAAGAATGTGCTGGCGCTGATCAAGCAGACGCGCGGCGACATTACGCTGAACGAGTGCGCCGACCGGCTGAACTATAACCCGAGTTATATCTGGAAGGTGCTGCGCACCGAGAAGGATACCAGCTTCAGCGATCTGGCCAACAATGAAAAGCTGGAGATGGCCAAGGAACTGTTGCTGACCAGCGACATGACGGTCGTGCAGATCGCCGAGACGCTGAACTATTCCAATGTGCAGAATTTCATCCGATTTTTCAGCAAAAAGGTCGGCATGACCCCCGGCAAATACCGCAAGGATTACCAGAACGAGAAGAAGTGAGGGGGATTTCCCTCACCGGCAGCAAAGACCGCACCCGATGCGTTTCGGGTGCGGTCTTTGCTGTTATTCGGTTTCTATGCGCAGTACATTGACCTTGTCATCGTACTGGGTGCGGGTGCCGGTGATGTGGGGGATCAGGGCGTTGACCTCCATGACCAGCGCGCCCTCGGCGGTCAGATAGGGCTGGCCGTCCATCAGGTTTTCCTTGCCGTCAACCAGCAGGTGGGTGACGCCGACCTGCGCGGTCACGGTGTGCCCGCCGCTGTGCAGCGTCAGGCAGCCCCCGGCGGCGTTCCAATCATAGCGGAAGGCATCGGGGATGACCGTCTGCAGCCGCTCCAAAATGCAGAGCACCGCGCCCCAGACGCGGCCGTTCTCGTTGACGCTGCGCACGCCGCGGGTGTCCGGCTCCTGCCCGTTGACGAGGATCTTGGTGTAACACTTGTCCTCCGGCTGGTATTTTGCTGCATCGGCCTGCGGGATGGGGAGGAAGGCATCGCGGTGCTGCGGCGCACAGGCGGCATAGTCCGGCAGGCGGCAGGGCAGCGGTGCGGCTGTCAGCGGTGAGAGGTCGGCAGGCTTGCTCTGCAGCGTGATGACATTGCGGAGGCTGCCCATCACGGCGGTCAGGCGGATGGTGCCGGGCGCTGTGCCCGCACGCAGAAATACGCGGTTGGTGCCGCACTCAGCATAGACATGGTTTTGGTGGATGACGCTGTCGTCATGGCCGTAGCCTGCAAAGCGGCCGCTGTTGTAGCCGCCCAAAAACTGCGCGGGGCCGTCCAATGTGAAGTCGATGCGCGCATCGCAGAGCGGGCAGACCCGCCCGGCGCTGTCCTGCACGGCAATATCGACATAGGCGATGTCGGCCCCGTCGGCAGCAAGGCCGCCCGGTGCGGTGTGCAGCGTCAGCCGCAGGGCGGCGGGGCTGTCGGCGGTTTCCAGCCGGTCGGACGCGGAGGGTGTGCCGTCATAGCCGTAGCCCACGGCCTCGACCCAGCCGGATTGGGTCACATCCACACCGGGGAAGGCGAACACAAAGGTGTTTTGCGGCTTGTCGCACCGACCGACACGGTGTCCGTTGACGAGCAGCTCGACCGCGGCAACAGGGTAGCTTGCCACCACATACACCGTCTTATTGTGGGGGTCGCGGGTGTGCCAGACGCCGGTGCCCTCCCAATAGGTGCCGTTAAAGCGCTTTTCTTCATAGCGATAGTTGGCAGCGGTGGGGGCGGGGTAGTTCCAGTGGCCGATGATCTTGACGGCGGGGGCCTCGCTCTGCATAACGCGGAAGCAGTCAAAGCTCTGCTTTTTGGTTCGGCAGGGATCGACGCGGCCGCTCATACGGGCGTTTTCGCTGTAGGACTGGCGGCCGTGCTGGGCAGAGTCCGTCCAGCAGAGCGCCGCACAGGCGCTGTAGTAGTTCTTGCCGGAGGCACCGCCCATCCGGGCCTTTGACGAGATCGTGAAGCGGGAGCCGTATCCTGTGGAGACAAAGGCGAAGGAGATCCTGCGGCGGCTGCGGGGTGTGGGCATTACGCGCTTTTTGCTGCTGTTCCGCGGCAGCAAGACACGCAGTGAGCTGGTGGCCACGTTCATGGCGGTTCTGGAGCTGTGCCGGAACAATCTGATCAAGCTGGCCGGCGCGGCCAGCGACTGCACCGTCACCGCAGAGGGCGACGCGCCCGAAGAACTGATGTAAGGGGAGACCTATGGATACACTGGAAATGAAGGATATCGAGGCCGCCGTAGAGGGCATACTGTTTGCCTCCGGTGAGCCGGTGGCGGTGGATCGCATCTGCGTGGCGCTGAACATGGACCGCCCCACGGTGGAGCTGGTACTGCAGCATTTGCAGGACTATTACAGCTATGAGCGACGGGGCGTGCGGCTGCTGCGGATG
>OHXB01000276.1_pt1 | contig 11427 bp, 6 predicted proteins | sample 1579811 | NCBI WGS metagenome assembly OHXB01 (sample SAMEA3882533, study PRJEB24775) | human gut metagenome | biome: human-associated habitat; feature: intestine environment; material: feces | place: Netherlands | collected 2009/2010 | reverse complement strand
ATGCACGCCTGCGGCCACGACGCGCACACGACGTGTCTTCTCGGCGCGGCAAAGGTTTTGAGCGCACACCGCGCGGACTTTGGCGGCGAGGTGCGCTTCCTCTTCCAGCCCGCCGAGGAGATCGGTCAGGGCGCAAGGCCGCTCATCGCCGCGGGCATGCTGGATGGCGCACAGCGCGTCTTCGGGCTGCACACGGCGTCCGACCTTCCCGCGGGGACCGTCGGCGTCAAGCCGGGGGCAAACAACGCGGGCGTCGACCACTTTATCATCCGCATCCACGGCAAAAGCGCGCACGTCTCCACGCCGCAGCTCGGCGTGGATGCGCTCTATATCGCAAGCGAGCTCGTCGTCGCGCTCCAGTCCATCGTCACGCGCATGACCTCGCCGGTCGAGCCGGTGCTCATCGGCGTGGGCAAGCTGAACGCCGGCACGGCCTACAACGCCGTGGCCGAGACCGCCGTGCTCGAGGGCACGACGCGCATGTTCTCGCCCGAGAGCCGCGCGCACCTTTGCGAAACGATCAACGCCGCGGCCGCACACATCTCCGCCCTTTACGGCGGCACGGCAGAGGTCGAATGGGACGACTTCGCCACGCCGCTCACGAACGACGCCGGTGTGTGCGTGGAGGTCGAGCGCGTCGCCGACGCGCTCGGCATCCCCACGACGGCAAACCGCGCGCTGTCGCTCAGCGGGGACGATTTCGCCGAGTATCTGCTGCAAACGAAGGGCGCTTACGCCTACCTCGGCACGGCAAACCCCAAAAAGCCGCACACCTGCATCTCCAACCACCGCGGCGATTTCGACATCGACGAGGAAACGCTCCCCCTCGGCACGGCGCTCTACGCGGCATACGCGCTGTCCGTCCTTGATCCGCAGTTTGCCAAATAATTGTTTTTTTCGATGAGATTGCCTTAGTCATGTGCAAATTTCGATTTTACTTTTTGCGTTATTCTATCTAAAATATAATCCTCGTCACTGTCAGCGCAGCGGCGGGGATTTCTTTAGCAAATTTGGAAAAGAGGTTAATTATGAAAAAGCTGTTTTCTCTGCTGCTTTGCGTCGTGATGGTGCTCTCTCTGGTCGCCTGCGGCTCGAAGACTGACGACACGCAGACGCCCGACGAGCCTCAGGACACCGCTCCCGAGCTCTCCGGCACGATGAAGGTCGTCGCCACCGGCGACGTCTACGGTCCCCTGTTCGACGCGTTCACCGCCGACACCGGCGTGGAGGTCGAATGCCTGTCCATGTCCTCCGGCGAGGTGCTCTCCAAGCTCCGCGCCGAGGGCGGCACCCCGTCCGCTGACCTGTGGTTCGGCGGCGGCATCGACGCGTTCATGAGTGCCAAGGACGACGGCCTGCTTGAGCCCGTCACCTTTGACGCGGCCGCCGAGCTCGGCGACGAGTACAAGGATACCGAGGGTTACTGGTATTCCAAGGGCATCACCATTGTCGGCTTCCTGCTCAACAACTCTCTCATGGAGGAGCTGGGTCTGACCGCTCCCGAAAGCTGGGATGACCTGACCGACAGCCAGTATGCCGGCGAGATCGTCATGTCCAACCCTGCCGTCTCCGGCACCAACTACGCCGTGGTCAACGCGCTGCTGCAGGCCAAGGGCGATCAGGGCTGGGACTACTTCGAGGCCCTGAACAGCAACATCGCCTACTACGGCAAGCGCGGATCCGACCCGAAGAACAAGGTCTCTTCCGGTGAGTTCGCTGTCGGCATCTCCTACATCGACGCCAGCATCGAGCAGGCCGCCGAGGAGAACGACCTGACCATCGTTTACCCCTCTGACGGGATGCCCTGGGTCCCCGAGGGTGTGGCCGTGTTCAAGAACGCTGAAAACGTCGACGCCGCCAAGTACTTCGTCGAGTGGCTCTTCAGCAGCGACGATCATCTCCGTCAGCTCGCCGAGATCGAGCAGAAGAACGGCATCAAGGTCATCAAGCCCTCCATCGAAGGCATTGAGCTGTCCTATGATCCTACGCTCCTCATGACGGAGGACCTGTCCCTGTTCGGTTCCCAGCGCACCGAGATCCTCGATCGCTTTGAGCCACTGATGGGCGACAAGGCCGCCGCGGAATAAATGAAGTCCGCCGGTACGATCCAAAAAAATACAGAAAAAAGGGCATCTCACGATGTCCTTTTTCCCCTATGTGAAAACGCGGCCGACAGGCTGATCTTACTTGTCCTGCTCGGGAGCGTGCTGCTGTTCATTCTCTGGCCCATCGCGTGCATCGCGCTGCGGAGCCTGCGCGGCGCGGACGGCGGCGTGAGCTTTGCAATGTTCGGCACTGTTCTGCGCCAATACGGCGAGAGTCTGCGCAACAGCGTATTTGTCGGCGTTTTTACGGCAGTGCTGTCCACTATCCTCTCGCTCTCAGCGGCGCTCGTATGCGCCACGGCGCGCGGGTGGAAGAAGACGCTCTGCATGGTCATCATGCTCGTCGCCATGGTGTCGCCGCCGTTCGTCTCGTCGCTTGCCTATATCCAGCTCTACGGGCGGCGCGGGTGGATCACCTACCGCCTGCTGCACCTGAGCCTGAACCCCTACAATCGCTGGGGCGTCATCCTGATGCAGTCGATCTCGTTCGTGCCGCTCAACGCAATGTTTCTCTCCGGCATCCTCGAAAAGCTGGACGAGGGCAGCCTTCGCTCGGCACGCGACCTCGGCGCATCGGGCGGCGCCATTCTGCGCGATATTGTCCTGCCGCTCATTCGGCCCGCGACGCTCGTGTGCCTGCTGCTCTCGTTCGTCCGCTCGCTCGCGGACTTCGGCACGCCCATCATCATCGGCGGGCGCTTCAGCACGCTGGCCGCGGACATCTATTTGCAAGTCGTTGGATACTCGGACCTTGAAAAGTCCTCGGCGATGAACATGTTCCTGCTCATCCCGTCCATTGTGTTCTTTTTTGTCTACCGCGCGCTGATGCGCCGCTCGGACAGGCTGACCGACGCCAGCCGCGCTTCGCAGGGCGGGCTCGGGCTCACGCTGCCGCACTGCGGCGCAATGGGCTGGGGCATGATCGCGCTGAGCACCGTTTTCTTCGTGATGATCGTGCTGCAATACGGCTGTGTGTTCCTCTCGGGCTTTTTGAAGAGCACGAAAGGTGTCTGCTCCTTCACGCTGCAATACTGGGACCAGCTCTGGCGCATCGGCTCGTCGACGATGCTGCGAAGCGTTAAATACGCGCTCATCGTCTCCATCGCCGGCACGGTTTTTGCGATGCTCTTCGCCTATTACATGGACCGCCGGCGCATCCTTGGCCGCAGCCTTTTCGACTGCCTGGCGACGCTGCCCTATATGCTGCCGGGCACGTGCTTCGGCATCGGCTACATTCTCGCGTTCAACCACGCGCCGCTCAAGCTGACGGGCACGGCCCTTATCGTGCTGGCCAACATGCTCTTCAAGCAGCTGCCGACCTCCACGAAGATCTGCACCGCGTCGCTCGCGCTCCTACCCGAAGTGCAGGAGCGCTCGGCGCGCGACCTTGGCGCGGGACGGCTCGCCGTGCTGCGCGATGTGGTCTTTCCCGCACTGCGGCCCGCGTTTTTGAGCTGCTTTGTCTATAACTTCACGAGCAGCATGACGACGGCGGGCTCCATCATCTTTCTCATCGACGCCAAGCGTCAGCTGGCCGTCTTCAAGCTCTTCGACGCGGTGTATCAAGGCGATTACGCCCTTGCCTCGCTGATCGCGAGCGTCATCACCGTCATCGTCCTTCTTGTCGAAGGCCTCGCCTTCCTCATCACCCGGAAAGGAGAAAATCGCCGTGTATCTCGAACTTGACCGCTTGAGCAAGCAGTTTGACGGCAAATACGCCGTGCATGACCTCTCCCTCGGCCTGGAAGAGGGCGGACTTTTGTGCATCCTCGGCTCGTCGGGCTGCGGCAAGACGACCACGCTGCGCATGATCGCCGGTCTCGAGGAGATCAGCGGCGGCGAGCTCTTCATCGACGGCAAGCAGATGAACGACGTCGCGCCCAAGGACCGCGACATCGCGATGGTCTTCCAGAACTACGCTCTGTACCCGCACATGACCGTTTACAAGAACATGGCCTTCGGTCTGGAGCTGCGCAAGATGCCCAAGGACGAGATCGACAAGCGCGTCCGTGAGGCTGCCAAGATCCTGGAGATCGAGCACCTGCTTGACCGTAAGCCGAAGGCTCTGTCCGGTGGTCAGCGTCAGCGTGTTGCCCTGGGCCGTGCAATGGTCCGTAACCCGGCGGTCTTCCTGCTCGACGAGCCTCTGTCCAACCTGGATGCCAAGCTGCGTACCAGCATGCGTACCGAGATCATCAAGCTGCACAAGAAGCTGGCTACCACCTTCATCTACGTTACCCACGACCAGACCGAGGCTATGACCATGGGCGATCGTATCGTCGTTATGAAGGACGGCATGATCCAGCAGGTCGATACCCCGCAGAACCTGTACGATTATCCCTGCAACATCTTCGTTGCCGGCTTTATCGGCAGCCCGCAGATGAACTTCCTGGACGGCACCCTGAAGAAGGCCGGCGATCAGTTCATCGTTGATCTGGCCGGCACCGAGGTTCCGCTGCCCAAGGAGAAGACCGCTGACGGCAAGCTGGACGCTTACGTCGGCAAGACCCTGAAGGTCGGCATCCGTCCCGAGGACATCAAGGACGACGAGGAGTTCCTGGAAAAGCATCCCAACAGCCACCTGAGCGCTGAGGTTGAGGTTTCCGAGCTGATGGGCGCTGAGATCTATCTGTACCTGACCTACCAGGGCCAGAACCTGATGGCTCGCGTTGCTCCCACCTCCAAGTCTCGCCGCGGCGACAAGATCACTGTCGCTATGGATACCCACAAGATCCACCTGTTCGATCCCGAGACCGAGAAGACCCTGCTCAACTAATTTTTACAGCATTCATAGCGGTTCCGTTGCGGCGGAACCGCTTTTTTACTAATACTGCGCCGCAAAAGCCGCGCTGCATCGACAGCTGCCGGAGCACAGCGGCACCAAACGGAGGCTCAAACCATGCGCATCGCCAACTACCTGCGGCCTGACTGCGTCGCACTGCGCCAACGGGCAGACTCGCTCACCGGTGCAGTGCAGCAGATGGTTACACTGCTGGACGGGACTGACAATCTGACTGACACCGCTGTGTTCGCGGCGGACGTCCGCGCCCGGCTGGCGCTGGGCGGCGTCTGTGTGGGCAACGGCCTGGCCATCCCGCACGCCAAAAGCACCGCCGTCAGGCAGCTGCAGCTGGCTGCGCTGACGCTGGACCCGCCGCTGCCCTGCGACACACCGGACGGCAAGCCGCTGGACCTGCTGGTGATGATCGCCGCCCCCGCCGAAGCCAACGACCTGCACGTACAGGTGCTGGCCGAGCTGGCGACGCTCTTTCTGGACACCGATTTCTGCGCCCGCCTGCGGGAGAGTGAGACCCCCGAGGCATTCTGCCGCGCCATCTCCGCGCGGGAGGAGCAGGACGCGCAGGAGCCGCCGTCTGCCCCGTCTGACGCAGCGCCGGGTGCCGCCAAGCCCGGCTATCAGCTGCTGGCCGTGACGGCCTGCCCCACCGGCATCGCGCACACCTATCTGGCGGCGGAGGCGCTCCAGCAGGCCGCGCAGGCCCGCGGCCTGACGCTCAAGGTCGAAACGAACGGCGCTGCCGGTGTCAACGACGAACTGACCGATGATGAGATCCAGGCCGCAGAGTGCGTGATCGTGGCGGTGGATCGCTCGATCCCGCTGGCGCGGTTCGTTGGCAAGCGGCTGGTCTATGCCTCGGCGGGGGATGCCGTGCGCGACGCGGACAGACTGCTGGAAAAGGCCGTTTCCGGCAAGGCTCCCGTCTACCGCGGCGGGCACGCCTTCCGCACCAGCGACTGGAAGGAACTGGGCCGCGAATACTACGGCCACCTGATGAGCGGCATCTCCCACATGCTGCCGTTTGTTGTGGCGGGCGGCGTGATGCTGGCGCTTTCCCTGCTGCTGCAGCACCTTTTTGGCCGCAGCGGCATCACCACCATGATGACGAACGTCGGCAACGCTGCGTTCAGGATGATGTACCCCGTGCTGGCTGCGTTCATCGCTTACAGCATTGCGGACCGCCCCGGCTTTATGCCCGGCCTGATGGGCGGCTACCTGGCACAGCTCGGCACAACCACCGCCCCCCGGTTGGGCTGGATCTCCAGCGGGTTCTGGGGGGCCATTATCGCGGGCTTTGCTGCCGGTCTGGCTGTGCGGCTTCTGAATTACCTGTTCCGCCGCATTCCGCAGGAGCTGGATCACATCAAAACCGGGCTGCTGGTCCCGCTGTTGAGTCTGCTGTTTGTCGGTGCCCTGATGGTCATGGCCATCAATCCGCCGCTCGGGCGTTTCAATGCCTGGCTTTCCATCCAGCTGGATGGGATGCAGGGCGGCAGCCGTCTGGTGCTGGGCACGCTGCTGGGCGGCATGATGGCCACCGACTACGGCGGGCCGATCAACAAGGCCGCCTACGTCAGCGGCACGCTGGCACTGGTAGACCAGCAGTATGACCTGATGGCCGCTGTCATGGCGGGCGGCATGATTCCGCCGCTGGGCATTGCGCTGGCCTGCCTGCTGTTCCCGACGCGGTTCACCAGCACCGAGCGCTGCTCTGCGCCGCAGACCCTGCTGATGGGCGCGACCTTCGTGACCGAGGGTGCGCTGCCGTTTGCACTGCGCGATCCGCTGCGGGTCAGCCTCGCCTGCATCGCAGGCAGTGCACTGGCCGGGTTCATAACGATTTTGCTGGGCTGCGGGTGTCCCGCGCCGCACGGCGGGTTGTTTTTGCTGCCGGTCATGGAAAATCCGCCGGGCTTTCTGATTGCGCTGGCTGTCGGCACCCTGACCACGGCCCTGCTGCTGGGCATGCTGAAAAAGCCGCTGAAGCATTGATTTCCTCTTTACTTTTCGTATTTTTCAGCAGTCTTATACAAATTGTATTTACGTAAAGCCCCGCTGTGCGTTGCGTACAGCGGGGCTTTATGCTATAATTTAGTATATATGTGATTTTTGTGGAGGAGGGCCCCGTCCCTATGGAACAGGTCAAATCATTTTGTCGGCGGTACCGTCGGCTGCTGCTGGCTGCGGCCTATCTGGTTATTTTTGCCGTGGGCGTGCTGTATCTGCGCGTCACGGTCAACATCCCGCCGGAGGGCGACGATAAGCTGACGCTGAACCTCTGGCTGTATGACTTCCAGCGGATGCCGTTCTGGCAGTATGCTCTGCAGGACCTGCAGGGGCGGCTGCGGTACTTTACGCTGCAGGAGGTCCGTTTTTTCCCGTTCCATTACCCGAACGCCGTCGACCTGCTGTTTTACACCAGCCTGACGCACTACCGGCTCTACATCATCGCCTGGACCGGCGCGGCAGCCTTCGCTGTCAGCCGCGTGGCGGCCAGACTGGGCAGCGGGGATGCGCTGGCGCTGGGCGGCTTTGCGCTGGCGCTGGCCGCGGCCCCCATCTGGAACGAGGGCATGTACAGCTACTACGCCGTACCGCAGCGGGCGCTGTTCTGGGCTATGACGGCCTGGCTCTGCCTGTTTGCGTGGCAGGGGACACGGCACCGCCGCTGGGCTGTGCTGGGCGCGGTGCTGTCCTTTATCGCCTGCGGCACCTATGAGATCGGCTATGTCTTTGCGCTGCTGGCGCTCGTCGTCTGGCTGCTGCGCCGACGCAGCTTCAAAAACGCCCTGCTGGACACGGCTCCCGCGCTGGGCGGCATGGGCGCGGCGCTTGTGTTCCACGTTCTGTGCGGGCGCAACGGCGGCACCGGCAACGAGCTTTCTCTGGATATTCCCGCCGTGCTGCGCGTCACCGTGCAGCAGATGGCCGCGTCGCTCCCTGGGCTGAACTCCCGCCTTTTGCAAGAGGACGCCGGGGTCATCACAAACGGGGATCGGCTGTGGCCGCTGGCGCTGGGTGTGCTGGCCGGACTCTTGATCTTCTTCGGTGTGCCGTTTAAAAAGCTGCGCGGCAGAACGCTGGGCGCACTGGCCGGGTTCGGCCTGGCCGTCTGGGCACTGCCCGCACTGCTGCTGGCTTTGTCCGCCCGCTATCAGCAGCCCGAGGCCATTACCTGGCAGTGGGGCTACATTCCCGCGGCGGCCAGCTCCATCGGCTTTACGCTGCTCGTCGCAGCGCTGCTGGCACTGCTGGCGGGCCTGTGCTGTAAGCTGCCGAAGGTTCTCTCCGTGGTATCACGACTGGCCCTGACGGCGGCGCTGGCGGTGGGTCTCTGCCTGAACGGCGGCTACCTTCGCGGTGTCGTGCGCACCCATCATGCCGAGAACCTCGCTGCCTATCAGTTCTTTGTCCGCACGATCGAGGCCGGTCTTGCCGATGCCGTACAATCCGACGACCTGATTCTCTGCAACGAGAACGTCTGGGACAGCAACGCGGAGGCCGAGTCCGCCTTCTTCAGCCGGTTCACCGGGCGCGCCCTGCACGCACAGGTCCTTTGGACCGAGAACCCCGCCACCGACGGCGACGCCTACGCCTACCAGACCTACCGCAATTACGGAGGCTACGATCTGGCGTGGTGCGGCAGACTGCAAAGCGCCGACAGTGACCTGATGGACGGGGTACAGGTCTACGTGCAGAGCGCCTATGTCCCCGACAACGCTGTCATCAAGTACAAGGTCCGTCTGGCCGACGGCACCGAGGAGGCCCGCGCCATCTGCCTGCTGGACTGCACCCAGACCCCGCGGGACCGGAACGGCGACTATCTGGCCACTGTTGAGGACACGTCCATCGTGAACGCCAAGCTCATGATCTGGGACGGCTGATAAACTGTGAGGGAGCCCCGGATGAAACACTTTTTTGCCTTTTGCCGCCGCAACCGGCTGTTTGCGGCGCTGCTGGCCGCCCAGCTGGCCGTTGTCTGCGCGCTGGCAGCCGGGCTGTTCGGCGCACCGTATAAGCTGGCGCTGACGCCCGGCGACTTTACGAACACCCTGCCCGACATTGCCGCCGCGGACGACGACGGCTTAAAAATCTGGAACCAGATCGGCTATCACAGCGACGACCCGATGACCTTCTCGGCAGACAATATTGCTTTGCCTTCCGGTGCGTATGAGGTCACAGTCCGTTATTTTTCCTGCCAGACACCCGACGCGCCCACCTTTAATATGCTCAACGCTGCCGGGTCGCTGACCTTTGCCAGTGAACGCAGCCCCGCCGCCGTGACCTTTGACGCGCTGCGGCTGGACGACTGCCACCACAGCCTGACGACCCGGCTTTGGGTCGGCTTCGGTGCGCGGATGCAGGACCTGACCGCCACCGTTACCTACGACCAGGGCCAGCTGTACATTTACAGCATCACCCTGACCGAGCAGCCCATCTACCGCGCGGCGCGGCTGCTCTGCTTCCTTGTGCTGTTTGCCGCTGCGGACGCCGCGCTGCTGCTCCTGTTTGCCCATGTGGGGGAGCGGGGCGCTGCCCGCCGCCGTGCGCTGCGTCTGCCGCTGGCGCTGGCGGGCATCACGCTGCTGGCCTGCCTGCCGCTGTTCAGCAACTATCTGTACTTCGGCCATGATTTGGAATTTCACATGCAGCGCATCGCCGCCATGGCTGCGGAGCTGTCCTACGGGCAGTTCCCGGTGCGGCTGACCACGACCACGCTGAACGGCTATGGCTACGCCAGCCCGCTTTGCTACTGTGAGCTGTTTTTGCTGCTGCCCGCGCTGCTCTACAATCTGTGGCTGCCGCTGCGCACCTGCTACCAGGTCTACCTCTTTGCGGTCACGCTGGCAACCTGCCTGATCGCCTATTTCAGCTTTGCCAAAATCACGGCCAGCCGTCGGCTGGGTCTGCTGGGGGCACTGCTCTACACGCTGTCCGCCTATCGGCTGACCTGCGTCTACACCCGCGCCGCCGTCGGCGAGTTCACGGCCATGGCGTTTTTCCCGCTCGTGCTGCTGGGTCTGTACGGCATCTACACCAGCGACAGGCCCCGCTTCGGGGATTGGCTGCCGATGGCGCTGGGCATGGCGGCCATGGTGCAGAGCCATCTGCTCTCCTGTGAGCTGACGGCGCTGCTGCTGATTTTGTTTTGTCTTTTGCGCCTGCGGGAGACTCTCCGCCCCGCGCGGCTGCTGGCCTGGGTCAAGGCCGCGTTGCTGGCCGTGGGGCTGAGCGCGTGGTATCTTTTCCCGTTTTTTATTTCCATCCGCTCCATCCCGTTCCTTGTCAACCGCAGTGATCTGGTCGGTAAGCTGCAAAAGCACGGCCTGTACGCCGTGCAGCTGTTCAGCTTCTTCGGCACGGCGGGCGGCTCCTCCGCCGAGGGCACGACCCACGACATGGCGCTGACCCCCGGTCTGCCGCTGCTGCTGGCGCTTGCGCTGGCGTTTTACTGCCTGTGGCGCGCCCAAGCCCGCGGGGACACACGCCCCGCCGCAAAGCACCTGTACACTGCCACCGGCTTTGCCGTGCTGACGCTCGTGCTCTCGCTCCACGCTTTCCCGTGGGATTTTGTCGAGGGCTGGTTCGGCCCCGCCGTCGGCAAGGTCGTGGGAATGTTCCAGTTCCCGTTCCGCTTTCTCTCGCTGGGCACGCTGCTGCTCTGCGCCGCTGCGCTGTTTGCGCTGCAGCTGCTGCCGGAGCGCCGCGCCACGCTGGCCGCCGCGGGGCTTGTCTGCGCCGCGCTGCTGACCGCCAGCATCACAGAGACGAACATCATGAGCGCCCAGGGTGAAAGCTCCTACGCGACCTACAACCAGAACGCCACCATCAACTCCGTCGGCACGGCGGAATACCTCATCGACGGCGCCAGCTCCTATGAGGCCATCTGGGCGCAGCCCAAGCCCGCCAGCGGCGACCTGCACCTTATCAGCTATGAAAAGCGGGAGGGCGTCGCCTATGTCAGCGTCGAGAACGACGGCGGCGAGGCGGCCATCTCGCTGCCCATCTACAACTACGGCAATTATTATGCCGCCGACGAGAGCGGCGCACCGTTTGCCATCACCAGCGGCGAGAATATGCGCATCGTACTGACGATCCCCGCGGGCTACACCGGCACGATCCATGTCCGGTACCACGCCCCGGGGTATTGGCGCGCGTTTGAGGTGCTCTCCGCCGTCAGCCTGCTGGGGGTCATCGGCTGCCGCACCCCTGCCACTGTGTAAACGAGGTCACTACCCATGCCCAATCGCATCAACTATCAGCTTGAAATGGAAAAGGTCCTGCGCACGCTGGGCGGCACCCGCCCGAAGCTGCTGCTGCACGCCTGCTGTGCGCCGTGCTCGAGCGCAACACTGGAGCGCCTGTCCGCGCACTTTGACCTGACCATTCTTTACTACAATCCCAACATCTACCCGCCGGAGGAATACCACCGCCGCGAGGCCGAGCTGGAACGCTTTGTCGAGCAGGCCGGGTATCACTACCCCGTGGTGGAGCTGCCCTACGACCCGCAGGAGTTCTATA
>OHXB01000275.1_pt1 | contig 11440 bp, 8 predicted proteins | sample 1579811 | NCBI WGS metagenome assembly OHXB01 (sample SAMEA3882533, study PRJEB24775) | human gut metagenome | biome: human-associated habitat; feature: intestine environment; material: feces | place: Netherlands | collected 2009/2010 | reverse complement strand
CAGGCGCGCGAGGCGGAAAAGACCGCTTTGCGCGTGACGGCGGAGGACATCGCCGCCGTGGTGTCGAACTGGACGGGCATTCCGGTGACAAGGCTCAACGAGAGCGAAAGCGCGCGGCTTTTGACGCTTGAAGAAACGCTGCACGCGCGCGTCGTCGGGCAAGAGGACGCGGTGCGCGCCGTGGCGCGCGCCATCCGCCGCGGGCGCGTCGGCGTCAAGGATCCGAAACGGCCTGTCGGGTCGTTCCTCTTCCTCGGTCCCACGGGCGTGGGCAAAACGGAGCTGTGCCGCGCGCTGGCCGACGCGGTGTTCGGCGACGAGGAGGCGCTGGTGCGCCTGGATATGTCGGAGTATATGGAGCGGCATACCGTCTCGCGGCTCGTCGGCGCGCCGCCGGGCTACGTCGGCTATGACGAGGGCGGGCAGCTGACCGAGAAGGTGCGCCGCCGCCCGTGGTCGGTGGTGCTCTTCGACGAGATCGAAAAGGCGCACGAGGACGTGTGGAACCTGCTGCTGCAAATTTTGGAGGACGGTGTGCTGACCGACGCGCAGGGGCGGCGCGTGGACTTCCGCAATACGGTGCTCGTCATGACCTCAAACGTGGGCGCGAAGGCCATCACGTCGAGCGCGGCGAAGCTCGGCTTCGCGCAGGCCGAGGACGGCGACGGCGGCTTTGCGCGTGTGAAGGAAACGGTCATGGCTGAGCTGCGGGCGACCTTCAAGCCGGAATTTCTCAACCGCATCGACTCGACCGTGGTGTTCCGCCGCTTGAGCCGCGCGGACGTTTCGGCCATTGCGCGGCGGATGCTCGAGGCCACCGTGCAGCGCGCCGCGGCGCTCGGCGTCACGCTGACGGTCGAGGACGCGGCGGTCGAGCGCATCGCGGACGAGGGCTTCGACCCGCTCTACGGCGCGCGGCCCCTGCGCCGCGTGATCCGCGCCGAGGTGGAGGACGCCGTGGCCGAGCTGCTGCTCAGCGGAACGCTCCACGCGGGCGACGCCGCCCGCATCGGCGCGGAGGACGGAACGCTCCGCGTTCGGCGGGAGGAGCCGTCGATCCCTGCCGCGGCGGAGACATAAGAAAAGGGTCAGCCGGCGGCTGACCCTTTTCGATGTTCCTTTTTCAGCGCTCAAAGAGAAGATGCAGCAGCTCGCAGCCGTGCGCGACGAAGGGACCGTTCTCGCCGGCCTTTTCGGTGTACACGCCGCCGCGCCCGCTGTCGATGCGGCTGTCGTAGAGCAGATACGGCACGGGATCGCCGTCGTGCCCGCGCGTCGCGGTGAGCGTTTTGTGGTCGGAGAGGAGCAGCAGGCGGTAGTCCATGTGCGCCGCGTCCAGACGCTCGGTGAGGGGCTTGACAAGCCGGCTGTCGAGCCATTTGATGGCCTGCACCTTGCCCTTGAGGTCGCCGTTGTGGGTGCATTCGTCGGGCGCCTCGAGGTGCAGGCAGACGAAGTCGTACTTCTGAAGGCTCGCCCATGTGGCCTCTAACTTGCCCTCAAAGTTGGTGTCGATCTCGCCGGTCGCGCCCTCGACCTCGACCATCTCAAGTCCGCGCAGCACGCCGATGCCGTGGCACAGGGGCACCGCGCTGATGACCGCGCCGCCGCAGCCGTACTCCTCGCGGAAGTCGGGCAGCTGCATCGCCGTGCCCGCTGCCCAGAACCAGATGCCGTTCGCGCCGAGCTTGCCCTCCGCGCGGCGCTTCTCGGTGACGGGATGGTGCTCCAGCACGCGGTTGGCGAGGCGCATAAGGTCGGCAAAGACCTTGGCGAGCGCCGCGTCCTTCCCGCTCGGGAGCAGCGGGCCGATGACCTCGCCGAGGTGGTCGTGCGGCGGGATAAAGCACACGCCGCTCGGGTCGCAATGGTGCTTCACCGCCAGCGGACGGAACGAGGGGCTGGGGTCGATGTACATATCCGCCGCACGGAGCGCGGCGGAAAATTCGGGATCGCTGTTGAGCGCGGCGACAACGTCGAGCGCGTCCTGTCCGGCGATGGAGCCGGCGGAGTGGGAGAGGATGCGCTTTTCCTCATAGGGCTGATCGCCCGGCTCGAGCGCGACGAGGTTGCAGCGGAACGCCGCGTCGCCGGGAACGAGCCTGAGCCCGATGGCGGCGGCCTCCATCGGCGAGCGGCCGGAGAAGTGCTTGAGCGGGTCGCAGCCGAAGATGGAGAGGATCGCGGTCTCGCTGCCCGCGGGCAGCGGCTTGGGGCAGTTCACAACGCTGCCGACCGTGCCGCGCGCGGCAAGGGAATCAATGGTGGGGATGTCGGCGTACTCGAGCGGCGTTTTGCCGCCGAGGGCCTCGACGGGGTTGTCCGCCATGCCGTCACCGATGACAACAAGATATTTCATAGGAGCGCCTCCTTATCTGACGATGAATGCAGTATAGCAGGGGAATGGACAAAAATCAAGGACAAAAGTCCGTGTGTCGCGGAATTTTCCCTGCTGAACGGAAAACGGACGGGATACCCCGTCCGTTTTGTGCGGTTTGATGACCTTAACAGTTTGCCTTCCCCGATGCTCAGCGCCTGCGGCCGCGATAACCGGCGGGAGCGGCGCGTCCGCTGCTGCGCTTGCCGTAGCGCCGTCCGCGCCCGTTCCCGCGCAGGAAAATGAATGCGAGAACGAGCAGGACAAGGACGACGAGAACGATCCTGACGACGGTGCGGGAGAAGAAGTCCGCCACGTCGCGCCTGGCGACCAGCAGCCACGAGGCTGACACATCGCTGAGCGCGAGCAGCTTGACCGTGCCGTAGACGGTGCCGTTGTAGGAGACGGTCATTTCGCCAAGCTCGTCGCCGGCGGCAATGGGGGCGTCCACGCTGTCCGGCAGCGTGATGTCGCGCGTGAGCTCGCTGAGGTCCAGCTCCGTGGGCAGCATCCGCGTGATGCTCTCGGCGGGGTGGGCGACGACGTAGTTCGCCTCGCTCGAAAGGGCGACCGGGACCTCGCGCACCAGCTCGTCGGCGGAGACGACCTCGCGGCGGGAGAAGCTGTCAAAGCCGTAGTCAAAGAGGCGGATGGTCTCGGAAAAGCTCTTGGTGAGGGTGCTCTTGCCGTCGGCAAGGGTGATCTTTTCCGCGCCGAGCACCACGCTCACAAGCTGACGGTCGCCGCGCACGGCGGAGGAAACGAGGCAGTGACCGGCCTCCTCGGTCGAGCCGGTCTTGATGCCCTGCGCGTCGCGGTAGAGGTAGCCGAGCTCGCGCCAGTTGGAGATCAAGCGGTTGGTGGAGTGGAGCACATGGCGCTGGTTGTGGTCGGTCTCGGCGATCTCCGCGGACTTGGAGTTGCAGATCTCCATGAATTTCTCGTAGGGCATCAGCGCGCGCGTGATGAGATAGATGTCCCACGCGGTGGTGTAGTGGTCGGGATCGTGCAGGCCGGAGGTGTTGACGTAGTGCGTGTTTTCGCAGCCGAGCGCGGCGGCGCGCTCGTTCATCCTCTGCACGAACTGGGAGATGTTCCCCTCGCCGCACACGGCCTCGGCGAGAATGTTGCACGCCTCGTTCGCCGAGACGATGAGCATACATTGCAGAAGCTGCTCGACCGTCAGCACCTCGCCGACCTTGATGCCGGCGGTGCTGCCGTAGATGCTCAGACCCTCGAAGGCACTCTCGCGCGCCGTGATGGGCTGGTCGAGCGAGAGCTGCCCCGCGTCGATCGCCTCGAGCACCAGCAGCGCCACCGTCAGTTTGGTGATGCTCGCGGGGTAGTTCTTCTCGTGGGCGTTCTTTTCGTAGAGGATCTCGCCCGTTTCCTTCTCAACAAGCAGGGCGGCGCGGGCATCGACGTCGATCTCCTCAAAGGCGGAGGCCGGTACGCTCAGCAGGGAGACGAGCAGGCCGAGGACCAAAAAAAGAGCAAAAAAACGGCGTTTTTTCATGGAAATGTACCTCATACTATGTTACAATAAAAATCGAAATGAGCTGCGCGGCGGACGGAGCGCGCCCCTTCGACCGTTTTCGACCTTCAGTATAGCAAAAAAAAGGAGGGAGTTCAAGCATGGAGCGGCAGGAAAAAGGCGGAAGCACATATTTCTTTCTGGCGCTCGTGACGCTGGCCTTCCTCGCCGCCGTGCTGTATCTGACCTTCGGCGCGAACCGCACCGAGCAGGAGGACTATACGGTACAGACCGAGCGCGCAGCTGCGGAGGAGGTCGCGCCCGTGCGCGTGCTTGTAAACATCAACACCGCGACCGCCGAGGAGCTGGAGACCGTTACCGGCATCGGGCCGGTGCTGGCGCAGGCGATCCTCGACTACCGCGCCGAGCACGGGGACTTTCAGACGCTCGACGAGCTGCTGGAGGTGCGCGGCATCGGCAGCGCGAAGCTCGACGCCATGCGCGATGAAATTACGACAGGAGGCGATGCGCCGTGAAAATTTTAGTGGTGGACGACGAGAAGCTGCTCGTCAAGGGCATCAAATTCAACCTGGAAAACGAGGGCTACCAGGTGCTCACCGCCTATGACGGCGCGGCAGCGGTGGAGCTGGCCCGGCGAGAGCCGCTGGATCTGATTATCCTGGACCTGATGATGCCCCAGCTCTCCGGCAGCGAGGCGTGTATGAAGATCCGGGAGTTTTCCGATGTGCCCATCATCATGCTCACCGCCCGCAGCGAGGACGCGGACAAGCTCATCGGCCTCGAGTCCGGCGCGGACGATTACGTCACCAAGCCCTTCAACATTTTAGAGCTCAAGGCGCGTATCCGCGCTCTGCTGCGCCGCGCGGGCCAGACCGCGCAGAAGCGCACGGAGCTTCTGACCGCCGGCGGCATCGCGCTCGACACCGAGCGGCGCATCGCGCTGCGTGACGGCGTGCCGGTCGATCTGACGGCGAAGGAATACGACATTTTGGAGCTGCTCATCAAGAATCCCCACCGCGTATACTCGCGCGAGAATCTGATGGATCTCGTCTGGGGCTACACCTACGCCGGCGACTACCGCACGGTGGATGTCCACATCCGCCGCCTGCGCGAGAAGCTGGAGCATGACCCCGCCGAGCCGAAGCACATCATGACCAAGTGGGGCGTGGGCTACTACCTCAAGGACTGAGCGGCGCACAGAAGGAAAACGAACGGGAGGAGGGGAGCGCCGTGCGGCGTGCGAGCTTACAGGTCAAATTCGGCCTGAGCTATATTCTGGTCATTGCGGCGGTGCTCGTTTTCATGAACACCTACCCGCTGATCGTGTCGGAAAACCTGGTCGTGCGCTCCAAGCAGACGACGCTGCAAAGCAGCGTGAGCGTGATGGTGACGGCGCTGAGCGGTCTGGAGGAGCTGAGCGAGGAGAACGTCGCCTCCGCGATGACGCTGGTGGAGGATACCGGCATTTCCCGCATTCTCGTCACGGACGCCGCGGGGCGCATCCTCTACGACACCCGCGAGACGGACGGCGCGGTGGGCCGCTACGGACTTTACACCGAGATCGTGCAGGCGCTGCGGGGCTACGACGCCTTCTATGCCGACTTTACCGACGGCGCGTTCCGCAGCCGCGCGGCCTCGCCGGTCATCTACCGCAGCCAGACCATCGGCGCGGTCTATGCCTATGAGTACGACGTGGAGCAGGCGACGCTGCTGCTGACGCTGCAGAAGAATCTGCTGCGCATCTCGGCGGCAGTCGCGGGCTTTGTTGTGCTGCTGAGCCTGCTGCTCTCGCGGATACTCACGCGCCGCTTCGGCGTGCTGCTCGAGGCCATCCGCCGCGTGCGCGAGGGTGCGTACAGCTACCACGCCGAGATTGGCGGTCGCGACGAGATCAGCGAGATCGCCGAGGAGTTCAACAGCCTCTCCGACCGCTTGCAGACGACGGAGGAGGCGCGCCGCCGCTTTGTCTCCGATGCGTCCCACGAGCTCAAAACGCCGCTGGCCGGTATCCGCCTGCTCTCCGACTCGATTTTGCAGACCGAAGACATCGATGCTGCCACGGTGCGCGAGTTCGTCGGCGACATCGTGCAGGAGACCGACCGCCTGACGCGCATCACGGAAAATCTGCTGCGGCTCACGCGGCTCGACAGCGGCATCGTCGAGCCGGCGCAGAGCGTCGCGGTCGCGCCGGTCATCGAGCGCGTGGTGCGGATGCTGCGGCTGGTCGCCGACGAGAAGCGGGTCGAGCTGACCTATCTCGTCGAGCGGGAGCAGAGCGTGCGGGCCGGCGTGGACGACCTGCACCAGATCATTTATAACCTCACCGAGAACGCCATCAAATACAACCGCCCCGGCGGCTTCGTGCGCGTGACGCTTGGCGGCACGGAGGACGAGTGCGTGCTGCGCGTGGAGGACAACGGCATCGGCATTCCCGAGGAGGATATGCCGCGCGTGTTCGACCGCTTCTACCGCGTGGACAAGATGCGCTCACGCGCCGCGGGCGGCACGGGCCTTGGACTTTCCATCGTGGCGGACACCGTGCGCCGCCGCGGCGGCAGCATCGCCGTCAGCGCCCGCGCGGGCGGCGGCACCTGCTTCACGGTGCGGCTCCCCGCCGTGCGGAGGGAGGGGGAGACATGAGAAGAAAGGCTTTCCTGTTCACGTTTCTCGTTCTTTCGCTGCTGCTCGCCGCCTGTGTGCGCAGCGGCGGGACGGAGGGAGAAAACAGCTATACGATCTACTACCCCGCCGCCGAGCTGCGCGACGTGCCGGGCGAGGACGCCATCGTTGCCCGCACCGTGCAGCTCCCGGACGCCGACACGCTCACGCAGGAGGAGCTGGCGCAGCGATTGCTGGAGCGGCTTCTTGCCGACGCGCCGGATGCGGGCGTCCGCGCGCCGATGCCGGGCGGGACGACGCTTCTGAGCCTGTCGGTCCTCGGCAACTGGGCGCGGGTGGACTTCTCGCGGCAGTATGCGCGCCTTGCGGGCATTGATCTGACGCTCGCCGATTACTGCGTGACGCTCACGCTCACGCAGCTCGACGGCGTGAACGCGGTGTCCATCACCTCGGGCGGGCGGGAGCTGCCGTACCGCGAGACGCAGACACTTACGGCGGCGGATCCGCTGCTGTCGATGCGCGAGGACGCGCTGCGCCCCATCACCGTATCGCTCTACTTCCTCGACCCGACGAGCGGCGCGCTGCGCGCGGAAAAGCGCGCGCTGGCGCTCTACGAGGGGCAGACGCGCGTGAACGCGCTGCTGGAGGCGCTCGCGCAGGGCCCTGAGAGCGACGCGCTCGCAGCGCTGCTGCCGGAGGAGTTCACCGTGCTCTCCGCCCGCGTGGAGGAGGGGACGTGCTACCTCAATCTGCCCTCCGACGCCGATCTCGGCATCTCGCCGCGGCAGACGGTGGAGTCGCTGGTGCTCTCGCTCTGCTCGCTCGACACCGTCGAGCGCGTGCAGATCGTTGTGGACGGCGAGATCGCGGCGCAGCTGAACGGTGTGAACGTCGGCGAGCCGCTGACGCCATGAGAAAAGAAAGAATGCCGCACGGCCTGTGAGCCGTGCGGCGTTTTCTTATCATCGGGAGTCCTCCCGCGTGGAGAGGCAGAAGGTCAGCAGCGAGGCCGCCGCGCTCACCGTGCCGAGCAGCAGCGCGGCCTGTATGCCGCTGCGGTCGAGGAGCCGTCCGCCGAGGAGATTGCCCAGCGCGCCGCCAAGTCCGCTGCCGGCGACATAGATGAGCGACTGTCCCTTGAGCTGGTCGCGTTCGGGGAGCGCCGCGGCGACGTAGTAGACCGTCGCGGGCGCGTAAACGGCGAACTGGAAGAACTGCATACACTGCCCGAGGTAGATGAGGGGCATTGAGCGGGCAAGGTAGAAAATAAGGAATTTCACGACCTCGGCTCCCGCCGCGAAGCGCAGGAAGAAGCCGGGCGAGAAGCGCTTTTGCAGCCGGGAGACCAGCGTCATCGCGGGCAGCTCCAGCACGGCGGAGATGGCAAGGCTCGTGCCCACGGCGCTCGCGGTCCCGCCGGCCTTGCCGACTAGGGCGTTCATATAGGTGTTGGAGATGGTGTGGGTGAGGAAAAAGAACATACAGCCGAGCAGGGTGAGCGCGAAGCGCGGGTGGCTGCGCAGTACGGCGGCGATGCTCCGGTGCTCCGCAGGGCGGTCCGCCGCTTCATCGGGGCGCTCGGGCAGGCGGAAGCCGGACATGGCGAGGAGTCCGCAGGCGGTCAGCGCGGCAAAGACCGGCAGGAGCAGTGTCGGCGCATGACGCTCGAGCACAAAGCCGAGGAGCAGCACCGCGGCGGCGTAGGAGACTGAGCCGACGCCGCGGCAGAAGCCGTAGACCACAGGGATGCCGCAGCGGTTCGCGTCCATCGCCATGGCGTTTTGAAACGGCGGGGTGGAGGAGAGGAACGCGCCGATGAGCGCGAAGCACGCGCCCAGCACGAACGGGCGCGGCAGCGGCACGAGCCATGCAAGCAGGCACAGCGCCGCGGCGAGCGTGAGCAGCGCCATCGCGCCGTGGCGGTTTTCGAGGCCGGGCCGCGCGTCGAGAAACGAGGAGACCGCGGGGGAGAGGAACACCGAGAGCAGCGTCGCGCACGAGGTCACGACGCCGACCTGCGCGCTCGCAAAGCCGTTGTATTCGAGCACGAGCGCGATGAAGGCCCAGAGCGAGCCGTAGGCGCCCCAGAACGAGGCATGGATCACGGCATAGCGCGTATTCATGGAAAGCCGCACGGCGGCGCCTCCTTTCCCAACGAAGCGGAATACAAGAAGTTTAACACTTTGTGATGCATTGTCAACGGTTTTTGTTGAGTTTTGCGCGCGCATGGGCTATACTGTAACATGAAAAAGAATGCGAACATGGAGGTTTTTGACGATGAAGCTGATGGTGCTGGACGGCAACTCGATCCTCAATCGCTCCTATTACGGCATCCGTCCCCTGACGACGAAGGACGGGTTTTACACGCAGGCCATTTACGGCTTTCTGGTCACGATGGCGCGGCTGGAGGACGAGGAGCGGCCCGACGCGGTGTGCGTGACCTTCGACCGGCGCGAGCCGACCTTCCGCCACCTGGAGTACGAGGGCTACAAGGCCCAGCGCAAGGGGATGCCCGAGGAGCTGGCGATGCAGCTTCCGGTGATGAAGGAGGTACTCGACGCGATGAACATCCCGCGCTACGAGCTGGCGGGCTACGAGGCGGACGACCTCATCGGCACCATCTCGCGCAGATGCGAGGCGGCGCTCTGGGACTGCGTGGCAGCGACGGGTGACAAGGATTCGCTTCAGCTCATCACGGAGCACACGACCGTCAAGCTCATCTCCACCCGCATGGGGCAGACCACCACGAAGCGCATGACGCCCGAGAGCTTTGCCGAGGAGTACGGCTTTGAGCCGATCCACATCATTGACCTCAAGGCACTCATGGGCGACGCGAGCGACAACATCCCGGGCGTTCCCGGCATCGGCGAAAAGACGGCGATGGCGCTCGTTCAGAAGTACCGCAGCATTGACGAAATTTACCGTCTCCTGCCGGAGCTTGACGCCAAGCCCGGCGTCATCAAAAAGCTGACTGAGGGCGAGGAAAGCGCACGGCAGAGCTATCACCTCGCGACGATCCTCACCGATGCGCCGTTGGAGTTCACGCCGCAGGACAACCTGCGCAAAGCGCCGTCGGACGCGCTCTATCCGCTGCTTATGCATCTGGAGTTCCATAAGCTCATCGAGAAAATGGGGATAAAGCCCACGACGGAGCCGCTCAGCGCCGCAGAGACGGTCGAATGCACCGTGACCGCCGAGGCCGTGACGAGCACGGAAAGGGCGGAAGAATGTCTTGCACGCCTCCGCGCGGCGGACCATGTGACGGTGCTCGCGCTGCCCGACCTCTCCGGCGTGATCGTGGAGTGGGAGAAGAGCGAAAAGGAGACGCTGAGCGCGGAGTTTTTCTTCGACCGCTATTCCGGCGACTGGAACGCGCTGCTGCGCGCACTGTTCTCTGCCGACATCAAAAAGGTCAGCCACAACGTCAAGGACCTCATGCACACGCTGCTGGAAAACGGTTTACCCGCCGAGGGCTTCGTGTTCGACACCGCGCTCGCCGCCTATCTCATCGACGCGACGGCGGGCAGGTATGACATCGCCTCGCTCTTTGCCGTCTACTTTCACACGCAGCTTGCCGCGCCCGCGCATCTGGAGCCGGGGGCGTTCGATCTGCTCGGCGATGTGAGAGCGGCGGAAACGGCGTTTCATATCTATACCTCCGCCGTCAGCGCGCTCTATGAGGAGCTTGCGCCGCGCATCGAGGAGAGGCAGCTCCATGCGCTTTATTACGAGGTCGAGTTACCGCTCTGCCGCGTGCTCGCGGAGATGGAGCTTGCGGGCGTGCGCGTGGACGCGAAGGCGCTCGCGGACTTCGGCGCGGCGATGGACGCGGAGCTGAAAACGCTGGAGGAGCGCATTTACGAGGAGGCCGACGGGAGCTTCAACATCAACTCTCCCAAGCAGCTCGGCGAGGTGCTTTTCGACCGTCTCGGCCTGCCGCACGGCAAAAAGACGAAGACCGGCTGGTCTACGAACGCGGATGTGCTTGAAAAGCTGCGCTGGGAGCACCCCATTGTCGCCGATGTGCTGCAGTACCGCCAGTACGCCAAGCTGAAATCGACCTACTGCGACGGGCTGCTGAAGGTCATCGGCCCGGACGGGCGCGTGCGCACGAGCTTCCAGATGACCGTGACCGCCACGGGGCGGCTCAGCTCCACCGAGCCGAATTTGCAGAATATCCCGACGCGCACGCCGCTCGGCAGCGAGCTGCGGCGGATGTTCGTGCCCGAGCGCGGCAATGTGCTCGTGGACGCGGACTACAGCCAGATCGAGCTGCGGCTGCTCGCCCACATCGCGGGCGACGAGACGATGCGGCAGGCGTTTTTGAGCGGCGAGGATATTCACACCGTCACCGCCTCGCAGGTGTTCGGCGTGCCGCTCGACGAGGTTACGCCGCTGCAGCGCTCACACGCCAAGGCCGTCAATTTCGGCATTGTCTACGGCATTTCGGCCTTCAGCCTCGCGCAGGATATCGGCGTGTTTCAGAGCGAGGCCAAGGCGTATATGGACAGCTATTTTGCCAAGTACCACGGCGTGCGCACGTATATGACGCGCGTCGTCGAACAGGCCAAGGCGGACGGCTATGTCACGACGCTCTTCGGCCGCCGCCGCGATCTGCCGGAGCTCAAGTCCTCAAACTTCAACCTCCGCAGCTTTGGCGAGCGCGTGGCGCTCAATATGCCCATTCAGGGCACGGCGGCGGATATCATCAAGATCGCCATGGTCAGAGTGAACAGACGCCTCAAACGGCAGCATATGAAGTCCAGGCTGATTCTGCAGATCCATGATGAATTGCTGATAGAGGCCGTTTTGGATGAAGTGGATGCAGTGAAGGCGATTTTGAAGGAAGAAATGGGACATGCAGTGACATTGGCGGTGCCGTTGGAGATTGATATGCATACCGGTCATAACTGGCATGAGTTAAAATAAATCCGGGACGTAGAAAAGGG
>OHXB01000271.1_pt1 | contig 11506 bp, 10 predicted proteins | sample 1579811 | NCBI WGS metagenome assembly OHXB01 (sample SAMEA3882533, study PRJEB24775) | human gut metagenome | biome: human-associated habitat; feature: intestine environment; material: feces | place: Netherlands | collected 2009/2010 | reverse complement strand
ACGCAGCACTTGGATGTCGCTTTGCGCGGACAGATAATTCGCCACGGAATACACGTCGTCGCGGTAGTTGCAGATCACGCGTACGCCCGCCACGTCGAACAGGTTGTCCTTGATGGCGTCGACGGTCAACGGCAGGTTGCGGCGCTGCAGCTTGCCGAGGATCGAGTTAAGCGATTTGAGACGGCGTTCCATATGGTGAATTGGATTATGGGAGAAGCGCACCTGGAATTCCGAGTCAAGAATCTCCAATTTGGTGCTGATCTCGTACATCGCACCCTCATACACCTGCATCTGGTCGATGAACTCGGTGATCTGTTCGGGGGAAAGGGATCCCTCGCCGACGTCGACGTTCTTCAGACGCATCTGCAATTCGGTGGTGTTAATTCGATTTTGCCTGTCAAGTATCACGGAAGAACAGTGTACCGCCTCGCTTTCCGCAAAACTGAACGTATGCTGTGTATCGAAGAGGGTCAATGCCCTGCGATTGCGCCGAGAACGGGGCGTTCCCGCGTTCCGAAACGCCTGTGCCGCCCTGCCGATAGCATGGTGCGTTATGAACGAAGACATGATGACCGAGGCGGAGCGCGCCTCGAAACTGGCCGAACCGGCGGCGAACGATACCCCCACGCGCGGCAAGGGCGTGTTCTACGTGCATACGCTCGGATGCCAGATGAATGTGCATGATTCCGAACGCATCGCCGGCGTGCTTGAGGCCGACGGCTACGTGCCCGCCACCGAGGAACAGTATCTCAACCATGACATCGACCTGATCGTCATGAACACCTGCGCGGTGCGCGAAAACGCCGCCGAACGCATGTACGGCACCATCGGACTGTGGGCCGAATTGAAGAGGGAACGCCCGAACCTGCAGATTGCGGTCGGCGGCTGCATGGCGCAGCTCGACCGTGAGAAGATCGCGAAAAAAGCCCCGTGGGTCGACGCCGTGTTCGGTACCAAGAACATCGGATCCCTGCCTCAGCTGCTCGACCAGGCCCGCATCGAAGGCCACGCGCAGGTGAAGGTGCAGGAGGAACTCAACTACTTCCCAAGCCAGCTGCCAACCGACCGTGCGTCGAAGGTGTCGAGCTGGGTGGCCATCTCCGTAGGCTGCAACAACACCTGCACCTTCTGCATCGTGCCGACCACGCGCGGCAAGGAACATGACCCGGAGACATCCTCGCCGAAATCCGCCAATGCGTGGACGAAGGCGCCAAGGAAGTCACGTTGCTGGGCCAGAATGTGAACTCCTTCGGCTACGGCATCGGCGACCGGTTTGCCTTCTCCAAGCTGCTGCGCGCGTGCGGCGAGATTGACGGTTTGGAACGCGTACGATTCACCTCGCCGCATCCCGCGGCCTTCACCGACGACGTGATCGCAGCAATGGCCGAGACGCCGAACGTCATGCACCAGCTGCATTTCCCGTTGCAGTCGGGTTCCGACAGGATTCTTCGTGCGATGCGCCGCTCCTACCGTTCCGCCAAGTTCCTCGACATTCTGCGCAAGATTCGCGAGGCCATGCCGGACGCGCAGATCTCCACCGACATCATCGTCGGCTTCCCCGGCGAAACGGAGGCGGAAGCGATGGACACCGTAAGTCTGATCAACGAAGTCCATTTCGACGCGCTCTTTACGTTTATCTTCTCTCCCCGCCCTGGCACGCCCGCCGCGAAGCTGGACGATCCCACGCCGCACGAGGAAAAGCAGAGGTGGTTCGACGCGCTCTGCAACGCCCAGAACGCCATCAGCGCGGAGAATCACGCCGCCTACATCGGCAGGGCCGTGCGCGTGCTGGTCGAGGGCGAGAGCGACGATGCGGCCTTTCCGCTCTCCGCGCGCACAGAGGGCAACCGCCTCGTGCGCATGAAGGGCGACAAGAGTCTTATCGGAACGTTCACCACAGCAAAAATTTCGGACAGCAACACCTGGGCGCTCTACGGAGCCGCGGAGGAAACGATATGAAGATCACCACCTTACTGGAAAACAAGACCACCTGCGATGCGCTCCGCTGCGAGCACGGGCTTTCGCTCTACATCGAAACGGAAAAGCACAAGATCCTCTTCGACTCCGGTGCGAGTGACGCTTTCTGGGAAAACGCCAGGGCGCTCGGCATCGACCTCGCACAGGTCGATATCGCCTTTCTCTCCCACGCGCACAACGACCACTGCGGCGGCCTGCTGACCTTCCTGCGGGGCAACCGCACCGCGAGGGTCTATCTTCAGAAGGAGGACTTCGGTGATTACTATGTCGTGACGCCGACGAAATGCGCCTTCATCGGTCTTGACCCCGCGCTGCACGAGTACGCCGACCGCTTCGTGATGGCCGAGGGCGTGACGAAGCTCGACGAGGAGCTGACGCTCTTCTCCGGCATCCGGACGCACGAGCTCCTGAGCGAGGCAAACGCCACGCTGCGCGAAAAGGTCGGCGGGGACTATCCCCGCGACACCTTCCGCCACGAGCAGGACCTGCTGGTGACGGAGCACGGCAAAACCGTCCTCTTTGCCGGCTGCGCCCACAGCGGCATCGTCAACATCATCAACCGCGCGGAGGACATTCTGGGCCGCGCGCCGGACTATGTGTTCGCGGGCTTCCATCTCTACAATCCTTCACTTGGTCAAAGCGAGCCGAGAGCCCTTGTGGACGCGGTGGGCGAGCGCCTGCGCGCGCGGAAAGCGACACGCTATGTCACCGGCCACTGCACCGGCGACGACGCTTACGCCTGGCTGCACGAAACGCTGGGCGACCGCCTCGCCTACATGGCGACCGGAACGACCTTTACGATCTGATTTTTTAGAAAGTGAGCAACGAACATGGCAGACCTCACGCCGATGATGCGCCAATATCTTGAGATCAAGGAGCAGAATAAGGATTCCATCCTCTTTTTCCGTCTCGGCGACTTCTACGAGATGTTCAACGAGGACGCGAAGCTCGCCGCGCGCGAGCTGGATCTCGTTCTCACCACGCGCGACCGCGGCAAATCCGCCGAGGAGCAGACGCCGATGTGCGGCATCCCGTACCATTCGAGCGACGGCTACATCGCGCGGCTCATCGCCAAGGGCTACAAGGTCGCCATCTGTGAGCAGACCGAGGACCCGGCGCTGGCCAAGGGCCTCGTCAAGCGCGACATCATCCGCGTCGTCACCCCCGGCACGGTGATCGACAGCGCGTGTCTGGACGACCGGCGCGGCAACTTCCTGTGCGGCGTGTTCCTCGACGAGCAGAACGCGGGTGTCGCGTTCTGCGATATGTCCACAGGCCACACGCACGTCACCGCCTTTTCCGGCGCGGACCGTGCGGAGCATCTGTGCAATGAGCTTGCGCGCTTCTCGCCCGCCGAAGCGGTGCTGAGCGCGGGCGCGTATGCGGACGAGGAGCTGAAAGCCCTGCTTGCCGACAGGCTCTCCTGCCGCGTGGAGCGCGGCGACGCGCGCTTCGACTTGAAGGCGGCGGAGAAGGCTGTGCTCGCGCAGTACGGCGAGGACGCCTGCGCCGCGCTGCCGCGCAGCAATCCCGCCGCGGCGCTCGCGCTCGGCGGCCTTCTGAGCTATCTGCACGAAACGCAGAAGAGCGACCTATCCTACATCAGCGATCTTGAATACTACGAGCAGGGCCGCTTCATGGAGCTGGATCTCTCCGCCCGCCGCAACCTGGAGCTGACGGAGACCATCCGCGGCAAGGAAAAGCGCGGGAGTCTGCTTTGGGTACTTGACAAAACGAAAACCGCCATGGGCGCGCGCTGTCTGCGTTCCTGGCTGGAGCGTCCCCTGCGCGAGGTCGCTGCCATCACACGCCGCTCAAACGCCGTCGGCGCGCTGGTGAACGACACGATGGCGCGCGAGGAGCTGGTCCTCGCCCTCTCCGGCATCAGCGACATGGAGCGGCTCATCGGCCGCATCGTCTACGGCACGGCGGGCGGGCGCGACCTCGTCTCGCTGCGTAATTCCATCGAGCAGCTCGCCGCCGTGCGCGAGCAGCTCGCGCACTTCACCACGGGCCGGCTCGGCGAGCTTTCGCAGGAGCTTGACCCACTCGCGGACATCGCCGCGCGCATCGCCGAGACCATCGTGGACGAGCCGCCGTTCTCCGTGCGCGAGGGCGGCTTCATCCGCAAGGGCTTCAACGCCGAGGTCGACCGCCTGCACGACATTCTCTCCGGCGGCAAGGGGCTGCTCGCCTCCATTGAAACGAAGGAAAAGGAACGCACCGGCATCCGCACGCTGAAGATCGGCTACAACAAGGTCTTCGGCTACTACATCGAGGTCTCCAATTCCTTCAAGGATCAGGTGCCTGACACCTACATCCGCAAGCAGACGCTCGTTAACGGCGAGCGCTACATCACGCAGGAGCTCAAGGACCTGGAGCAGGATATCCTGACCGCGGGGGAGCGCGACAACGCGCTCGAATACGAGATCTTCTCCGCCCTGCGCGACGAGATCTGCGCGGGCGCCGAGCGCATCCAGAAGACCGCCGCCGCAGTCGCGGAGCTTGACACGCTCGCGTCGCTTGCTGTCGTCGCGGTCAAGAACAGCTACTGCTGCCCGGTGGTGGACGAGTCCGGGGTCATCGAGATCACGGCGGGACGCCATCCGGTGGTGGAAAAGGTGCGGGGCGACGCATTCTTTGTGCCCAACGACACCCACATGGGCGCAAAGGAGGACCGAGTGGCCATCATCACCGGTCCCAACATGGCCGGTAAGTCCACCTATATGCGTCAGGTGGCGCTGATCGTGCTGATGGCCCAGGTGGGGTGCTTTGTCCCCGCCCAGCGGGCGCACATCGGCGTGGTGGACCGCATCTTCACCCGTATCGGCGCGAGCGACGACCTGGCCGGCGGCCAGTCCACCTTCATGGTCGAAATGAGCGAGGTCGCGGAAATTCTGCGGCAGGCGACGGCACACTCGCTGCTGATCTTAGACGAGATCGGCCGCGGCACCTCGACCTTCGACGGCATGAGCATCGCCCGCGCGGTGCTCGAGTTCTGCGCCGACCGCAAAAGGCTCGGCGCGAAAACGCTCTTCGCCACCCATTACCACGAGCTCACCGAGCTGGAGGGCACGCTCGCGGGCGTGAAAAACTACAACATCGCCATCAAAAAGCGCGGGGAGGACCTTGTGTTCCTCCGCAAGATCATTCCCGGCGGAGCCGACCGCAGCTACGGCATCGAGGTCGCCAAGCTCGCGGGACTGCCGAAGGAGGTCGTCTCCCGCGCGAAGAAAATACTGGAGGAGCTGGAAGCCGGCGGCAGCTATATCCCGCCGCGCGAGGAGCGCGAGCAGGTAAGTCTTGACGCCATCGGCGAAGCCGAGGTGCTTGACGCGCTGCGCCGTGCCCAGCCGGACACCATGTCGCCCATCGAGGCGATGCAGCTGCTCTACGACCTGAAAAAGAAGCTCCCGAACTAACCCCGAAACAGACAGAAAGGGTCTATCCACATGGCAAAAAAAGCCGTTACCTCCCACATGAACCAGACCGAGCGCGTCGCGGGGACGATCTTCTTTATCGTCTATCTGCTCGTGCTGCCGCTGCTGGCCAACAAGCTCTTTGGCATTGTCGAGGTCCTGCTCGACACGAAGATCAGCGACTCGCTGGCGAACATCATCTACTACTATGTGCTCTTCACCATCGTGCTGCTTCTCTTTCACTCGTTCCTCGCGCACACGACGAGCCGCTTCCTCGGCGGCGTGAGCCGCGCGATGACGACGTTCTGCATGGGCCTTTTGGTCTTTTACGGCGCGAACGAGCTCTTCTACCGCGTGGCAAACGTGCTCTTCAACAGCCGCACCAACCTCAACGACATGACCATCGCCGCGTCCATCAACGCCGCGCCGCGCCTGACGGCGCTCATCATCGTCTTTCTCGCCCCCTTTGTCGAGGAGGTCCTTTTCCGCGGTCTCGTGTTCGGCTGCCTGAAGGAAAAGAGCCGCGTCGCCGCCTACGTCATCTCCTGCGTGCTCTTCGCGTTCATGCACGTGTGGACCTTCGCTCTCTCCTCGTGGGACTGGAGCTATCTCATCCTCATGCTGCAATACCTCGTGCCCGGCCTCGTCTTCGCGTGGGCGTTCGACCACTCCGGCACGCTCTGGACGTCCATCCTGCTCCACGCGACCGTCAACGCGCTGGCTCTCTGGGCCATCGTCGGATAAGGAGAATACCATGCCGCACATCGAACAGCTATCCCCCCATATCGCCAATCTCATTGCCGCCGGCGAGGTCGTCGAGCGTCCCGCGAGCGTTGTCAAGGAGCTTTTGGAAAACGCCATCGACGCGGGCGCGAGGAACGTCACCGTCGAGCTGCAAAACGGCGGGCTGACCTATCTGCGCGTCACAGACGACGGCTGCGGCATCGCGCCCGACGAGCTGCCCACCGCCTTTCTGCGCCACGCGACGAGCAAGCTCCGCACCGCTGCCGATCTGGCCGCCATCGGCACGCTCGGCTTCCGCGGCGAAGCGCTCGCCGCCATCGCGTCCGTTTCTCATTTGGATATTTTCTCGCGTCAGACGGACGCCGCGAGCGGCGCGACGCTGCATCTCGACGGCGGCAAGCCGCTCTCCGTCGAGCCCGCGGGCTGTCCCGAGGGCACGAGCATCATCGTGCGCGACCTTTTTTACAACACGCCCGCGCGGCTGAAGTTCATGAAACAGGACCGCGCCGAGGCAACCGCCATTGCGGGCCTTGCCGCGCACATCGCGCTCTCGCACCCCGATATTTCCTTCCGTCTCATCAAGGACGGCAGGGAGGAGCTGCACACCCCGGGCGACGGCAAGCCCCTCAGCGCCGTCTACGCCGCGCTGGGCCGCGATTTTGCCCTCGCGCTGGTCGAGGTCCACGGGCGCGACGGTCAGCTCGCCGTTGACGGCTTTGTGACCAAGCCCCTCGCGGGCCGCGGCACGCGAGGGATGCAGACCTTTTTCGTCAACGGCCGCTTCATCAAATCCCAGCTTCTCACCGCTGCGGTGGAGGAAGCCTACGCAAACCGTCTGATGAAGGGCAAATTCCCCGGCTGCGTGCTGAACGTCACGCTGCCGGCGGACATGGTGGACGTGAACGTCCACCCCGCCAAGACGGTCGTGAAATTCCTCAACGAAAAGCAGGTCTTCGACCTTGTGTACCACGCCGCGTCCGACGCTCTCGACCGCGACGGCGCGCCCGAGCCGCTGCACACATCGCCGAGACCGGCCGCGCAGGCTCCCAAGCCGCAGGAATTTTACCGCAGCATGACAGCGCAGGAGTGGCGCGCGCAGAACGAGGTCAAAAGGCCGGAGCCGCCCAAAAAGGACGCGCCGTTCATCGCCGTCACGTCCGCCTCGAGCGAGCTGGGCGGGCGCGTGAGCGTCAGCGACTTCGTCCGCCGCACACCAGCTCCCCCGGCGAAAAAGCCGGAGGACGGGCACATCCTTCCGAAGATGGTCGAGGCCGCCTTCATGCCGCCGCGCGATGAAGCGGCAAAGCCGGAAGCGCCCGCCGCACCGCACGCCGAAGCGCCCGCCGCACCCGTTTTCGCCGTGCAGACCACGCTCGAGACCGCGCACGCCGAGCCGGAGCAGACGGCGATCGAGCCGGAGCCGGTCATACCGTGGCGCATCGCGGGCGAGGTGCTCGACACCTACATCGTCTGCGAGGACGCGGAGAAAACCGTCTGGCTCATCGACAAGCACGCCGCGCACGAGCGCGTGAATTTCGACCGCTTCAAGGCAAATCTTGAGCCCATCATGTCGCAGGAGCTGCTGACTCCTGTGGTCGCGCAGTTCGCCGCGGCGGAGTACACCGCTCTTGTTGGGCAGCTCGCGCTGCTGCGCGAGTTCGGCTTTGCCTGCGAGGAGTTCGGCGACGGCGCGATTTTGATCCGCGCCCTGCCCGCCGACATTCCCGCCGAGGACGCCGCGGCAAGTCTTGAGGACCTTGCGGGCCGCCTCGTCGAGACGCACCACGCCGACCCCGAGAGCGCCCGCGACGCGCTGCTGCACACCATGGCCTGCAAGGCCGCCATCAAGGGCGGCTGGAAAAGCGACGAGCGCGAGCTTCGCGTGCTGGTGGATAAGGTGCAGTCGGGCGAGGTCCGATTCTGCCCGCACGGACGGCCCGTGGCCGTCAAGCTCACCAAATACGAGCTGGAAAAAATGTTCAAGCGCGCCTGAGCGCGGAAAGGAGACGTCATGCCGCCCAAGGTAGTTTGCATTGTCGGCCCGACCGGCTGCGGAAAGACCGGTCTCGGCGTCGCGCTGGCCGAAAGGCTCGGCGGCGAGGTCGTCTCCTGCGATTCCATGCAGCTCTACCGCGGCATGGTCATCGGCACCGCCGCACCGACCGAGGCGGAGACGCGGGGCGTGCCGCACCACATGGTCGGCGTGATCGACCCGCGCGAGGATTACTCCGTGGCGCGCTACGCCGCGGACGCCGCCGAATGTGTGGACGCTATCCTCGCGCGCGGCAAGCTGCCCATCCTCGTCGGCGGCACGGGGCTGTACCTCGACGCACTCCTGCGCGGACACGGTTACGCTCCCGGCACGACCGGCGGAGAGACGCGCAGGCTTTTGGAGCGGCGCTGGGATGACGAGGGCGGCGAGGCCCTCTTCGCCGAGCTGCGCTCCATTGATCCGGAAAGCGCCGCCGCGCTGCACCCGAACGACAAAAAGCGTGTCATCCGCGCGCTCGAGGTCTACCGCGAGACAGGGAAGACCATGTCGCGGCACAACGCCGACACCCGCCGCGCTACGAGCCCGTCTACCTCGGCCTTGCCTACGCCGATCGCGAGGAGATGAAGCGCATCATCGACCTCCGCGTGGACCAAATGGTCGCACAGGGTCTGTTCGACGAGGTGCGCGCTCTGGTCGAGAGCGGCGTGCCGCGCACGGCGACGGCAATGCAGGCCATCGGCTATAAGGAATGTCTGGGCTGTCTCGCGGGCGAATGCACGCAGGACGAGGCCGTCGCCGAGATCAAGCTCCGCTCGCGGCAGTACGCCAAGCGCCAGCTCACCTGGCTGCGGCGGAACAAGGATATTCACTGGTTCTACCGGAAAAATTCCCGCGATCTTCCCGCCGCTTTACAATTTTCGACAGAAATTCTCACGAACCTTGGCGTATCCTGATTTTATACGGACGGCACCCATAAAACCGCCGCCCGAATAAAAAGAAAGGGTACATCCAACATGAAAAAGACAGCCAATCTTCAGGACATTTTCCTCACCAAAGCCCGCAAGCAGGGCGTGCCGCTGACCGTGTTCCTCGTCAACGGCTTCCAGATGCGCGGCAGCGTGACCGGTTTTGACAGCTTTACCGTCGTTCTTTTGAGCGAGGGTCGGCAGCAGATGATCTACAAGCACGCGATCTCGACCATCGCGCCGCTGAGCCCCATCGACCTGCACGAGGCGGACGAGACCGGGGAGGAATAACCTGAGCCTCCCGAGGTGCCTATGAGATCCCGATCCCTATCGACAAAACTGATCTTTGTTTTCCTGTTTCTCGCGGTGGCCGCCTACTTCAGCGTGCAGGCCTACCGCTACTTCGTCGACCCGCAGACCACCACGCTCGTCTACGCCTACTCCAGCGAGGACGCCATCGCCGCGACCGGCTATTTCGCGCGCGACGAGCAGGTGATCGCGTGCAGTGAAACGCTTCTGGAGCTCGAGCGCGCCGAGGGTGAACGCGTGAACGCTGGCGGCACGCTCGCAACGGTCTACCACAGCGAGAGCGCACTGAACGACCACCGTCAGCTCCGCGCGCTCCGATCCCGGCTCGAGCAGCTGCGCTACGCGCGCGAGGCGTCCCGCGACGCCGAGACCGCGCTCAAGCTCGACGGCGACATCCGCGAGGACCTCTTCGCGCTGCGCGCTTCCCTTGCCGCCGGAAGCTGGACGAGCGTCGAGTCCTCCGGCGAGGAGCTGCGCACGACAGTCCTCAAGCGCGAATACGCCTACGCGGGCACGGACGATCTGGATGTGCGCATCGACGCGCTCAATGCCGAGATCAGCACGCTCTCCGGCCGTCTGGAGGGCGGCACACAAACGATCCGCGCGCCGTTTGCCGGCACCTACAGCGCCGTCGCCGACGGCTACGAGGCCGTTCTCACCCCCGCGGCGCTGGAGAATATGACCGTCGCGCAGTACGACGCCATCGCCCCGGAGGCGGCAAGCTCGACCGTGGGCCGGCTGATCGCCGGCGAGGAGTGGCGCTTCGTCACCGTGCTGAGCGCCGCAGACGCCGCGCGGCTGCAAAAGGGACAGGCCCTCAGCCTGCGCGCCGCGACCGGCGTGGACTTCGATCTTGACGTCACCGTCGAGCGCATCGGGCGTGAGGAGAACGGCCGCGTGATCGTCGTCCTGCGCGGCAGCAGCCATCTGGCCTATGTCACGCTCCTGCGTGCGCAGAACGTCGAGCTGATCCTCGCGCGCTACGAGGGACTGCGCATCCCCAAAAATGCCCTCCGCGTGGACGCGGACGGCAGCAGCGGCGTCTACTGCCTTGTGGGGCTGCGCGCCTACCGCAAGCCGGTGGAGGTCCTCTGGCAGGGCGAGGATTACTGCCTTGTCCGGCCCGTCGGCATCGAAACGAGCAGCGAAAGCCTGCGCCAGCTCTACACGCTGCGCGCCGGCGACGAGGCGATCGTCTCGGCAAACGATCTATATGATGGAAAGGTGGTTGAATGAACATGAGCATTCGGGAAAACATTCAGCAGGTACGGGAAAACATTGCCGCCGCGGCGCTCTCCGCCGGGCGCAGGCCCGAGGACATCACGCTTGTCGGCGCGAGCAAGATGAACGACGCCGCGGCCTGCCGCGAGGCCATCGCCGCGGGCATCGACGCGCTCGGCGAGAACCGCGTGCAGGAGATGACGCAGAAGCTCGCGGAGAACGCCTACGACGGCGCGCCTCTGCACTTCATCGGTCATCTCCAGCGCAACAAGGTGAAGCAGGTCGTCGGCAAGGTCGCGCTCATCGAATCCGTCGGCTCCTATGAGCTGCTTGAGGATATCGACCGGCAGGCCGAAAAGCTCGGCATCGTCCAACCCATTCTCCTTGAGGTCAACGTCGGCGGGGAGGAGGCCAAGAGCGGCTTTGCCGTCTCCGAGGTCCGCGCCGCCGCCGAAAGGGCCAAGAGCCTCTCCCACGTCGTGCTGCGCGGGCTGATGACCATTCCGCCGGTCGCCGAGGGAGAGCACGGGAGCGTGCCCTACTTTGAAAAAGTTCATGCGCTTTATGTTGACATCAACGCGAGTTTGTATGATAATAAGCTTGATATATTATCTATGGGCATGAGCGGCGATTATGAGGACGCCGTCCGCTGCGGCGCGACGATGGTGCGCGTCGGCACGGCGATCTTCGGCGCGCGCCACTATACGCTTTGATACAGGGAGGTTTTTTCCATGGGACTCATTGACGATCTGAAGAAATGGGCGCATCCCTACGAGGATGAGGACGAAGAATACGAAGACGATTTTGCCGAGCTCGGCTCCCGCGACACGGGCGCCTTTGCCGACGAGCGGCCCAGCCGCCGCGAGCGCGACCGCGAC
>OHXB01000270.1_pt1 | contig 11532 bp, 11 predicted proteins | sample 1579811 | NCBI WGS metagenome assembly OHXB01 (sample SAMEA3882533, study PRJEB24775) | human gut metagenome | biome: human-associated habitat; feature: intestine environment; material: feces | place: Netherlands | collected 2009/2010 | reverse complement strand
GTCGTTATAATGGAAAAGTGGAAGAAGCATGAAAACATTTCTAAAGCCTTTTGAAGAGATGCCGCAGGTGGAAGAACTGCGGGAACATTTAAAAAAAGAAAAAAATATCTATGAGATATCAGGTGTGATTGATAGTCTCAAACCGCATTTGATTTATGGGATTGGTTATGATGTTCCGGTAAAGCTGATTGTCACATTTGATGAGATGCGGGCGAAACAGCTGTGTGAGGGATATCAGTTTTTTGACGAAAATACCTTGTATTATCCTGCGCGGGATTTGCTCTTTTACCAGTCGGATATCCATGGGAATGCGCTGACAAGGGAGCGTCTTTTGGTTGTGCAGGCATTGCTCGAAAAAAAGCCGGTGACGGTTGTCACGACCATGGATGCATTGATGAATCGCATGCCACCATTGCATTCCTATGAACGCGGGATTTTTACGATTGATCCGGATGAGACCGTAGATCTCAATGAAATGCGCCGTAAACTGGTGATGCTTGGCTATGAAAATGTAACACAGGTGGAGCATCCGGGAGAATTTGCTGTTCGCGGTGGTATTGACAGAGGAGCATCCGATTCGTATGGAATTATGGGGCGACGAAATTGACTCGTTGCGTTATTTTGATGTCACGACACAAAAATCTATTGATACGGTAGAGCGTGTGACGGTTTATCCGGCAATGGAGCTGGTGCTGACACCGGATGAAATTGAGGCTGGTTTAAAACGCATGGAAGCGGATGCGGAGCAGTTGTATAAAAAATACCGCGAAGAGATGCGCACCGAAGAAGCACATCGTATCAAAAGTAGTGTGGAACAGTTGGCAACCGAGACGCGCGAGTGGGGACTTGGTCTGGGACTTGAGACACACGTCAATTATTTTGTAGAAAACACAGGAAGTCTGCTTTCGTATTTTCCGGCAGATACTATGGTTTTTTTGGATGAATTGGTACATTTAGATGAAAAAGGCCAGGTGATGGAGCAGGAATTTTCAGATAGCATGACAAGCCGTTTGGAAAAAGGATATTGTCTGCCGGGGCAGCTGCAGATGCTGCTTTCCACAAAAAGTGTTTTCGGGATGCTGCAAAAATATCCGGGCGTCGTATTATCTACATTGGATAGTAGGGAAGGTTTGTTGAACATTGCCGGTCATACGAGTGTCCGTGCAGTTTCGGTTGGAACTTATAACAACCAGTTTGAGCTGTTGGTCAAAGATCTCAAGCATTATAAAAATCAAAAATATCGTATTTTGCTTTTGAGCCCATCACGAACCCGCGGGCATCATTTGGCAGAAAATCTGATGGATCAGGACTTGAATGCATTTTTCACAGAAGATTATGATCATGTCATTCATCCGGGGGAAATTATGGTATCTGTGGGGAACCTTTCTCGTGGATATGAGTTTCCGGAGGCGGCATTTGTAATTTTGTCAGAGCAGGATATCTTTGGGACAAGAGCGCGTAAGAAAAAGAAAAAATCCCGAAAATACGAGGGAGAACATATTGCAGGACTATCGGATCTTTCTGTGGGGGATTACGTTGTTCATGAAAACCATGGACTGGGTATTTACCAGGGATTTGAGAAAATAGAAGTGGATAAGGTTGTGAAGGATTACATTAAGATTTCCTATGCCAAAGGTGGAAATCTGTATATCCCGGCAACGCAATTGGACGCTATTCAAAAGTATGGAAGTCAGGATGGAAAGAAGCCGAAGCTAAATACATTAGGAACACAGGATTGGATCAATACGAAAAATCGCGTGCGCGCAGCGGTTGGTGTTGTTGCAAAAGAATTGGTGGACTTGTATGCCCTCCGTGAGCAGAATGAAGGCTTTGTGTATGGACCGGATACGGTATGGCAGCAGGAATTTGAAGAAACGTTTCCTTATGAAGAAACAGATGGTCAGTTAGAAGCTATCGCGGCAGTCAAACAGGACATGATGAGCACAAAAATTATGGACCGCTTGATTTGTGGTGATGTCGGTTATGGAAAAACAGAGATTGCCATTCGTGCGGCTTTTAAGGCGGTACAGGATGGAAAACAGGTGGTATATCTGGTGCCAACAACGATTTTAGCGCAGCAGCATTACAACACCTTTGTGCAGAGAATGAAGGATTTTCCCATCAACATCGCATTGATGAGCCGTTTCCGTACGCCATCGGAGATCAAAAAGACGGTGAAGGATCTGGAAAAGGGCATGGTGGATATCGTGATCGGTACCCACAGAGTATTATCTGCGGATGTGAAGTTCAAGGATCTGGGGCTTTTGATCATCGATGAGGAGCAGCGTTTTGGCGTGGCTCATAAGGAGAAGATCAAGAAATTAAAAGAAAACGTGGACGTGCTGACCCTGACGGCAACCCCCATTCCCCGGACACTGGGGCTTCTGATGTACGGCGACCTCGACATCTCCATCCTCGACGAGCTGCCGCCGGGCCGCAAGCCCATCAAAACGTGGTTCATCACCGGCAAAAAGCGCCGCGACATGTACGGCTTTCTGGACAAGCAGATCGCGGCGGGGCATCAGGTCTACATCGTCTGCCCGGCCATCGAGGAAAACGAAGCCATGGGCGATCTGCAGGCCGTCACGACCTACTACACCGAGACCGCCTGTGCACTGCTGCCCAACCGGCGCATCGGCCTGCTGCACGGCAAGCTGAAGCCAAAGGAAAAGGACGATGTCATGCAGAGATTCAAGGCCGGTGAGCTGGACGTGCTTGTCTCGACGACAGTCATCGAGGTCGGCGTTGACGTGCCGAACGCAACGGTCATGGTCATTGAGAATGCCGAGCGGTTCGGCCTGTCGGCACTGCACCAGCTGCGCGGGCGCGTGGGGCGCGGCGCGGCGGATTCCTGCTGCATTCTGATTTCCGACAACGGCAACGACGCGGTGCGCGAGCGGCTGCAATTCCTGTGCCGCACGTCGGACGGCTTCGCCGTGGCGAAGTATGATCTGGAGACCCGCGGCCCGGGTGATTTCTTTGGCTCGGCGCAGCACGGTCTGCCGACGCTGCGGGTGGCGGATTTAGTGCAGGACACCCGCACGCTGCGCGTCGCGCAGGACGAAGCCAAGGCCCTGCTGGCCAAGGATCCGAATCTGATCGACCCCGCGCACCGTGCACTGTCCGATGAGGTGGAGCGGCTGTTTGAGACGGCAGGGGCGATGAATTAGCAGCTTTCTTTGGCTTCCCCCTCGGGGAAAGCTGCCGCCCGCAGGCGGCTGATGAGGGCAGAGTTTCCCACAGGCAATCCGCAAGCGGGATTTCCCGGCAAGTTCCCCCTCATCCGAGCGCGGGCGGGGCCGCGCCCACCTTCCCCCAAGGGGGAAGGCACTCTGCCCTACGGGGCGGCCTGCCCTCACCCCGCCGCAGCTGTGCTATTGTATCCCGTTGCTCTCCCGCGATAAATTCCTTTCTATCCCTTTTATTTTCCCTTCAAATTTGCTATACTGATAGGTAACTTTATAAAGGAAATCTTGCCTATGAAAAAATTCTGCGCGATTTTATTTTCCTTCGTGCTCGTTCTGATGCTGGCGCTGCCCGTCGCGGCAGGGGACGCGGCAGGGGAGAGTGACTCCCTCTTTGACACCGCGCCCGCGCTGACGGCCCCCGCCGGGTATGTCGTCAACCTCGACACCAACATCGTCGTGTACGAGAAAAACAGCGAGACTCCGCTCTCCGCCGCCAGCCTGACCAAAATGATGACGACACTGCTCCTGCTGGAAAATTACCAGGATCAGCTCGACTCCATCAGCCTGACCGCGCCAAGCTACATCTACGATTTAATTTGGGAGCAAAGCACGAACGCCTCCACCGCCGACATCCGCCGGGGCGAGACCCAGAGCCTGCGCAACCTGCTCTACGCCATGCTGCTGCCCAGCGGCAACGAGGCCGCCTACATCGTGGCCGACTACATGGGCGGCGGCAGCATCGACAACTTCGTCGCCATGATGAACGACGAGGCGAAGGCCGTGGGCTGCACGGGCACAACGTTTGTCGATCCCTGCGGGCTGAACCCCAACAACATCACGACGGCGCGGGACGCCTATCTCATCCTGCGCGCCCTGACGGCCTACGATGTGTTCGCCACGGTCATCGCCACCCCCAGCTACGACATGGGCACAAATGACCGCTACACGACGCCCGGCACCTATATCATCCAGAATACCGACAAGCTCGTGACCAACAGCAGCTACCACCGCGACTACACCAGGGGCGGCAAGACCGGCAGCCTGGGCGAGTGGCAGAACTTTGCGGGCTGGCACAGCCGGAACGGCGAGAGCTACATCAGCGTACTGCTGAACGTGCCCTACGACGCCGACCCCGAGGGCATGCGCCCCGCGCTGGCAGAGACCGGCACGATCATGGACTGGGTGTTCGACACCTACACCATCGCCCCGGCGCTGGACACGACCCAGCCCATCACCGAGGTCCGGGTCGCCTACTCGACCCAGACGGACACCGTCATGCTTTATCCGGCTGACAATATGATGACGCTGCTGCCCGCCGCGGGCGGCGCTGCGCTGACCGAGCCGGTGTTCAATGTGCCGGACGAGCTGGCCGCGCCCATCAGGCAGGGCGACGTCGTCGGCACCGTCACGCTGACGATCCAGGGCGAGGTCATCGGCACCGCCGATTTAATTGCGGGCAGCGATGTCTCGCGCAATCAGGTTTTGTACACGCTTTCGCGCGTAAGCCTTTTTTTTTCAAGCACATATTTCAAAGTCGTCATTGCGCTGACGATCTTCGTCGTTGGCTGCTATGGAATATATATTGCCGGCCGCGTCCTGCTCGCCTCACGCAAGACACGCTGAGCCGCATATACAGGAGGGTTTACCCATGCTGGATGTAAAACGCAATCTGACCACCATGACCGATTTCTATGAGCTGACGATGTCGGCGGGCTATCTGGACGAGGGATATGTGGATAAGATCGCCGTCTTTGATATGTTCTTCCGCCGCGTGCCGGACGGCGGCGGCTACGCCATTATGGCCGGTCTGCAGCAGTTCATCGACGCCGTGGATCACCTGAAATTTACCGGCGAGGACATCGACTATCTGCGCTCCACCAAGGCGTTTGACGAGAAGTTCCTCACCTATCTTGCCAACTTCAAGCTGCACTGCAATATCTGGGCCATTGAGGAGGGCATGCCCATCTTCCCGCAGGAGCCCATCGTCACCGTCGAGGGTCCGGCCATTGAGTGCCAGCTGCTCGAGACGCTGCTGCTCGTCACCTTCAACCACCAGTGCCTGATTGCCACCAAGGCGAACCGCATCGTGCGCTCCGCTGCGGGCCGCCCGGTCATGGAGTTCGGTGCCCGCCGCGCGCAAGGGTATGACGCCGCCTACTTCGGCGCACGCGCGTCCTACATCGGCGGCTGCGGCTCCACCTCCTGCGTCATGGCCGCGCGTGACTTCGGCATCCCGGCCTCCGGCACGATGGCCCACAGCTGGGTGCAGATGTTCCCGACGGAGTACGACGCCTTCAAGAAATACGCCGAGATGTACCCCGACGCCTGCGTGCTGCTGGTGGACACCTACAACGTGCTGCGCCACGGCGTACCCGATGCCATCAAGGTGTTTGACGAGGTCCTGAAGCCGATGGGCAAGCGCCCGAAGGGCATCCGCATCGACTCCGGCGATATTGCCTACCTGTCCAAGAAAGCCCGTAAGATGCTGGACGAGGCCGGCTACCCCGACTGCACGATCTGCGCGTCCAACTCTCTGGATGAGTACATCGTCCGCGACCTGATCCTGCAGGGTGCCCGCGTGGACAGCTTCGGCATCGGCGAGAACATGATCACGGCCAAGAGCGACCCTGTGTTCGGCGGCGTCTACAAGCTGGCCGCCGTCAGGGAGGACGACGGCAGCTACACCCCGAAGATGAAGCTGTCCGAATCCGCCGAGAAGATGACGATCCCCTGCCTGAAAAAGGTCTGGCGTATCTACGACCAGGACGGCAAGGCGATGGCCGACCTTATCACGATGGCCGACGAGGTCGTCGAGACGCAGCACGGCATCACGCTGTTTGACCCGATAGAGACCTGGAAGGAATGCACCTACGTCAACTGCACGGCCCGCTGCCTGTCCACCCCGATTTACGAGAACGGCAAGCGCGTTTACAGCTCCCCGAGCCTGGACGACATCAAGAAGTTCTGCAAGGCGCAGGTCAACACCCTCTGGGACGAGGTCAAGCGCTTCGAGAACCCCCACCGCTACTACGTTGACCTGAGCCAGAAGCTGTGGGATACCCGCAGCGCGCTGCTGAAGAAGCTGTCGAAATAAAGATCTCTGGCTTCCCCCCAAGGGGGAAGGCATTTCTTCCCAAAAACTCCCACCATCCTTACAAAACGGTTACAACCCGCGCCCCCTGCACATACTGTGGCTATACAGCTTGTGCAGGGGGATTTTGTATGCTGGAACGTGCTTCTTTGTTTTTGCTCGGCGGCGGGGCGTATGCCGCGCTGGAATTGGCCTGGCGCGGTACCACGCACTGGACGATGTTTCTGACCGGCGGGGTCTGTCTCTGCCTTTTGCAGGCACTGGCGGATCGTCCGCTGCCGCTGGGCCCGGCGGCGGCTGTCGGCGCGGCGGGCGTCAGCGGACTGGAGCTGGCCGTCGGCGCAGTCTGCCGCCGCGTGCTGCACACCGCCGTCTGGGATTATGCCGACGAGTGGGGCAATCTGGCCGGGCTGGTCTGCCCCAAATACACCGCCTACTGGTTTTTGCTGTGCGGGTGGGTCATTTTTGTGCTGCGCGGTGTTGAAAGTACCGTTTATCACCCTCAAAAATCCGCCTCCCGGCATTAAAGTCCACATTATCGTACTGCCTGTCTGGTATAATAAAAGCATGGAAAGCAAAACCGGACACAGAAAGGCGGTATCCACCATGACCCAGCAGTTCAGATACGTCGGCGGCCACATCGAAGTCTTTACCGAGAATGGAGAGTTCCTTTTTTCAGCAGACACCATGCAGGAGGCATGGGAGGAACTGTCCGCGTAACGCGTACACTCGCAACGTCCGTATGTACACTATGCCGAAATAGTTTAAAATATACAAATAACTTTTGTAAGTTTGTACAAAATGCAGCTTGCAAAAGTCCGGCCTTTCGCATATAATAAAGACAGAAAGAGGGGAGCGAAAGCCCCCGGAACACTTAGCCCTACACTAGGAAAGGAGACGGGGTTACTATGTTGAAGCTGCACACTTTAGCCGAATGGATGCACGGGTTTTTGGATCCTGAACGTCCCTACGGACTGCCGGAGGATGTTTACAATGACGTGATTCCGTCAGGCGTCCACAATTTCAACCGCAACGATCTTTTTTAAAGCCGTCTGAATCCCACAACCCCCACCCCGGTGCGGCCCGCAAGCCCCGCACCGGGGTGGGGGTTTGTTTTGCAATAAAAGAGCGGCGTGAATCGTAGTGTAGGTAGGGTCCGGGCATGCCCGGACCGCGGCTTTCCCGTAAGCGCCCGTCCGCCTTATACCTCCGGGCCGGGCATGCCCGGCCCCTACCGTGCGGCATCTTTCAAAACTCCCTCTTGTTTTTTTCGTCAAAACACGGTATTCTATAATAAGTATATTATGCCTTTCAAAAGGAGCGACCTATGAAACTCATCACCTTTACCGTGCCGTGCTACAACTCGGCTGCCTATATGGATCACTGCATCGAGACCCTGCTCACCGCGGGGGAGGACGCCGAGATCATCCTCGTGGATGACGGCTCCAAGGACGACACCGGCAAAATTGCCGATGCCTACGCCGAAAAGTACCCCACTATCGTCCGCGTCATTCATCAGGAGAACGGCGGCCACGGCGAGGGCGTCAACCAGGGCATCCGCAATGCCACCGGCGTCTACTTCAAGGTCGTCGACTCCGACGACTGGCTCGACACCGATGCCCTGCAGCAGGTCCTGGCCGAGCTGCGCGCCCACCTCAACGACGAGCAGCCGCTTGATTTGATGATGGCCAACTATGTCTATGAGCATGTGGCCGACAACACCCGCAACATCGTCGACTACAAGGGCATCCTGCCCGAAGGCCGCGTTTTCACCTGGGAGGAGATCGGCAAGTTCCCGCCGAACAAAAACATCCTGATGCACAGCGTCATCTACCGCACCGAAGTGCTGCGCCGCAGCGGCATGGAGCTGCCCAAGCACACCTTCTATGTTGACAACATCTTCGTCTACCAGCCGCTGCCGCAGGTCAAAACCATCTACTACATGAACCTTGACCTCTACCGCTACTTCATCGGGCGCGAGGATCAGAGCGTCAACGAGGCCAACATGATCAAGCGCGTTGACCAGCAGCTGCGCGTCACCCGCATTATGATGAACGCGGTCGATGTCTACGCCCTGCCGCCGGAGCAGGCCAAGCTGCGTGCCTACATGCTGAACTATTTTTCGATGATGATGGCGATCTCCAGCATCTTCCTGACGCTGGACGGCAGCAAGGAGGCACTGGCCAAGCGCCGCCAGCTGTGGGATGACCTCAAGGCACACGACGGCCACCTCTACCGCCGCTGCCGCTTCTCGGTGGCGGAGGGCTGCAACCTGCCCGGCTGGCTGGGCAGCAAGATCAGCATCGGCGGCTACCGCATCGCCCAGAAGATCTTCAAGTTCAATTAAGGAAGTTTTATGCGTAATTACGATGTTATTTTGTTCGATTTGGACGGCACGCTCACCGACTCCGCGCCGGGCATTTTAAACTCGGTGCGTTACGCCTGCCGCAAGCTGGGACTGCCCATCCCCGGCGAGGAAACGCTGCGCCGCTTTCTCGGCCCGCCGCTTATCGCCTCCTTCCGGGAGCTGATGGGGCTTGACGCCGCCGACGCAGACCGCGCCGTCAGCGCCTTTCGGGAGTATTTCCCCACGAAGGGCCTGTTTGAGAACGAGGTCTACCCGGGCGTCCCGGCCCTGCTGGCCGATCTGAAGGCCGCCGGGAAAACCGTCATCCTCGCGACGAGCAAGCCCGAGGCGTTCGCCAGGCGCATCATGGAGCACTTCGATTTAGCGCAGTACTGCGATTTTATCTGCGGTGCCACACTGGATGAGACCCGCACCGACAAGGCCGAGGTCATTGCCTACGCACTGGAAACTGCGGGCATCACCGACAAGACCGGCCTTGTCATGGTCGGTGACCGCGAGCATGATGTGCTGGGTGCCAAAAAGAACGGCCTGCCCTGCATCGGTGCTGTCTACGGCTACGGCACAGCCGAGGAGCTGACCGCCGCCCAGCGCAAGCAGGTCGTGGACTACTTTGCCCTGACGAAGCAGGAGGGCACCGTGCGCGGTATGCTGCGCGGCGTGCTGGCCAGCACCGCGGCGCTGGCGATCATCCCGATGGCCGACTGGCTGGAGGAACCCGCCGCCGCCCGCATGAACACCCCGGGCCAGGCACGGGGCAACTGGCAGTGGCGCGCCGATGCCAAAAAGCTGACCCCCGCGCTGGCCGCTGAAATCCGCGTCCTGACGGAGCGCTACTTCCGCGCAGCAAAGTGATTTGTGAAGTTCGCACGGTATTTCATCGGTTTGACGAAGAAAGTTTGTACAGTGGGAATCTTGGAAAATCTTTTTCACTGTGGTAAAATAAAACAGTATTATGCAAAAGCCGAGATGTGCGATGCCGGGGAACCCGGCGGTTAGGAAGCAACATGAAACAGGACTACACCCTTGACGAGCTGCAGACAGAGATGACAGCTCTGGCGCAGCTGTTTGACAGCGTGACCCTCGCAGACCCCCGCATGGGTCTGCTGGACCCGGCTACTTTGCAGCCGCTGAATAAGGTGGCTGCGATGCCCGCGCTGGACGCCGCAGGCCGCGGGTTGAAGATCGAAAAGGCCGCGGACGGTCTGCGCACCGTCATTGCCCAGGGCATTACGGTGGCGGACACGCCCTGCGTGCTGCTGCTGGGGATGCCGCTGCCCCGCAACCTGCAGGCCGACGGCGCGGAGGATGCCTTCACCCGCGCGCTGAGCCAGATGCAGGATGACCTGCGCCGCGACTATGTGACCGGCGTTTACAATTCCGTCTACCTGAATGAGGCATTCCGCCCCCGCGCCGAGCGCGCTGCGCTGGACGGCAAGCCCGTGGGTGTGGTGATGGTCCGCGTGAATGAGTACTGGCAGCTTCGCGAGAAGGAGAGCAACTCTGCCGCGGACTGCTGCCTGAACATGGCGTCCGGCATTTTGCAGCTTGTCGTCGGCCCCGACCACGACAAGGCTGTGCTGGCCCGCCTGAATGACGGCTTCTTTGCCATCGTCACCGTCGGCACGCCCGCCGCCCAGATGGCCCGGGCTGTGCACGAGGCGATGAATGCCTCCCGCCGGGAGTTCAACATCTCGCTGTCCCGCCGCGGCAGCTTTACCGTGGCCATCGCCTCCGCCGAGTGGGGCGAGACGGCCTCCTGGGATATGACGCTCTCTCTGGCACAGCAGCGCCTGTAAACCGAATAAAACATCCCCCCTGTGTACATACTGGCATTGACCGCCAAACGTACACAAGGGGGATTTTGTTATGCAGAGCGATAATGAAAAAATGCTGCAGGAGATCGTGCAGAACACTGAGATGGGCAAGAACACGCTGGATGAGCTGATGAGCCTGACCCATGACCAGAAGCTCAGGGACGAGATGCTGCGCCAGAAGCGGGAGTACCGCCGCATCAATCAGGCTGCGCACACTGCGCTGGACGCCATCGGGGCCGAGGCCCACGGCCAGAGCGCCGCCGCCCGTATGAGCGTGAGCATGGGTATCCGCACCCGGACGATGATGGACAAATCGACCCGCAATCTGGCTACGATGCTGGCCGAGGGCAGCGGCCAGGGCGTGCTGGACTGCAAGCGCGCCGAGCGCGACTACCCCGAGGCCAGCCCCGGTGCCTTCAAACTCTGCCATGAGCTGGGCGCGTTCCAGAGCGATGCCGAGGAGACCTGGAGAGGGTTTGTGTAAAAAAGGAAAAGCCTTCCCCCTTGGGGGAAGGTGGCCGTAGGCCGGATGAGGGGCGGCCTTCCCGCTGTAGCCCGTTCACGGGCAATCGCGGAAAAGCCGCCCCTCATCCGTCACCTTCGGTGACAGCTTCCCCCGCGGGGGAAGCCTTTTTGTACTTACAGCTTCAAATCCCCTTCTTTGATCCACCCCTTCTTCCGCAGAACCTCGCAGAAGATCGTGCTCAGCACGGCGGGCAGGACAAAGCAGATCAGCACCAGACCGATCCAGTCAAAGGCCGTCACGGCCTTGCCGCTCTCGATCCAGCCGGTGTAAACGCCGATCTGGCCGACCAGACCGCAGGTGCCCATGCCGGAGGAAACGGCAGGACCGTTCATCTCCAGATGAAACAGGCAGGTGGCAATGGGGCCGGTGATGGCCGCGGCCAGCGTCGGGGGAATCCAGGTGCGGGGGTTGCGCAGGATGTTGGGCATCTGCAGCATGCTGGTGCCCAGACCCTGGCTGACGAGACCGCCGACGCCGTTCTCCTTATAGCTCATGACCGCAAAGCCCACCATCTGGGCGCAGCAGCCCGCCACGGCGGCACCGCC
>OHXB01000267.1_pt1 | contig 11564 bp, 4 predicted proteins | sample 1579811 | NCBI WGS metagenome assembly OHXB01 (sample SAMEA3882533, study PRJEB24775) | human gut metagenome | biome: human-associated habitat; feature: intestine environment; material: feces | place: Netherlands | collected 2009/2010 | reverse complement strand
TCACCGGTAACGATGAAGAGAGAGTCGAGCTTGGTCACAAACTTCTTTTCATTGCCGAAGAGCTTCACGAGTCCGTGAACATCATGTGGAACCAGCCAGGTATATTGCCATGCATTTCCCTCGGTATAGTCATCTTCACGATGCTCGGCAGAGAATGGGTTGAAAGGAACACGGAACTTGCCGTCGGAACTCAGACCGCGCATAAAGCCGGTCTCCTTGTCGAAGTACTTGCTGTAAGCCTTTGATCTGTTCTCGAAGTACTTGGCATCTTCCTTCTTGCCCAGCATGCGAGCCACCTTTGCCACACAGGCATCAGCCAGCGCATATTCCATTCCCTTGGCTACGGTTTCCTTGGTAGGCTCCTTGTCGTATGGCAGATAACCGTACTTCTTGAGCAATCCCATGCCACGCTCATCGAGCATAGCCGACTTCTTCATCGCCTCGTAGGCTCCTTCCTTATCCTTCACATAGCCCTTCAGTACCATATCGGCAAGAACAGGAATGCCAGGGTTGCCCACCATACAGTTGGTTTCGTTACCCATCAGATGCCATACTGGCAACTTGCCCTGCTGGCGATAGATATTGATGAAGGTACTAGCCATATCTGGCAACATGTCGGTATGGATCATGGTCATCAATGGATGAGCTGCACGATAGGTGTCCCAGAGTGACAAGGTGGTATAATTGGTGAAGTTGCCATCATAGACCTTACCGTCGGCACCGCGATACTGACCGTTGACGTCTGAGAAGACAGATGGAGCGGTCATGGTATGATACATGGCTGTGTAGAAGATGCGGCGGGAGGTAGAATCGCTGGTCTCGATGTTCACCTTTGCCAATTCCTTGTTCCAGGCAGCATCTGCATCAGCTACTACCTGACGGAAATCCCAGCCCGGAATCTCTTTCTCCAGGTTCAGCTTGGCATTCTCTGCACTTACAGCGGACAAACCGGTCTTTACCAACAATGGCTTGGTGACATCAGCAGCGGTAATCAGCCATCTGCCGGCGCCCAGTGGCTTCACGGTAACAGGCTGGGAGAATTCTGCGAAGAAGAATGCCTTCTGGTCGTTCGCCCATCCCTTTGAGAAACGGTGACCAGCCACGGTGGTAGCTGTAGTATTATCTACATTGAAGTCCTTGGCTGCATCCCAACCGATACCCTGCTTCAGGTCGAGTACCAGCTGTGCCTGTTGTGCATCAGCACCGAAAGTATAGCGCTGGAAGCCGGCACGCTGGGTTGCGGTCAGCTCTACCCATACATTAGGCTGCTGCAGTTTGACAGCATAGTATCCAGGGCGTACATTCTCGTTGTCGTGACTGAACTTGATTTGTTTCTGGTTGCCATCTGTTACGGGCAGGAAAGCCACGTCGCCCAGGTCGCCGATACCGGTACCGCTCAGGTGCTGGTGTCCGAAACCGATGAGGATGGAGTCAGAATGATGATAGCCGGAGCACCAGTCCCATCCGCGGGATGGTTCTGTAGGACCTAACTGGACATATCCGAACGGAACGTTGGCTCCGAGGAAAACGTGTCCATGTCCACCTGTTCCGATTCGAGGATTGACAAACTGGGTTAGATTGCTCGACTTTGCTTGTTGAGCAAGCGATGCCTGAGAGTAGCCGCCGGCTAGCACGCAGGTCATCATTAAAAGATTTATAATTCTCTTTCTCATAATGCTATAGTAACATCTACGGAATAATTGAATAAATTAGGTTATTTGTAATAAAACACAATAATGTTGCAAAGATACTAAAAAATTGGGAAAAACGGCACTATTCTATATATTTTTTAACTAAACTTTCATTGTATTGATGGGGGATTGCAAATCCAGATGTATATTTCTATCTTGTTTTTTTCTCTTTGTGTTATTTTGAAATAAATAATGTTGTTTGTACTTTTAAAATGAAAGTTTAAACGTATTAATATGTGCTGATATGTAATTATCTACCTTTTCTTAAGACAAAAGGTAATGAAAATCTTTCGTATGTTGACAGAAAGTAGTAATTTTGCAGCCGAAACATAACAAAATGTTATTTGTTTTAGGTAAAAAGAGATAAAAATAACCGTAAAAGAAAGGAAAAGATATTATGTGTGGAATCGTATCTATCTTCAATATTCAGGATCAGACTCCTGAATTGCGACAGCAAGCGCTTCGTATGAGCCAGAAGATTCGCCATCGCGGACCAGACTGGAGTGGAATCTACTGTGGTGGTTCTGCTATCCTGGCACATGAGCGTCTGAGTATTGTTGACCCTGAAAGTGGTCGCCAACCTTTGTTTGCACCAGACAAAAAACAGGTGCTTGCCGTAAACGGTGAGATTTACAATCATCAGAATATCCGTGCCCGTTTTGCTGGCAAATACCAGTATCAGACCGGTTCCGACTGCGAGGTGATTCTTTCTCTCTATCGTGAGATGCGAGCAGATTCCGACTTTGATACCTTAATATATAAAGGTGAGGATGCGCTCCACGCCCGTATCTCCAAGATGCTTGAAGAGCTGAACGGTATCTTTGCCTTCGCCCTTTACGATGCTGAGCGTGATGAGTTCCTCATTGCCCGCGATCCTATCGGTGTGATTCCACTTTATATTGGTTATGATAAAGATGGAAAAGTATTGGTGGCAAGTGAGTTGAAGGCTCTGGAAGGTCAGTGCGACCACTACGAGCCATTCCTTCCAGGTCATTATTACTATAGCAAGAACCCTGGCATGAAGCGTTACTATACACGCGATTGGTTTGAGTATGCTGCCATGCAGAAAAAATATCAGATTGATGATGCCAAGAAGGCTGAAGAACAGCTGAAGGATGCTGAACCTCAGGAGAAAGCGGCAGTGAAAGAGATTCATGATGCTTTGGAGGCTTCTGTCAAACGTCAGTTGATGAGTGATGTTCCTTATGGTGTTCTTCTCAGTGGTGGCCTTGATTCTTCTGTCATCTCTGCTGTAGCCGAGAAATATTCTTCTACCCGTGTGGAGAACGGTGGCGAAACCAAGGCATACTGGCCTCGACTTCACTCCTTTGCCGTAGGTTTGAAGGGTGCGCCTGACTTGGCAAAGGCACGTTTGGTTGCCGAGCACATCGGAACCGTGCATCACGAGATCAACTACACCATCCAGGAAGGTCTGGATGCCATCCGTGATGTCATCTATTTCATCGAGACCTACGATGTTACCACCGTTCGTGCATCTACCCCGATGTATCTGCTGGCGAGAGTGATCCGCAGCATGGGTATCAAGATGGTGCTTTCCGGTGAGGGAGCCGACGAGGTATTCGGAGGTTATCTCTACTTCCACAAGGCACCGGATGCCAAGGCTTTCCACGAGGAAACCGTGCGCAAGCTCGGCAAACTCTATCTCTACGATTGCCTGAGAGCCAACAAGAGTTTGGCTGCATGGGGTATTGAGGGCCGTGTACCTTTCCTCGACAAGGAGTTCCTGGATGTTGCCATGGGCATGAACCCGGTTTTGAAGATGTGTCCGGATAAGACCATCGAGAAGAAGGTTGTTCGTGAGGCATTTGCCGATTTGCTTCCAGAAGAAGTGGCATGGCGACAGAAGGAACAGTTCTCAGATGGTGTGGGCTATTCATGGATTGATACCCTGAAGCAGATTACCGCATCAGCCGTCAGCGACGAACAGATGGCACATGCTGCCGAGCGATTCCCTATCAATCCTCCACAGAACAAGGAGGAGTACTATTATCGCTCTATCTTCGCCGAGCATTTCCCAAGCGACAGCGCTGCCCGCAGCGTGCCTAGCGTGCCAAGTGTAGCCTGCTCTACAGCCGAAGCCCTTGCCTGGGATGCCTCTTTCAAGAACCAGAACGACCCTAGCGGTAGAGCCGTAGCGGGAGTTCATGAGCAGGCGTATAAATAACGTCGATAAATAGCGGCGTATAAATAACATTGCTTTTACGAGCAAGCATATCAATAATAAAATAGTTAGAAATAACCGATATAAAACGAACAAGAAATGGAAAAAGGATTGTACAGTTCTGCCTATGAACACGATGCGTGTGGCGTAGGTATGGTGGTGAATATCCACGGTAACAAGAGTCATGAGCTGGTCGATAACGCCTTGAAGGTCCTCGAGAATATGCGCCATCGTGGTGCTGAGGGTGCCGATAACAAGACGGGTGATGGTGCCGGTATCATGCTCCAGATTCCACATGAGTTTATTCTTCTTCAGGGTATCCCAGTGCCAGAAAAAGGTAAATATGGTACGGGTCTCGTCTTCTTGCCTAAGGATGAGAAGAAACAGCAGGATATCCTCTCTATTATGATTGAAGAGATTGAACGTGAGGGACTTCAGTTGATGCATCTCCGCAATGTGCCTACCAATCCAGACTGTCTGGGTGAGGCTGCATTGAGCAATGAACCTGCCATCAAACAGGTGTTCATTACAGGTGTGACAGATGATAAGGTGCCTGTCTTCGAGCGCATCCTCTATCTCATCCGCAAGCGCATCGAGAAACGTGTCAGCGATCCTGATTTCTATATCTGTTCGTTGTCTAATTCGAACATCGTATATAAGGGTATGTTGAGCAGCCTTCAGCTGCGTCAGTACTATCCTGACTTGACTAATAATTATTTTACAAGCGGTCTGGCTTTGGTTCACTCCCGCTTCTCTACCAACACCTTCCCAACATGGAGTCTGGCTCAGCCATTCCGTCTCCTTGCCCACAATGGTGAGATCAACACCATCCGTGGTAACCGTGCCTGGATGAAGGCGCGCGAGAGTGTATTGAGCAGTGAGGCTCTGGGCGATATCCGTGAGATTTCTCCTATCGTTCAGCCTGATATGAGTGATTCGGCAAGTCTCGACAATGTATTCGAGTTCTTCGTGATGAGCGGTCTGTCATTGCCTCACGCCATGGCTGTGATGGTGCCAGAGAGCTTCAACGACAAGAACCCTATCTCTGAGGATTTGAAGGCTTTCTATGAGTATCACTCTATCCTGATGGAGCCATGGGATGGTCCTGCCGCCCTGCTCTTCAGCGATGGCCGTTATGCCGGTGGTATGCTCGATAGAAACGGTCTGCGTCCTGCACGCTACACCATCACCAAGAACGATATGATGGTAGTCGCTTCTGAGGTAGGTGTGATGGATTTCGATCCTACTGAGATTGCCGAGAAGGGTCGTCTGCAGCCTGGTAAGATTCTCCTCATCGATACACAGGAAGGTAAGATCTACTACGATGGTGAAATCAAGGAGCGCCTGGCTGAGGCTCATCCTTACCGCCAGTGGCTGAACACCAACCGTATTGAACTGGAAAAGCTGCGCAGCGGACGAAAAGTGGAAAACGCTGTGGAAAACCTCACTCGCAAGGAATTGGAGTTTGGTTTTGGCGAGGAAGACATCGACGGTACCATCATCCCGATGGCTACCAAGGGTCAGGAGCCTACTGCATCCATGGGTAATGATACCCCTCTTGCCGTACTTTCCGACCAGCCACAGATCTTCTTCAACTACTTCCGTCAGCAGTTTGCTCAGGTTACCAACCCTGCCATCGACTCCATCCGTGAGAACCTCGTGATGAGTCTTACCGAGTATATCGGTAGAGTGGGTTCCGGCATCCTGAACCCAGACGAAAGCAACTGCAAGATGGTCCGTCTGCCACATCCTATCCTGACTAATACCCAGCTAGATATCCTTCAGAATATCCGCTACAAGGGATTTAATACAGTAAAACTCCACATGCTCTTCGAAACCGCCAAGGGCGAAGAAGGATTGCATGAGGCTCTGGATGAACTCTGCAAGCAGGCAGCACAGAGCGTGGATGACGGTTACAACTATATCATCCTCTCCGACCGTGGTGTGGACGAGACCCATGCCGCCATCCCATCATTGCTCGCCGTAAGCGCCGTACATCATTATCTGATTGATGCCGGCAAGCGTGTGCAGACTGCCCTCATCGTTGAGAGCGGTGAGATTCGTGAGGTAATGCACGCAGCCCTGTTGCTGGGTTACGGTGCATCAGCCCTCTGTCCATACTTGACATACGCCATCCTCGACGACCTGGTCAAGAAGGGAAAGATTCAGGAGGATTACCATACAGCCGAGCAGAACTACATCAAGGCTGTGAAGAAGGGCTTGTTCAAGATTATGGCTAAGATGGGTATCTCTACTATCCGAAGCTATCGTGGTGCCAAGATCTTCGAGAGCATCGGTTTGAGCGAGAGCCTGCTGAAGAGCTACTTCGGAACAGAGGTGAGCACCATCGGCGGTATCGGACTCGAGACCATCGCCCGTGATGCCATCCGCCTGCACGACAAGGCATTCGAGACCAAGAAGCTCGACTTCCTGCCTAGCATGGGACAGTTCCATTACCGCAAGGACGGTATCAAGCACGCTTGGAACCCAGAGACCATCGCCACCCTGCAGCTCGCAACCCGCAAGGGCGATTACGATCTCTTCAAGAAATATACACATCTCGTTGACGATAAGCAGGAGCCTATCTTCATCCGCGACTTCTTCAGCTTCCGCAAGAACCCTATCTCTATCGATAAGGTGGAGCCGGTAGAGGAAATCGTGAAGCACTTCGTTACCGGTGCGATGAGTTTCGGTGCCCTCTCCAAGGAGGCTCACGAGGCTATGGCACTCGCCATGAACGCCCTGGGTGCTCGAAGCAATACCGGTGAAGGTGGTGAGGATAACGAGCGATTCCATTCTACACAGGATGGCATCAGCCTCTCCAGCAAGACCAAGCAGGTGGCTTCCGGTCGATTCGGTGTGACTACAGAATATTTGGTAAATGCAGAGGAAATCCAGATCAAGGTGGCACAGGGTGCTAAACCGGGTGAGGGTGGTCAGTTGCCTGGCTTCAAGGTCAACGAGGTCATCGCCAAGACCCGTCACTCTATCCCTGGCATCAGCTTGATTTCTCCTCCACCTCATCACGATATCTACAGTATCGAGGATTTGGCTCAGCTCATCTTCGACCTCAAGAATGTGAACCCTAAGGCGGCTATCTCTGTCAAGTTGGTAGCTGAGAGTGGTGTGGGTACCATCGCTGCCGGTGTGGCTAAGGCGAAGGCTGACCTCATCGTTATCTCAGGTGCTGAGGGTGGTACAGGTGCCAGCCCTGCATCCAGCATGCGTTTCGCAGGTATCTCTCCTGAAATCGGACTTTCTGAAACCCAGCAGACTCTGGTAAAGAACGGTCTTCGCGGTCAGGTTCGCCTGCAGGTGGATGGTCAGTTGAAGAGCGGTCGCGACATCATCCTGATGGCTCTGCTCGGTGCTGAGGAATTCAGTTTCGGTACGGCAGCCCTCATCGTCTTGGGTTGTGTGATGATGCGTAAGTGTAACCTGAATACCTGTCCTATGGGTGTTGCCACACAGGATCCTAAGCTCCGTGCGCACTTCCGTGGCAGCTACAAGTATCTTATCAACTACTTCCGCTTCCTCGCCGAGGAGGTTCGTGAGTACTTGGCTGAGATGGGCTACACCTCATTGAACGATATCATCGGTCATACCGAGCTCATCGTCCGCAAGAAGGATGAGGAGATTGTTCCTACCGAGGGTGCTGATGCCGTAGAGCCAGAGGTGGCTAAGAGCATCGAGGAAAAGGCAGACTTGCTCGACTTCTCTCGTCTCTTGCATCGTGAGACAGGTCATTGCTCGCTCTATCATACTACCGAGCAGATTCATGACCTCGACAATGTACTCGACCAGCAGTTGATTCATGGTGCACAGCGTGCCATCGAGAATCAGGAAGAAGTGAACCTCGATTTTGCCATCAAGAATACCGACCGTGCTGCCGGTGTGATGCTGAGCGGTATGATTGCCAAGAAATATGGTGAGGCTGGTCTTCCAGACAAGACCGTGAACGTGAAGTTCAAGGGTTCAGCAGGTCAGAGCTTCGGTGCCTTCCTAGTCAAGGGAGTGGATTTCAAGCTCGAAGGTGAGACCAATGACTATTTCGCCAAGGGACTTTCAGGAGGTCGTATTTCCATCCTTCCTCCTATCCGCAGCAACTTCTCTGCCGAGGATAACATCATCGCCGGTAACACCGGATTGTATGGTGCCACAAGCGGTGAGTTGTATATCAATGGTAAGGTAGGCGAGCGCTTCGGTGTTCGTAACTCCGGTGCCATCGCCGTGATTGAGGGTGCTGGCGACCACTGCTGCGAGTATATGACGGGCGGTAGAGTAGTAGTGCTCGGTGAAACCGGCCGTAACTTCGCCGCTGGTATGAGTGGTGGTGTTGCCTATGTATGGGATAAGAACCACAACTTCGATTACTTCTGTAACATGGATATGGTGGAGATCAACCTCGTGGAGGACAGCACCTATCGCAAGGAGTTGCACGAGCTGATCCGTCAGCATTATCTCTACACCGGCAGTAAACTTGCCCGTACCATGCTCGATGACTGGAACCACTATGTAGAGGATTTCATCCAGGTAGTGCCAATCGAGTACAAGCGAGTTCTCCAGGAGGAGCAGGTAAAGAAGTTGCAGCAGAAGATTGCGGATATGCAGCGAGATTACTAATTTTAAAATTAGAAGTAAGATGGGAAATCCAAAAGCATTTTTAACTATTCCGCGTCAGGAAGCGGGCTACCGTCCCATCCACGACCGGATATCAGATTATAGCGAGGTAGAACAGACTCTGAACAGCCGTGACCGGAAACTTCAAGCCTCACGCTGCATGGACTGCGGCGTTCCCTTCTGCCACTGGGCTTGTCCGCTGGGCAACAAGCAGCCCGAATTTCAAGATGCCCTCTACAAAGGCAAATGGGAGGAAGCCTACAAGATATTGAACGAAACCAACGATTTTCCTGAGTTCACCGGCCGCATCTGCCCCGCCCTCTGCGAAAAGAGTTGCGTGCTGAAACTGAGCATGGACTCTCCCGTCACCATCCGCGAGAACGAAGCGGCCATTGCCGAGGCAGCCTTCCGTGAAGGTTACATCAAGCCCCGGAACATTGAACGCAACGGACGGAAAGTAGCCGTCATCGGTGCCGGGCCTGCCGGACTGGCCGCCGCCAACCAGCTCAACGGAAAAGGTTACACTGTGACCGTCTTCGACAAGAATGAGGCTCCCGGCGGCCTGCTACGTTACGGCATCCCCAACTTCAAGCTGCACAAGCCCATCATCGACCGCCGTATCCGGGTGATGGAAGAAGAAGGCATCCACTTCAAAATGAACAACGATGTGGATGTGCGGCAACTCCCCGAAGGTTTTGACGCCTACTGCATCTGCACCGGAGCTCCGACCGCCCGTGACCTCCCTGTCCCCGGACGCGAACTGAAAGGCATCCACCCGGCACTGGACATGCTGGCGCAACAAAACCGTATCCTTGCCGGCATGACGTTCCCGAAAGAACAACTGGTTACTGCCAAAGGGAAAAAAGTACTGGTCATCGGCGGAGGGGATACCGGCAGCGACTGCATAGGGACCAGCAACCGGCAAGGCGCCGTAAGCGTCACCCAAATAGAAATCATGCCCCAGCCGCCCGTAGGACAGAATCCTGCCACTCCATGGCCCCAATTCCCCGTCGTACTGAAAACCACCTCTTCTCACGAAGAAGGGTGCAGCCGCCTATGGTCTCTCGCCACCCGTAAGTTTTTAGGCAAAAACGGTAAGGTTTGCGGTGTGGAAGTGGAACAGGTGGAATGGACTCCCGATCCCGACGGCGACCGCCCTGTCATGAAGCCCACCGGAAAGGTGGAAGTGATTGAAGCCGACCTGGTTCTTCTGGCAATGGGCTTCCTAAAGCCCGAACATCCCCAATTCGCCGAAAACGTATTCGTAGCCGGCGATGCGGCAAGCGGAGCCAGCCTGGTGGTACGCGCCATTGCCAGCGGACGGAAAGCGGCAACGGACATAGACAGTTATCTCAATAAATAAATCAACAAATACAATTATGTGTGGAATCGTAGGAATATTCAAGATAAAGCAACAAACGCAAGAGTTGCGACAGAAGGCATTGAAAATGTCACAAAAGCTCCGCCACCGCGGACCGGACTGGAACGGTATCTATGTAGGCGGCTCTACCATCCTGGCCCATGAACGCCTCTCCATCGTAGACCCTCAAAGCGGAGGGCAGCCCCTATACAGTCCCGACCGGAAACAAATCCTTGCCGTGAACGGAGAAATCTACAACCATCGGGATATCCGCGCCCGCTATGCCGGACAATATGATTTTCAGACCGGAAGCGACTGTGAAGTGATTCTTGCCCTTTATAAAGATAAAGGCATCCACTTTCTGGAAGAGATCAGCGGAATTTTCGCCTTTGTACTTTATGATGAAGAAAAAGACGAGTTCCTCATTGCACGTGATCCTATCGGAGTCATACCTTTATATATAGGAAAAGACAAGGATGGCAAAATACCTTTTGCTTCGCATAATTGGGGCGGATTTTATGCGCTTGATATTTATAACGAGGAAGTCAGGCAGTATTTAAAGAAAGTTTTTGATACCGTGCTTAACACATGGGGATACGATATGGTCAAGCTTGATTTTCTCTATGCCTGCTGTATTATTCCGTATAATAATAAAAGCCGCGGCGAAATTATGTGTGACGCTATGGAGCTTTTGCGCAGCCTTTGCGGTGATAAGCTTATTTTAGGCTGCGGTGTTCCGCTTGCGCCGGCTTTCGGAAAAGTTGATTTTTGCAGAATCGGTGCAGATATGGCGCTTAGTTGGAATAAAAAACCTTTTTCCCGTGAAGATGTTTCAACAAAGCACGCTTTGCTTAACACAATCTTTCGCAGGCAACTTGACGGCAGGGCATTTTTAAATGACCCGGATGTTTTTTTGCTTCGTGATAATAATATAAAAATGCCTTTTTCACAAAGAAAATTGATTGCAAAAACAGCAAGTTTATTTGGCAACCTGTTATTTGTAAGTGATGATGTTTCAACATATAACAATGAACAAAAAGAATGCTTCGCAACTGTCACAAGTCAAAACAAAGCAAAAATCAACTATGTTGATATGAATAGAAACGGTGATATTTCAATTAAAAATAATTACGGCCATATTGCCATTGCCACAGGTGAGGGCGATACACATACTTTCTATTCTTATGACAGCAATTGGAATAAAAAAGAAATGCAAAAGGTGAAACATACTTATTTTGCACTTTACGGGGTGTTGCGTCCTAAAAATATAAAGGCGCTTTTCGCTGCACCCGATGTTTCACTCGGTGATTATTCTTTAACCAATGTGCGCGGTATTTATAATTCTGCCGGGGCAAAATCAGGAAGAAAAAAGGTTAAGGAAATAACAAGAAACGCAAAAAAATCCGCAACCTCAAAAAAGGCGGATAATAATGCTTATTTAAAGGCGGGTACTGCTGTTTCCGTGCTTGAAACCAAGTTGATTTCAACAGGTAATTTGTGGGCGCGTATCCCAAGCGGATGGATATGTATTTGGGAACACGATAAAGATAAGCTATTTATTAAGTGATGATATTAAAAATCAGAGTGCGACTTAAATTGCACTCTGATTTTTTTAGGAAAATATTAAATAAGTCTTGACATTGTGACAAACATACTATATAATACATTTCGCAATGGCCCGGTAGTTCAGTTGGTTAGAACGCTAGCCTGT